>OLQU01000099.1_pt1 | contig 81490 bp, 92 predicted proteins | sample 1672271 | NCBI WGS metagenome assembly OLQU01 (sample SAMEA3136666, study PRJEB25190) | human gut metagenome | biome: human gut; feature: human-associated habitat; material: faeces | place: Austria | collected 2013 | reverse complement strand
CTTCTTCTTCATCATCTTCTTCTTCATCATCTTCTTCTTCATCATCTTCTTCTTCGGCAGGAGAAACTGCAGCTACAAATTTCTCAAGTTCATCTGAAGTCAATTTAAATCGGATTTCTGAAGTACCATCTGAATAGGTTACCAATACCAATGTTTTGCTGATTGCTACTTCGTTAACTACTTCTACTTTAGCTTCTTTTTTTCTAGCCATGATTGTAATGTTTTAAATTGTTGATAAATGATAGTTATTTGTTCTCGAGTTGTTTCATTAAATAATATGGAAGTTTCTTTTTCTTAGCTTCCCTGTATAATCTTTGATTTAGGGGAGTGAAAGTTGAAACATAAGATTTTAGTTCCTCAAGAGAATTGAAGGTTTTTTCTTCTCTCTCATCTTCTAAAATCTTTTCATTAGCCCAATTGTAGCGATAGGTTACTTCGTCTACCTTGATAGCATTTTGAGTTATTTTGTTTTTTTGTAATGTTATTTTTGTTTCCATATCTTTTTATTTTTATTTTGACAATGCAAATATATATACATTAAATTTATTATGCAATATCCCAATCAATTTTTAATTGGTTCGATTGTTTCGATGAGAGATTGGGAAAATGTTCCATTTCAGGGTAGATAACTCTGGTATACCCGGATAATCCGATTTTAATAAAGTTATCCCAGAGATGAGGAAGTTCCCTCTTCCCGTTTGTCATCCTATAGTTACTCCCCATTTCGAAAGGATGGATGTAAAATTTACCCTTAACTGGGAAAGCAGTCATCACATAGCTCCTTTTAGGTTTTACATGAAATTTATCGAGTAAAACAAATCCCCTGAATAGGAGTTCTTTATGAGCCCTGTCTTCAGATAAATGTTTTCTTTCGATATCCTGAGTGGTTAACCATTCATTGTATTTATCATAGATCAATGAAACGATGTTTATTGCAAATGGTACACTCTCGGTTTGATATTCAGTTTTTAATCGATGTAAAACTTTCAAAGCAAGATTCAATTGATCCGGCAATAAATTATATTCCTTGAATTGCCTTTGTTGCTTATCCGTTAATCGATTCCACCTTAAATATGAAGCATCATGATACTTCAATAATCCTTCGAAAAATAAAGGATCTTTGAATGATGATATTTTAGGATTACTTCTCATAATGTTTGCATGTAATATGTTTTTAAGAATTGATTAATCATAGAACGTTTTCCAATCTTTAGAGTTTTATCCATGAGTCTTCTAAAGACTTTTCTCTTTCTCTTGTTATAATTCCATTCTAAAGGGATATAATATCTTCTAATCTGATGGTGTTTTCCTTCTACCATTACCGAATTTTTTCCAAATTTCCAGCCTCTACTAAGGATCATCCTTCCAGTGGCAATTTTGAGATATTTATGCCAATCTTTTCCAAATTGTCCCTTTAAAGTGAGCTTTGCTTGGTAACGAGTATAGAATTTAACTGGTACTACGTTTACTCTTAAATCTTCTGTAAAATAATAAGGATAGAACTTATTTGCATAAATCCTATCCTCATTTACTTTAAATGGCTTTGGCTTTTTTCTTTCTTTTTCCATTTCGTTTCTTTTTATTAAGTGACTCTCTGTAAGCTTCTGTTCTTTCATTAGCTTGCTTCCTTAATAATGCCCTTTCCTTCTTTCTTTCTCGAGCCCTTAATCTGGAAGCTTTAATCTGTTCTGGAGTCTTTTCCTTTTTTACTCTGGGCTTTCTTTCTTCTTTGGGTTTAGCTATATGTTTGATACCTAAAGCCTGTCGATACCAAATAATGATAGATTTTTCAGAAGCTTCTGGGAATTTCTTTAATACTCTTCGTTTGATTCTATCCAATGAATACCCTTTCTTTGCAAGTTCAAAGGTATAGGATTTTTTTGTTCCCTTGAGAAGATTATTAGAATCCCTTTCTCTGGGAGGTTTCTTTTCTTTTACCTTTTTCTCTTTAGCGGGTTTTTCCTTAGATCCTTCTCTCATTTCATCGGATACATATGATAATCGGAGAGAGGGTTTTACTAAGTAATCAGCACCCCTTTCTTTTAGGATTCCTTCTAACCAGAGATCAAATTGTAATACCAAATCTGGATTAGGTTTTTGAGCCCTTTCAGAATCGATGAATGATACCAGAGAATAAAAATCTGAAGAAACCACCTCTGGGAATGGCATCCCTCTTTCGATTGCCATTTTTTTAATGTCTCGGTATTTTAATTCTGAGTGCCAATACCGAGCTGGTTTTTGTTGTTTTTTATCTGTTGCCATATTTTTATTGAATTTTAATTTATGATGCAAATATACATATATTATATATTATATGCAATAATCCATCTTTAAAATATTATACAAAATTAGGAAATGTACTGGTGAGTCAATTGGTTTAGAGGTATCCAATTCAGGATAGGATTCCATTACTTCTTTGAACTTTTCGAAGTTTATGTTTTTTCGATGTTCTTTTGAGATATAAGGTAATATTTGAGGTTCAAAGAATTCTCCCTTTTCTAAGGCTTTGTTAAATTGCTTTATGTACCTCTTTTCGAAACCTTTATTATACCAAGCAAATAATCCCATCGAATAATAAGAAGTTCTCTTTACTCTGATGTTAAACCATTTACAGATATATGGATGATATACTCTATCGGCTAACCAAATGAATGGAATGTACCAAAGTTTATGCCAGAATGTTTTAACTTGAGCTCCACCAAGTTTATTGTATACTGCCCTAAACCCATAAGAGAAATACCAATTATTAGCTCCCCTTTTTACCTTGATGTTGGGTTTGAAATGTTTCATCCTGTTATAAATCCTATCCCAGGGTTTAACCCTCTTTTCATTCATTGAAGGTAAAAATGTATAATAATGTAAGATTTCAGAGAGGTAGGGATTATATACCTTATGCTTGTTTACAATGATATAATCTAAGATTGATTTTAATCTGTTCTGTAAACCAAAATCTGTAAAGAACATAGGCAACATTAAGTTCCATACTTGATCTTGAGAAACAAAAGGTGAATAACAAGGATCTTCTGAAGATGTTAGTTTCAATGAATTATAGGCCATCGAATCAATATACTCAAGGTTAAATTTTTCGGCCATTAATGGATTAATATCATCCCTCACAAAAAAGCCATCATAGGTTTTGTTAGTAATAAAGGAACCCTTGAAATAATTCTTGGCAGCATATACTAACCTTGTAAAGGCAGTAGCATACATTGTACCTTTTCTATTAAGAAGGTGTTCTAACGTCAGGAGCTCAGCAAAATTAATGGTACCATCCCCAATTTCACCTAAACCGTTTACTAAGTCTACCCTTGATAAAGGGATATAAGTTCCCGGTTTTGTAGCATCTCCCATCCATACAAAGTATTTGTAATACAAATCTCTGTAATCTTTGTACTTTTCTTCTAATGTTTTCATATGTAAAATGAGTTTTCGTTAGCTCTTTGTAATCCTTTACGTTTTTTCTTTTCTCTCTTTTCGAAATTCAGTAACTTCTGTTTATCATTATTCTGATAAGCATAATCTAATTTCTCAGCATAAAAATCTAGATTGTTTACACTGTTGTAGTTTACTGCTTTTTCGATTGTTTGACGATAATTTGGCCAGAACGCTTGACCTTTCTTTGCAGTCTTATTCCCATATTGGAATTCTACTACCAAGTAGCCATATACATCAGCCATGTCTTTATCATCAAATACATAGATATAAAGTTTAGATAGCTTCTCTAAAGTACTGTCTCGTTTTTTTACAGGTACTATCTGATACCCATCATCGAACCTATCATAATCGAATACAACAAAGTAATAACATTGTTTCTTCCTTGAATACCAATATTGATCTATGAGATTTTGAACTTGCTCCGAATCCAAGCTACAGATGTATTTAATATAAAAGATATCTCTTCTGTTGTTCCTTCTTTTATATGCAGATGGCTGTTGAATTTTCCTTGGAAGGATTCTCCAATTATTCCATCTATCGAATTCCATGATAAGTTTATATGTATCGATATCCCATGGATCGGTAGACGCTTTTAATAGAGCCATCTGTTTTATTAGGAATTGAGTTTTAATTGGAGCCACATACATTGCAGCATCTCCAAAAGGGTCAGAAGCTTGTTTTCTTGTAACTCTTCGTTCTATACAAGCTTCTATATAATCTACAAATCTTTGATCAACACAACGAACAGGCTTAAAGATGTTATCATGAAGTTCGAAAAAATCATGAAACAATCTGAAAAGCCTTTCTGATCTTTCTTTTAATTCCAAATACTTGTAATGTACGATTCCCATTATCTCTCCAACTTCCCAGGAGGATTTACCATAGGAAATTGAAAGAGATAAGGATTGTTGTTCTTCTTTAGTAAGACAATTCCATGCTTTGTTATCTACTAATCCATCCATAATGAGTCCTCTTCTTGTGTTGTAGTTAATTTATAAGAATTGCTAATGTTATCCTCGGCATGATCATAAGCTAATTTATCTGGATCATAATCCAAGTATGTACTGTAAAGAACATTCTCAAAAGGTAGCCATATTTCGATTTCACCCCCATTTGGGAATAATTTTACCTTTACGTTTTGTGTGTTAAGGTTTATCTCTAATACTGTTGCTTGAACACCATCAAAAGGATACCCTCTTAATACGATATAACTTCCCACTGTTAATTGGGCAATATCATATTTAGAATAAACCTTGTTTTCTTTGGAGAGTCTTTTTAATCTTCTGATTTCTTTTCTGGATACTGTTGCTACAATGGAGAAGTCATCCCAATCTTCGGCATTTTGAATCCGAGCTTTTATTTTCCTTGGGTGCATTGTCTCTGGAGACTTTACCCAAGAATGGATTCCTGGGATCGCCTTTTTTAATCGATGTAGGAATACCCTTGAGAATGCTTTTTCTTTTCTCATTCTGATAAAGCCATAAGAGAATAGCATGGGTACATCCTCATAGATATCTTTTCCTTTACTTCGTTTTTTTAATATTGAAAGTGTTGGAATGTATACTTTGATATCATCATATTTTGCTTTTTTAAGCTCAGCTTCGATTGAACCGTAAAGTTTATTATCTATATGGCATATACACCATACATATTCTCTTTTTTTCATAATTTCTTTACTGCTTTATAGAATTCATTATAGGGAATCGCCGTTAAGTCGTTTGAATTGAACACCAGTAGATTCCCCAATGAACAGCTCAAAGCAATCATGTCTAAGCTTTTCTTGGATAAATCTACGATTAGCTTTCCCACTTTTACATCACATACTAAAAAATAGGTTTGCTTTGCCATCCCATTCTCTCTCATAAATAATAATGGGATTTTATTACATCGGTTAGCATCATATGATGCTTGTTCCCAAAACCTAAGTACATCGGATTTTGTACCTTTTAGAATATCATTGAATGTTATACCCTTATAGGATTTACATTCAACACTGAAAGGGAATTTGTGGCTATGTTTCGGATCAGTACAGGTTAAATCTCCAAAAGATTCGATAGATTTAGCCCAACCTCCTGACATGGGAGTTCGAGAAAATTTATAGCCAGTCCATCTTTCCCATACCTTAGCAAGTTCCCTTTCAGCTTTGGATCCTTTATTTTTACTGTTCACTGACATTTGGTATTGAATTTTAAGTATTATGGGATTATAGTGGTAATACCATTGTCTTTTTTTACCTTAATCGTATTAGAACCTGAGATTGAAAAATTCTCTTGGTGAGTGATTATATAAATGCTTTTCCCATTACCTATATATTTCACTAAGTCCATTACGATTTCGATATTTGCCTTATCTAAGTTTTCGAAAAGTTCATCCAAGAAAAGTAAATTTATTCCCAATGATACGCTTGTGATAGAGTGTAATGCAAATGCCATAGCCACATTTACCAATTGTTGTTCACCTCCGGATAATTCTTCGTATTGAAGCAATTGGCCATCTTTATCGATTAAGGTTACAAAATCCCTTTTTGATGATTCGGTGTTTACTTTGAACTTTATATTAAATCCGATTATACTACTGTAATCATCCAAACAATCGTTCAAGGATTTTAATGAAGCATCGAAAATAAAAGTTTTCATCCCAGAATTACTTAATGGGTCATTGATTACCCAATTTAGGTTTTCTAATGCCTTTTTCTGGGTTTCACAATTTTTACGATGTTTTTCTAACTTAGCCTTTAATTCCTTTCTCTGTTTTCGATACTGAGGTGAGATTATGTTTATTCTCTCTAATCTTAAGTTTCCCTTTTCTTTTATCAGGTTAGTAATTTCACCCTTTAAAGTAGTAATATCATCTTTAATATCTTCTTGTTCTCTACAAAAAGATTCTACATCGTAGATTTTTGACTGGGTCTTAAATTTTTTATCCTTAATCTCTTCCGATGATTTGAAATGTGAGGATAAGGTTTTAAGGTCATTATATGCAACCTTGTATTTCCCTTTCTGTAATAAATCCATGATGGATTCAATAAATTCCAGGACCCCTTTTTTACTTGTGATTTTGGTTAGTTGTTGATTGGTATTAAGTTCTTCCTTTTTAAGTTTGGTTAACTCTCTCTTAAGATGGTCCAAATTTTTTAAGCTCTTAGTTAGCAGGTTTTCGTCGAACTTTTTCTCCAATCTAACAAGTTTCTCATGTCTCAATGTAATTTTATTTTCGATCTGATTAACCTGTTCTCTGAAGATCTTTTTATAATTCCTTTCACTATCTCGGAATTTTTCATAACTTTTCCTTGCATCTTCATATCTTTCAGTTATGGATTTAACTCGATAGTATGCTTCATCATATTTCTGTTGTGTTTCTTTTTTCATTACCATAGCAATGTTCTTTGCTACAGTAATATAACCTATTTCAAAAGCTTCTTCGAACAAAGCCTTTTTATCAGGACCAGATGATTCAGCTATACGCTGGAGTCTTTGACCGAATGTGATTGTGTTTTTGAAAAGCCTAAAGCTACTACCCAAATCTTTTTCGATAAGTTCTTGAATCTTTGGTTTGGATTTTTCTTTTACTTGGGCTCCATCGATTAGATAGAGTAATCTGTTTCCTCCTTTAGCCTCTTCTACTTTACCTTTATATTCTTGACATCGGATTATTTGATGTATTGAGCCATCTTTCTCAAAAAAGATTTTTACCATTGTACCCTTATAATCATTGGGTCTCCAAGATTCTAAGGTATTTACATCTTTTATGTTTTTTAATGTTTTACCATATAAGCACCAACTGATAGCGTTCAAGAAAGTGCTTTTCCCCGAACCCGTATTTCCTTTAACCAGATGGATCCCTTCTGTACCCAATGTTATACTAAGATCCTGAATAGAACAGAATCCTTTTATCTCCATGTTCATGAATTTAATCATACTTCTTCCTCCTCTGCCTTTTTAAGTATTTCAATAAGAAGTCTCTTCTTTTCAGGATCTTTGATACCTTGTATTCGAAGATATCGTCTACCTGCTTTAACTTTCGAATAGTTTTTCTGTATAACCTTGCTTTCTGAGCTGAACTCATCATTAGAGGCCTTAGGTTTGAGAACTCTATAATAATTTCCGTCCTCTTTAATTTCCTCCACACTGCCCACTGTCTTAAACTTAGGCAATCCTTTAATATGAACAAATTCAATGGACATATCAGAATATATCTTAAGATAACCCATTTTGTTTCCTTCATCTGTGAACCTTTGTTGTAAAGGTGCTCCAACCATGTATACATGTTTCTCTAATTTCTGAAATTTATGTATGTGTCCACATAATACCAAATCGAACTTTCTGAGTAATGTTCTATCGAAGTTTTCTACAGAACCAACTTCTCTACCATCTGTATCTCGGGCTCCAGCATAATCAGTATGTAGTAATAGGATATTCTTTTTACCCTTAATTACTTTTGTTTCTTTTAATGCTTGCTTTAAACCAATATTATGATCCAGATATGGTATGCCATGCAATGCAAATGTTGGCCACTGGATAGTTTTCCAATCCATACAATGAAACCAATGATATTGAAGATCAAGAGCTGTTAAGAAAGAATATGACCTTTGATCATATGTGTTCAAATTTGGTATTTCATGATTACCAGAGATCCCAAATACTTGAAGCTTTGGCTCATTGGAATATTTATCGAAATGCTTAGACATCTTAATATATAACTCCATATTGATTGTTTCTGGAGTATGTACCAAATCCCCACAAAAGAAAACTGGGATCTTTTGTTTTATTGCTTCTCTGAAAATTTTGTCTAAAATCAAAAAATGGGAATCTGTTCGACTCCCATTTTGATTGAACTTTGTCCAATTGTTTAAATGAATATCAGAGAAAGCTAATGCTATAACTTCCTTTTTCATTTTAAAAACTTTCTGATTGCTTTCATTCGTTTACTGTGATCCATCTCATTTAATTCTAAGAGTTTAATTCCATCGATTGGATCATATCCCCTCTCTACTTCCCAGTCGGTATCATGTACAAATAAAGTACCAACTTTGTTTTTACTGAATATGTTTCTGATAAGCTGACCAAAAGATTGCTCTACTCCAATGACATTGAATACCAAAGTTTGACAAGCACTTACCATGTATTGAAAGTATCTATTAGTAATGCGTTTGCCATCGTTTTCTATCTCCCATCTTTCAAATTGATCCCTTTTGTAAGGAATGAAAATAATATGGGTTATCTCTTTTTCCTTTAACATAAGATCATAATTGATAGCATTTATCTTTTCGATAAAATCATGTGTTTCACAGGTTGGGAGTCCCAGGGAATTCTCTTGAATTTCGTAACCCGCAGTATCATACAGACTACGATCTGTAACAAAACTGCCTTCTAATTCCATATACTGATGATACCTTAGGTTTAGGATTTGGAAATTCCTTTTGTGTTTTTCATTGGTATCATACTTGGTATTTAAATCATAATGATTTTTTGGGAGATTGGGCATTAAATCATATAAACTCCCAGAAACATATTTAATTCCAAACTCCTCTGAAATAGCTCTGGCTACAGTACTCTTCCCAGTACCCGCCGGCCCACAGATTACTATCCTTCTATTCTTCATATTTGTAAGTTTTTAATTGTTTGAATGGTTTCATAAATTCTGATGACATGAAAGATTTGAGTTGATATTTCTCAAATATCCCATTTAAGGTAATCTTATCCATTGCATGTTTTTTATCATGATATGGTATTACTTCTGGATTAACCTTTGTTAGATAATAGAACAGGTCTATCAACAGTTGGTTTCGTTTGAATATTGGTTCTAATTCGGATTTAGGGAATTTCTTATCTCCATGATCGGATTTTAAGAACTCCCTTATACTTCCATACTCTTCTAAGAATTTTAAAGCAGTTTTAGGACCTACCCCCTTTATTCCTGAAATGTTATCAGATGTGTCTCCACATAGGATTTTCATATCCACTGCTTGTTCTGGTGTATACCCATATACATCTTTACAATTTTTAGGTGTTACTAGCATATCTTTAGAAGGATTTATCAATTTGATATTTGGAAATGCTAGAAGTTGAACAAAATCTTCATCTGATGATAATAGGTATACTTGAGATAAGCAATTCTTTTGATAAAGCAATGCAATGTAATCATCACTTTCCATTTCATTGATCCTTCTGTTATCCCATACATAAACAATTCCTAAGTTTCTCAGAATACGTTTAATAATGGGAAACTGTACCTTGAAAATTTGATCCCAATCTTCTGAGATCCTTTTTCTATGAGCTTTATACTCTGGGTACATATCAGTCCTTAGTTTAGACCTATGACAGTCGAAACATACTACTACTGAAGTGATTTTAAACCTTACAATGTTTGAGTATAGGATTTTAAAGAACCCATATACTGCACTTGTTGGAATCTTACCATTTGAGAACCCTTTATTCTTGAATCTGAAATGAGCTCTCATCAAGCAGTTGTTTCCATCGACTAATAATATCCTTTCTTCTTTCATTGTAATTCTTGATATAAAAATATAACTCTGGGATTATTTAATGAGCCTGCAGATACTACCTGAAAGCAAGGTACCATCATCCCTTTTGGGACAATGGCTACCACTACTTTAATCTTCGAATTCTTCTTCCTCTTCATCTTCTGAATCATCCGATTGAGATTCATAATCCAAATTTCCATCTACTGGGAAGAGGTTTATACCCTTTTCTACAAGCTCATCAATTTTACTCTGGGTAACACTGATAGTGTTTATTCCACAAGCTTTAATCAATTTTCTTCTAAGCTTATCATCCTCTTCTACTACAGATTGAAATTTCTCTTCACCCCTTGCAACTGTTTTTCCCTTATACTTATAGATGCCTCCAGAGGTTTTCTCCAATACGTCTTCTTCAACCAGAATATCTGCAAATCCATGATATCTATCAAAACCCACATATTCAACGTATTTTGGATTGAAATATATGGGAGCTTTAGAGATTGTATTCCTCAAGGGTGATACCTTATTCTTAATTGGGCGTATACTTACTAACTTCCCTACCTTTCTTTCTTTACCCTTTACCTTTTTAGTAACTTGTTTTCCAGCATAAAATGCAGAACGAATAGAAGCATAGAATCCAAGAGCTTTCCCTCCAGTTGAAGTAGTGTTATCTTGACCAAATCCCACATTTAAAGCTACCCTTAATTGATTGATATAAATTTGAGTGATGCCCAGCTTAGAGAGAAGTTCTGTTCTGATCCTAAACATTTTATACAATGCCTTAGCTCTGCCCCCCATCTCGGCTTTACCATCAGTCATTTTTATATTAATGTTTTCTGTACAGTCCATAGCAGCTATAGAATCCACTACTAGAAGGATTGGTTCATTATGAGTTAACTTGCTTCTCCATAGAATGGATAAATCGGCAATAGCATCAGAAATTGTTTCTATCTCGGTTGAACTGATGATTGTAACTTTATCCAATTCTATTCCGTTTTGTTCTGCCCATGAATTATCCCAAGATTGCTCGGCATCAACCCAAATAACATGGCCTCCCAATTGTTGGGTACAATATGCAAAGTCATAAGCTACCAGAGTATTATGAGTAACAATGAAATCATTCAACATGAATAACCCTCTTTCAGAACTTACCTTTATACATTGACATTCTTTTTTACCAATATATGAGATATCAATAATGGACCTTCTATAATTAGCGGATTTGGTTTGGTTCTCTATTTTTACTTGATACTGTTTTCTTTTTCTCTCTAACATGAATGGATTAAATGGCAATCTACCTCCAGTTCTAATCTCCTTTGAAATTCTTTTTTCATAACCCTCGAACTGACGTTCTCGAATCTTCGATTTTGGTTCTGTTATAAATCCTCCAAGTGATCGTACTACTTGTACTAACTGTTTTATCATCTTTGAAGAAGTAGATGAGAACTTAAATCGTGAGGAGTATTTTGCTCGATTGTGCTGTTCACCAATAGTACCATCAGAATCAAGTAATCCCGATAATAAATACTTCCTATCTTCTACTGAAGACCAAAGGTAATCTTCCGGGATAAACTTATCCGAGGATAATTTCCCCTCTAAGCATAAGGATCTTATTTCCTTTGAATACCCTTTTAAGATAAATCTATGAGTTTTCCCAAATGGATTTTCATAGATGCCCTTATCTTCTAATTCAGCCCCTTCTTTAAGGAACTTAGAAATATTATGTTTAAACGAATCAGCATCTTCTAATCCAATATTAAACATAATATAATTTGCTCTACCTAAACCTCCATCACCTAATATGTATCCCAATATATATGGATGAATGGGTAACTCTTTTTTTTCAAAGTTTAACGGTATGGTACTTGGTATGTTATATTTATATTTAAATTTACCTTTACCAGAAGCCCTTTTTGTTCTGTACCCTTTTTCTAAAATCTCTTTTAGGGTTAATACTTGAGACTTATACTGATTGTGAGATCTGAATTGTACTTCCCATAAATGATCCTCTGAGCATTCTGCTGAAGCACCATCTCTAAATGTAACCTTGTATACTCGTTTTAACCCTTGAGGGTATATTCCGATAATGGAGATTGGATCCCCAGAAACTGGGTCCATTACTTTATCTGATAGAGATAATTCTCCCATTAATTTATATCCAGTAGGAGTTAAAACTGGAGAATCCAAAGGAACTGCTTTCCCACTTGATTCTTGGCCCATGACTTCCAGTATCTTACCAAAAGGGATTCCTCCACCATACTGATAATTTAAAGCTAAGAATCTTGAGGGTAACCATAACTTGGGTCTTTCTTGTGTACTGGGATTAATTAATAAATTCCCATACCTTCTATTAAGCTCGCTGGATGTTGGGACCTTTATCCCTATCTTTACTTTCTTTGCCATAGTGTATGATGATTTGTTTTAGATTAAAAAAGGGAGCAACCCAATTGAAGGCATACTCCCTTTTAACTTTATTACGAGTGATATGGATTTTTTAAATATCAGAGCCTTTAGCTTTTTTCTTTTTCTTCTTATCCTTGTCTTTTAAGGATTTCTTTTTCTTTTTTGGAGTATCATCTTCATCATCATCATCGTCATCAACCCCACCACAAAGGAATTCGTTTAATTTATCCTCTAGTTCATCATAAGGAAGGATATGTTTTCTTACCATTTCCTCAAGATTAACTGGCTTAGCATATTTCTTATCCAGAGGTTTTTTCTGACATGGTGAAATGGTATAAGTGGTATCCATTTGACCTTTACCAGAACGGGTTAATTTCAAATCATACCCATTTTTAATAGAAGTCATATCTCCCCATTCATCTTCATCCAAATAAAGATCAATGATATCCTGGTAAGCTTGTTTGGGAATTAACATTGGTTTATCAATGTTCTGTTCATCGACTTCTTTTCCCTTTTCATCTTTATATGCAACTACTGCGATTACATATTTTCTTTTTGGAACCAGTTTCTTTGCAAGAAGTTTATCATCTTCATCCTTACTTTCCTTTAGTTCCAGGTATTTCTCCATGAATGGGCAATCTTCGTTGAAGGTAGCTGGAGAGATTACTCCACCTAATTTTGGCCCTAAGTAGAACTGAATAATTTCGATAGCTAGTTCGCAATCTTCTCCTGGATCCTTGATTCTGAAGCGAATGGTTCCCTCTTTGGGATAAATCATTCCACCACCGGATCCTTTCTTCTCCAGCTCTTTTTTTCTAGCCAAAAGTTTTTCCCTCATGGAAAGACCTTTCTTTTCTGTTTTTACTTTCTTCATGATATATCAAAATATTAATGATTGTTTTGTTCTATATAGATAACCTCTTCAATTGAGAGTACCACAAATTTAACGGATTCTAAAGAATATCCATTATCGAAAGAAATATCCTTTCCAGCGTAATTCCCATAAGTAACGATTTGACCAATTTCTAAATGTTTATTGATCTTTCTGTCCTGCTCCATTAATCCCATTTTTACGATTACCCCTTTTCTGGGATAATCTTCTGGTTTACCAGGGATGATTAAACCACTGGCAGTCCTTGCATCATCTTTGGGTACTGCTAAAAGGATCCGATCTTCAGTTGGAGTACCTGGAATATTCTGAGATACTCTTAATGCAGCTTCTTTAGTAAGTAAGTTCTGAATAACATTCATAATAAATAATAATTTTATGCGATTAATAAATAGTGTTCACTCTTTTCTGATATTGGATGAGAATGTTTGTAGTAGTTGAGCTTTCATTTCAAAAGCTTTACAGATAGAAATTAATTTATCTGCGTATTCCTTAGCTTCCAAAAATTTATCGTTTGCAACTTGATATTTTGTGTTAGCATTTGCTTTATGAGTTGCATATTCTTTTGTAGCTTTAGGATTACTGTCTACCACAGAAACATAAACTTGAGAAAATATCCTATCCTTTTCCCTTTCTAATTGATCCCTCTCAGCTACTGCCTTGGATTTTAAAATTGAGATTAAGGAGTAACTTGAAGGGTTTTCTGAGATCAGTTTATTAATGGAAGTTTCATTAATTGCCAATTCCTTTGATAGGTCTATATCGAGTTTTTTACCTCTTACCCTTACTGTTAGGTGATTTATAGAGGACTCCCTCTTAAGTTCTTTTATACTGGAATCCCTCATAAATCTTAAGTGGTTATGGTATCTATCGATGTATTGGACCCATTATCCCATGGATAATCTGGAAAGCTCTGTTTTATAGATTTGATCTTTTCAGAAGAAAGTCTCTGTTCAAATCCACAGGAAGAATTTGGGCATATAACAATCATCTGTTCAACGAAATATGTATTAACTGGATGAACTGAATGGATTACATCCCTGGGACTCTGTACTTCAAAAGCACATCCACATTTGGGGCAAATTATGGGCTTGGGTTTAGTTACCCTAAGATTAATTCCTCTTTGTACTATCCTCATCTTCTGTTCCTCCATATTGTTTAATAAATGATCTCATACTCCAAGTTCCTATTCCCACCAACAGAGTAATTATTACTCCAAATGTGATAGCAATGTAATCCCCAATCTCTTTTAGGATTCCATCACCCATCCATCGAGTAATGGACATAAACATAAGTAAAACCCAGATTATTAGGGATATGATTATCCCTCTTTTTTCATCTTTCATAATATATGTATGTTTAAAATTTAATTTAATTAGTTCACTTGAAATACTCTGGGTAAACCTTTGGATAGTCCTTGATATCTACTGATTTACATTTGTTTACCAGTGAAAAATAATATTCTTCTTCCTTGGACCCTTTCCATTCCCCTTTGAAATTTAATAATCGATTATAATCGTATCCCACTGCAAAGGGTAATTCTTCTCCCTGGGACCTTCCTACTTCGAAATCCATTGACATATCTATGTCATCGATTTGGAATCCGAACCATTCTTTTGTACTGGGATTTCTTGCCATATCCCAAAGTTGATATATGGTCTTTGGATTGATATCTTGAGGTAATGTATCAAAATATATGGAGTCATGGACAGTACCTACTTCTTGTAAATCTGGAAATTCTCCTTTTTGAATGAGTTCATCGATTAGGATTGATGTAAACAATGCCATATCGGAAGCAGCAGATTGAGATGGAGTATTGATTGCGGCATTCTCAGCAGCTACAATTTGCATCTGATTATCACCAAAGATCTCTGGGCATCTTCTTTTTCTACCGAATAATGTTTTTATGTATCCATGCTTATGGATAAACTTCATCTGATTGTCCATGAACTTCTTTACTTCTGGGAAGTCCTTAAAAAAATCATCCAAGAATCCCTGTGATTCTTTTGGTGTTACTACTAACCCTGTTTTTGGGTCTGAAAGTTCTTCTGCAAGTTTAGCTGCACCAATATGATAGATACATCCGAAAACAATGTGCTTAGCTTGCTTCCTTCGAATTTTCCATGTGGTATACTCTGGATGTTGTTCATCTTTATATATTGGATAAATATCATCGTAATTTACTCCATATTTTTTACATGCTACTGATAAGTGAGGATCCCAACCTTTTGCAAATGCTTCCAACAAACCTTTACATTTTGATAGGTGAGCCATTAGTCTCAGTTCACATTGGCTATAATCCATCATTAGATAGAGTCTACCTGGAGATGCAACCAAACAACGTCTAATTGTTGGATCCGTTGCAACCCTGGGGAGCTGCTGACTGTTGGGGTCTGCTGATGATAATCTCCCTGTACGAGTACCATGAATATTAAATTTTGGATGCAATCTGCCATCATCTTGAACTAAGTTTGCAAAGCCCTTTACAAACATATTATTAATCTGTTTAAGTCCTCTTAATTCTAGAAGCGTATCAATAAATCCGGTTTTATCTGTTTTTTGTAATTCCAATAATACTGCTTCTGATGAAGAAGGGTTATCGGTATCCCTTTTATCTTTTTGTGTATATTTTACTACTGGAAATTTGAATCCTTTTGGATCAGTGAAAAGGAGTTGTGTCATTTGTGAAGCTGACCCAAAATTTATGGGTTCTATTATGGCTTTCTCTGATTTAGTATTAAATTCTCCAGCCATTAATCTGGCAATCTTTTCTTCTCTATTTTTAATTGACCTTTCAGCAGAAGCAATTTTTCGAGAATCATCTGATGTTTTTATTACTTTCTTAGATTCTCTAATCTCTTCCTCTATCTTCGATATTGCTTTATCTAATCTCTGTTGGATGAGGGATTTCTCGAATCTCTTTACCTTTTTAAGGGCTCTTACCTTGGTTTCTGCTTCTAGTATCCTTCTTGGATATTCCTCCATTAATTTCCCATGCCATTCTTTATCAAGTCTTTGTCCTCTTGTCTCTACCTTTGTTAATAGGTTAGAAGCTGGCATAATAAGATTTCTGAATAGATGATAGAATTTCTTATCCATCATCTTCTTTTCGAAGAATAGGAATAATCTTAAACACATATCAGTATCTATAGCACAGTACTGGGATAATCCCAATAAAGGTTTTTGATCCCAGGGTAGATTACATCCCTCGTAATCTTCTTCGTAATCTCCAAATTTAGGAAGGAACCTTCTAACCATGGACTTTAGATCATTTGGCTTAGCCTCATCCAAAACATATTTAGCAAGCATCCCATCAAATAACCTACCTTTATGAAAGATACCATATTTGTGAAATACTTGCATATCAAATTTAGCATTCCATGCAACCTTAACAATGTTTTCGTTAGCAATAACTTCTTCTCCAAATTTCTGAAGCTTTGTTTTCCAGGATTTTTTAAATTTCGAATCGAAATGACCTAAAGGGATTACTCCTGCCCTACCTGGTTCGAAGCATACCCCTAAAATCGTAGGATAAAAATCATTATTATATATTCGATTACCAGTAGTCTCAAAGTCTACCGAAGCATATCCAGTTTTCTTACAAGCATCAATTAACATATCCAATTGTTGCTCGTTCTCCAAGATGTGATATTTTGTTTTTGGTTTGCCCATATTCTTATATAAATTAAGAAGCCTCTACCAAATCATGATAGAGGCTAAAGTTTTAATCCATTCTCTTTCCCAATTATTCAGTCATTCTGTGATGTCATCCAAACATTGTTTGAGTAATACCCAATCCTTTTTATATGAATGGAGGGAATCGATAGTGTGATATAAATATCCTGGTTCATTCCCTGTTTGCTCAGCCATGTACTCCATAAGTTTCCATGCAAGGTATACATCATTACCAAAATGAGTTACCAAATCGGATGACCTTTGGTGATAACAGATGTGTAATCTCTTTTTACCTTTTATTTCTCGGATTAAGAAGTCATAATACATTGAGCAAGGTACTCTTCTTTCTCCTCCAATATATTTTACATCGGTGGGATGAAAGATTGGGATTACTGCCTGGCGAGTATCTGGGTTTCTGATTAACTCATCCCTTACTGCTTTTAAAGCATCCCAAATCCGATCTTGGTGATTAATTCCTTTAGAATCAGTCCATCCAAATCTTAATCTTTCATTGTAGGTATAATCGAATTTCCCATTTACTAAGAATGGTCTCCAAACATCTTCTCTGATAAGGAATGCTGATCCTGGGTTAATATGGGAGAATTTATCTGGGCTATCCAAAGGATCATGGATTCTTTCCTTGAATTCTTCTTCTACCCATTGTTTACTCCTTTTATCAGCTAAGAATAACCATTTTGGGTCTCCCAAAGAAGTTAAACAGTACTGATGACAGATTACTTCTTTTGTAATGTAATCTTCTTGTCCTTCAATGTTTTTGTTCTGATAAGATTTTGGTCTAACTATAGCACCCATCTCAATACAGTTCCGCATAGTCTCCGACATTAATTCATAACTTGAAGTGTAGATTCTCATTTTTTGTCCTCCTTTTGTTTTAAATATTTCTTTTTAAATGCCTGACGAGCTGTATATGAAATACAGGATTCCGGGTATGGAATATCGTCATATCCTAATAGCAAATCCTTAGCACAAAGGGTTATCTCTTTCTTTCCGGGAACTTTTCCTGGTTGTATGCAAGCTAATGTTCTTCGATATACTTTATATTTTACATCCTTTTCATCACAAGTTTTAAAGAACTTCAACATCTTAAGGACCTTTTGAATCCAAACAGAATCGAGTCCCTTGGTGACTTTCTTTATCGATTTATGAGTATCATACATTATTAAGGTTTCTAAGGCAGCATACATCTGATTACAGTTTAATTGAATCATAAATGCTTGGTCCCCTCCATATACGTATTCTCCCAATCTCTGTAATAATAAAAGGTCAAATGCCAATCTCTTTGTAATCTCCGAAGATCTTAAGTTTGCAATTATAATTGGAATATCCAAATCATCTCTTCTACAAAAAGAAGCTGCTATTAAACAACCTTTCCCATTAGAATGTGTATTATCAAAGTCGAATGAATAATTGTAATGGCTTCTCTTTAATTCAGTAGACCTAACTTGAGATCTCATTAGGTCCAACTGATTAAAGTTTACATAATTATTCAAAAGAAGATTCCATTTGGTTTTCTGATAATTGAAAAGCTTACCAAAATCAAATTCTGGGTCCATCCAAGCTTTCCTAATACTAACAACAACATTATAGGCATAAATCGCAGAGGAGGAGATCCTTCCTCCTTCACCTTCAGTAAAAAGAATTGGATCCCCTTTAATAAATATTTCATTGATACCTTCCCAAGCAGCTTGTGAGGTAGGATAAAATACTTGCCTTACTTTTAATTGCTTATTGATTGTATCCATATCAATAACGACTTGCTATACGAAATTTATTAACCATGTTTTTCTTGAAGTATACTGCAAATAGGGTTTTATCTGTATAACCCATTAATGCGTAAAATCCGCATAGTTTTACGAATGATTCACAAAGTAAATTCTGATACAGATTTTCATCTGTTAATTCTCCGGATTGTTTCCAGGGTTTGTTTTTAAGGCAATTCCTTGCAATAGATAAAGAATATGTCACATCCCATAATTGGATTGCACATCTTCTAACAAAATCCTCGCTAGTTTCCCATCCCACTGGGATACATTCATCTTCTTCATGAGCAATTCTGATAAGTGTTTTATTGGGTAAATCAATCTCTGATCCCATTACCATGTTTCTGGAAAAGTTGAGTACCTGTCTTAAGCAACAGCAATCATATAAGGGAATCCCTAAATTCTTGGCTGTTGTTTTACAGTATTGGTAAATATCTTCTGGATGAATATTTGTGTAGATAAGCAATTCCATGAAGAAGTGTAAAGCATCAGCTAGTTCTTCATTTAGGTTTTGTGCTTCAGCTTTAATATAAAGGAATGTTTCTTTGTTATCCATATCCTTTATGTAATCCAATCTCTTATTGAAAACCTTGAGCATAGATTCATATCCTTCTCCAAGTTCTTCGATTACCCTACCAGTAAAATCCTTTAGGATGATCTGGCTCTTTTTGGAATTTACATCTATGGGATATGAAGGCAATCCTTCGATCTTAATGTAAGAATCCAATAATTCTTTTTGGAGATCATAGATTTTCTCCAAATGTTTTCCATCCTCTATTTGAGGAGTAGGTTCTTTAATGTTTCTACTATCCATGGTTACTTCTTTAATGATTTATAAATGGTTCTTGTAGTCTTCTTATCTAGATTAAACTTTTCCATTGCAGCATGGATTACTTCTTTTTTCTCTGATCCTTTTCTTTTTAATCCCCGCATATACTTAGCAACAAGTTTAGGATCAACCATACTTTCCATATCCTTGAAAGTATTTTCTTCTTCTACCTGTTTGCGAGTCTTATTCATAAACTGAGCAAAGCATACTGCACATAGCTCAGAATCACCACATCTTTTACATTCTGATGTAGAGAGGTCATATTCTTTGCCAAAGCAATCATCTCTTGTACCAATAATCTCTGATACATTGGTGGGAACTAAAACCTGAGCTCCTTTAATATCCGGTAATTTATTCTTCTTTGCCATTGTTATATTCGATTATTTTGATTTCCTTATCTATAGAAATAACCTGTTCCCTAATCTTCTGTTCATACTTGGGATTAACCTTGAACAGATTATTAGAAAAGATAAGCTTATTCCTATCATAATATTGAAGGAATCTGTTACATCTCAAAGAGCATTGATCACAATGTAAGGTGCAATATTTGCAAGCACCTCGAGGAACCAAACTAAGCTCCTGATCAGCTTTACAATCAATAGGCTCATTATAATCAATCATTGATTCTGTTTCAAATTCCCTTAACAAATCCAGTTCATTGAAGAGATCTTTTCTCTGTTTTTCAAGTTTCTCTAATTCTGTTTCCATGTATATTTAATCATTAATTCATCATTTCTTACTGATAACTCTAATTCATATCCCTTATTTAAAGGCTTTTTAAGAATTTCAAGTATATCTTTAGTGAGCAATGTATTGTACGCAGATATAAATAGACTTTGAATATCCTCTGAAAGCATATTTTGTATCTCATTCAAACTGGTATACATCTTCAACCCAGCTGATTCTAAGTTTTCATATAAAATCATAAACGAATAATATACATCAACCCTTTGAAAATTAGATTGAGCTAAACATTCTACATCAGGGAGTTTTTCACATTTAAAACATGATTGCCTATTTGAAGGAATATAAAATACACACCCAAAGCAATCATCATACAGATTTAAATTAATTAGGTCCCTATTTCTATGATATAATTGGAGACCATCTGAAGATAAAAAATAATCTCCAGTATTCCTACTTGAAAGTGTTAATGTTTGTATCATATTTATTTAATGCTTTATTACATTATGTAATTTCCTTTATAAATGATAATAGGATATCCTTATATCCTTAATCCTTGATATTTGATATCCTATTTTCTTTATATTGAGAATTTCTATCTTTCTATTCTGATATTCTTTATCTATATCTTCTTTTCCTTCCCCCCAAAACTAACCTAAAAACCTAAACTTATTTAAAGCTTAGCTTTTTTGCTTAGTTTTAGTTTTCTCAGAAAAATTAAGGTATCTCAAAAGAATCATCCTCTTCATAATCTGGGATATCTTCATCATCCTCCCAATCCCAATCATAGCTTTCCATTTCGTTTCTTTTTAAGGTTAATAACTTTCATACCAGTCCTTATATAATAATTGATACGATGTTTACTATGCCGTTCTAAATATTGCCCATAATAATACATATCATCGAGATAGGATTTCTTTTTACCTTTAAATGTTCTTTCCATACGACCACAGATTTGGGAAATATCTTCCTCTGAATCTGAGCCAGCTGCATTCTGTAAATAAACAGCTAAAGGTAAATTTATACCTCGCTTTATAATATAGGTGGTGATTAATACATCGATTTTTCCTTGAGCGAATTGATTAATTATGGATTCTCGGTTTTTTGATGTGTGATCGATTACCCTTATATTATAATCCTTGAGTTCTGGGTGATTAGTATAATATTTATATAAACTTTCAGCATGTTCAATAAATCGAGTAACAACAATTGCTGGTAGTCGATTATATTTAATATTATATAAAACTCTTTCAGCTGATTTCTTTTTTGCTACTGGATCTTCTATAACTGCCTTTTTAAATGTATCGAGCCATCCATCAGCTACTAAATGAGGATTATGTGAGTTTCCTTCTGTAATCTTAATTATCACGGGTGTAGAATATCCTTTCTTTACCATATCTTGTTTGGTAATAATATGGATCTCATCACCAAAGAAACTTCGAAGGTTCATATTATGAATAAGGTCCTTTTTTAATTTGGACATATAAATACTCCCGGATAATCCCAATCTTATTCGAACATTATAAAGATAACTTAACACAGTTTTGAATTGTTTATTATCAGCAACATCAGCTTCATCAACCAAAACAATATCAATCTTGGATAATTCATTTCGAATCTCTTTAATTTTCTGAGACATTGTTTGAACCATCCCAACATTGAAATTTCCAAATTTCAGATTTTTGCCTTGAATAAATTGAATATCTTCACCAGGCAAATATTCCCTGTATTCTTTTTTAGCTTGAGCAAAGATTTGGGAATTATTAATAATCACTAAAGTTCTCAACTTCCTTTGAAAACACTCATGTATAGCAGCCATGAGTAAAGTGTTATGGTTTATAAACCCATTTGCTATGTATGAGTTACCTTTTGGAACATGTATATCATAACATTCTTCCTTAATAATCTCTATGCTTTTAATCCTATCCCAAAATATGTCTTCCTTAGTAAAATCTAAATACTCTTTTAATTTACCTTTAACTGGAAAATCTCCTAAATATCTCTGAAGTTCTGGAAAACCTATGTTAGAGCCCCTTCTTACTTTCTGATTAAACCTTTTGGATGGATACTGTTTAACAGCTTCTTCCAATATATCTTTAGGACTTATATCAAAAGAAGTTCTAGCATACCCAAGCGGAGTATCCGAAGTCTTCCTTTTCACTTTCATTGGGATGTTTTTAAAAAATATATCTCTATACTGGCTTTGAATATGTATCCTAAAAGTATGAGATTTTCCATTTTGCCAAGAAGTTTTTTTCTTATCTTTCCTACAGATGATTCCAAAATTTAAAAGTATGACCATAAGATCATCTATAACTTGTTCATTGACTGAACTAAAAGAGATAGAACCTCTTTTCTTGGTAAATGCTCCATCTGTATCGAATAAGCCCGCTATATACTGAGCTTGTATATCTAATGGAGCGGATAGTATACCATTTGGAATATTTTTTGTATGTGATGTCCCAATTAACTCAGGAAAACAAGAAATTAACTTACTAAACTCCTCACTCTTATGAGATATATTAAAACCCTCAAATTTTCTATGAGGCTTGATCTTTAACTTCATTTGGGGGAAAGTTTTAACCAAATGGTTTGCTATTTCATAATCTTGACCAGATATAGAAAAGCCCCTTGTCTTGATACACCCATCCCCATGTAATGCTCCCAATGAATAAGCTATCTCAGGAGTCAAATATTCGTTTAGTAATACCCCTTTATATTTAAGCGAATGCTTTATGGGGATAAGTTGACCCTTTGTTAAATCTCTCAAATACACCCAATCGAATTTACCATTAATCCAAGTATATATTCTATGATTGTGATATCCTCCGATGAGCTTGTACCCCTTTTTAGTAATAATTCGGATGGCTTTTATTCTACCACTGTTACATCCCCGAGAGGTAAATACTTTCTTACCCAAATGATTATATACCCTATGTTTACAATCGGTTTCTCCCTTATATGGTAAATTTACTAAATCTTTAATTCGGATCAACCCTTTTTCAGTATTCACTAAGCTATCTTTCCCAATGCACTTCCCGCTATTAGTTGCTGCATTGATTACACCTATATAAAAAGGATGGCCCTCAACAGAATTATTAATAAAGCTTTTGATTACATCTTTTTGTATATCTCTTAATTGATAATTGCCTAATCTAGTTACCATCTTTGGTTTAATTGGTAACTTTAACCTGTTATCTTGAATCATAATTCTTACTGATGAATCTAATTCCTTTAATTGCTTACAGATGTGATTTAATAATCCTATTTGGAAGTCCCCATAATCTGAGAGGTATTTTACATACCCATCCCATTTACCCCGGGTTCTTTGCATTAAATACCAAGCATTAGGATGTTTGATCCGAAGCCTATCATAGACCTTTTTCAACAAAACAGGGGGCCCAGATAGAGTCCCCTTATTTCCTGTCAATGTAATTTTAACTGTGTTCATGAGTTTAATATTTGATCCCAATCTGAATTCTTAGGTTGAGAGTTGGGATTATTATCCAATGATATGTTATATTTATATAGGTATTTCATTAACCTTTCCTTAGCTTTCATCCCAAACAGTTGTTCTGGTAAGGGAATCCCATTACAAAATGATAGAGCATCAAATTGAGCTTCTATCCAGGTATCATAATCACAACCTAAATTTTTTGCTTCTGTTGCAGCTTTTGCAAAGTAATTAAGTTTAACTGGATCATCCAAATATGTTTCTTGTAATCCCGTTTTACTAGCAATCATTGAAACATATGCAGAGTGCATCTCAATAGCATCATTGGTATCTATATTCGATAATTCTTGAGTAACCCTATACTCTTCGATTACCTTATCATAGAGATTAATAAGTTTCGAGAGATACCCATAAAAGGATTTGATATGTTTGAACGCAATCTCTAAGTATTTTACATAACCTTCTTTTTTATCCAGGTTATTTACTTCACAGAAGCTATTGCAAGCATTCGTTAATTCCTTTATCTGAGGCCATTCTCTTCCATTTTCTTTAATCTTTCGTACTCCCGTATGACCCTGTTTTATTCGTAACATTTGAATAATCTGAGCAACTAAGCTTGCATCTTCTTTATCCGAAGATAATAATGTATTTACTACCTTCCTCTGTTTTTGATTTGTAGCAACCATTGACCTTTTGATGCAAGCATACTTCTTAGCTTTTTTTGTAATCTCAAGGACTTTACCTTTAGGGATATAATCCTTGAGAAGCTCGATTAAGTCAGATTCTTTTATGTGTATACTTGGATCTCTCATTAGAACATAAGCAATATTATGGTAAACGATATAAATCCAATCATACCTAAACATGCAACAGGAGCATAATAAGTAAAATAATCTTCATCTGATAATGTATCAGGTTCAGACTTTAAACATCCCCAAAGATTCTGTAATATTTCCATACCTTTATTCATTTTATGTGAGTTCATGTTTTAGTTGAATTAATTCTTGGTAATTCATATATTTTGTATTATATATTAGATGCAAAGATTTCCTTAATCCAAGATCATTAGCATCCTTATCTTTTGGGAAAATAACTAGCTTGACTTGTTTGTATAAGCATAATTTAAGTGCTAATTGAATTGCTTGTTCTATTGCATCTCCATCTAAGCATAGGATAATCCTTTCTACTGGAGATTTGATAATTTTGTTTTCTTGGTAGGATGAAACAAATTTACCCGCAGTACAGATTCCCCTATTTTGAGAAAGTGTAATAGCATTAAAAACTCCTTCACAAAGATAAACGGATTTATACATATAAAGAGCCTCTTCATTATATAGGATTTGTGATTTACCTAGAGAGGATTCTTCGATATCTGGATTTAAATATCTTGGTCCAGTTGAAAGAAAATTCCTTGCATTATAATATATAATCTTGTGATCCTTATAATATGGGATAATCAGATATCCAAAATGTTTTTCATCTGTGGAGTATCCCCAACCTAATTTGGATAATTGGTTGGGATCAAATCCTCTACCCTTTATATAAGCTCTTGCTGACTTAGCTATTTGGGAAGTTCCTTGATTAAGTAATCTGAAACCTTCTGGGAGAATCATAGGAGCTAATTGCTTTAACTCTACTCTTTCTTCCTTTATTCGATATCCAGAATCCTTATACTGTTCTAATACTTTTAATCCTTCATTAAAGGTCTCTAATCGTTCTAGAATTAAAACTAAATCGAGGAGATTTCCCTTGGAGTTACATCGAAAACAATGGTAAAAATCTGTTGAAGGATTTACTCCAAGCTTACCATCTCTACCACAGAAGGGGCAGCTAAAGTACGGACCCTTTAACCAACCCCTCCTATAATCTTCAAATCCATGAGCTAAGAAGTAAGCACCCAATAATGATCTGAAATTTTTATTATACATAATTACCTAACCCATTTAGCAAAGTGAGATTTATCGATGAGTTTTAAAAACCCCTCTGGGATGTCTCCCTGATGCCACCAATTGTTGGAGAAAAATTCTCTACCATCTTCTGTGATAGCTTTCATTTCTCTTCCTCCACATCCCATGAAACTACGTCCTCTCTCAGAAGCGGGTACGTAAGGACATACTATCCAAGAAGCTCCATCAATAACCAACCATTTTGGGTCATTTTTATATAAATCCAAATGATTGATCCAAAAAGCACAATAGTAGCAGCATTTTCTCTCTTCCATGATATCTCGTAAAAGGCATTTACGGAATTCTCCAGGATCTACTGCTTCTGTAGTACCACAAATTGAACATGTTGTTACCATAGTTTTAAATTTTAAGTTTTAAATAAATGTTTATGCAAATATACATATTATATATTATATATCTTTTGCTTTTTTCATTTTTTCTGGGTCAGCTACTGGCTTATCCCTTTTCTTGAATGAGTTTGAGGATTTTAGTTGCTTGTCTAAATTGGGAGCAACCTTTTCATCGTATGCTTTTCTCTGAGCAACTGTGAATTCCTGGAATCTCTGTTTTTCCAGGTCAATGTTAAATAAACACCTTCCCCAAGAAGGAGCATCCCTTGCAACTACTGTTTCCCATCTTTGAACTCCATGTTCTCTTTCTTCTTGAGTAGAGTTTAACCCAAAAACAAATGAAGCAGTACGAGAGATATCCATACATTTTGCTATATCGGATTCTTCATACCTTGTTTCTCTTCTTACTTCTCCTTGACGAGTAACATGTTGAGCAGTCCATACGATATCAATATCTTTTTCCATTACAAGGTTACCAACCTCTATGTATACATTGGATATACGATTAAAATCATCTTCATGTTTTCCTAATGATCCCATCTTCCCCATGAAGTCGATTACCAATACATTAACCTTCATCCCAGTATCATTGTATATTTCATCGATTGTTGAAGCAATATCAGAAACTGTCCCAACATTTGCGGGTAATTTTTTTACGATGAATTCTGAACCCAGTCTTCGATATTTTCTTAAATGTTTTTGTTCCAGTTTATCCACATCACCAGACAACAAATCATTTTTACTTCTGTTCAACGTTGATTGTTCCATACGAGTCATAATTTCACTGGCTCCATTTTCCATATCTATATAAAGAACAACCTTTTGCATTTTTAAATAACTTCTCGCAACATTAACCAATGTGAAAGTTTTGGTTGCTTTCGATTTATCCAATGCAACAATGATTGAACCTTTTGGGAATCCTCCACCATTTGCTAAGTGATTTAATTGCCTAAATGGAGTAGGTAATACCATCGGATCAGATTGTCTCACAAATTGACGTTCTACTACATCTTTAACCAAGTATAATGGCTGATCTTTTTTTTCCTTTGTCCTTGAAAGGAGTTTGGCAATACGTTTAGAATATTCATCATATTGATTAAAATCCGATAAATCGAAATTATCATTCAAATCCTTCATTTGAACAAACACAGAAAATTTCAAAACCTTTTCTCGGATATCCTCTCCATCCAATAAAGGCTCTGAATAAAGTTTTTCTACTGTATGTTTAATCTCAACCAAATCATCCTTAGTAACTAAATCTGCAATCCCTTTCACAGAAAGTAAATCCTGTATCTCCTGATTAAGTACTGAAGCATTTTTAGGGATTCGTTTATTCTTTTTGGAAAGCTTAGCTAATGCTTTTGCAATAACTTGATGATTGATGAGAGTAAAATAGGAATCTTTGACCTGGTTTAATGCAAGGATACCATTTTTATCTTTTATGATATAATGTAATATCTCTTGCTGAAAGTCTGTTCCGAAAGCAAATTTGTTCTTATCTTTCTTTGCCATGTTATCTATATGTTTGTTTTGAAAATTGATAGTAGTAAATTGTTCCTTAGGTTATCCTAATTATAACTCCCTATATATCAGTTACTTCCCTGATTAGGGTTAAATTTTATTACCCTGAGCTCATAATAAAAGAATATTATTTATATATTTGCATAAACATTTATTTAAAACAACGGAATTATGATTGCAGAAGGTGAAATCAATAGGCTGAAAGAATTACCTGAAGATTACGATGTCGAACTCTTCAATTTTTATTATAAGAGCATGACACCTTTAATTCGGAAGTTAGCTAAAAACATTGACCCAAGAAGATTCAATGTTTCAAGGGATATAATAATCTCATATTTTTATGACAAGTTACTTTATGTATTTCGGAAGTATTATAATCTGAGTACTGAGAACCCAGAAAAATTTAAGGCTACAATCATTAGCTCTCTTCAATTATATAAGACTCGATTATTAATCAATGCTTATTCCAAACAATCTTTGGATTTTAATGTTGCTATTGCTTCTTTCGAAGATTGCTTTGAAGGAGCAAAAGAAGATTTATCTGATTTATCAGAAGATGAAAGGGTTAAACAAGAAAGGATATCTGAGATCCATGAATTTATGAGAGCTAACCTTTCTGCTGATGCTTATCTGTTATTTCAATTACAGATGAGTCCTCCTCCTTTCTTTTACAGTGAAGAATCTAAACCCAGGCTTACAACTAGCTCTTTATTAGATTTTTTCGAATTGCCTAAGACTAAGCTTTACATTAAATATATCTCTACGCTTAACAAGGAAATTCATGAAGCTATCGAAGATATGAAAGAAACATGGAGATAACCTACAACAAAAAACCCAGGCCCTAATTGATAGAGTCTGGGTTAAATGTGTTATCTTATTATAATGTTATACCTATTCCCGTTTGGGAGGAAAGATTAATTCGATTAATGGTTTAAGTATACTATATAATCCGCAAGCAGAAAGCCCAGCAAATACTCCATATAGAATTACCATATACCAGATTAATCCCTCTAATACTGGAGAAATTTGTAGTATCCATCCGAATAAGCATGATAAGATCCCCACTGCAATTGAAACTAATGGTTTAGCCCATTTCTTTTCTTTGATGGATGGAATTAATTTTGATAGCTGGGTTACTACCAATGAGATTAAAGCCATAATCCCAGTAAAAGATGCAAAGTCCGTTACAAGCCCAGGTTCAACAACTTCTTCACTTAAACCAATTGCAGTTTGAGCAGCAATTCCCACTACGAACATTAAAAGCATGTTCAACATAATAATTAACTTCTTGAGTAACATTTTGTTATGAAATTTTAGTTTAACATAAGATTTACATTAAAAAATAGTAAGGAGAAGGCCTTTCACAAGGTACCTTCTCCAACCAACATATAAAAACCTAAGAACAGAAGAATTAACCTTTACCTTCTATTGCCCAGCTTATAATGGTTGAACCCTCTTCTATGGTTATATCCCGAGAAGTATTACCAGAATCAGTATAATCTCGGTAATCACCACTTACTTGATGTGCAGTTCTAATTCGAGTTACTACTACACCGGGCAAACCAATATGAAGTTTATCCCCTACAACAAAAGTTTGAGCTGGGAATGATAATGGTAAACTTGAAAGTTTATGAGTTCCCATAATACTACCATTTCGATAAATATTAATATCACCAATTGATGGAGTACCAATTGATGGAGTATTATTCTTTGTGAGGTTCAGTGAAACTTTTACTGTCTGTTGTGGAGGCTGAGGATCTTCTTTACTAACAGCTTTAATATCGATATCCAATGCTCCAGGAACTACAAATTGAACTTGATAATCCGTAGTAGCAGTGTACTCACCATTAACCGTATATTCCCATCTATTGAATTTAGAGCTACCATCCTGGCCTACTACCTGGATTACTGCACCCTTAGGCAAATTCCAATCCTTAGTTGTAGTAACAGAAGTTACTCCAGTATCTGGAACTTGACTTCCGCCAGAAGCAGTGCTATGTGAAAGAACATATTGACATTTTCCATCGGTACTTACTTTAATATGTACTGGATATGTCTCTTCTGGTTTCTCTTCGAATACAGCCCAATATGTAGCACTGGAATTAGCAGTGAATGTATAACTAGCAGATCTAGATACTACTTGTCCATCCCTACCTCCAAGCCTCCATTCAACGAAATTATAACCAGACCACGGAGTAGCAGTAATGGTTACCCTTGAACCCTTAGCATAATATTGAGACATTGGTTCAGTTAAACCACCCCTATCAGAATTGGTTTTAATCAATACCTGTTCTGGTTCTGGCTCTTCATCTTTCATGAACAGAGCATAGAAATAATAATCACCAGTAACCGTATGCTGGAAGCTTGCAGGATAATCCAACTTAATGCCACTGGGTCCTCCAGCTCTCCATTCCAAGAAGGAGTATCCACTAGCGGGCTGAGCAGTAATTCTAATTGTAGTACCCTCCTTATATGAATTTACACCAGTAGGAGATGTTGTACCACCAGCACCCGAGCTTACTCTGATTTCGAAATAATTTTCTACGATCTTTTCGTTAGCTGAAGCATATAGAACCAAATCCTGATCTGGCATATTGAATGAGTATGTAGCATTGGTGGATACCAAATTAGAGGGTATAACAGAATCTCTATACCATCCAGCAAATTCATAATCCTGAGAAAGAAGGTTTGCCTTTACTGTTACTGGGTCATTTACAGAATAAGCTCCTGCACCTGATAATTGGAAGATACCACTTGGAGAACCCAATAATGTTAGATCTCGTTTTGGTGGTACCAATTTACAAATAACATTCGTAGTTTTAGTTACCCCAAATGTTAAAGGATTAATTGTGTATCTTACTCCATCGATTTCCCAATAATCGAATCCATACCCAGTTACTGGTACACACTGAAGTGTAGCTTGAGTATTAATAGAATACATCCCTTCTCCACTAATCGTAGCCTTACCAGCGGGATTAACTGTAACACTAACTTTTACCTTTGTAGAAGAACCATTAAAGATTGCCTTTAAGTTTGTGTTCTTTTTAACTTCTATTCGATAAACTTGTTCATTGGAGATCAAAGCATCACCCTCATACCATCCAACAAATCCAGAACCACTGGCGGGAGAGGCAACTATGGTTACAAGAGATCCTCGTTTATACCTACCTGCTCCAGTTACTTCACCTGAACCAGTAGTACCTGCCGCAGAAACAACTTCAATGTTCAGATCATACATATCAACCAAGGATATCATTCTTGAGATATCCATTGTAAAATCTGCCTTACAATGTACATCCGAAGCAATAAGATTTGGATTGGTATCTTGATCTCCAACTGGGTAGAACTGAAGTACTAATTGGAAATTACTTTCATACATATTCAACAGCCCATATACACTGTAATTGGTTTGTTGAATTTTTTCTCCAGTGTCTTCATTTTGTGAGTTGTTCCTTAACCAGTTAAAAGCTACTGGAGTTTGGAATTTAACATTGAGCGGGGTTGGCATAATGTAATCCATTGTTGCAGAAAGCTCAGCAACTAATTGATCTTCTAAACTCATTTGAATAGAAGAAAAATCGAAATGGATACCCGCAATCAAGCTAATTGCATCCCCGAGAGTACTCAATGTAAGGCCTGGATCTTCGATAGTAACAATGTTGGATTTATTAAATTGAGTAAGTGTTCCATTAGTATATTTTCTCTTACTTACTTTCTGAGTAAAGTTTGAAAGTCCAATTGACCTTGAATCATATTTAGGGATTAGCAGATTTAAGTTAGCCATATCAGCTTCATACCTCGATAAAGGTACATAATCCGTTTCTCCCCACAGATAATTATAAGGATTCATGATATCCTTGATAAGGTAATCTTCTCCAACAACTTCTACAGAGAACATTGCAAGTACTACTTCTTGGTTCCTTCTAAGAGTACCGCTTAATAAGGATAGCCAAGTTTCCATTGTAGAACTGGATTGTTTTAGTTTAGGTGTCCAAGCATCTTGCTGATCTGGGTTTACATAAACTCTGTAAGATGTAATTGTACCACCTTCTTGTTTGGAGAAGAGATGAGTTGCGATTAAAGCTACCTCTTTTACTCCAGTAAATTTACCTAAGCTTAGAGGTACCTCCAATTCTGAGGATTCTAAGGTTAAAATCCCATCTGGTGTGATACATGCAGATTTGGGATTAACCAACACATTTCTTTCGTTTGTTAAGTTATGACGGAAATTCTTTGTATCGTCTGCTGAAATCAACAGAGTAGTTCCATCATAAAAGATTACATTATATCCAAATAATGGTCCAATTCCAATTGGAATAGCAACAGCTTCACTAGCTTTCTTAGACCTGATCTCGGATAAGTAATCATGATACCGAATCTGTCCCATAGGTTTACTTTTTTAAGTGTTCATATACATATTGGTTTATATCTTCGATTCCTTTTATCAGGGATTCACAGAAGGCATTATTTATCTTTTCATCCTTTAGCATACTTACCTCTTCTCTGTTATCTTGGAATAACCATTCGATAAGCATGGCATAATAATTTCCCATTAATACGGTGAAGTTGGCATCCTTATCACAATCCTGCATATCGGGAGACCCATATCGGAATTTAAGTTTAGGGAAATCCTTTTTTAATTGTCCATACATCATGGATGAAAAGATATCGGATTGAGTTTTTCCCGGAGAGGTATAAATCTCTACTCCAGATGCAGTGTACCAATTACTACCATCTCCAGCTGCATTGTTATGTAATGAGATAAGTAATTTTACATTTGAAGTTGGGATACTGTTAGCTTCCAGCTTTCGTTTGGATAGTCCAGGTTCCTTTAAACCCTGGGTAGTAAAATGTACCTCATATCCGATTGTGTCTAGCTTACTTGCTAGCTTTTTACAAATTTCTCTACTCCAGAGGTATTCTTTGTGAGTACCATCCGGAGAGCATTTACCCTTTACATCATTTCCATGTGCGGGGTCTAGGATAATACATAATGATTTGGTGTTCATGAGTTTTCTATTTTAGTTACATAATTCAATTTCAAACCTTGCATAAATAATTCAATTGATTGGTCCATTTGAGACAATTGAAAATGTTCTTTTGGTATGTAGATTTGTTCCAACATCAGATTAAATAAGTTTTCAGTATCTGATTCCACATCTAAGTGTACTCCCAGAGGTTTGGACTTATATCGAAATTTATTTAAAAATGTGGAAGTTTCTGAATGGATATTTTTAAGGATCCTTTGAATTTTTAATTCTGTGTTTTCTTTATCAGAAATATGGTTCTCGGATCTTACTCGGATTATATAATACTTAATAAGTACTGAATTGTGATTTAGAACTTCCCTAATCATCGAATTAGCTTCTTCCTTACCAATATCGGATTCTGATAATCCTTCGAAATAATTATCAATTTTATCGGATACATCGGAAATCCCTTGAACCCTTTTGATTAAAAATACTGACTGGGATACGAATACCAATACGATTAATAACATCATCACCATGAAGACACCAAAGATGATCTTTAGTGCCCCATAGTTAGATGCTGCTTCGGCAAGTTCTAAAGATACCTTGGTTAGTTTATCAATATCCTGAATTTGTTGTAATAATATCATAAGTCATCTCTTTCATATTTTGCAATGATTTGAGTAGATTCTGTTACTTTAAATGTATAAGAAAAACTTGTAGAGAGTAGTGTTCCTTGGTTATCATACCAGCCCAAGAATATGATATTGGATTCGTAATAAATACTAACCGTATGATCATATCCTCTTACTGCTTTATCTGTATTACCAGTAACAACCACCATGCCCTCTTCGATTGATGGACCCTGTGTGCTTACGATAATATTACAGAAAGCATAAGCAACCATTAATTGAACATTAATTGGAGCATACTTAGCAAGCACCCTTTCCAATCGAGCTTGTTCTTCTGGTTTAAGGGTTGAGGCTACTGATGTTAAATCAATGATGTAACTTGAGCAAGCTTTACAATCTGTGGAATCACCATCGTATTGATAATTGCTATCATATGTTAATGATGTATCATATCTTGCTTTACCAACGATAGTGGTTAATAAGTTTTCCTCTTCTAATGTGTAACCTTTGAGTTTAAAGTATGCAGTAAGTAATACCCTGTAGAACTTTTCTGTTCCTCGGATTTTATATAGGGATACTGCATACCTTATCAACCTTCGGTCAATAGCTGAGTAGTATTTTACTACCCTTTGAGCATTCTCTGGTTTATATCCCAGTTTAGTAGAATATTCCAACTGAACATTGTATTCCAAGTACCATACATAGAATGGAGGATTATGTAAAAATTCTCCTTCAGTTACTGGAGTAGTATATTCTTGTGGTGGAGCCCCTAAAAAATCATAGATATAATCGAGTAATCCCGCTCTGGTAGTTTCTACATCGATGATGTCAAGGATATTATCTATATTGGGCAACATCGATGAATTCCTATCAGTATCATCAACAACAGATTCTCCGATTAATTCTAAGAACCTTTCTAATACTCCCTTATCATTTTGATCCTTATATGTATCGAAGGCTTTAAAATAAGAAGGGAGTAGATCCATTAAAGCATGAAAGTTTATCATGATGTTTCGATTACATTAATATGTACATTGCTTGCAATGATTCTTGGTACTGAGTAATCATTGATAATCTGGTCTTTACCATTTGGTATCACTTTCATTTCCCAAGTATCCCCAATTTTGTAAGCTCCCGATAAAGGATTACCGATTGTGAATGTAAAGTTTACTCCCGCACTTTCTGAGATGATTGTGATTGGAGAACCAAGGAAAGTAGAATAAACTTCTCCAAATTCTGAAGCAATGGTAAAGGTATCTTTCTCCAAATAAGATATCGTATAATTTACTTCATCCTCTATGGATTTAACTTTAAAGTTACTCAGATTTAAATCTGTTTCTGTGTCCTCGGATTTGTTTGGGTAAGGGATTGTATAAATACTATCGATGGTAAGATAATCCACTGTACTCAAATTATCTATGAGGGCATATAAATCTGATAACCTGATTACCTTGTTGATATCGGAGTTACTGTAATCATAATTCTGAACCAAAGCTCTCAGTATATCATCAGAAATAATATTACTTCTTAATGATGGCATACCAGTTACTGTTAAGTTCAAAACTACATAGGAACTACCAGCAGGTAATACTCGGATATTTGTAGTGATGATTTTCTTACTTGAAACATATCGATAAGTGGCATCCCTTAAAGATTCCGAGGCAACCCCTCCTCCATCTGGGATAATATAGATATCCACAAATTTACCACACCTAAAATCGATGTATGCTTTATCTACACCAGGAGCAAGTTTAGTTACATCTATGTAATCTTGTTTGGTGATTGCTACTCCAAGTGTTCTGATGTTTAAAGGAACATGTTCCTTGAGCATATCAAAGTTTTCATAATTAGAACCACCAGTGATTCTATTTGGATTTGTGATAGTCATGTCCTTAATACCAAGATCTCCATCTACTGAGGTAATGGTATTCTCAGCATCATTACCGGCTTCACCTTTTGTGATGAAGTAACTGAGCAATATTGGAGAATTAACTGCTGGTTTTTCACCATACATTCCATCACCAAATACAATGTAGGGTTTTTGATCCTCGGTTAATTCCACCATATAATGTTTATCATTAGGTCCAGAATATCCTAATGTTTCTACTAAAGTCCAAAGAATTCCACCAAGTTTTAATACTGCAGAACCCTCAACATAGAACCCATCTGTTTCATCGATATAAATGATAGCATTGGGATCTGAGATTACTCCAAGATCTTTTTCTGGTACCAAAGTTTTTTGTTCTACTGGGACATAGACCCCATAGGTATCTTTGTAGAAAGTTTTCTGTTTTGTGGAGATATATGTTAATCCATTTGTACCATTAAAGGTTGTACCAATGGGAATGATATAATCTTCCTTAGCTATATCTCCATTATTGATTTGGATTAATACATCAGTAGAAGCAGGGATTGCTGCTTTAATATGGTAATCAACTAACTTAGAATGTTTAACTAAAGATGAGTACCTTCTTGCTGAGATAAAGAAAGTTTCCCTTGCCATGTTATCCAAGTAGTAATGAATTACTTCTGCTACTGAAGACCACATGGAAAGTAAGATAATAAAAATGTTACCCTCAGAATAATCAGTAACTTCGGGCAACTTAGTTCTCATGTTTTGAACCAATTGGCTCTTGATTGATTGGTAAGATCTTGAGAAAACATCTAACCAGGGATTCTTTAATATTGCCATAACTATGCCGATTTTTGATATGAAAAATCAAGTTCTCCAACCATCTGATTAGTTAAAACTTGGTATCTTAACCTAATCTGTATTTCTGAAGGAGTGAATTGTATTTGGGTTTCCAAAAGTCTCACTCTTGGTTCCCAAGCTTCGATAGCTTCTTTAGTAAATCGATATACTAATAATCGAGTTGCATTTATGTTTGGTTCTTCCAAGCATTCATAATTTCGAGTACCAAATATCTCTTGCCTTAATCTAAATCCGATTTGATAAACCAAGATAGAGATAATGTTATCTTCGATTAATTCCAATGAACCTTTTTTAGGTTTCCATGAACCACTGGTTAGTTGGATGGGAAAAGTTGGCCCTGAACCAATTGACTTTTCCAATATATTTTCGCTCATTGTTTTACTGTTTGATGTTCAATATCAGCCATTACTGTTTTAACTAATGGTGTATTAGCATACCCAGCTAAAGAGAGGAATGCGGCTTTACCACCATCCATTGGGGTAGCTACTGCAGCTGCTTGGGTTAATCCAAGTTTAAGGTTATTAATATCATCCTCAATCTTGTTTAATCTCTGAAGGAGTTTATCAGTCATCGTTGTACCAACTTCCCCATCATTGAATATCACAAGTTTTCCTCGGATATTATGATCCTCTTTTGCAGTCTGATCCCAAGTGGATTGTGTTTCTTGAGTAATAGGTGTAGGAGTTTTTATAATTACACCATCTGGGCTCAATGTAATCTCATGAAATTTATCCTCGGATACCTTCAACAAAATTTTCGTAGTGTTTGTTTTATCATCTAGAAATATTTTGTTACCATTTGGAGTAACTATTCCGATTACTTCCTTCTTTTCTAATTCTGGTGGTACTTGAGTTTTTGCCCATCCACAGTATGACCAGAGAGGATAATTTGGGTCTCCAGATTGGAATTCCACGAAAACTACATCATTGATTTCTGGAGTTAAATACTTAGCTCCTGATTGCAAGGGTCCAGGCTGTCCTTTGGGATAAGCCCAAACCAATGTTTGAGTTATATCTGGGACTTCGATTTGTAATCGATTAAGTTTTAAAGGATCCTCGTTATTAATTACTATTCCACGGTAAGTAGAATAGAATCGACCAATTCCTTCTAAACCATTTTCCCTTAAATATACCAGGCTCATTTTGTTTTATCTTTTAGGATTTGATCATTCTTGTTAATATTGGCAGTCTGAGTAGCTTTATTTAAAGATACTGCATCTTGACTTGCTTGTATCTCGGTATACTCTCTTCCCTGTTCATCAGTACCTGTGATTACTGTAACTTCTCCCATATCTTCGGTTTCCTTTAGAATCTTTTCCTGGAATGCCTTTACTTGTTCAGCTTTAGCAATCTCAGCAGGAGTAAGATCATTAGCAATTTTCTGAACCTTCATTGCTAAAGATTGGGTATTTACCTTTACATCCGATTGAACCACTGTACCATTTGAAATGGTTTTCTTAATTAATTCGAATGTAGTAAGGTACCCAGTGGAGGCATCTATTCGATGAGAAGCTTCTTTAATGTACCAATCTCCAGAATACTTTTGAGAAACATTTTGAATAGAGAGCATTTGAGAGCTCATTAGAGTTGGCTGCCCAATTGTAACCATTGTAGCTTCAACCTGTTTTTGTAAAGCATCATTTACTTGATTGAATGCGAGTATCTTGGAAGAATCCGCATCCCCTGCATACCCTAAAAGGTCCTTCGCAGAGAGATTTAATTCGATTTCCTTTTCTCTAACTACTTCTGGGTTATCCCAATATTCATATTTTGACCCATCGCTTTTTGGAACTATCTGAATGGTTTTATCCCTTTCCAATGATTGCCATCCAGTAGTTCTATCATAACCCGCTGAAGAACTTTGATAATCTTTTGAACCAAAGTCTTCTGGGTTTACTGTTTCCTTTACCTTAGCCTTTACCTTTACTGTATAATTATCCAGTGAGATAGCAGCTAGTTTCATAGGGTCATTCCCTGCAGCTTTATACTCATTTACAACCTTTTCAAGATACTCGGGAGCATATTTCCTAAGGTAATTAGGGTCTTTCTCTAAGAGTTTCTTAGTTGCTTCTTCATCTTTATATTTATCTGTGCTGGGTCTAGTTGCAGCTCCAGTGATACCATCTACTCGAGAATCATAAGTGTTAGGAGCATTGGAGGGAATGGTTTCTCCAGTAATACCATCTACTGAATTATCCGGCAAAGAGCCATCTGTTTGGGTTACTCCAGAATCTAATGATTTTGTTTCACCATCAATTTGAGATTTCTTGGCAACATCTAAAGCCTTAAGCTTTTTTCGAGTGGTTACATTAAATGATACAATTTCTCCTGTTTCTTCATGCCATGTAAATGAAGCTACTGGAGCTTGATTGAAATTAGTAGGATGGATTGATACTGTATCATCTCTTCCATCTACATGATATGGGCCATTTGGGATATACTTTGCCGCATCCTTTAATGCAGTATATGGAGTCCTACCTACTTGAACGAATGTTCTTCGTTTTATAAGTTTATCATTCCCAACTTCCTTCATCCCATAGAACCATCCATGATCTGTTGTTGGAATGGCTAACCCTGTTATAGAGGAATAACCAGTATAAACATACCCAGGAGCAAGTTCCTTAGATTCCTTAACATCATAGATATAGGATTTAAATTGAACCTTTCCCTTTAGCTCATCTTCAATCCATTTGAGAAAATTATCATCAGCATTCTTTTTGAGCTGTTGGGATTTAAGGATTGAAAATCCATCTGTACATTTTAAAGTAATGATAATACCCTGAGCGGAGAACCTTATGTTGGTATCCCTTACCATTACTTTTCTTGGAGCACTTGGAGCATAGGATTTATCCGGGTAAACGATTCCCCATTGTACTCCCAGATATTGCTGTTCTCTGAATTGGGGTATATCTATTAGGTTAGGATTTCCTGTTGTGATAGTGATAAAGCATTCATCATCTTTTTCTTCTCGGTATGTATATTCAAACCCAGTAACAAAAGTACCTATAGGTAATCCCGATAAAGGGTCTATGATTGGTTTATTCTGTGAATCTGTTACCTTAACAAAAGGCATACCGAACCCCTTGGGTAACATTGACTTTTCGTTACTCATGAGTTCGGTATGATTAATTGTTTACCCCTATACACTTCTGTAAAAGGGTCAATGATATTATTTGCATCAGCAATGTCAGCCCATAACCCAGAATCACCATAATATCTGAATGCTACACTTTGTAAAGTTTCACCTTCCAATAATGTATGAACTTTTTCTTTCCCTGTAAGACTGAAAGTACTGGGAATCCTTTCTAATGTACTGGTACCATCTGGATATTTAATCCTTACTGAATTAGTATAGGGATTTCTTGTAGACTCTTTCATATCTTACACCTCCACTTTATCTGGATATTTAGGTTTACTTTGAGTAGCTATTGGTTCTTCGGGCATGGGTTGAGGAACATTACCGTGAACCCTTTGTATATCTGCAGTAGTTAGGTTATGTTTAGTAACCCTTTTGAATGTTAGCTTTTGTGTAGCAGCATTAGGCAATAATCCCAAATCTGTAACTGGTGAGGTTCTGTTAGCCCTACAGGCATTCTGAAAATTACTCAATACATAAGGTGCTGATACCAAGATAAATGAGTAATCCTTAAATAACTCTGCTGAACCCCAAGATATCCAAAGTTCGGGAGGAGAAGCTGCATAAGCATCAGCCTTAGACCAGGATTCTAATAACCTACATTTTTTGATTACATCCTTTCTATCTGATTGTGTAGAATACCAAGAGATATCGAAAGATATTGTATCTTCTGAACCTGTGTACATATAGAAAGGATTGTTTCTTCCATTTGTCCTCACTGCTACCCAACTGTTTTCTGATTCGATGTTTACTTCAGAAGGTTTACCCTGGATAACAATGGATTCATATGTACCATTACCATCAGCATTTGTATTTGGATTGATAATGATAATCTGATTCTTTACTGTGTTAACTGTTGGAGTAGCTTTAAGTTTAGGCTTAGGTACCTTTAATAATGCTCTTCGTTTTGTAGCTTGTAAAGCACTTACTCCAGTGTTAATATTTTTCTTAGCTGGGTCAATCTCTGTGGGTAATACAATTCTCTGAGCTTTGAGAGAAGTTAATCTGTTTGCCAGGATTCTAGCTCTCCAGAGATAAGTAGCAGGACCCACAGCAGCTTGACCTACTGTAGAATTATCAAAGGGTTTAAGGAGTGCCTCTTGTAGCACTCCATGTATTTTATTTATTGCACTTGCCATGTTACTTTCCTCCTACCTCAATTACTTCATTTTGACTGTGTTCATTGATAGCTTTGCTACCAATAAGATTGCCATCCAAGTAGATGTTAATTGATTTGGTACCTGGTTGAGCATTAGCAAAGTTCCTTTCCATATTGGCATTGAATTTATCCAATGAGGTGTAGAACTTTACCAAAGCATCTGTATTGAGTACCTCTCTTTCTGCTGTTGTAAGGTTTGCGGCATCGATTCGTTGTTGCCTTTCTTCTTTGGAAGTCAAGGTAGCTTTAAGAAGAGAATTTGTTTCTGATGATTGATCATTGTTTTTATTCAATGCTGTAATGATCATTGGTAGGAATGTGATTATCGCTGAAAGAGCTAATCCCCACGGTCCTCCGAAGAAAGCTAAAGCTCCTCTCATTACTGATGAAGCTCCGAATCTTAGGGCAGCCCCTCCCGCAGCAGCACCAGCAGCTCCTCCAATCAGGGATAATGGATTATACCTTTGAGCATATCTGGTAGCAACAGCTTCTGAGATTCTTCTGGTTCCTCCTGAAGCAGTTTGAGCATAATATCTCATCCTACCAGTTCTATCTTCTTTGCCCATTACCTTACCAAGATATTGGCCTTGATGTGATCTCATCCATTCCTGGTAGAGCATTGCATTACCTACACCTCTACCTGCTAAGCCAGCCTTACCCTGAGCAATGATTGATCTTTGCATAGCAGCATACTCAGCTGCAGAAATTGTAGAAGCTTTCCAACCTTGTTTCATTACAAGGAACATGTTCCTTAATGAAACTGTAGAATCATTGAAAAGCAATCTCATTGAGGACTTTAATGCGATTACTGAAGCATTGATTGTACCTAATACTACAGTACCAGTTACTAATGCTGAAACAAATGGACCTATTGGAGAATCAAATATTGCTTGAACACCTTCCAGGATTTTACCTATACCTCTTAACCAGGGTGTTAAAGTGGGTCCTAAAGATTCAGCAAAAGAAGTTGTTAAGTTCTCCCAAGTTGATTGTACTGTTTCTATAGCTCCAGCGAGTGAAGCCATTCTTTGCTCACGAACAGAAGCAGCAGCTCCCTGGGAGTTGTTATTTAATTCATCCAGAAGATTGGTATAATTCTGGAATGCTCGAATCATTGTAGAACCAGCTCGTTCACCTCGAACACCCAAGATATTAACCAATAAGTTATACTGATCCAGTTCTCCAAGTCCTCTACTTGCATTAGCAATTTTCTGTAATGCTAAGCCAAGATCAATGAGCTGACCATTAGCATCTATAAAATCTGATTTGGATAACCCTAATGCAGCTAAGGCTTTTCCACCTTTGAAGTTAGGGTCTCCGATTGATTTAGATAAATATCGATAAGCATTAGCTAATGCAGTACCTGCCATTGAACCCTGGATACCAGCATCACCAAGTACTCCGATTGCAGCAGCAGTTTGTTCCAGGGTAGCTCCTAAGTTTGTAGTGGTAGTACCAGCATACTTAATTGCTTCACCCAAATCATATAGATTTGTATTCGATCTGGTTACTGCTCTTGTTAAAACGTCAGAAACTCGAGTAGAATTGGCTTCTGTAGAATCAATCATAAACATCTTCATGATGTTGGTCATGATATCTGCAGCTCCTCCTTTTCCACCGAGTTCTGACATTGTAGCATTGGCTAAGTCAGCTGCAGCAGTGATATTATTAAATATCTCTGTTGTTCCCTGTCCTGCCATTGCCATATATTGCATCGCGGAGCCAATATCTTGTGAGGTAAACATTGTATCTTTACCTAAAGTCTTAGCTCTTTGAGAAAGAAGCGAAAAGTCTGTACCTGTATCCTTTGCAATTGCTTTTACAAAGGTCATTGTATCAATGAATTTTGCTCCTTGTAACACAGCTTCACCTATACCATAGGCAGCTGCACTACCAATTGCCATTCCCGCTGTTGCCATTCTATTGACAGCATTGAGATTAGCATTGGTTATATTTTTAGCCTCTTGATGTAGTCTTCGGATTTCTTTGGAGGATTCTCTTGCTTGATTGGAAAATCTATCCTCCAATACCAAAGCAATACCGATTTGTAGTTGTCCCTGATTTGGGGACCCTGAAGTGAAAATAAGGCAGTCCTCCTATAGTTTAAGTGAAACCATTATTTCATTAATTTTTTAAGCTGAGCAAAATACTGATCAGCGTTTTCGAGAAGTCTCTTCCTTTTTGAAAGGGGGAGTTTGTATAGAGTGAGATAATCTATTTGGATTTTAGCTCTGTTGATGTAAGCTAATTCATCCTCTAATATCCCGCGATATAAAAAAAATCGGGAGTACCCATAATAGAGAATCCAGCTTTGTATCCTTTTGTTGGATGTTCCAATTCAATAAGCCCAGTATAATATGGATCATTCTCAGCAACTGATTTTCTGATCTCTGCCATATCCCTGGGTGAAAATAATGCAAAGCTTTGAACTGTTTCCCATTTATCCTCTACCTTTAATTTGAGGTCCCTGGCTTTTAATTCCAGGTTCTTAGTTTTAACTGGAGTGTTCATCATCATTGATTCACCTTTACCAGTTAACAAAGAATATGAAACCTCCTTTCCACTTTGAAGTGTTATGGTGAAGTTCTTTGTGTTTCCAAAGGGGTAATATGGAACTGCGAAAGGCTTTGCATTTAATTCTTCTTCTGTTGGGGATTGATGATAATCATCGAAGAGAAGTTCTTTAAGGTCCTGCTCATACCGAATCTTATCCCCATTTGGCCAGGTATATTCGAATTCCATTACTTGACCCAATGAAAAGATTCTAGAGGCAATCAATATTGCATATCTAATGTTACAGGGTAATTCATGTGCCTGTTGTTCTGTGAGCTTTCTATTTGGAGTAAGATTGGTATCTACTACAATCCTTGAGATGAACTCTGAAAAATTGGAGAGTGTTTCTGATTTTATGGGATTAGATAAAATATCATCATCCTCACCATTCTGTTCTCGGATATAAACATAGGCATTCATATCTGGAAGGTTTACCTTCATAGCATTACTGTTTACTAATGTTTCCATCTTTTCTGTTTTTATATGTTGTTACTATGAAAAAACGAGGGATTTCACAACCCCTCGTTCTCTATTCAGTTTTCTACACTTTAGATTTTCTCGATTTGATCAACTGAAAATTCCAAATCTTCCAATGTGTTATCCGAACTCATACGGTCCAGATTTTGACCATTTACCCGGCAAGGCCAAACTCCAGTACAAATCCAAGAGTTAAGTACTGAGCTACCGTCTTCAGCTAATTCATCAATCTTAACTGATTCCTTATACTGATCTGGTGTAAGACCTCCACCTACTAACAAATCCTGGACGGACATAAGCCAATTCCACATCCATACATCTGAACCCGAGGTGGATTCCAATTTCTGGCAAGTAAGATTACCTACTTGTACTCTACCACCTGTTTTAACACTGTAATTGATATCCCCATGTTCTGTCTGGTCAATAGAGATTTCAGGAAGTGTAACATTCTGAAACAGGTAAGGATTCAATGGATGTTTTACGAATGTAATTTGCCAAAGAAACTTTTTTCTGGGATTAGAAACTTTTGCCATATCTTTTTGATTTAAGCTTGTTCGATATTAATTGCACCAGAAGAAGCATCCAGCACAATTCCAATGTTAATCTCTTGCAAAGCAACAACTTCTTTGATAACCAGGTTGGCTTTATACTTACCCTGGCGTACATCCTTTTCGTTGTTAACCTGCAAATCATCAAAAGAGGTTGCGAATTGATCCCCTTGCCATTCATACGAATGAACTCCATTTCGATTCTGAAGATCCTGGAGATAAGGGTCTACTTCCAAATACATCTTACTCCAAGTTTCGAAGTTATTGGGTTCTTCCAGATAACGTTCCATGATTGGTCTCAAAACTTTCTTAATGTAGTAAATCAACCTTTCTACATTCAGGAATCTTTCAGAATTTGAAAGCATCGTGGAAGTGAAGTTATGCCATAACAATGTAGCTTTACCACCAGAAGCAACTTCCTTGATAACAAAGATGTTGATACTTTCAGCAGCCAATTCATTGAGATCATCATATCTTCCTGGGCTACCAAAGTTTTCAGCTACTGGCCCATTGCCATCCCCAACGATTCCTCGATTCTGACCTGCAAATGAATACCAGGGTCCCCATTCTGTAGCAGCTTGAGCAGACAAACCAAATACAGTACCCAATACATCGGAATCCATAAGCATACCATCCTGGTTATACAATCTCAGACCTCCAGCGAAATAGGCAACATGTTCAGAGTTGATCCCTATATCCTGTTTTGCCTTTAAGATCGTAGCCTTGGTTGTGTTTACTTTTGGGATTTCGATGGCATAGGTAGCATTCTTGGTTAAATCAGCAGCGGAATACCCAGCCTGGTGTACCGCTTGAGCTTCTGATAAATGCTGATGGATGTGAGAAGCGAAGAACATATAGAAGTCTGAGTAATCCTTCATAACTTCGAATCCCTGAACCCAGTCTGTAGCCACTGGAGTAGTACCCGCATTACCTACTGTACCAAGGTAATACAATGGTTTATCAGCACCCAATGTTACTGGAGCTACATTTGTACTCTTGATAGCAAGAGTAGTGTTGTTTACCTTCTGGGCATCGTTCAAAAGATTGATCACATCCTGAACTGTTGAGTAATCCTGGGAAGTATCAGAGCCCACTAATACTTTTGTGATTGTTACATCGAAATATGGGTCTGCGGTTAAGAAGTTCTTGAAAAGAGCTGTATCGATAAAGATTGGATGAGTACCATCACCATTCTTGTAAGAAAGTACTGGATTGGTATTTACCAGGAATGCAGAAGTAAGGTTATCTTTAGCATTCGTATTATACAAGCTAGAAATTACTCGATTTCCTACTTGTGTAAACACAACCATAAATTTACCGTTAGTACTTTGGATATCCCCTCCATACTCCTTTGTTTCAAGTTTGAGCTGGATAGTGATAACCTTTGCATCGAATCCGGTTAATTCCAGGTTCAATGTTTCACCAGTATCCGAAACATAAGCATTGCCAGAAACCTTACCAGCAAGCACTGTACCCTTTACTGCATCTACTTTACCCGAGTTTAAGTGACCAATACGACAGATTCGAAGTTGTCCTCCCATGCTTAATGCACGAGAAATGTTTGAAATGGAACCATCGGGAACTACCTCGGAACCAAATACCTCTGCAAATTGAGCAGGGCTCTTGATTATCTTTGAAGCATCAAAGAAAGGGCCCTTAGTTGTTCTTGCAAGAACAAATCCAATACCATTGTTAGGAGTAATGCTTGCAACATTGTTGTTAATGACTGTGAAGTCAACTTTAGGACTTGTAGGCATATTGTTAATAAATTAGAGATTAAAGAATGTTTCGATATAAACAAAAAAGGAAGGAGAAATGAAATGATTCATCACCTCCTTCCTCCTAATCTGAGTTTCGACTATGGAATGTGTATGTTATCCTTAAGTGGTTGTTCTGTATCCTTATTAAAGATATCAATGTTAATTTCATTAATCGGGGTTTCACTACCAACTTCAACTGGGGGCTGAAGTAAGGTATCTTGGATTTCCCAAGTATATACCTTTTCTATGATCCCTCTTTCATCATTCGAATTATCATAGAAATTAGAAGCAATTACAAAAATGTTCCCATCGAATGGAGCCCTCTCATAGATATAGGGTTTTAAATAACCTCTCTGAGGAATTGAGGAATTCATGATAAGGTTTAGTAATCGTTGATCTTCTGAGTTTTTGGAAACTAACCTTACATTTATATATTGGTCAATTGCCTCGAAAGGAGTTTCACTAACCACATAACCTTTATTTCCTTGTTTCTCTCGATGGAATCGATTTAAACCTATACCTCCGGGAGCGAATCCTTTGGATTCTACTACAATTCTGGGAAAGCTTTCTTTCATACCTTTGGATTGGCTATTGCCTACACCAAAGATTTGAATGAATTTGCTTTTGTTCTTTTTTACTTCTTCCACAGCTTGTTGGTAAAGAGCCATGCTCTCTTTCGTTTTCTCATAGAGATTAGGGTCTACTGTTAATCCTAATCTTAAAGTGTTTTCCATAAGGGCCATATAAAATGACCTCTCAATGATTTCTTGTGATGTTACCATAAGCCTCGGATTTGATTTGCCTTTAACCCAGTCCTTGTCATAATGGATCTTCGGATTTCCTTCATTAAAATGTTTCGAAGTTCTTTAGAGCCCCCTGCACTTTTAAGCGAGGGTCTCCATAATGGTCTGGCTGGGATATTTTCGTTCCCATATTCCAATATGATAGCAAGCTGGTTTAAAGTTAATCCACTGTAATGTTTTGTTCCAGAAGGCATACCAACCAGGATTCTGTTTCGATATTTATAAACCCCAACAGCTTTATAATAATCACCTTTAAGGTAATATATCCCACCATCATGATTCCTTTTTAATGGAGCCCATTGAACTCCAGAACCTGCTGGGGGTTTATGTGTATGGATTGCCTTTCGGATTATTCTAATGAGTTTATCTGAAAACTTGGCAACCCCAATATCATAGCCATGTTGAATAGCAGGCTGAAGATGTGTTAATCCATTCTCTACCTTTACCCAGTTCCCCTTATTTCGGATTTCGATTTTAGGAATGGGAGGCATGTAAACACTAATGGAACTACGTTGTTTTCTAGCCATAATCCTTAGAATAAGTATGTTTACATAATAAAACCCAGTAGTATTGTAATATTACATTAATGTAACGTTACCTACTACTGGGTTACCCTTATCAAAGATGATTTATTTCGAAGCTTCTTCCAATTCTGTTAAAGCAGCCGATGCACCGTTAACCTCGGTTTTTAAATTGGCTACATCTGTTTTTAATGTGTTAACATCAGAAGTTAATGTATTAAGTTTATTTGTGATCTCAGTTGTATCAACATTGATCTCATGATAAACTCCATCATCAGCTAAATACTTATTACCGTTACCATCGATTTTAAATGCCATTGCTCCAGTAGTAACTTCATACAACTTAGAAGTAGCATCACAAACAATAGCAACTATATTATCAGCGTATCCCGACATTTCATGTTGAGCCTGGGAACTCCCCTCTACATAGAGGGTTGATATTACTATACTGTAAGTTTCGTGACCACTAACAGCTGACTCTGGAAGTTTAATGATCTCCATTGGTACATACCCAGTTCCCACTACCGTATCAATAGAAATAAACCCAGTGGAAACATGATCCTGAAAAGCCTTTCTAACAGCAGCTACATTTTCATCTGAAAGGTTACCTCCTTGTTGGCCCATAAGGTCAAATATAGCTGTAACATCCAGGAATTTATTTTCACCTCCTTCTGAGGTACCTCCCGAGCCTCCCCAAAATTTTTTGAAAGCATAGATTTGATTGGTACTATCCAAAAAGATCACATCACTTTGGGATAATCCCCCTTTTTCTATTTCTTGGTCGGCTTGTTCCTTAGTCCATCCATGGATAAGCCTACCATTTGCACCTTTTGTTATTATACTCATATTTTTTATCCTCCATTAAATTGTATACTATGAAGTTTATTATCACAATCCACAGTACCAGTCCTACCTGATTGAGCAACTCCATCGATCCTCCAAATAGCCCTACTAGCTGTTTGATTAATTCCAAGGCATTCTTCTCCAGATATGGTTACTGACATAACTGTAGACTCTGTAGAATTTTGAATTATCCAAGTAGATTGAGAGGTTAGAGTAAAGTCCCCATACTCATCCCTAGAATTTTCCCTTGCTGTTTTGTTAGGATACTTAAGGATAGAAACTACACAGTAATTATGGGAACCTTGTACTGGTTGGAAATTAAGTGATACCACTGAGATACCTCCACTACATTGAATGGTACATGTTGCTACTGAACTCCTGTCTTTGTTTGCAGCAGATACAATTGCAGTCCCTACCTTTAATAAGGCAGTGATATTTGCAGTTTTATTGTTTGGGTAGGATACTGCCAAGAGATCGGATGGAGTAACACTCCAATCAATTTCTTCTGTAGCATCGGTAGGTTCCACTGTTGCAGTTAGTGTAAACTCATCATCAGCTAGCATTGATTTATTCTGTTCTGATAATGTTATTTTTTTTACTGCAATGTTTGCCCTTTGTACAGTTACATCGAATTGCTCACTTATGGGCCCATTAGTAACCAATATCTGGGTAGTACCCAATCCTACACTGGTTACAGTATAAGTATCAGCTCCAGAAGCTCTTACTGAAGCTATGTCTGGGTTTAAAGATTGAACAGTGAAAGGGTCATATCGATTTGCATAAGTTGGTATTATCGATATTCTAAAGGTAGCCGATTGATTTTGACCCTCTATTACCATGTCATTTAACTTCGATATACCGGTTAACGTTGTATATGCTTTCATATTAATTGTAGCTACAACTTCTGGATTACTAACCGATTTTACCTTTACTGTGAATGACCCGTTTATTGATTTAGCTGTTACTATGCCACTAGATGAAACTGTTGCATACTTCGAATCAGAACTTGATATCTCATAGGTTACTGATTTATCCGTAGCATTGTCAGGAAAAACTGTAATGTACTGTGATACGTCAATCCCCCCCCCTATTATTTGTATCTATCTCTACCCCTTCTTTACTGACAGATATGGATTCAACCGGAACATTAGCAGGCTCCGAAGGTTGAATCTTTACATTTAATGTTGCAGTATGAGACCCGTCTACTGTAGTAATTGTAATCGTATAATCACCAGGTTCTGCTGTAATATTAGCAATTACTCCCTCATTGATTTCTACTGTTAATCCAGCACTAGCTTTGTAAGTTACTGTTTTATCTGTAGCATCAGTTGGGTCCCAAACAATTAAGCTGTAGATGTTTGTAGTATCACCAGTGATTCCACTTTCTGTAACAGTATATGTTACTAAGGATTTACTTAGGGTAATCCCATTTACTGGCTTAATATCTCCTGGATTGGTTAATTCGTACCAACTGAATCCTTCGGCATATCCAGAAACTTCACCCCCACCACCAGAACCAGTGTTTGTTTCCTTCCATACAGCAGAACCGTTTACAATGTTATATAATTGATAAATCTTGGGCTCTCCATCTACGATTGCCCTTACAAATTGACCAATTTTATAACTGAAAGTTTCACCGTTTACTTGGTAGGTTAATGTGGATGAAGTAGGAGGGTTCTGTAATTCTTGGGCCTTCATAATCAATTGGATTTTTTCTTGGCCCTTTACATAAGCAAAACTACTTTGATTTGTTTCGTTTAAATTCGGTTGTTCCAAGTTCTGTAAATCATTTAACTTCTGAGCTTCCTCTTCGGTGATTAACCTTGAACCTGGGACTGCCTCTACCTTATTTTGATTTAACTGGTTGAAATTGGTGTTTAGCTTGGTTGCTTCATCTCCCCAATTTGTATCACCAGTTTTAATTCGTTGTATCTGTGCCATCTTCTTGTCTTCTGAGTAATACTTGAAATACTATAGGTTCATCTTTTGCCTGGGCTACTTGAGTATCACCTTTTGAGATGTATAATTCACCATTAATGATGAATCTATCTAATGCAGCATCAAATGTCCAATATCCTTTATTATTGATGAACCCTTTTTCTACAAGCTGTTTTTGTGAGATTAACATAGCACAGTTAATCTCATCCAATTCACCAGAAGGTGTACCTACATTTAAAGGCCATGTTCTGAAAGCATTGTAATTGATTAGAGCTTGGAGAGGGATTCTTTCATAATTATTTTCATCATCATCTTCACCAAATGGTAAAGGATATTGGATATGTTTTAACCAAATCACTTCTTGTAACCCCGCATCTTGGTCAATGAAGTTTTGTACGATATGTTTATATTTTTTCCATATCGAATCGTTAACTAAGAATGCCATAGATGGGTATTAAGCTTTCTCTACGTAGTTTCCTACTAAATCAGACAGATTATGAGATAATGGTTGACCACTGTCTCTTATACATTTATATAATACCTTGGATTGGGTATAATACTTATCCTTGAATATTTCCATTTGGGGTGCATAAGGAATAGGATCATCCTTTGTCCCTGCATGTTCTTCATCAACCCGTTTCCAAAGGGAGGCTGTTTCCAAAGAGGATTTCCAATTTTCCTGTGTTTTGTGACCTTGCAATACTTCCCAAAGATCCCCACCATATTGGTATCTGTGTCCTTTAACGACATCTATACCTATTTTCCATTCGGGGTATCGATCTTTGACCTGTAAGGCTTCCGACGGGGAAAGGTCATATGTATTTATCTCTTCTGTAGCTTCTTTATCCAGTTCGTCCAAAGCCAATAATCTGCTGAACTGCCTATTGATTACGGGTTGTTCTCCTTCTGAATAAGTCCATTCTTCACTATTCAGTAGTTCGACAAAAGACGGATCGCTAAAACTATAGCGAGGAAAATCTTCATCATCGAAGGGTGCAAGGTATTCCTCATGCAAGATTACCTTGCTCTGATCTACACTTGTCCTCATTTCCGGGAGGACTTCTATTCCGTGGGACTTGCACCACACGATGTCTACAATTGCGTATTTCATATCCAATTAATTTTTAATGTTACTTTGCTTTTAGGGTTTGGAGGTAGTTGTAGGCTTTGATACAGTCGTCTTTGAATAAAGTACTACTATAAATTCCAGCTAATTTAGTTGCCGACTCAGCAAATTGATTACTTCCATCAAAGCCTAAATTTACCATTGTATAATTTGATGATATATTGCCAGGCACAATATTGTATTCATTCCAATTTTCATCATATACTTTACCCTCTGAAGTTACGGCTCTCACTACATTTGATGGTATCAAGATTTTATTTCCCTTTAATACGACATACACACCACTACCTTGAAGATTTTGGATTCTAACCTTTGATGATAAGTCAAAACCACAATAAGATATCTTTTTAACGGGGAATTTAAAATCTAATATAACAGTAAAATTTTCGCCAATTTTAAACTGTTTACTAACCGCTTTATCATCCACCCCATCCGTCATAAGGTATCCTTCGCATTCGGGGATTTGCTCAATAATTATATTTTGTGCTTCAAATGCTTTGTTTGTAAAAAAGCCTATACTCGTATTAACAGGGTTAATTTTTACAATATTAATTCCCTCATTTAATATTACTTTGCCTAAAGCAGTAGAACCAAAAGATAATTCAATGTCACTTGGCTTATTTGAAACGCTTATCTTTAATTCTCCAGTATAAGAGACATTTTTACCAAGAAAAAATGCACCCACGGCTTCTTGAGATTGTTCTAACACAATCTTATGGGGATTAACGACATTAACTATATTAACATTACCGCTACCACTATTAGCAAACCAATTGTTAAAATTAAGTTTATACAACCCATACCCACTCCCTTCTGCAAACCCAAAATTCGACAGTATAAGATCATTACCATTGCCCGTAATGTTGGCAATAGTAGCACGATCTTCGTCCTCGTTGGTTTTGCCTACCACTGTCCATGCCTGGTAGGGGAAGAGCCAAGGATAGGTTTTGACGAAGTAGTCTTTGATCTTGGTCAGTTCTTCTTCGGTGGCATCATGATCGAGAAATACAAGTTCCCAGATAGCAGCGTTAATACAAGTTCCTACATTAGTTGGAGCTAATTTCCCAACATGTAGCACATCTGTTCCCTCAAAATTACCAGTTGTAATCGAAACACCATTATAACTTTTAGATGTCTGATAAGTAAGGATGTGTGGTAAATCCATTTCACTCCCTATTGCTCCAAAAGATATAGGCTTATTAAGATGATCGGCTTGTATATTTCTATATTCTAACAAGAAGGCACCATTATTGAGCCAATTCTTTACATTAGATACTAATCCTAATGCTCTTTCTCCCCTTGTAATCCACTGTCTCAACGCCACAACCGTATATCCCTTTTCCTTAGTCAGAATGGGGAAGTTATCACAGACACCATAATCGTCTACTCCGTCAAAGACGAGTGCGCCGGGGTAGAGGGGAAAGATTTCAATCGTAAACTCTCCTCTGGTTGCACTGACCCCATTATAGAAATATAATGACCTATCCGTATTTATAACATCAATGTCGACTGTATAAATACCATCTTGAGTCCACTTTCCGTATACATTACTTGGAGAACTGGTGTCCGCAAGGGAGAGAATATTGCCATCAACTAATCCAGTGACCTTAAATGTGAATTTAGCATGCTGCGTACCAGAAGAAACAGCCACCATATAGTACTTATCCGGAGTAAATTCATATTTGTCGTAATAAGTTGACACGCCACCAACCCCGGACATCCCTTTCCAAGCGAAGTTCTTCATTTGCAAATCATGCCCATTACCTGTCTTATCAACCCATACAGGATTAGCAGCCATCTGCTCATTAGTAAGACCTAATGCTGAATACCTTGCAATCATACCAGGTATAGATGGAAAGCCATCATTATTACCTTTTTTACCTTTCATCATTTGGTATGCCATGAAACTGGGATATCCAATAAATACACTCATAGCTTTAAATGTTTGAAGGATTTAATATACTGATTGGATTAGGGCCCCCAATTGGTCCAGGTTTTCTTCGATTAACAACCTTAGGAACTTTAACTGTTCTAGGTTGAGTACAGATTGGGAGATAAATACATAGCCTTCCCGCAAGCATACATAGATTAGCCTTTAATGTATCAATTACTCCACCCGGTTGTAATGCTCCTGTAATTGTTTTAGCCAAAGATGAAGCTGAATCTCCAGATAATCCTTCGTAGAATTGAACTTCTGTTGGACCAGTTGTAATTGCCTTTACTCTTTGGTTTGTATTAGCTTCTCCACCTTCACCTTCTCCAGGTTTTTGTGTTGAGCTGTTTGTTTCGTTTTGGATTATATCCGTAGCTGATCTCATCATATTGATGATTCCCACTGTAAGGAAATCATATGCGGATAACTCCATTATTAATTGGTTTTCTAGAGCTTCATAAGCAAGCTCATTATTGTATTCTTCTAATGGGATTTCTTTTCCACAGGGTCGACAGACAAGTGGTTGGATATATAATTGCCATTTTTCAATGTAGGCTTGTTTGTCGATATCCGAAAGGTAAGGAAGTAAACTTTCTGGGATATAGGAATTAATAAGGTTATATATTGAATCCGAGAGTTGTGTTTTGGACATATCACTGATTCCTAACCTTAATTGTTTTTCACCTACTTGAGGTTCTTCTTCTCCAACTACAGGAGCTGTGATTTTAAGGGTCACTATGTAAAACCCAGAGCTTTCATATTCATGGGTAATATTTCTCTCTTCGGACCCTTTAAAATCGCCAAAGTCCCAGTGATATGTACTACCATCTGGGACTCCGGTTGAAAGGTCTCTAAAAGATACTGATAACCCGTTTTTTTGGAATGAAAAATTTGTTACCATATTTTTAGGACTTTTAGGGCATTCGCCCCATTATGAATTTATATTGAGTATGTTGAGAGGGGTTTACTCTTCATCAGTTTCATCATCGGTGGATTCAATCTGTTCGATGATGGCTTCTACCAAACTGGATTTTGTATCTGCTTCTTCTACTTCCAATTCTGCAGCTTCAGCAATCTTCACCAACTGAGCTTTATTGAAAGCATCAGCTAATTCCTTTGTTGATTTCCCAGACTGGTAGAGATTATAGAATTTCTTTGAAAGGCTTTCTACGGTGTTGTTTTCGGATTCTGCCTTTACACCGTTAGCTTCTTCATACTCTTCTTTGGTTGCATAAATCAAATGACCACCCTGAAGAGCTCTTCTTGTTCTTTTACCTTGATTAATGTAGGCTTCGTTTACAGCAACTACATCTTTACCGGAAATTTTAAGGCCAGTCCCCATATCATAGAATGAGGTTGCGTTATCGCCTAATTTCAAATACTTCATATCTTAAATTATTTTTATATGTTGTTATGTAATAAATCCCAGCCCATGAAAATGTATGAGCTGGGATGAGATAGAAAAAGACCGAAGAAAAAGGAAATTACTCCAGATTTACTGACATCAGAGGATCCAGGTTCATATATTCTGGGAATCCATTGGAAGAGAATGCCTTGCTGGAATCCAACATAACGATTGCATCTCTGTACATTTTTGAGAAGCCAGTAGTAAGAGAAGCATACATAGCTTCAGTCTGATTGGAAACGATTCTTTCGGATTCCAACATCAGAGGCTGAGCAGTAAGCTTAATCATACCAGCAGCTTTATCGATAAGCATCAACTGATTTGCAGGGATACCACCATGAATCCAGAAGTCTGCACGGTTAGGTACTGGAGTATGGAGATTCAGAGTAGCTTCTGTAGTACCGTTAGATCTTACCTTGAATTCGGGCAAATCAAGGATATCCAATGCTTCATCTTCTCCACCAATCATTGATGTGAAGTTACGGCCCATACGAGAACCACGAATCCAAATACGAAGCAAATCACGATATTGGATACCTTCTGAAGTTGTACCTACTCCGATAACTGGAGCGGATTCTGAGCCATCGATTTTGTCACCATTGATACCAGTGTCGATTGCAAGGTTATCCATTGCATAGCCCAACTGAATACCGAAGTCACGAAGGAAGATTCCCATCACATCCAGAGAAACGTAGTTTTTAACTTCATCAGTAATTTTGATACCCTTACCGATTTTGAAGATAGAAACTTGTTTCTGTCCGTAAGAGATTGTTCCCAACGGAATTGTTTCAGCTTCGTTTACTCTTGCAGGAGCAGCATCAGACATGTTGATGTACGGCATAGTTACCTGCAAACCATTTACCGGTTGATCACCAGCAATGATGTTCGGATAGAATGGAGCCTGACGAAGACCCAATGTGATAGCAGCACGGATGATTTCAGGAACTACCCAGCGAACTGACTGATCGGGCATTGTGAAAAGGTTCTGCAATGTATCTTTTCTTGTATCGATACCCAAAGTGGAGAGATACTGATCCATTGAAATCCCGTATCGTTCGTTTACTACTTCTGCCATTGAAATATCGGCAGATAATTCGGTATTCGTACCTTTTCTGATTGCATCAAGGTTTTTTCCCATTTCGGGCAATTCCTTGAGCAAGTTTTCTTTTGTTAAATTCTTCTTTGTTTCAGACATATCTTTCTGTTCTTTTTGTTATTTACATAATACCTGAATCAGCTCATCTTTTGCTGAAGCTTTTGTCAGGGAGATAAAATTCACGGGACGAGTTGCTGCAGCAGCATCAGCCTGAGTGAAAGTTTTGAACTTAGTGAAATGGTTAGTAGCATCCATGCCAGTACCAATTTCTACCGGACCCGCATTTAAAGCGGCTTCTGAGATTGCATTGATAATCATGAAACCCTGAACAGCAACTGTTACTTCCACGGGACCTGCATTTGCTGATTCTTTGTAAGCTGGGTTAATGTTATCGGTAACTGCGATCCCCAAGTAGTTAGCTTCGTTAGCATTTGTCAACAATTCAATTGTACCATCAGTGGTAATTGCTACCGGGTTTCCAGCATAAATCTTTACGGAAGCTTTAACAGGGAATGCCTGATGTAATTTGTGGGATTCACTTTTGTAAATCACCACTCGAGGAGTAGTTCCTCCGAATTTAGTGAAGTCTGCCATATTGATTGACTTTTAGAGATTATTTAAAAATGATTGACCCTTTGTTTTTGTTGCTTGCTATGTTGCGAGCAATGTCCTGAAGAGATTTGGGTTTGTCTGTAGAGGTAGTACCTTCTTCATCCTCAGCCTGAGAAGAAGCTCTAGTTACATCGTGAGAGCCACATGCAGAACAAGTTAAAGGGAACTGTTTTTCCAATTCTGCATCATAAGTTTTCTTTAATGCAGTTAGCTGAGCAACATCGGAGGTTCCTGTGATCAAGGTTACAATTGCTTCATCAGCCTTTTCACCATAGATCTTTTTGTAAGTTTCTACTGTGCTTTCCTGCAAGCTCTTCAAATAATTGGCTCCCAGTTCTGCCATTACTTTGTTAACCTGAGCTGCATTTTCCAATTCAGTTACCTTAGCAGTTAACTCAGTAACCTTGGATTCCAAACCAGTTTTGGAATTATTCAATTCCTCTACCTGAGTTTCTAAAGAATTTTTCAAAGCTACCAATGAAGTAACTGCCTCTTTAACGTTGTCAAGGTTAACTTCCTTGCCCTCGGCAAGTGTTAACATCCCTGTACCTACTAAGAAGGCAAGCAATTCCTTTTCTTTCATATTGATAGAATTTTTGTTGTTTGAATGATCAGATGAATTATCAGATTTCATATTAAATACCGTAGTATTGTTAATACTCTCAGTATCTATGAGTTTTTTATAATCCATGAAATAATATTCGATATCATTACCTCTGTTTGCCGAGTAACTTTGTTTCGAAGCAAATTTCGGATCATTGATATTCCCATTTTCATCGATTTTCTGGGCAAATGGGTCAGCTCCGTGAGATACCAGAGAGGTTTCGTAATAGGATACGATTTCCTTTACTACTCTACAAATCAGATTACCCTTTTCATCGTATGTACCCAATTTACTCCAGAATTCATCTTCATCCAAGTTCGGATGTGATTTATCCCAAATGAATCTTACAGATACTGAATTGGAATGAATGCTTGGTGGGTCCATTAATATTCCTCTAGCAAGTCTGGGATTTGCCTTAGCATCAATTTTTAATACTCCGTTAATTCCCGCGGGGATTACGATGCCCTCCTGTTTAAATGATTCTTGCCAGAAGGTTTGTTTTACACTACCGATTGCATTTGCTACATCAGTTGAATGATCACAGTTAACTGTTTGCCCTACCAACATTTTTAATGAAGCTTTTAATGCTCCATTACGACTGAAGTCTACTGGGTTCCATTCTTTGTTTACGATTACCTCGGAAAGCAATCGATAAACGGGTTCAATGAAATCAGTATCCTTAGGCATAAATTCCTCTTGGGTTACTCCCGGATAAAATGTGTTATAATTAATGGAATTACTCCAAAAACCATAACTCTCTATCCCTGACTTGTTTAAGCCAAAGTTTAATTCTGAATAGGCATCTGAAGGAATCGAGTTTGGCATATGCCCAAGCATTAGAGAATGGCCTTCTCCAATTACTATGGTATCCTGTTTCCCTTTTTTAAATTGTCCCATAATATTTACCTTTCTTTAGTGTCACCATCTTTTCGTTTAGGAACTGTTTTGGACTTATCCCTTTGTGATCTATCGGATTTATCCTTGTCAGCTTCCCTTTTCTGTTTTTTAGCCCCATCATCACCATCTTCTAATTTGTTTAATGGAACTCTGGGTTCCTTTTCATTGGGCTTTTCATAACCCATTTCGAAGGCATATTGATCTTGGCTAATGATACCAGCTGCATATAGAGAATTGAGATTACGAATCTTATACTCTTTACCCTGTTGAATTTTGACTTCATCATTAATCGTAGAAGTAAAGAATCTAACCTTACATCCTTTATTCGGGAGTCCAGCTAATCTCAATTCTAGTGAATAGATAAATTCAAGAGCATAAACTGCAAATTCTTGTAAATTCGCAAGCTGAGAGATCATTTTGGAGAACATGATACTTGTTCCACCCTCTGTTTTGTTGTCATTGGATACCCCAATAAGAGAACCAGAAATACCCAAACCATTAGCCACTGATTGTTGATTCATGTTCCAGGGTTTATCCAAGTTACCCATATCCTTGGTAGTGGAATTTAACTTGAATTCATGATCATCGATAAAGCCAGCTACAGTACCATCTTTTAATCCTTCCCTTGTGTTAACCTTTAACTCCCGAAGCATTCGATTTAATCGGGCTTCGTAGGCTTTAGGATTTTCATTTGGTAATATATCTGGCTTTGCCATTTTGGCTTCTAAGAATCCCATCATACCAACCAATTCCATAATATGCTTGGTATTAATTTTCATATCTGATTGGGTCTTTAATGAATCCAATGCAGCCATGAAAGTTGGAATCCCATAAGGTTCATCAGTATCATTGAACATTGAAAGGTAGATGTAGGTATTTAGGTTAAGTTCAATTAACCTTTCTGATTTACCATGATTCCAAGTTTTGTTCAATTGGTAGGGTCGATATTTACCATTTTGATCTCTTTGGAATACAATGTCCTCTGGTTTAATGAAGATAATGCTTTCAATCCCAGATAGGTCTTTTTTTGGTACTGCTTCCATACTCATGGCACCAGAAACAAGCATTTGAACAAACATCTTGTTTACTAAGCCAAAGATACCAGCTGTATAATTAGACCAGGTTTTAGAAACATCCTGGAGATGCTTCCTCATTTTTAAAGCTTCTTCCGGAGTATTATGTGGGAATTCGATAAAATGTTTCGTATTTCCCAACTTAAACATATCCTGAACAGCTATACCTACATCTGGGTTAACTTTATAAAGACTTCTGATAAGTGGGATGATTTCTGTACGAAAAGAAGGAGTAACAAAGTCAGCTTCTCCCTTTAATACAGATAACATATCAGTAGTATCATTAGACACAGAAACCCTACCTGGTGGGATAGGGGCTGTGGTTCTTGGATTGGGGTCAGACTTTGGTTTATCCTTATAGGCATTCGAATCATCCCTCCGAACACCAATTAAGTTTAACCACCAATTCCCAATTGATTGTAATACCATATATTTTGTTATTTAGGTTGAATTATCAATGAAGGTTTGTAATTCTTCCTCACATGATTGTATATTGCTTTACCAAAAATACTATCATCCGAATAGGTTTCCTCATCCATGTCAATGTCTGAGGTTTGATTGTTTCTGTTGTGTTTACCCATTGCTACTGGCCTGCCTATTGAATCATAGATAAAGGTATAAGCCTCTTGAACAAAAAATGGGTCCTTAATTGTAATGTTATCTTTTCTGATATCTTCTTCCAATCCATCAATGATTAGAGATCGGTTCTTAGATGTGGTTATCCATCCGGGATATTGTTCTACTTCTGGCCTTGACTTTCCTTTCTTTTTGAGAAGCTTTTTATGATAATACAATTGAGGATATCCTTCGGTTTGAAGTAAAGTTGTTACTGCCAAACCAATATCATTAGTTTCAGGGGCAATTGTTGCCCAATTGAATTCTTTTCCCAGATTGCCCAAGATTTTAGCATACTTCTCTACTGGGATTCTCCCTTTAAATACTGCAGCTTCTTCTCCATTAGAATCACCCAAAGTAAAAGCTGAGTAATCATTAGAACGTCCCGTAGCAACGTCAGCACCAATAAAGTATCTTACTTGTTTTGGTTTATCCATGATTCTTAACTGGCCATTAAACCTTGTTTCGATTACTGGGTATTCTGATAGGGTATCTTCGATTGCCTTAATATCTGTAAGATCAAATACAGTACTACCGGAAGAAAGGAAGTCACCATCAATTTCTTGGGCAGTTCTTCTTGGGCCCAAAGTTTTGGACATTGTATCGTACCATTTCTGATCTCGCTCGGGGTGCATTTTCCAATATAATCGAATAGGGTGAAAAGGAGAATCAGAATCTGTAATCGCTTCAACCCATTTTGAATGATAGAAGCCAGAAATTCCATAGGGGGTATTCTTATTGATAAAATTATACTCTTCTTGTGGGCCTTTCCGAGTTTTACTAAAGTTATACGTTATATAGCTATGGTGATCTTCTACAGTGATATCATATATCGTAGCCTTAAATTTCCGTAAAACTTTTAGTTTAGACAATTTTACCTGATGTCCCTTGTCACCTCTTCTAACCTTAGCTATATAGGATCTGGAAGACTCTATCGACATTGAACCGAATATTGTTGGGTTATTCTTAATAAACTCTAAAGTTCCCAGTTTTTCTAGCTCTCCCGTTTCAGTCCCATTAAGGACTGTAGCAATAGAGTCCAAATCGGTAAACCCTTTACCTACCCTGGTACCCAGCTTTAATCCATAAGAATAAAGGTTTGCCCTTTTAGTATTCTCTTTTCGAGAAATGACTCGAAGATTTGTTACCCAGTTATGATAGGGTACACAATCTATGTGATCTATAACTTGATCCTTGCCCACTTTTAAGTTAGTAAAGTGGGAGATTACCAAGTCTGCCATCCTAAAGTGTCTAGAAGAGTTATTTTTATGAAGTGTTACTCGAACATATCCCAACTTGTTTGGCCTAAGATTTTTATTATGCCACTTTCCGCCTCTAAGGTATTTCAATTCCCCTCGATTAGATACTTGATAATTTGGGTACCCTTTCACTGATTTCCATTCCTCCTTTTCCGGCCACATGATTTTTGGAGGATCTATCAATTCGGATAGTCCAGTTTTGTATAAGATTACCTTTTCATCATTTTCTATGATGTCTTTTACTGACATCCACCCTTTTAGGGTGTAAAGCTTATGATTTGGAGTACATTTTAAGATTGTCCCATACTCGGATTGAATTTTCCAAGTCTCTAATTTACCCTTATTTACAGAAGCTACAATTCGTTTCCATTCACCCCTATGGGTTAAAACTCGAAGATTACTTACAAAAGATAGATCTACTGCCCCAAATGTTTTTGGACATAGGTTTTTTACTTTTATTAAACCCTTATCAGTAATGATTTTTGTATTGCCAGTAATACAAGAATTTAGGATAGCACTCCCACCAGTGGAAATTGCAGGAGCCGCTGCTGCCCAAATCGTAGAAGCCCATCTTACAATTGCAGCCTCATCAATTACCAATAAAGAAAGAGATTCTGAACGTCCCGCTTCTTCTGAAGTTGGGATGGATTCTATAAAAGAACCATTGATAAATTCTATCATCGAGGCGGTTCCTAGCTCACCCATTCTACCATTTACGATAGGAACTTTTAAGTGCTCTGGGAGATTCTTGTACATGTATTTGATTTTCTTTAAAACCTTCTTTGCTACAGAATCCTTGATGGAGATGATGTTCACCTTTTTGTTTGGGTGATACATCGTTAGCCATAAGCAATAAAGAGAAATCAATTCTGTGATCCCAGCTTGCCTAAATTTTAGGATGATATTAAATCGATGTTTTAGGAAGCAATACAGTACTGATTTTTGGTATGGGTACAAAAGGAACCTTGTTTTACCTCTTACTGGGTGAACTACATAAGCAAATGTTGAGAAGTAAAAGACATCTTTTTGTACTTGAACCAATTCTCTAAATTGTTGAGCATTCAGATGAGAGGTATCTATTTCCTTTTTCGCCATTTTCTTTTCTTCTTTTAAAATTCATAGGTTAAACCGATTGTGATATCCCATCCAGGATCACTCTTGAATTTGGGATAGTAAAATCCGTTTAGCCCAAGTTCGTAATTAAATCCTTTAGTCTTGAAATTTAACTTGAGATCAATGTCATGAAAATTATTTAAAATTCGATATTGATATCCAAGGGTTGGATAAAATTTAAAATTAGGCTGTTTCTTGCTTGTTAAAGAATTTCCATTCCACCTATAGGAATAATTCTGAAGGTTTAATGGATAAGATATTCTAGACGTGATCCCATTAATATCCAATAATCCCAAGCTCAACTGGTTTTGATTCAAATCAAGTGATAATAGTTTTGGATTCATGGGAAGATTCTTCAAATAATTCAAATCAATAATCAAGCTGTCTAATCGATTTGGTGTGAACAACACCAAATCTTTTTCCCGAAGGGAAAATTCATTATACTTTGAAGTTGTATCCTTTCGATAAATTTCAACCTTTGAAGGATTCATAATAATTTCGAAAGGTTCAGGGATTGTAAAAATCTCTGGGATATAAACTGTGTCTGTTTTTTGGTTTTCGAAATTATTCGATGATTCCTTTTTAAATTTTCGTTTTGTGATTTTATAGGTCACCCAGGAAACCCCAATCATTGAAAATAAAATTAGGATTGCCATGACCCATGAAAAAATTTCATCTCTGTGTTTCATAGGATTGTGATAATTTTATGTGATTTTTAATTTTAACAGGATTTAACAATTCTGGGATTCTCCAGGATTTTGATTTTCTACCTCAGGAGTCGTTCATTATCAGCGAGTTGTGTAGGAAAAAATCCCGGAATTGTTAAATACAAATTCCCAGTTTTAGGGCATCTAATTAATTGGAATTCAACAAGTTACAAAGAAATTTCTCGTAAACCGAGTTTCCAATTTTAGTTTTTGTTTATTGTTTATTACCATTTAGGTTTTACCATTAAACCATTAACCATTTAGGATTTAGGATTTATCAATTGGCCAATTATCAATTAGCAATTGGCTATTGGCCAGAATATATAATATAATCCATATAGAAGGTTCCAAAATATATTGCCTTGAAAATTTAAGTACTACTATGTCACATTAAACATAAAATTTCAACATCATGAAAAAAGATAAATCATCATTGAAAGAGGAAAAATTATTAAAAGAATCCATTATCATTCGAAGAAAAGTATATGAACTTTCGAAATCTTTTATGTTTCTTCAGTTAGCAAATTTAAATCTTGCTAGAGGTGAAGATGAAGAAAAAGTTTTAATGGACAAGGTAATTAAATCTCAGAATATATTATCTTCCAAATTAAACGAAGCTATTGATTACATTGAACCTTTGGTTTCAAAAGGGAATCCAAATATTGATTTGGACCACTATTGGAAACTTCTTTTACTCTGGAAACATGAGGTAGAATGTTGTTAACGGTTTAATAGGCATTCTTTAAACCATAATCCTATTTCATAAGGGAGGGTCTGAGTAACAATTAACCTTCCCTTGTTGATCCAATAATTTTTTCTATCTTCTTCGATGTGAATTTTAAATTTATCAGGGATTCCCATTATCCTTGCAAGCTCTCTTGGAGACATTGGTAAACCATTCCATTTAAACTGTCTATCCGCTTTCCTAGCGGTCATTGGATAACCATTAGGTTTATTTCTATATACACCAGGTAATGTTCCTCTAGATCCTTTAGAATTAACCCAAGGCCATTTCCACTCGTCTTTGAATTCATTTGTCCATAATCTTTGTACTTGTTTCAGGGATAATTTGGTTTTATTTTTATCGTCTGGGTGAAACATTGAAACGATTTTATCCAAATCCTCGATTATATTACCATCCTTTGGGAGGTTAAATAATAAATCTTGCGTTGTCCTAAGAGCTTTCATTTGTTTAACAAAAAGGAATTGCTCCAATTTGAATAAAAGAGAGCTCTTTTTTACTCCTATTATTACTAATCTGTTCCTTGATATTTGAGAATTGCCCCATTCTGAAACTGAATGGTTGTGAAAAACCAGGTTATAATCTGGGAATATTTCATTTTCCCATTGATTTTCTGGGATTACTTCTAGTAATTTAGGTAAATTTTCCAATAAAAATACATGAGGTTTAAAATGATGAACACTTTCAATAAAATTTACCATTGTAGGGTCTGCCTTTTGCTCTTCGGTAGATTTAAAATCCTTTTTTCTACTAATTCTGAGGATGGATTGCCCACCGCAGGCTGGATTTGAGACAATTATGTGTACTTTTTTACCTTCAAGGTAATTTTTACATCGATTTAAATCCCTGAAAAGAGGTATACCTGGGAAATTATCTACCCATTGTTCATTTTTTGGAGTAAAATACACTCCTCTAACCTCTAAATTACCTAAGATTTTGAATCTTTTGTCACCTTTAAATGGGAATAATCCTATGCCTTGACCATTGCATACTCCCAAAACTTTATATTGCTTCATATTTGATATGTTTTGTATATGAAAAATGCTATTAGTATTGCTCATACCCTGTAGAATTATGTGTTTACTATACAATATCACAATCAAAAATTAATCACATGAAAAAGAAATCTGTTAAAAAAGAGGATAAAAACATCAAATTGTTATCCAAAGATCAAGAAGTTTTAATCAAAGGCCAATCACATTGTGAACTCTGTAAGGTAATCGATGTAAATAAAAATTCTGCCTTACTTTCGAATGGGATATCAGTAAATCCCAAATATGATCGAAAGATTAAATCCTTGACTCCTTTAAATTTAAAAGGAGCCCAGTTCACAATATTGGTTCATGGAAGTGAATCTAAAAGAATTTGGAAAGAATATTGCTTAGGAAATACTGCTTCTAAATTGCAGAGTGCACTAGAAAACTTTAAAAAGGGAATCCCTAATAATTCATATTCTACAGAAGAATTAGATGGCTACTCTATGAAATTGAATGAGTTATTGGAAAGTCTACAGAAGGAAACTATAAACGAATAGGTTTTGGTAAATGTTTTTAAAATTGAGAATTGATTTTTCAGCGTAATCAAAAAAACGTAATCGCGGACTCTTATGGGTCAGGTTTTTTATCCCTATTTGCTTGAGAAAGTAGATAGGGATTTTTTATTGTGTTATTCCATATTTCTCTTTTGGGAATATTTTATCGATTTGACCAATGTTATTCAATATAAAGGTAGCCCTATAATCTGCTGTACCATCCTTTCCTTTAACTTGATACATGATATAAATATTACCATTATAATTGAAAAATCCAAACTGGATTATATCACTACTTGTAGCAACATAATTTGAATACAAGGGGCCAAAGTTTTTATACCTTTGGCTATTTTCATCCCATGCCAGTAAGTATACTTTATAGCTAGTTGGATCTTGAAAAAAACAGTAATGATAATCCTTGTTATTGGTTTCATCTGTTTTTCTTAATATTCCAACCCAATATTTATTAACACTTTGTCCAACCCAATCAGTACTAAAGCCATCGGAGATTAATTGGCTAGTTTTGTGATCCCATTTATAATTAAATTTATCCGATAATACATAAAGAAAATCCTTATTTTCATCGAAATCCACATAAAGGTGAGGGTCTCATGCTCCAGTAGAAGTAGCTATAGAAACCTTTTCCCATCTGGTACCATTGTTTGTAAAAGTAGGAACCCCATTCTCATTAAGTTTTCCACTCCAATAATAAAGGTCCATGTTACCACTAACTAACTTACAATCCCAGAACCAAAAGTTTCCTTCAGCATCCAATACTCCATCTGCATATCCTAAAAAAGCTCTGTTCTTACTGTAAGTTGTTCTATGTACTACTTCTGGTACTTCTTTAGTATGATCCAAAACATGCAATTGAACTTCGAATGAATCTGGGTCATAGATCTCCATATAATATTTACTATGGTATGACCTGAATGGTTTTGGATCAGCCACCCCTCCTACACTTGGAGAAGGTTGAGATACTCTAGTTTTTGTCTTCCCAGTTATTAAGTTGTGTATTGCCTCTAATGTAAAATAATTTCTACTTGAGGTATAATTTATCTCAGTGATTAATTGGTTTGGTCCACAAATCTTTACCCAAGGTCTGTTAAAAGCTTGGAAATTATAGGAAATCCCATCTTGGTAAGTTTCTGGGATATCAAATTTAATAATATCTGATAATGATGGAGAAGGAACAGAGCCCATGATCTCTGAAAAACTTGGTAAGGGTTCACTGGGAATCCCAACCTTCGAACATAAATCCTTTTTTACTTGTGTAATGTGATCTTTTTGATCCTGAATTCTTGTTGTTAAACTCATTGTATTATTGCCTTAGTGATTAATATTATAAGATAGTATCTTATAATATTAACTTTAATACATCACAGATATGTCACTCAAATCAAGAATTGAAGCTCTAATTTTACAAATCAGTAATGCAAAAACATCCCTGAGATCAGCATTATCCAATAAGGGAGTAAGTGTATCAATAAACCCATCCTGGGATGAGATTGCCCAAGGAATCAATAACATTGAGTTCCCAGTATGCCCACCAATGCCAGAAGTATCATTATCATTTTCATCTGGAATCTACTCAGCATACTTGGAGGGAAGTAATTTTAATACTTCCCAGTACAATGTTTATTATAATGGGGAGAGAAAATTTTACCCAGGTTCAATCCAAGACATTGTAAATTGGATGAATTCGGATTTAGTAAACAAGGTTATTGTTTGGTGTGTAGTATCCAGTCAGGTTACTGCTGGATCACCTCAATCATTCCTATCTATTTCGGAAATAAATCAAGGAACAAATTGGTCTCAACTAATCAAAGCAGCTAACAATGTAGAATGGAGAGGAGGCATAATGCGTTTATCTAAAGCCACAGCAGCAGCTGGGGGAACCAAGTTAACCTTCCAAGGCAACCATGTACTCATATCCTATAACAATTAAAGATTAACAAAGGGAGTCATAAAGAATCAAAAACTTCTTTATCCTCCCTATTTTTGTGTGATGTGATCGAATGTATTTATACTATAAATACATTATTAATTTAATCACATGTATTATGTCTACATTGAAAGAAAGAATCCAATCATTAACATCATCCATCAACGAAGCAAAAACAAGTTTAAGGGATGCTCTGAGAAATAAGGGGGTAGACCCAGGATCTCAGCCATCCTTTGAAGCCCTAAGATTGGGAATCGAAGGGATCTCATCTGGAGATAAGTACAAAGAATTAATAGGAAAAGGTTCTATCTTTAGTACCAACTTGGATACTAATAAAACCGCTAGAAAGATGGTTATGGCTCCAAATAAATCCACAGTCTCCATAAAAGTAAATTGCACTTTAGACAGTATCCAATCAGCCTTAGATGAAATCAATGGAAGCTTCCATAAAGGCGATCTGGTAGTAATCGTAACATATGCTATGCCCATTGATGGCAATTATGGATTATGTATTTATAATTTATCAGAAGATTTATTTTCATACTTTTCGGGATACGGTAATTCAACCGGTATGAAAAATGGATACCCATGGGTAGAAAACGCATTATTTCTTGAAAGTGTAAGTATCACTGCAGTTAATTCTGGTAGATATAACTTTTCATTTACTGGGTACGCATTAAAAGTTGGACAGAGCCCAGTGGATTAAAAAATCCTTAGTGATTAATAATAATAAAGGCCTGGGATAAAAATATCTTAGGCCTTTCTTGTAAGAGTCCCCCCCCAAAACAACAAACAAAAATGAAAAAAGGAAATCCTAAGATGATAAATAATAAGAGAGTAAACCTTGAATCCCAATAAAGGATAAACAAATGAAATAAAGGATAACATCAAAGGAATCTCATCGAATAATCATATCATAAAAATCCAATATGAATACAAAAGATATGTAAGGGTAATATAATTCGAAGATTTAAATGAAATCCCTTATTAACGTTATCTGAATAAAAGAGGGATAGGGATTACATTTCTGTAAGGGATCAGTTAGGATTTCCCTTATTAGCTTTTCGATAAAATCATATGTAAATTTCAGAGGCACAGGATCTCAAGGAAATCACTTATAGGCTTTATCGAAAAATCTTGGCTCAGTTTTAAAGGATTTCCCTTATTAGCTTTATCGAAAAATCCTATATGATTTTTAAAGGAACAGGGAACTGAGATTAGGGTCTTCAAGGATTTCCCTTATTGTGTTTTCAGAAAAAAGTTGTGGCAATTCGAAACGGACAGGGTTGCCCATTAAAGCAAAAAAAGAGTATATTTTATAGGGGACAAAAATATACTCTCTTTTTATTATTTATGAATTACAAGCGCACCAAATATATATAAGGAATAAGAGTGCAAATATTATGCACTCTTTTATTTTTTGTTTTTTCATTTCAAATTCTTTTTCACAATTTCAAGCATTTTCTTTAAATTCTCTTTTTTTAATTCATCCGTATTATTAGAAACTAAACTTTCTACGGAAAAATCATTTATTCTATAAACTTGCTCATAAAATAATTTGAATTGTTTGCAATGATTTTCGCAAATTGTTTTATTCTTCTCTGAACGAATAATGCTCCCTATAAAATTGTCCAAAAGATTACGAATTTTGCGTCTAACAGATTTTTTATCTTTATCTGTTAAACAATCTGTATAAATAGAAGAGTTATATAAATTCTCTTTCTTCAAACCTGAATTGGTATGCAATCCCGTTGTGTCCAATGTTTCGAGTAATTTAGAAAAAGAAAGTTTTTCTATTTCTTTTTTTTCTACTTTTGCACTTTCTTTTTTTGTGCTCTTTTTTGCAGTTGTTTTTTGTGCTTTCTTTTTTTCAACTTTTGCAGTATTTTCTACATTGTTGTTTATTTCATTTACTAACAACACATTTTCATTTACATTTGCATTCATGACTTTTAATTTTTAAAGTGATACGTTTTATTTGTTTTTCTGTATTGCAAATATACAATGGATTTTTTAAATACAAAAATATTTTGAGAAAAATTTTTATTGAATTTTTCTATTAAACAAATAGATTTTATTTATTAAAATATCATTGCTCACCATCACCCTGTCTTCATCATTACCTACCTACCCGCTTAAATCATCAAGGCCTTAGTTGGCTGGTTTTTGAAGGCCTTTATTTGGGGCCATCTTTGGACTCAGGGCCATCAATGGAGATTATTATGGCCTTTTGGGCTTACAGGGCCTTGCGCTTGGTTAGCAGGTTTTATATAATATATCGTATAAAGATATCCTGAAAGTAGGATGGGCTCAAAGAATTAGGGCCTTAGCTAGCAGGTTTTACGAAGTAAAGATAAAAGAACACAAATAAAAAAGGTAGCCTACTTATCCCAAGCGAGCTACCTTATACAGATTTGATTAGAGTAATATTCCTATTGAGTATGATTAAGATCTATTTTCATAAGATAATTAGTATTCGATGTATCGAACAGGCTAGCATTAAATTTCAGCTATGAATGTGATATATAATTTCGTATTACCCAATCCTATATATTGAAAGGCATTAGATAGGTCAAGGTAATCTTGGATTTCATTTAATGTTTCCTTATAGAAGGATAATGCCTTATCATAATTCTCTGATATAATTTGGTCTCTGTTATCTGTAATCGATAATTCTAAGAACCAAACCAATTTCTCAGGATCATTAGGTAAAATTCGAACCATACTAGAATCAACTTTAGAAAAGCGATTAAAAATCTTTGACCAAAGATTATAACCTCTAGGATCATCCATTCCTAAGGATTCATAAAAGAATTGTCTCAGATAAACATTTTTTACTGTTCCTTCGATGTTCTCTGTATCCTGGAATAGGATTGTGTTATTAAATAACTGATCTGTTGTGTTCATAGGGCAATAATTTTTTATATGATTAATATTACAATGCAAATATAATCATTATATATTATATATAATATAATACGCATATAAAATTTGGGCTCTGATTCAAGGCTCACTTCGAAAGATTATTTAAACTTAGGGCCATCAATGGTATATGATAAGGCCTTGAATCCTTACATCGAATTAAATGGACACAATGATCTAAGGCCTTATTATATTATTCTTAAAGCCTTGACCAAAATCCCATACCTTCTTGGTTAGCCCAAAAAAACACAACATAAATAAAAAACAAATCACTACATAGATCCTATAATATACCTATATATAATATAATAAAAGGATATAGCAATGATAATCCTTAAATCCTTGAACACAGATGATCCCTATATATAATATATTATATAATAATGCTCATAAAATTACACAAAGCTCTAATATAGCCCAAAAACAAGCTTCTATCAAAAAATTAAGAATAATCATATATATAATATAATATAAAACATCAGATCACAGATCAAGGATTATAATCATATCCCTTATATTATATAATAATATAATAAGAGCTATGAAAACAGATCCTACAAAAGAAAACACAAAGCTCATATATAATAGGATATTAATATAACATATCATCGAATTCAAGGATTATAATAATCTCAGATCACAGAACATAATCTTATATATTATATATAATATAATAATAAGGGTTATAATAAATCTTCGAATCAGAGATCAAGGATTTATAAATCCTAGACTGGGATTAAATAAAATCTTCGAATCCAAGGCAATCATTTTATAATAATCATCGAATTTTATCATAATCCTAGACTTTCGATTAAATATTTAATTTAACATACCTCTAGTAAATTTTACTTTAATTCTAAGTAACTAGAAAGATTACCCTCTATTATGTTCTAGATTAATAAATAAAAGACATTGTTTTTAGCTTCGAATGCGATTTTAATTTATGCATAGATAATCCTAAAATTTATCCTAAAATCTTGAAGTTGAGAGTTTGATATTTTTTTCTAAAGCCGGCTATTTTTAACTTGTACTCGAAAAAAAGTACAGTTTTGGATATGTTTTGGATAGGTTTGTAAAAAATGGATCAAAAAAGTCAAAAGTGCTAAAAGTGAGCTAAGTTGACAGTTTAGGGTAAAAAAGGCCCTAAATCCTCAAATCCCAGACCTAATTTTTCGAAAAAATGTACACAACACGTATGCAAATTTTAGGGCCTTAAAACTTGAAAACTCTATGGTTTAGATAGTGGGAGATAGCTCTCTTGATAGTGAGTAAATTTCGCCCCCGTGTTATACCCATGTTATATAGCTTCTATTTGATAGTATATTTGATATGTATTTCATATTTTATTTAATATTTCTTTTTTTGTATGTAGGTTATATATAGGATTCCTTTTATCATTGATTCTATGTTATTTTTTATTTTATATTTGTTGTTTTTGGTGATAAGGATAGGGATTATATTATCATTGATATGATATCCCTTTATGTGTTATCTTTAGGATTATGTTTGTTTTTTGGGATCTAGGATAATATCAAGGATATCTCATATGATGATTTTTATTTTTATGTGTTGTATGTGATCATTGGCTTTATGTGATAATTATTATCATTGGCTTATGATTATCTTTTTCATTTTTTAGGTGTTGTTTTGGGTTATGGGCATATAATCCTTGTGATATGGGGAATTATTGAATTATTTATATCATAGAACTGGGATTTATTTATTCGATTTCTTTTTTGTTTGTGTTTTTTGGGAGGAGTGTAAGGGATTCTTTTATTATCCTTGAAGTATGATGAGCTCTGATTTAAATTGTGTTTGTTGGTGGGAAATGTAAATCTTTTCATAGTTAAGGATAATGATTATTATTTGATTGTGATGGTAGTTAATTTCTTTGATATTAATATGATTTGTGTTACGAAGGGATTTTCTTGGCCTTCTCTTGGTTGAGCGTTTAGGTGGATATGATATTCCTTGAGTAGTGATGTTGGCTCATGGTCTATACATCCTTCCATCAGATATTTGATACGAAACATTATTGTGCCTGGCTCAATTTCTTGTTTGGATTTCCCTATCAATAAGAAGGAAATAATTCCTGGTATGGGCATTACCATATCTATTGTATAGGATCCTAGTAATGCTCTTACTGTTGGATGGAGAATGGTTCTTAGAGCTTCTAAGGTATCCAGTAATTCCTTTCCCTCTAGTTGTTCGATTTCAGGCATTGAACCCCTACCAATAGCTTCCCAGAGCTCTTCTTCTTTTGTGAACTGCATTGTTTTGGTATAGAATCGGAATCTGTAATAGCTTGGTTCTGAAGCATCTCCAAGGTCATCTTTTAGGTAAGCTATTGCTTCCTCTAATCTAAGTTGTTTCATTAGTTCAACAAATCCCTTACTATCGGTTGCAGTTCCTAAATATTGGGTTAAGAATCCCAGATATTGGACCTCTACTGATTTGATCCATTCCCAGTTTTTGATTTCTTTTGTTGTCATAATGATGAATGTTTTTATTGATTTGATAATAGAACTGTTGATTGCTTAAGATAATTTGGTAAAGGATATACGTATACCCTTACTTGAGATATACTTGAATGATTTACCATCCAAATGATTGCATCTTTTTGATATTTCTTGAAGAGAAGCTTGAGCTTCTCTATGAATTCTTCTGAAAAGTATTCTTCTATGTCAATGTGAGGAGCATATTCCATTGAGATAACATATCCAGGAGTCATAGGAGTTAATCCTTGGATTGTTTTATAGGGGTTACACCAAAGGTTCTCATCATCAAATTTTGTTTTGATAGATGTGATATCCTTGTAAACGTTGTAAATAAGTTCTTTTGGTTCCATGTTATTGCATTTTTATATGATTAATATTACAATGCAAATATAAATATTATTTTTAATACTGCATACTCTTTTATTAAATTAAAAAGGCAAGCTTGTTAGGCTTGCCCTGTTAAAAAGGATTCGATTGAAGGATATTCTTTCCAATGCTGTGACCAAGTGTTATTTTCATCATAATTATTGAAGTACATGGTGATAAGGACTAAATCATTGCCCTTGTATTCGAAATGTTCTTTATCTACATTGGGAAGATGTTCAACCTGGAGATCTAAAAGATCATTCTTGTTTTCAACCTTAATAGAAATCTCCATTTTACCTATTAGGTTCTTTGTTGAGTTCTTATAACCCATGATTTTGATGTCTTCTATGATTGGTTTTACCTCTTGGAGGAATTTCACCATTTTATTTCTTTTTGGCATACGTTTGATTGTTGATATTTACCTTGTTCATAATTATATTGGTTTCTCTCTTGAAGTTCTATCTGGATTTCTACCTCTTTTGTATAATCTAATCCAGTATCTCTCATCTTTTCGATAAGTTTTTTAATTCTAGTGGCATAGATTAGATTATGTTGCAAATATTCTAGTCTTCCAGATTTAATATCGCTAGAATTTTCTCCTGAATCCTTAATTATCTGAATCTCATCCTTTAATCTTGTAATGATACTTTCAGTATGTAATTCATATGCTTTTAAAATGCCATCTTGAACTATGAGCCTCTTTTCTTCATCCGTTAGAGTTACTTCTCTTTCTGTTTTTACTTCTCCATTAGGCCAAGTGTAGTGAGCATGATTTGCATTTGGCTTAAACTCTGTTTGATAAAGAGCATAAAGGATACCAGCTCCCATTGGGGAGAGAGCTAGTATCATTAATCCTATGAATTGTTTTACTTTCATCTGAATTCGATTATTGTGTTAACTAATGAAGTAACGAATAGCTTCTTTTGATATTTATCCCTAGAATCTTTTGAAGAAACTATGGTTACTATTTGATTCTCGTAGTATACATAGGCATCCTTGAAATGCCATGAGTGTCCAGTACAATCAGTTCTTGATTCATTCGGGAATGCTCTTAATAGGATCTCTTGAGCATTTTTATCCAAAGCTTGTACTGTAACTGAATTAGAATCCCTGTTTGATATAATCCTTAGCATGATTTGTGTAATTTTTATGAGTTAATGTTCCAAATTGTTTAGCCCCAATACAATTAGCTGTTGAGTAAAAGCCTTCGTTCTAATGTTATTAGATTGAAGTTTGAGTACAAGTTCCTTGCAATTGGTTTCCCATCTCCAATTTGATTCGCTTGTAAGTTTAGGTTCGGAATGATTTTTCCTTGTGTAGTAATAGCGAATTACTGAGATAATGTAAATCCCACTTTCTTTAGGGAAAATGCAGACTTCTTGACTGTTGAATTGATACTCAGATACCATATTTGTAATTGCATTTAAATGATTAATAAATTTTATTTTTATTCGACAATGCAAATATAATACTTATATTTTAAATACAAATATATTTGCATTATTAATTTGGGCTTAAAAAACAGCCCTAATAGCCACTACATCTTCAATGTATATCAAGGAGATGATTTCTTTTTGGATTGGGCAAAAAGCAAAGATTGTGTTATCTACTTCTGATACCATTGTAATAGCTAAATAGGTATCCTTTAAGTTCTTTGCATTTAATAAGATATCTCCAGGCCTTACTTCTCTTGATTTGATACAAAGCCAGGTTAATCCTTGAAAGTTTAATGTGTTGTTCCCATTAGATGAAAAGAATTCTAAGGGTCTACTCACTTTGTAGATATCAACCATTGATGTAGTTAATTGGTATGGGTTACATGAAAAGCTGTAACATTGAAGGATTGCTTGAGATTTCTTTGAACCAATTCTTAGTTGAGTAGCTAATTCTCTTTTTCCATTGAGTTTTACATAGACTCTATAATCTGTAGAATCTATCAGTTCCCTGAGTAATGTGATCTGTGATGGAGTCATCGTTTTTGTTTTTTAATGATTAATATTTTATTTGCAAATATACTTTATTTGTATTTAATACGCAAAATTTAAATAGGATGGTAAGAGTAGCTGGATATCTACGAAAAAGGGTAGTTTCCCAACTACCCAGTTCCAGTGTCGAATAATAAGATTATTAACGTATAAAACGAGCATCAAGATTTAGGTTAACATTACTGTTCTTGAACGCATAACATAATTACTAAAATGCTAAAACAACGAAATTTGTTTTTGTTAATGATGTATGTAAAACATTTAATTATAGTTGTCATTTAATTATAGTTGTCCATTTCTGGATCGTCTTCTGAATCTATGTTCATTTCCAATTCTCTTCTGATCTCATGAAAATCCACATCTTCAGGTTCTTCTCTATGTATCTTATAATTATCTGTAATCTGAATAAGTTCTGTCTTTACTGCATCCAGACCTTCTTTAGTTACATCTAATCCTTGTTGAGTCTTAGCAGATACATTGGGCAAAGCATCTAACTCATAATGTTCTTCTAAGAATTTAGCATCCTTTTCATTAAAAGATTCTTTCTGTTTAGTATGTTCTTCCTCTAAGATTTTTAGGGCATCTTCTTTAGTAACAAAGTTGTTTTGTTCCATTACTCCAGCAGAACTTTGATTGTTAATATTGAAGACATTAGTTGTACCACCCATGATATTCTTAATCATTGAAGATAATTGTGCTCCAGCTTTCATCTTCAAATCTAAAGCTTGTCTAAGTTCTGCAGATATGAAAGGTACATAGTGATCGCCCTGGGATCTTTTTAATATTTCTACTTGAGAAGCAGCTTCCATTCGATCTTCCATTGCCATACTGATAGACATACCTGTAATGGCATTTAATATCTCTTCTTGATTTTGTTTATCCCAGATTCGATTATTTAATAACCTTTCTCTTAGGACCATATTGATATCCTCAATATCGCATCCCAGATATGAAGCTAATGATGAAGGATTATGGATTACTCCACAAAGTAATCCATTATTAAGTGCCCATTGATTTACTACATGGGTAATGATGTTCTTCTTCTTAACGTCTTTTATTTCTGGACTTACTGTTTGATGATATTCTACCATCATTGCGGTTAGACCTGTTACCCTTGGTATTCTTTTCATTATAAAAACCCTTTCTTATGTCAAATTTATCAAAATGTTGAATAAACTTGATGTCATACATCCAATATACTTTATGATGTTCATTATATATGATAAGTTGATCATTCCCTCTTATGATAAGGTTAATATGTTCATCTTGAGTAGATGATGTGAGTATGGCATCCCTGTTATCCTGGAATAGTGGATAATCTGGGCCCAAAACATGGAAATCCATTATTTCATATTGGTTACCATGAAGGTCTGTAAATATATCGTTTATTTGCATAATTTTATGGGATTAATGTTATGAGATATCTATGTTCGTTTCCTATCGAAGTTTCTCTGATTAGAAGGTTTTCATACTCTGATTTGAATCTTTGAAGTTCTTCCTTAAGATTTTCGAAATAATTAGGTTCAATGATTTCTCTGTAGTCCAATATTTTAATTATTAAACTGTTACCAGTGATTTGAACATCCATGTTTACTTCTTTATTTTCACCTATTTTAGTGAGAAGAACTGTCTTGGTAACAATGTATAGCCAAGCCCCATTAATGTGTTGCCCTGAAAGTTTCATATCTGTGATATTTAAGGATTAAAAAAAGCAGAGCCTTCAAGGTTAGTCTCGAGCTCTGCTGTAATTTTACTTTTTAGGTTTAAATTTCTCCATTTCTGGGAAATATTTATTCCGAATAGGAATTACCTTGATTGCAAAAAAGGCATTCCATAATTCGAAGGTAAAAGCAATTCCTTTTTTCTTATTTGAGATTGCCCGGAATTTATCATTAACCTGTTTAACCAAATTCTGAAAGATTTTGTAGGGCAAATCTCCAGGATAATTTTTCTCCCTCTCTTGAATTCTTTCTAAGAGCTCTTTTTCTAAGTCCTTAAAGAATTCATCCTTTTCTAACTTGGATAAACTTTTGTTGTTTTTATCCAATCCATACTTTTTGATGTAATCAATTGTCTTCATATCCTAACCATTCTTTAGCTTGTTCTACAGTTTTGAATTCTTCGGTATTACAATGCCCAGTTCTGTTATCAAAGGCAATCACTTTATTGGTTTTACCATTAATGTAATACCCATAATAACATTTATATTGGGGCTTATCCCAAAGGAATTCATTATCCAGTAATACCTCTAAGATGTTATAGGCATTATTCCCTGTTACGAAAAATGTTTCTGTGTTCATTTTCTTTTACGTTTTTTAATGTTAGTATCTTTGTGATATTTTCTACATCTCCATAATTCGTTTCGGATTAAAAGCTGAACGAATATATGTATAGGTGTATAGAAATATTCGTGAATGTTTTTCTCTGTAATGTAATGTCCATATACTATGAAGAATTTTTTTCTGAACCTTAATTTGAGAGATCTTGATAAAAGGTAATTGAGAATAACTCGTTTGTGTAATTCATAAAGGTCTTTGTTTACCTTTTGAATCTCTTTTTCTGGTAATCCGATTATAAGTGCCATAATATAAACCTTTTAAATTTCGTTGTACATATTAGGAGGATATAGTAAGTATCCTCCTAATATGGTTTATATTATATGGCAGCACCTTCTTTGACATTGGCAGAATAATATGCCTTGAGTTCTTTGGAAATTTTCAGATATTCCTTAGAGGTTTTATCTTCCATCTTGAAAAGTTGGTTCTCCATTTTATGGATTTTGTTCCTTACCTTTTGACGGAATTGTTTTCTGGCAAGCGTATCAATGCAATCTTCGGGATATATGTATTTGATCTCCCTTTTCGATACCACCTGTTCCATGAGAGCAGTATTGGTAACTGGAGTAACTTCCTTAGCTACCTTGGATTTCTTTTTCTCCAATTTGGTTGAAGGCAATTCAATCTTGGTTGCCTTTACTTTTTTAGAGGTTTTCGCTTTAGCTTCTTCTACCTTAGGATTTAAAGCCTTTGTTTTTTTGGATTCAACCTTTGTTGCTTTTACTTTCTGAGATGTTGATTTCGTTGTCATAGCTGTAAATGTTTTATTAATTAATAATTGATTTTTTATTTATTGCAAATATACATATATTATTTATTCAATCCAAATAATATTCTATTAATTCTTGGATATCTTCTGGGTAGTAATCATGGGTACTTTTCTGGGATTGAATGTAATATTCAAGATCTTTTGCTTGTTCCTTAGTAAAGTTCCCATTCTCATATAATTCGAAACTATGATGAGCTTTTTTGATTACTGTTTTAGTTGGCTGGGATTTGGTTTTTGGTGAAGTATCATATCTGTATCGATGATTTTTATAATCATATCCCAAGCACCATTTCCCAGATTCTGGCTTTTCCCATTTTGGTTGCTCTTTAACCTTTTGGGGAGTAGTTCCCAGGAATAAAATCCCAAGAACTACTGATAACGATATAAAGAATGTTTTCTTACTCATCTTAATCCAGGTATATGAACTTTATAAGTCGATTTCGCAGAAGGAATAATTTCTCGATTTAAGAATTGCCCTTTAGAGGAAGCTTCTCTGAATTCTTGATAAACCTTTGGATGAATACCCTCATAGATATAAAGAAGGCCAGGATTCTTTTTAAAGTTTACTGCTACATAAGGTATTTCCTTTTGATTTTCTTTATCATGTATATAACCTTTACAGATTTTGTATAAATTAGAAGAATCTACTCCTTCCATGTTATCTGGTTGAAACTGGATTGTCTTTGCTCCTTCTAATTCGATTGTTGTTGATGCTAATGCTTTTCCCATTGTTTTGTTTTTTATTCGATTTGACCATTAATTTGATTTCGGGTGTTCTTTCCCTTTCTATGTAGAAGAAGATATCCCATAATTGAATAACTGCTTGTTTATTTGGGTATTCTTCTTCTATTCGAAATAGGATATGCCGCATTATAGATAGGAATTGATTTGAAGTGATACCTATTAATAATGGTTCCCTTTTCATATCCTGGAAATGAGAGATTACAACCTTTGCTTCCCTTTGTACAGTTTGAATTGTAGCTTGATATTGCATTAATAATTCCTGATCCTCTTCATCAATTTGGTAAATCCCTTGTTGAATATTTAAGAGAGCCTTGATCTGTACATCTGCAATATGAGAGATTAACTCCGCTACCTCTGTACTAATGTTTAATTTCATCCTACGTAATTTTGTGAAATTGGGTTTACAGATTGATGTACCTTTTCAAAGCCTTCTTTTTTAGCGATCTCCTCTTGAGCCCTTCGGATATCCCTGGATAATTGAGCAGCAAAAGAATCATAATGTCCTTTTGGTAATGTCTTTTCTTTGTTCTGTTCCATTTTTATATGTTTAAAATTAATAATAAATTATACCAATGCAAATATATAAAATTTATTCTTATTATAAATACCTTTTTTATACTTTATATGGTACGAAAAAGGGTAGCAGAAGCTACCCTTTGAATGTGATATTGAGATGTTTTAGTTTTTCTTTATGTGATTCTGGTAAAAGAATATCTGGAGCCCATCTGATAAAGAATTTTGAAGGTTTCTTTTCTGGGTCTAGCATTAATTGCCTCATTTCTGTAGACCATTTTAATCTTTCCAGTTCTTCCATATATGGAGGCATCTTCGCCATTTCGAATGAAGCAAAGGTAATCTTAGTTTTATCCGGAATATAAGCCTTCATTCGAGATTTGAAGTCTTTATAGAGATAACCCACAAATCTGGGATTTCTTTCATTGAGATAGAATCCAAAGATAATCTGAGGATCATATTTATCAGATTTAGGATCTTTGGCCATCTTAATCCTTCTTACAAGCCATTGATAGGAATTAATGTATTGGCCATTTCTGTTAGCTTCCCCAATATCCTTGGCTCTGAATTTAAAGTCTGGAAAATAATGTAAAAAATCCTCGGTTAATAGGAATACAAAGCCTAATGAACGAAGGTATTTAATTATCTCATCCTGGCTTTCAGTTTTACTCATCTCTTCAACCTTGAGATAAATATCCTCTCTTGGAGATTCTAATTCTTTCGAAGAAGTAGAAGCAGGCCTTCCTCTGGTTCCAATAACCTTTATAGGTAGATTACCCACTAGTTGATCTAAATAAGTTTTAAGTGATTCAATATCATTTTTAGAAGTTAATACTACTTCCAGCTTAATTGGATCAGTATGCTTTACTTTAGCTCCCTGCATGAATTCAGTAGCTTGATCTACTAATCTATCCGATATACATCGAAGTTCTGAATCCAATAAGGTGATCCTCATCTTGGGTTTTATGGTGATTTTGTTTTCTTCCATGATCGATAGTTTTTTAAAATGAAAAAGGGGAAGACCCAAATTGAGATATGGATACTTCCCCTTTTGGGTTTATATAAAAATGGCAACCAACTTAATCGTTAGCTTTTTTCTTTTTATCCTTACCCTTTACCTTTTTATCCTTCTTTTCCTTAGTAGCTTTTTCGGGTTCTACCTTCTTGGTTTCTTTTTTGGTAGTTTCCTTCTTCGGTTTAGAAGCACCTCCCTTAGATTCTTTTCGCATTTTGATGCGATATTTTTTCTTTTCTTCTGAGGTCATTTCTCTACCATCAACTAAAGGATAATCGTATTTAGCTACCTTTCTACCATCCTTAGCAACCTTTACTGCCTTTTCAGCTTTAGGCTTTCTGTTTTTATCCTCGGACTTTTTGTGATGGATTTCTTGAGGAGTGGAATCCTTTACCTTTTTACGATTTACTTCCAAGACCTGAATCCATTTGGAGATAATGGCACCATGTTTTTTATCCTTGGTGTAATCCTTAGTGGGATCCAATTTGTTTTTCTTGTAGTAGGCTTCCATTTCCTTTTTTACTTCCTTTACCTTTGCCAAAGCTTCCTGATTTTCTGGAACTGGAATCTTGGATTTCTTTGTTTTGCTTGCTTTTTCCTTCATGTTCTTATGAATTTAATGTGTTAATGATATGTTTTTAATTAGTAGATATTTCCCTGATCTGGGTATGATATTTTTCGATTCTTAGGATTTCATAGTTTGATGAATCAGTAAAGAATTTTCTAACTTCGAAAAGTTTCTTAATCTCATCTTCATCTAATCCTATGAACTCCTCTTCGAAAGTTTTAGTTCCTTCAGAATTTTTGATAACATAGGTAACTTTCGAAATGTTTCCTTTCCCAACATTTGAAATATCTTGTACCATATCCCTGATTCTTCTGAGAAGGATATTAACCTCCTTTTGAATAAGGGATTTCCCTTTTGGGGAAGCTTTGTAATATTCTTCTCTTCTGAGTCTTACTAATTCGATGTTATCGATGATCCTTTGTAGTTTAGTTACCATATTTTTTTATTATTTTTTCTTTATGCAAATATAAATATTATTTTTCATACTGCAATATAATTCCTTATCTTTAAAAGGTGGGTCTGGGTATTGGATGTGATGAGGGTTCTTTAGGCATAAACCTATCTAAGAGGCTCATACTTTCTTCTATGATAGATTTATAAATCTCTTTTTCTATTTCATCTTCATATTCATGGTTTTCTAGTTTACTTTGATAAATCAATATTTGATTGCTTAGTGCCATGAATATGATTGCTTTTTCTTTATCTTCCATGATAAGATGTTTATACGAAAAAAGGGAACCCAGTTAAGGATCCCCTTTTCCCAAAAATTCGAACATAGGTTATTTTTACTTAATCGTTTTTCTTAGATTTCTTTGCCTTGGGAGCTTCTTCAGCTTCATCTTTCTTAGTATCAGTATCTTCTTCTTTTTCCTTCTTGGATTTTACTCCAGTGATGATACCATGTCCTTTCTTTGATTTGACGGTAATATCTCCCGGAACCCAAGTTGAAGCAGTAGAGGTAACATTGCCATCTTTGTCCTTTACGATTGTGGTAGTAAGAACCCCGATGTGTTTACGAGCAGCAACCACTGGATAACCCCAAGTTTCTACTGTGCCGTTCTCTGTTTCGATTACATCGACCTGTTTGCTGTTGCATCTTTGACCAGCAGGACGATTTTTGATAGCTTCCAAACGAGCTTTTTTCTTTGCTGCCTTTTCTTCTGCAGACATAGCTTTCTTAGTTTCTTTAGCTTTTGCCATGATAATTTAATTTTTGATGTTGATATGTGTGTTAATTTAAATGTGTTCGTTTTTTACAAGGTCTGGGATTACTTTTTGTTAGACGAGATAATTAGAGATGATGAATAATGTGTTCATTTTTATCCCAGACCTTGTTTTATCCTATAGTTGGGTTATTTCTTTCCCTTTTTACCTTTTGCCTTAGTTTCTTTCTTGGCTTTCGGTAAAGTGATACCCAATTCCTTGGCGATTGCCTTGCGGAACTTTTCGATGTCTTCTTCTTCGTAATCGTCCGGGTCTACATCCAGGGAGTGATCATCGCAGACATCTTCCAGTTCTTCGAAGTCCATACCAGCTAATTCTTCGGGAGAAGGAGCAGCGGCTTCTTCATCATCTTCTTCTTCATCATCTTCTTCTTCATCATCTTCTTCTTCATC
>OLQU01000098.1_pt1 | contig 81715 bp, 93 predicted proteins | sample 1672271 | NCBI WGS metagenome assembly OLQU01 (sample SAMEA3136666, study PRJEB25190) | human gut metagenome | biome: human gut; feature: human-associated habitat; material: faeces | place: Austria | collected 2013 | reverse complement strand
GGAGCTGACTGTTACTAATAGGTCGAGGGCTTAATCTGGTTAATAACGGAGAAAACAAATCGGATTTGTATGAAGTTTTGAAGGTACATACTTATTAAATATGAATTATTTAAGACATCCAATGAGATGTCTTTTTTTTGTAAAAAAATAATAAAAAAATAATGAAAAAATAATGAAATAATAATTAAAAACTGCTATAATGTTTTCGGTTACTTATCGAAAACATTAATTTATTAAGGAGGTTGTTATGGAACAAAAGAAACAGGAGCCAATTCGTGATGCGAGACAGCTTGGAACGGCCAAGATGCTTATTCTTGGTTTGCAGCATATGTTTGCTATGTTCGGCGCAACAATTCTTGTGCCTATTCTTGTATCAGGATATTTTCAGAAGGCTTGTGGGGAGCCGCTTACCAGAGGTCTTTCTGTATCGGTTACACTATTTTGTGCAGGCTTTGGCACGCTTATATTTCATCTGTGTACAAAGTTTAAGGTACCGGCTTTTTTGGGTTCGTCATTTGCTTTTTTAGGAGGCTTTTATACTGTTGCAAACCTTGACAGTGGTATGTATGCAGATATGGCTGTCAATGATAAGGCCGCGTATGCGTGTGGTGGAATATTTGTTGCAGGTATGCTTTATTTCGTACTTGCACTTATCATTAAGCTGGTTGGAATTAAGCGTGTAATGCGCTTCCTTCCACCTGTAGTGACAGGACCTATTATCATATGCATTGGTCTTTCACTTGCCGGCTCAGCTATCAATAATGCTTCAACAAACTGGGTTCTTGCAATTATCGCACTTGGAGTTATAATCATTTTCAATATATGGGGAAAGGGCTTATTTAAGATCATTCCTATTCTAATGGGAGTAATTATTTCCTATGTTGTGGCTTTTATTATGAATGCTGCTGGAATTACTAATCCTGATGGTTCAGCAATTCTTGATTTTACATCAATTGCATCATCTGCGTGGGTCGGAATACCTAAATTTCAGTTCATGAAGTTTGATATTACGTCCATTCTTGTTATGGCGCCTATCGCTATTGCGACTATGATGGAGCACATTGGCGATATGTCTGCTATTTCTGCTACAGTAGAGCAGAACTTTATTGCTGATCCGGGTCTTCATAGGACACTTATAGGTGATGGAATTGCAACTGCATTCGCAGGAGCCATCGGAGGACCGGCTAATACAACATATGGTGAGAATACAGGAGTGCTTGAGCTGTCTAAGGTATATGATCCGAGAGTTATCCGTGTTGCGGCTGTTTTTGCTATTGCACTTTCGTTTATTCCAAAGTTTTCGGCTGTAATATCTACTATGCCATCAGCGATTATTGGTGGAGTTTCATTTATGCTTTATGGAATGATTTCAGCAATAGGAGTTAGAAATGTTGTTGAAAACAAGGTAGATCTGACGAAATCAAGAAATCTGATTATTGCAGGTGTTATTTTTGTATGTGGTCTTGGCTTTGTAGATGGACTGACATTTACTGTAGCAGGAACATCAATTACACTGACAGCTTTGGCAATTGCAGCTATCGCAGGGATTTTCTTAAATGCTATTCTGCCGGGAAATGATTACGAGTTTGGAAAGAATCCTGATGGAGATGCAAGCAGGGGTGTGTATATGATGAACACTGACAATGATGAGGAAGAGGAATCATAGAAGTTAATTTGTATTTAGACTGATTTGTTAGTTGTAACAGTAAATAATTTAACAAACATTAAAAAGATATTAATAATATTTTACTTGATAAAGTTATATATATTCTCTACAATAAACTGGTATGGTGTATTTTCATAATTCACTTTACCAGTTTTTTTTAAGGGGATTAGATTTAATGGACAGAAAAAAGATATTTTGGGCGATAGCTTCTGTTTTTATAGCTATCTTGAGCATATGGACTGTTGTCTCACAGAGCAAACATTTTTCATTTGAGATTCTTATGAGTTTTATCAGAAATGCAAATAAAGGCTGGCTTTTTATGAGTTTTGTTTGTACGTTTGGGTTTATTTGGTTTGAAGGCTTTGCTCTGGTACGTATGGCAAGACACTTTGGGTATAAAACCAGCGCGATTGATGGTACTGTGTATGGTGGAGCTGATGTGTATTTTTCGGCTATTACACCATCGGCATCGGGGGGACAGCCAGCCAGTGCGTATTTCATGATAAGGGATGGTATACCGGGCTATGCTGCTACAGTGGCCCTGCTGATTAATCTTGTTATGTATACACTTTCACTTTTAACAATTGGCGTACTATGTATGATTTTTAAGTATTCGTTGCTGAAAAATTTCTCAGGTATTTCGCGGATATTTATATGTTTGGGGATTGTGGTGCTGATTTTTCTGGCTCTTGTATTTTATATGCTGTTAAGGAAGGGAAGCATACTATACTCAATTTGTGATAGTCTTATCCGGCTTTTTGAGAAAATACATATAATACGGCATGGTGACAGGCTTCGAATAAAGCTTAAAAATACTATGAAAGAATATCAGGAGTGTTCAAACAGTATCACAGGGCAGACCGGGCTTCTCATCGAGATTTTCTTTTGGAATATAATGCAGAGAGTTTCACAGCTTTTGGTATCGTTTATGATTTTTATGGCAGTCGGCGAAGGCGTAAATAAGGCAGTTGATGTGAGTGTGATACAGTGTTTTGTGGCGATGGGCTCCAATTGTGTGCCGATACCCGGTGCTATGGGCGTGGCTGATTATATTATGATTGATGGGTTTAAACAGCTTGTTGGTAGAAATGCAGCGAATATGGAGCTTTTGTGCAGGGGAATGACATTTTATGGAAGTGTCATAACAAGTGCTGTCATTATTCTTATTGGATATATAATTAGGAAAAAAGTAGCAAAATAGTCTAGTACTTTCGCCTAACAATATATTGTTATAATAGCTGCAATCGTTGCTGGTCACACTGTTAGGCGTGAACAGTCACAATCGCATTGAAATTTATATTGAAATTACAAATTTTAGTTGCATGAAGTCAATAATTGTGATAGAATATTGACTGTTCGTAAGACGCCGGCATGTCGGAATGGCAGACGATGCAGACTCAAAATCTGTTGGGCGCAAGCCCGTGTGGGTTCAAGTCCCACTGCCGGCACTATTTGCAAAACCCCGTAAATCCAAGATTTTCAGTAAAATCAAGGGTTTGCGGGGTTTTTCTTTACTTACAATCTTTCAAAAAATTAAAGAAATTAGGGCATTTTTAAGAAAAATTTGCCCAAGATTTGCCCAAGACTTTAGCTGAGCGTTTGAATGTATTGACTGGCAAATTCCATCATATCTCTTTCTTTGTCAGCCTGAGCATGGCGGTACACTCTCTTCATGACATTGTCAGAACTCCAGCCACCGGCACGCATGATATAACTGTCAGGTATGCCAAGTGAGTGAGCCATAGAAGCGTAGTAGTGACGCAAGTCATGGAATCTAAAATGAGGTAAGCCTATACGCTTCTGTAAGGCCGACAGATTATCCCACAGGTTAGTTGGATATCCTGCATAGCCTTTGCCCTGAGCACGTAGTAGATCGGCCGTGTAATCGTCTACGTATATCTTCCGTGTAGACTCATCGGTCTTAGCGAAGTTCTTCAGCACAAGTTTATTATCCTTATTCTTGACAAGTGACTTGTTAATAGCCAGCATATTTCCATTAAGGTCATCAGCAGTCACTGCACATACTTCAGACCGCCTCATGCCATACACGCCAAGGCGCAGAGCCAGCTCATACGATGTACCTTTGGAAGCTTCGAGTATCTTCTTAATGTCGTCGTCAGTCGGCTCATATGGCACATAGCGTTCACCAAGCGGTAAAGTGGTAGTGAGCTTAAGGTCCGGACGGTACATAGCCACGATAGGCGCTATAAAGCCGTGGTAATTCTTTACCGTCTTGGCTTTTCTTATCAAGGCTATCCTGTTAATTTCTGCTTGTACATCAGCAGATGACAAAGCCTTCATTGGAATGCTTAAAAATGCTTCACTCATTGAGCGCACCATAGCATTATATGAGCGCACAGTGGACGGAGAGAGGACATTTTCTTTGATTGCTATATATTGCAAGGCACAGTCTTTAAAAGTGCCCTGTACGGCGCCGGAAGGGCTTTCAGCATATATCTTAGAAAATACCTCATCAATTTCCCGCTTGCTTGGCAGATGGTCGAATAGAATACGATGCATATTTCCGTTAATCATCTTACGGACTCGGTAGCCGTTACCTCTTTTTTCGATTTTCATGATAACCCTCCTTTTGTTTTTATTCTCTGAAACGCATAAAATTTTGTGATATAATATTAATGAGTTAAGGATTGAGTTTAACTCATTCTCAACTCGGTTTTTCTGTTTTAATCTTGAACTCCTTATCAAGTTAAAACCCTTTAGCAATCCTTTCTCATACAAAAAACGCACCGGCAGCCTCCTCTGTCAGTGCGTTTTTTGGCATCTAATAACACCTCTTACAGGGAGTAAGTCCCATTTTCTTGGCATCATCTAAAGATATTTGTTTCGGATTTTCCATATTGCTACAACTTGAATTTCTGTGGTATTTACTTCCACCATCTACATACCACACCATATCAGCCTTATTGTTATCAGATTGCACATTACTGTTATCAGCCTGCGCATTACTGTTATCAGATTGTGCATTATCATTACCAACTTGGGCATTATTCACACTCTCAGGAGCTGTTTGCAATGATGGCAGCGCATCATTACTCGGCTGGGCCTGCTGCTCAACATCTGATTTAGCTGTCTTTTGCTCGTATTTATCTTGCACGCTTCCAATCCAATGCCATAGTCCGATGCAGATTATGATAATTACAATGAGCATTATTAGGTTCGTGTGGTCTTTCTTGACCTTGACCGGCCGAGGCGGTATGTATTGGGGCGGTATGTATTGGGGCGGTGTAGCCTGCCTTACCGGCTCCGATAGTGGCTGACCACATACAGGACAGAATGCTTCATGCTTAGAGTTTACAGCTCCACAGCAAGGACATGTGTCAGAGATTATCTGCCTAGTCCGTGTAGTCTGTTGACGATTAGAACCGGAACTGCTACCGCCGGAAACACTTTGATAATATAATCCGGTACCGGGAGCACCAACTGAGGTTGTGCGTCTGCCGGAAGAATTAACTGTATAGTGAGCACCTTTACTGCCAAAGGTCATGCCAACACTCTTCTTATTGACATTAAACTTTACACCAGGAGCAATCTTGAAGCTCTTCCTAAATCTCATTCCCATATTAAGACTTCCTTTCTCTGATAGTTTTTAAAAATTCAGCATATTCTAAAAGCCTGTCAAGCTCATCATGCGTATAATCTTTTGATGTGAACTCTATAGTAGTAATACTTGGGTCGATAATTTTGGTTGTTTTATCTGTCCGACCAAGCAAATAGTCAATATCTACATTGAAATAATCAGCTATCAGCTCAAGCGTTTCAAAATTCGGTTGCCGTTCTCCACGCTCATACATGTTAATAGAACTTTTTGAGATGTGAAGTGCATCTGCTAGGTCTTGCTGAGTCATTTTCTTTTCACTTCTAAGAAGCTTTAAAATAATATTAAACTGTGCCATTTATCATACCTCCTTCCTTTGATTGCATTATAGCACGAAACGTGCAAAAAATAAATAAAAAATATTACAAAATGTGCTTGACTTCCGAGTACGATACGTGTATATTATAGTTATGCACGAACCGTGCACAACTTAATAGGGAGGTGAAACATTGAGTAGAAACGAAATCGTAGCCGAAAAGCTTGTTAAGCTTCGGGGCGATAAAAGCCGTGAAACGGTTGCAAAGGCTTGTGGAATCAGTATTTCAGCGCTTGCAATGTACGAAAGAGGTGAGCGCATACCAAGAGACGATATTAAAGTTAGACTTGCTGAATACTACAACCGTTCGGTTAACTTCATTTTTTTTGACTTAAATGAGCACAATAAGTGCACAAAGGAGGCACGATAATGCCAAGAGTCAGAGCATTAACCTACCCGGCAAGGGTAGCGGACAGGAGAAAAGTCCTTGCCAAGAAGTGCAAGCTCCGACTTACTGAGTGTGGAGTCCGGCAGAAAAAGATAGCCAAGCAGCTTGGCATATCGGAGGCAGCGTTGAGCACACAGCTCAGCGGAAAGCTAAGCATCGAAACACTCATAGCCATCGCGGATATGACGGACTGGACAGCAGAGGAGCTGGGCAAGGCAATTAAAAACTAAATATGTAAATTATTCGAGCATTCAGTAGAGGGGCGCTATTTTATTTCCTTTTGTAAATTTTTCGATTTAATTGCGTAAGTGTATTTTGATTTTGTTGCTTTTTGACATACCTCTTGTTACTACGCGCCCCTCTACTGAGTGCTCGGGGAAGGAGAAAGCATGAGAAAGAAGATATACGAGACGCTCGGCTATGTCGGCCTTGCTGCGATTATGGTGGGAGCGTGCCTCATCCGGTACAGATACGGACAAGTACTCTTACCACTGGGACTGCTGCTTACTATTCCATGTCTTGTGACAGAACATGAGAATAATTAGCGGATGCAAGCCGGGCACAAGTGGGCAGAAGTATCAGAGTGCTGGCGAATATCTCACGGAGACAGTAAAAAAGGCTAAGCCAAAAACCTGTAAGACTTTCGCTGAATTATTGGAAAATGAGAGCAAAAAAATAGAATCCTCGACCGACCAAAGCTAAGGATTCTATAAAGGGAAAAATCAAATAGATTTTTTTAATTGTAACATGATTTTAGAGATTATTCAATGGAGCTGATTATGATTTTAAGAAAATGCAGACAATGCGGATGCGCTATAGATCCGGGAGAGGGCGTTAACGGAATATGCGAGGATTGTGTTAGACAGTCGAAATTATTGAAGACCAGAGCCGGACAACTTGAGGCGCTTGTTAAATGTACGAATTATAAGCAGATGAGCTTCAAAGATTTTGAAGCGAGCTAATCAGAAAGGAAAGGAAATGACAAGAGAGGAAAGAATCAGGGAAACCCTTGAAAAGGTAATGAAGATTAACGAGGGCAGTTCAATGCATACACCATTTGTCCATTTGGAAGTGACCGGAGGATATGTTGATAGCATGAACGTTACTATATTCCCAGACGGATGGCACGGAATAGGTGACACTAAGGCAGACATGTGCTTAGTTTATTTCGACGCATTCGACGAAAATGAATACATGAGAATACACGCAGAATTAGACAAGCTTATAGAAGAAAAGGAGAGAACATGTTAGAAGTACAGATTAGCAGAAATAATGGAACTATAGATTTTAATTTCGAGGACTTAAAGGATGCTCTTGCATCAGAGCTCGAGCTTTACAAGAACTTGGTCTTCACGGAAGACACAAAAGCAGATGCAAAGAAGACTGTAGCAGAGCTTAGAAAGCTCAAGAAACAGATCGGTGACAAGAGAATAGAGGTCAAAAAGCTCTACATGCAGCCATACACAGACTTTGAAGCAAAGGTTAAAGAGTTGGACAAGCTCATTAATGAACCAATCGCTTTTATCACTGAGCAGATTGATGCATTCGAGCAGAAGCGCATCGAGGAAAAGAGAGAACTTATCAATGAGATCTACCTTGAGGCTGTATCCGGCAGAGAAGATATAGCAGGATATGCAGAGCTTAACAGAGTGTATGACAGCAAGTGGGAGAATGTATCCACATCGAAGAAGACTATACAGGAATCGATTACCAACTATCTTGATGGTGTAGCCAATGACGTAGCAGCTATTAAGAGCATGGAATCAGAATATGAGGCCAAAGCTCTCATGAAATACAAAGAGACAGGTGTACTGTCAGACGCACTTCTCACTATCAGACAGTGGGAGAAGCAAAAAGAAGAAATCCTCAAAGCTGAGGAAGAGAAGCAGGCAGAGGCCGAAGCAGATGAGATGCTTGATGCACCGGAACCTGTGGAGGAGTTCATAGAGCCAACCGAAAAGAACGACATTATGAAGTTGACAAGATACGAGGTCAAGGTTGACCCATTCCAGCAGGCACAGCTTGAATGCTATATGCAGGAGTGTGGCATCCAGTACAGGAGGTTAGATTAATGGCAGTGCACGAGAAACTAAAAGAAATACAGACGATGCTTAAGGCCCCAAAAAATCTATACAACGATTACGCGGGATTCCATTATCGAAACGCCGAGGGCATATATGAGGCAGTCAAGCCTTTACTTAACCAGTTCAACGTGACTTTGATAATCAGTGATTCTATTCAAGCTGTAGGCACGAAGAATTATGTAAAAGCTACCGCGTACCTGACAGACTGTGAGACAGGCGAACAACTCTCTGCCTGCGCACTTGCAAGAGAAGCAGAAGCAAAAAAAGGAATGGATGACTCACAGATTACCGGTACCGCATCAAGTTACGCAAGAAAGTATGCACTTAACGGACTTTTTCTCTTAGACGACACCAAGGATGAGGACTCGGACGAGTGCAGGAAGTATAAAGAAAATAAGAGCAAGGCTGAATCAGTAGAACCGACACAGCCAGCAGCTTTCAAGCCTGCGACAGCTCAGCAGATTCATAAGATTAATGAATACATAATGGCCTACGCGGGTATGTGTGAAGGTGCAAGCGAGGGCGACATATGGAACACATTGAAAAAGAAGTACGGCTTTGCCAAGCAGTCAGATATTTCAAAGGAGCTTGCTGAACGGATAACTAAGCAGGTTGAAACTTGGTACAAAAAAAAGAAAGAGGCATAAATGGAAGCGACAGGAAGAGCTGTCGGAGCATCTATTGACTTCGACAGCGGGCACTTGAGAGTGACCTTTGAAATCAACGAGACAGAAAAAGCTAAGACAGAGTATGAGAAGATTAAGAGCTTTGACAAGCTCAAAATCAAGGCAGTCAGATATACACGGCGCCGGTCCCTTGACGCTAATGCCTACTTTCATGTGCTTGTTGGCAAGATAGCCGAAGCACTGACAATCTCAAAGGCAAGAGCCAAGAATCTTATGATATGCAGATACGGACAGCCTCATGTGCTGCCAAGTGGTGAGCCTCTTATCTACAAGACCAACGCTCCTGAGAGCTACATGTACGAGCTCGAGACAATGCACTGCATAGCTGTCAAGTATGACGATAATGCCACGTTCTACATGGTATACAGAGGCTCACATACATACGATACCAATGAGATGTCTAAACTCATCGACGGCACTGTAGCAGAAGCCAAGGAGCTCGGCATTGAGACTATCACACCGACAGAACTGAAAGAAATGAAAGAGAGGTGGGGAGTGTGAAGAAATCAATAATTGTAGAGGATATGACCAAGTGTGTGCTGTGCGGAAGTCCCAACGTGGAAATCCACCACGCTATACACGGCACGGCCAACCGGAAGATAGCCGACAAGTACGGCTTAACTATTCCATTGTGTCACGAGCACCACTTGGGCGCACTCGGACCACACCTCAACAGAACTGTTGACCTGACATACATCAAAGCAGCTCAGAGAGCGTTTGAGTCAAAGGTCGGAACTAGAGAAGAATTTAGAAAGCTGTTCGGTAAGAGCTGGCTTTAAATGGTTGAGACACCTTAAGAAACTGTTTGGAATTGCGGATTTTATATCACGAAAACATCAGCGATTGTAAGCCCATGTTATCTCCGGTCTACCCTTTGACCGGAGGGAAAGGAGCGCATGGATTTAGAGAGAATACCGGTCGGGCATCGGAATGCCATGAGCAGACCATCCAACCCGAACGATGATAGACGGCTCCGGGAGCAGATTGAGAAAGCCAACAACAACGGTGATTGTATCATCAATGTTGGAGATGGCTATTACAGACCGGACCCGAACGACATAGAGGATGAAGTTGAGTTTAACGAGTATATGGCTAAGGAGCTTCATCGAGCGAGAGCGATTCAAAAGAAGAGACTCTCAATGAAATTGACATACGAAAGGTGGCGAGAAGTTGGAGTACTTATTAATTATACCGGGCAAGCTGCCGAACCTTAACGATTACATCAGCGCAGAGCGAGCCAATAAGTACAAGGGGGCTAAGCTCAAGGGAGAGTCGGAGGACATCGTATCAAGATGTATCCGGCAGCAGTTGAAGGGAGTGCATATTACCAAGCCTGTTAGCATGGCTTATGTTTGGCATGAACCGAATAAGAGACGAGATCTTGACAACATATCATCATTCGGGCGAAAGGTGATCCAGGACGCACTCGTCAATTCTGGAGTACTTGAGAATGACGGTTGGCAGAACATTAGGGGGTTCAACGATGAGTTCAAAGTCTCAAAGGATGAACCAAGGATAGAGGTCCATATCTTCGAGGTGGAGCGATGAGAGAGAGCATAGTTTTTTATCGGAGTTTCTATGAGGCTATCAAGGAACTGTCTGCGGAAGAGTTCAGAAATGCAGTCATGGCGATAATGGAGTACGGACTCAACGATAGCGAGATTGATACATCCGGTGTAGCCAAGGCAATTTTGATAATGGCAAAGCCTCAGATAGACAAGAATAACAAGCGGTATGAGAACGGTTTGAGGGGTGGAACTAAACCAAAGCAGAACCAAAACGAAACCAAACTCGAGTCAAACTCGAACCAAACTCGAACCAAACTCGAACCAAACTTGAACCAAAGTGGAACCAAAGCGGAACCAAAACGAACCAACCCCGAACCTAATGATAATGTAAATGATAATGATAATGTAAATGATATTAAAGAAAGTGAAGAGAAAAAGCCCCGCTTTTACCCACCCACCCTCGAAGAACTAAAAAAATATATCGATGACAACAAGTACAACGTAGATCCTGAGCGATTCATTGATTATTACACAGCCAACGGCTGGACTGTTGGCAAGAATCGCATGAAAGACTGGAAAGCAGCTGTTAGAAATTGGGACAGAAGCCAGAAACCTGGTGGACGGATGAGGCAGGAATCGACCGCCAAAACCAAGTTCAGTAACTTCGAGCAGAGGTCTTATGACTACGCTGCGCTTGAGTCAGCACTAGGAGGTACTAATGAGCAGACAGAGTAGACAAGGGCGCATGAATGCCCGCTACTGGCAGAATGAAGTGCAGAAAGCTCAACTCGGAGATAACATAGCCAACCACATGGCATATATCTTCATGGAGATTTTGTATGACAAATTTGGGCTGAGTTTCAGACAGCTTAAGAACTTCTACGACAGAGTGATTGAACGCCGTAAGAAGTGGCAGAACGATGATGATCAGGAGCTGACATCAACCACGATGCTTGAATACTGCCAGAAGAGAGACATCAAGGTGGTTGAGTGGGTGAAGAATATCCCAATGAGCCACAAGCTATATATGGCTGACCTTGGCAAGAATAGAGCAGTACTCGGAGCTGACAGAAACATAGAGTCAGCACTTGTAGCTACGATGTTACTTACGATACCGGTGCTCAAGCAGAGCTACAAGTTCAAAAACTCAGACATTCATGAGTTCTTAAAATGGTGTGAGTATTTCATCGACTCATACTGGAGAAAGCAGCCGGGCTGTAAAGACCATTATCTCAACGATGAGATGATACGTCAGCTCTTCATCGAGGAGGAACACTGGGACTTACTGAAAGGATGTGCAGTATGAGAAGTTTATGGATTTATTGAAAGAAGGTAGGAGCGAATGAGCGGAATTAAAGGCTATACAGCAGAAGAAATCGCACGAGATTCAAAGGAAAAACTTATTAGCGATTATGAATTTTGTAAGTGCGATTTAGCTGAAATCAGACAGCGTGAAAAAGAAATTGCAGATATAAGACTTGAGTACAATTCAAAGATAGTAAAGTACAGGATAGAAAGCGTAAATAGGGTTTTGGATTTTATTCGTGATGAATACAAAGCAGGCAGAATTTGCGACCTTGAAATACTATTGTGTCACTGTCAAAACAAGCTAAATGGCAATATTGACGGAATAGAATTAGACCTTGATGAGCATTTAAGAGGAGTTCTCTTTAAGAAAGCTGATAGAAATGGCTAACAAAGACTATGATTGCCATTGTTGGAACGATTATCCGAACGAGAATCATAAATACTACGGATGTTCAGATACACCGAAAAAGAGTGGTAAATGGAAGTGCGTAGATTGTTATGAGTATGTTGGAAAATCAAAATTCGGTGCTACTCATTGTAGGAGAAAAATAAAGGAGCGATGATAATGACGATTGATGAAGCAATACAAAAAGCTAGAGATAATGAAAATAGTTTCAAAAACAATCATAAGCTGAATTTAACATTAAAAAAGAAAAGCCCATACTATGGATTGGACTGCCTTAAAATTTCAGAAGATAACAAACATTTAGCTGAATGGTTAGAGGAATTGAAAGCGTACAGGGCAAATGAGGGAATGTCAGAAAATGTTTATAGATGTGGCTATAAATTTGGTTATAACAAGGCTGTTGATGATTGCATTGAAGAACTTAAAAAACGAAGAGACACAAGGTACATGAAAGTAAATTGTGATGATGTAGAACTTAAGATGTTGTCTAAAAAGTTGAAGAAAGCGAGTGATTCAGAATGAGTAAAGCGTACAGATGTGATGTTTGTGGCAAATTTTGTAGCAATTGTTATAAAATAACAGGTTTTGATATTTACCCTGATGATTACGCAGAAAGAGGCTATTCCTATGTTGATAAAAAGACAGTGATAAGTGACGTGTGCGAAGACTGTTACAACGATATCAAGAACTGTATTCACGATAAGATATTTGAAACAGTTAAAAAGCAGATAAAAAGGTTTTATTAACTAAAAACCAAAGAAAGGAAATAAAAATGATTGAGGTAAAGGATAACAAAGTAAATTTAGCCGGCTCTACTTACGACCTCATGCAAGAGTTCCAGGCAATTGTGCTATGTATGAAAAAGTTGATAGAGGAAGACAACAGAACTGGCATGGAGCCTGGCTATTTCGTCCAAGGACTTGCCTCTCTGGCACTTGGACGAGACTTCTACGCATGGATGAGTTCAGATACACCGCCGGAGAATAACAAGCATGTGCTCTTATCGTTTGAGAACTTCTCATTCCCGCTTGTGGGAAGATACGAGGAGGACAGTCATGGTGGAGCTTACTATATCGGAGACGATACAAAAACCTGCTGGTCGGATGGCATGATAGTTAATGTATGGATGAATCTGCCAACGCCATACAGAGACGAGGCTGCAGCAGGAGCAAAAGGAAATCATAGAGTGGATCATGACTATAGATGATACATTTATCCGTCAGATCATGCTGTATCGCCATGTAAGATGCTATACATGGCAGGAAGTTGCTGAGAGTATAGGACGTATAACACCTGAGAGCATACGGAAACAACATGATCGGTATTTAAAGAAAAATTGTGAGAGTGAAGAGGAGGATATATAGGGTAAACAATGGAATCAGTACAGCAGAGAATGAAAAGACTGGGAACTCATGAAAAAATCGTAGCATTTGTGCAGAAACAAAATCAGAACTATGCCTTTAAACGCAGATATGCGGTCACAAGAGTAAAAGAGTTTATAAGTGAGTGCGACAAGCGTGGACTTAATAATCATGTGTCTGTGGGAGGATTAGACAGCATTATCCTGTATTTGTTTATAAATGAGGTATGTCATGAGGATGTGCCAGGAGTATCAGCATCAACGCTCGAAGACTCGAGTATACAGAGTGTTCACAAGGCACTTGGAATTATAAATATCCCACCGTTGATGAGAGAGGACGGCAAACGCTGGACAAAACCGAGAGTTATACAGGAGTTTGGCTTTCCTGTCATATCAAAGGAGATAGCCGGCAAGATAGAACTGCTCCAGAATCCAACAGAGAAAAATAAAACTGTGCGACATGCGATCATCACAGGCGAGACAGGAGAGTATGGAGGATGGCAGAAAAACTCTAAGATGCAGTTGACCAACCGATGGCTGAAGCTTTTCGGAGGATATGAGAACGAAAATGAGGGATGTCAGTATCAGAAGCCAGACTTTAAGGTATCAGCAAAATGCTGCTATTACCTCAAAGAAAAGAATTGTGATGACTGGGGCAAGGAACACCATAGTGTACCATTTCTCGGACTCATGGCATCAGAGGGTGGTCGCAGAGCAAAGAGCCTTATGATGAATGGATGTAACTATTTTGGTGCATCAACTATCAGATCAGCACCGTTTGCCATATTTAACAGGCAGGATATATTAACACTTGCATTGGAGATGGACGATTTGTGGAAGAGAGGTCTTAAAGATAAATATCACAAGAGGCTGATTGAAGAGGGCAGGATTACAGATAAGTTTGAGATGCCTGATAGCATTATACCAAGTATATACGGAGTGATAGATAAAGCTCCTGACGGCACTTTAAGAACTACCAAAGCTCAAAGGACAGGATGCAGTATGTGTGGGTTCGGAATACACATGGAAAAAAGACCGCACAGGTTTGATCTGCTATACGAGAAGAACCCAAAAGAGTGGGATTATTTGATGTTCCACATGTGTAAAGACGAGAGCGGCAATGATTACGGGTGGGCTAAAGTGCTGGACTATATTGGTGTGGGCTGGGATCCATCCATTATAGGCGGTAACTGTAAGGGACAGATGTCGTTACCGCTGGATCAGATGAGGTGAGATAAAAGATGATATACGGAGAATTAGTAATTGACAACTTTGCTGGTGGGGGCGGTGCTTCCACCGGAATAGAGTTAGCAACAGGATATAGCGTAGATATAGCCATTAACCATGATCCTGAAGCTATTAAGATGCATAAAGCCAATCATCCGAATACGAAACACTATTGTGAAAACGTGTGGGCGGTGGATCCTGTAAAGGCTTGTAAGGGACATCCGGTTGGGCTTGCCTGGTTTTCCCCGGACTGCAAACATTTTAGTAAGGCAAAGGGCGGTAAGCCAAAAGACAAGAACATTCGAGGACTTGCCTGGGTAGCTTGCAGATGGGCTGGGCTTGTCAGACCAAGGGTGATAATGCTGGAAAATGTGGAAGAATTTAAGACATGGGGACCATTAAACAGGCGACATCATCCGATTAAGGCAAAGCAGGGAAAAACATTTGAAAAATTTGTACAGCAGCTTACTGATATGGGATACGTTGTAGAATTTAAAGAACTGATTGCTGCCGATTACGGCGCACCCACTATGCGCAAAAGATTTTTCATGATCGCACGGTGTGACGGTAAGCCGATTGTCTGGCCAAAACCTACACATGCGTCAGCCGATAGTGAGGAGGTAAAAGCAGGACTGCTCAAGCCGTATGTAGGGGCATACACGCAAATAGATTTCAGTAGACCTTGTCCGAGCATTTTTGATACATCGGAAGAGATAAAAGAAAAATACGGCATCCGGGCGGTCAGACCACTTGCAACCAAAACAATGGAGAGGATAGCAAGAGGATTAAAGAAATTTGTACTGGATAACCCGGAACCGTTTATTATTCAATGCAATCATGGTGGGGAGCGTAGACCAAATGATATAAGAGAGCCGATGCCGACTATCACAGGAAAACACGGATATGGGATTGTTGAACCGACACTTGCGCCATACATGGGAACTAATACAACAAATCATCCGGGCGGAAATTGCAAAGATCCGATACATACGATCACTACAGGAAATCAACAATGCCTTATTAGTCCTACGTTGATACAATATCACTCTGAAACAGTCAAAGGGGAAGTCCGAGGGCAAACAATAGAAGAACCAATAATGACAGTGGACGGATCAAATAGATACGGATTAGTTACATCGTTCTTACATAAATACTATGACGGTGGTTATAAAGGAGCAGGAGAAAACATAGAGAATCCATTACCGACAGTAACAGCATGGGATCATAACAGCGTAGTGACAGCAAACCTTATTCAAATGAACAATCATTGTGATGGAAGGGATATGCGAGATCCTATACCTACAATTACCGCTGGTGATGGTCATTTCGGAGAAGTCAGAGCATTTTTAATCAAATACTATGGTCAAAGCACAGGACAGGATATTAATGAGCCTCTTGATACAGTAACATCACGTGATCGTTTTGGACTGGTAACAATAGATGGTACAGATTATCAGATTGTGGATATTGGTTTAAGGATGTTGGAACCTAGAGAACTGTATGGATGTCAGGGATTTCCAGCAGATTACATAATCGACCATGATTATACTGGTAAGACATACCCACGAAGCGAACAGGTACGCAGATGTGGCAATGCAGTGTGTCCACCGATACCAGCAGCAATGGTCAGAGCAAATTTGCCGGAATTGTGCGTGGCGAAGCGAACACCGAACATGAGAATAGAATCAGAACAGACCGGACAACTTCGGTTTGCCTAAAAAGCAATCCATAAATAACAGGAGGATGGCATGAACAAATACATAATAAGAGCAGAGGCATACAAGAAAAAGGCGAAACAGATAGCACTAGACGGACTGGAGAAAATGAAAGCTGAATATGACGATGTAAAAGAGTTCTACAACGACACCGGATATGACAGATATTTCAACAAAATGCAGAAACTAGAGACGGAAATTGAGGAGACGAAGGAATATTTGAGAGAAACACCAGTTGTCAAAGATGTGTCAACAGACCAATACAAGGACTATTTGAGAATTAAGCAGTTGTGCAAGTTTATAAATTCAAATATTGATTTATGGAGGCAAATATATGATTACGCAGATAGGATTTTTAAGAAAGGGAGATGTGTTTATGTTTGAGGGTAATATTTACAAAGTAGGACATTTGTTGGAAAGTACAAATGGGTATGTTTCTTGCATTGATGTTAATACAGGAAAGAAAAAAAGATTGCATATTGATGTTGATGTAGAAATTGAACAGGCAAACTGAAAGTTTATCATCAGAAAGCAGAAGATTATGTGCTGACAAGACATGGCTGGTACTTAGAGTGCGACCAAGATGCTAAGTATGGAACGGGTCATATTTTAACGGATGTGTCTTTCTACAAAACTTGGTTCCTCACAAAATCCGAAGCCGAAGCGAAACTGAAAGAATTGAGAGGTGGGGAATGACAATTAGTGAGTTTTTCAAAGAGAAATATTCAGCAAGAAAAGATAAAGAAAATATCTATGGTGTTGGAATGAGTGATACAGAGTTTCGTCATTTTATTATTCAATACTTGTTACCAGAAAATTGGTATGTTGTTGACCCAATAGGGCAGTCACAAATCAACGAAATAGCTATCAACGAAATTCTAACTAAGTATTCCAAGAAGTTTAGACAGGAGCGCAAGAAATGTTTAAAAGAATTGAGAGGTGGAAAAGATGAAGAAAGAAGTTGGCGGAGTAATAGTTGAGGCAAAAAGTATTTTAACTGCTCTAAAAATTATCAAGACAGTGTGCGAGGATAACGAATGTCCGACTTGCCCCTTTGGGAAGAATGATAATACAACTGGGAAAACACTTTGCATGATTAAATGCACAACACCCAATGTATGGATTATTAATGACGAGACTGATGTATGGAGGGCATTACGATGACAAACGCGGATAGGATAAGGAATATGTCGGATGAAGAGCTGGCAGAGTTTTTAGCTGTGCACGATTTAGCATTAAACGGCAACGATTTACCAATGCTTACCGATTGGCTTGAATGGCTTCAATCAGAAGCAGAATAGGAGAATAATATGAAGAGAGTTAAATCAACACCAGGAACGGTAGTGTTCAAGAGTAAGAATCATCATGTATCGTTCGCTTTCGGAATAGGCAAGCGCTCGGGGATAACCTTTGGCGCAGAGTACCATGAAAGCTGGGATTGGCACCATTTTGCCATAGGCTTTACGATAATTAAATTTTTTGTTGCATTCAGAGTTAATTGGAGAATCTTCGGAGAAGGCTACGACAGAGACGAAATGTACTTCGAAATGTACAACTAAAAGGAGAGAATATGGAAGACAGAAATTTGTTCAAGGCACAACGACTTGATAATGAAGAATGGGTTACAGGACATTATGTAAAAGGTTTAGATATGTATGATAAAGAAGTTCATCTAATATTTGAACCCGCCACAATATTTTATTCTAGTGGAGAGACAGACGGATGGAGTGAAATTGACCCATCCACTATCTGCCAATGCACAGGCTTGAGAGACAAGAACGGTAATCTAATTTGGGAGAATGATATTGTTAGGTTTAAACACATAAAATTTGATTTTGATGACGGATTAGAATTTTTTGAAAGAATTTGTTCGCCAAACAAAAAAGAATACAAGCGAAATTATGTTGTTGAGTTTTGCAATACGCCTACACATTACGGATTGCGTTTTAGAAATGGTTCGATATGGTTTATGGTTCATAAAATGACAATCGTTATGCATGATACAGAAGTCATCGGCAACATCTTTGACAATGCAGAGCTGTTGGAAAGTGAGGGATAGTATGACAGCGAGTGAAGCGGAATATATGGAAGATGGAGCGGATTATTTAGAGGAAGGATGTCAAAGACAGACTTGTGATGGCTGTATGGCTTACAATTATTGCCTGATAAAAGAACAGGAGGATGAACGAGGCACAGCGAACAAAGAAAGGAGACAGAACTATGAGTATATGGGGAGACCCTGAGATAGTGAAGGTAGATGGCGAATACAAAGCCTATGTCAAGATACAGAACGATTGGAGTGGAGATGTTAGAGGGTGCCTGAGAGACATCCATATGGACAAGGATGGCAGATACTACTGCAGAGCAGATGGCAGGAGCAGGACATAAAGAGTGCAGTCGATTATGCAAAGGAGCACAGAGGATTTTGAGAGCAAAGAAGATATGCATAGTATGCGGAAAAGAGTTTGAGCCCCGGGTGAATAATCAGAAGTGTTGTTCGCCTGAGTGCTCAGACGTTCAGAAAGTTAAAAGAGCCAAGGCTTCATATGAAAAGCACAAGCACCAGGCAAAGAAGAAAGAAAAGCCCAAGGCAAAAAAAGAAGACCTTGCAAAAGCCAACGAGGTAGCCCGGAACAGTGGCATGAGCTACGGGCAGTACATGGCGGAGAAGTACAGAGCTGAACAGCTCGAGACGATAGGAGAGAGGAAAGTGAAAAAGAAAGAAAGCGTGTTTGCAGGCAGGCTTGAGCTTGCACTGAAAGAAAAGGACATCACTCAAAAAGAGCTTGCCATAAAGATTGACATATCACCGACTACAATCAATGATTATGTGGTTGGCAGAAGAGAGCCGAACACAAAAACTAAATTAGCAATAGCTCAGGGGCTGGGAGTCGGTATAGGCTATCTGCTAGGCAGAGACAGTGTAGGAGTGGATGAACTCTTACTAATGATTGACGACAAGGAGAACAGCTTGAGCACACCAATAGAAAGACGACTGATCTACCACACAGCCAAGGTAGTGCTGCAGGAGCTGATCACGTCCTACAAGGAGGCACAATGACCAAAGAAAGACTATCTCAACTCTACTACATTGCCAAGGAATTGAGGATGTGGGAGGACGAATTAGAAGAACTAAGTACCCAGGCAAGACACCCGATTGATACACCAAGACAGAAAGTGACATCTGATACCACCGGCAGTGTAGCCACAAGGCGAACCAACCTCGAACACATGATAGCTCACAAGCGGGCGAAACTCGAAAAGGAAAAGAGTGAGCTGACTGCTTACATAGTTGGAATTGAGGACTCGTATATCAGACAGATAATGTATATGAGACACGTTAAGATGTACACATGGCACAAGATTGGCAGTGAACTCAATGTATCACCCGATGCTGCGAGGATGACACATGATAGATTTTTGAAGGAGAATACAAAGAAGCCTTGCTGATTGCAATAGAGGATATGAGAGAAGCTGCTAAATAGGCAGCTTCTTTTATTACACGAAAAAGAGTGTAAAATATATCAAGAGAAACTACAAAAGAGGATAAAATACATCATTCACATTACACTCTATAAGGTGTATTATAATATCAGAAACAAGGAAGACAAACAACAGAGAGGTAAAGAAAATGAAATTAAATGGAACAGAAAAACAAATCAAGTACGCAAACGACATAATCAATGATGCTCTTAACACGTGCCAAGCAAACATTGATAGAATGACAGCATCAAAAGCCCCGATATATGAAGATATGATTCGAGCATTTAAGGAGTGCAAGAAAGCTCTCGAGGATTCAATCAAAGATGTAACAGAAGCGTCCATAATTATAGAGAACAAAAGCCAATTTAACACTAACAGAATCATACGAATGGTCGAGAGAAGAACAGAAGAAATAGCGGCAGAGAGAAATAGAGGTAAGGGAAATGAGTAAGAAAGCTCAGATGTAAGGAGGCTTGGTTAAATGATTGTGTACAAGGATATTTTATCCAAGCTGTCGGAAGCAGGATATAACACAACAACAATCCGGAAAGAGAAGATACTATCCGAATCGACCCTGACCAAAATAAGGAATAACGAGCCAATAAGGCTTGATTCATTGGAAGTAATAAGCAAGCTGACACATGAGCCGGTTGAAAACTTGGTAGAGTTCAAGTAGTTCGTTCAGTTCGGTTAGAATAAAATATAATGTAAAATATAGGAACCACCCGAAAGGGTGGTTTTTTAGTGCGCAAAAATAGGTGAAGAAAATTGTATAGAAATATAAGAAATTACGAGAACGTGACAAAAATGAATATACAGGGTGTTGGGGAGTACGACATACCGGCAATAGCACCGGCAGAGTACCAGGAGGCAGAGCTGATAAGCTTCAACTATGCCAAGTCATGCAAGAGCCCGGCTAATAAGGCAGTACATTTCTTTGTTGATGATTATCAATTCAACAGAGTTTGGAACTGCGCTGATGACTATATATCAATGCTTAGAAAGTTCAAGTATGTATGTACGCCCGACTTTAGTCTGTACACAGACCACCCTAGAGCCATTCAGATTTATAACCACTATAGAAAACATTGGTGTGGTGCTTATTGGCAGGCTCACGGCATCAGAGTAGTGCCAACGATTGGATGGAGTGACGAGACTAGCTTTGCATGGTGCTTTGACGGAGAGCCAACAGACAGTGTAGTGGCTGTCAGCTCCGTAGGAACACAGAACAGTGAATATAGCAAGGAACTATTTCTTGCCGGATATAGAGAAATGATGAAGAGATTGACCCCAACACACATTATCTTTTATGGCAAGGTGCCAAAAGAGTGTGGGGGAAACATAATCAGAGTTGAGAGCTTCTCGGAGAGACTCAAAAAGCGAGGTACGTTGAATGAGGTATAGAGCACAGATTTTTGGAGGACGCGGAGGCGGTTCCGGCCGTGGTGGCGGTGGATGGTCTGATAGTGAAGTGGGAGCTACACCAGCTAAATTCATGTACAACGGCGCTAGAAGAAAGACCGGCGGCGAAGATGGCTATGTCAAAAATTCAAAGTATGAAAATGGACTGCATGATATAGATGGTGGCAAGACCACAGCAGAACAGTTTGCCAACCAGTTCAAGACGCGTGAAGAGCTCGACAAGGTACACAATTACCTTGTCGATAAAAGCGCAAGCGTTAATGCAAAGATTAGACAGCTCAAGAGTGCTGATGAATTGAGGAAGAATCCGAAGCTATACCATGAAGCGAAAGCCACACGAGAGGCAAGCAATGCAGTCAATGACCGCAGAAGCAAGGTAGCGCCTGTAAAGGCAGAAAAGGCGGTAAGAAAGGCTGACGATGAGTATACCTCATCAAGAACCTCAACATACGATAGATGGTACAAGCGGAATCGGGATAATTTCGCAGCATATTATTTTGGAAGCAAAGGAAAGAAATAAGAATGAATCTACAGTTTTTCGGTGGCAGAGGCGGAGGAAGTGGCAGAGGAAAAAGCTCAGGTTCAAGCGATTGCGGGGAACTGGGCGGAACAGTTGCTATACATAGACAGATGGAACCCGATGAGCATAACAGAGCCACAGTTGAGAGATATTACATGACGGGCAATCGTAATGTATTAACCAGCTGGGACGAGGACGGCAATGAACTCGACCATGAGATAACTATACAGGAACCAGTGAGACTAACGTTCAAGACGCGAGCAGATGCAGTAGCCTATGCCAAGAAGATGAAATATAAATACATGAATCTATGAGGTAGCATATGAGAATGAATTTACAGTACCACGGCGGTCGTGGCGGTGGAAGCAGCAGGGGAGGCGGTAGCCCTGCAGGTGTAAGTTTCACCGATTCAAAGACCGGTAAAGAATACAATTACTATTTCTACAAAGGCGAGGACGGTACGAATTACTACAGTACAAGCATAGGCGGACTGCCTAAGCCAACTCCAAACAACATGAGCCATGAAGAAATGGTGGAGCGCCTTAAACAGAATACAGGAAATGTCAAAAGTATTAGCAAGGCGGAAAAAGCCAAAGCGGAGAAAGCACACAAGGCGGAGAGAGCAGAAGCAGACAGACAGCTCAATAACGCTTATGCAAACGAAAAAGAATTCGTTAAAAGGTCGAGGGCTGTAAGAAAAGGATTGAGAGGCACGAAGAGAGGAATATAGAAAAGAGGTGAGCAGCGTTGAAGCTGACAGATAAACAAAAAATATTCTGCGATGAATACATAATAAGCCTTAACGCTACTCAGGCGGCAATCAAGGCAGGATATGCGGAGAAGACTGCGTATGCGATAGGCGCTGAGAACTTGAAAAAACCTAAGATTCAAAGCTATATCTCCGAACGGATGAAGCAAAAAGAAAGCTCATTGATAGCCACACAGGACGAAGTGCTCCAATACCTGACGTCGGTACTGAGGGGAGAGAGCCAGACAACAGACACAGTGCTAGTAGGAATTGGTGATGGCTGTCAAGAGGTACAGGAAGTGGAAAAGAAGCCAAGCGAGAAAGACCGGCTCAAGGCGGCGGAACTGCTTGGCAAGAGGTACGGACTGTACACCGATAAGATATCAGCTGACGTGGATATGTCACTTGATATATCAATTGATTACGGTGATGGCGATGAAGATTAAACTGCAAGCCAATAAGAGCTTTAAGAAAGTAGACAGATGCACCAAACGCTACATTGTCATGAAGGGCACTGCCGGAAGCGGTAAGAGCGTGGACACGGCACAAAACTACATCCTGCGCCTGATGAATGACAAGGGCAGAAATCTCTTATGCGTGCGCAAGGTAGATGTTACCAACAGAGACTCGACCTTTGCTGAACTACAAAGTGCAGTCTTTAAGCTGTTTGGGGACAAGTACTCTAATTATTGGTATATCAACGAGTCGGCCATGAAGATGCGTTGCAAGTCTAATGGCAACGAGATTATTTTTCGAGGTGTAAAAGATGATAAGCAAAGAGAAAAGCTCAAGTCAATTTCATTCAAGAAAGGAAAGCTCACTGATGTCTGGATAGAGGAAGCCACAGAGCTGACACAAGCAGACTTCGAGATCATTGACGACCGACTCAGAGGAGAACTTCCACCCGGACTATTCTATCAGATCCGGCTGACATTCAACCCTGTATCTGCTACCCATTGGATTAAGGCAGTATTTTTTGACCGGGTTGATGAGGATGTAATGACTCACTCGTCAACCTATCTCAATAATCGGTTCATTGATGCAGCATACCACAAGCGAATGCTCAGGCGAAAGGAAGTGGACCCGGAAGGCTATCGGGTGTATGGGCTCGGAGAGTGGGGAGAGACAGTAGGTCTTATTCTTCACAATTGGGAAGTCGAGGAAGTATCACAGAATTATGAGGACTACGACGACGTAGCTGTAGGACAGGACTTCGGTTTCAACCATGCGAACGCGATTTATATATATGGTTACAAGGATGGAGATATTTATGTACTCAAGGGCTTGTATGGATATGAAAAGGACACAAGTGAGTGGATAGCCGAAGCGGGTGAAATTCCAAAAGATAAAGTAATGTGGTGTGACTCGGCAGAACCTGACCGCATCAAGACGTGGAGGACTGCAGGGTGGAGAGCTCGGCCGGTAAATAAGGAAGCAAACAGCGTTAAGGCTCAGATAGACTGGATCAAGGGCAGACGGGTACACATACATCCTTCCTGCACGGACTTCATCAAGGAAATAGAACAGTGGAAATGGAAATACGACGACGTAAGGAATATGTACCTCGATGAGCCGGTACCATTTTTTGATGATGCGATGGCATCACTAAGATACGGCATTGAGGGTTGGCGAAAGCCAAAGGCTCACTTAAATACAGGACTGAAAGGTGGATTATAATGGCGGCACCAGACGTATACAGAATTGCAGACAATCAAATCATGGATGAGATACAGCTTGCAAAGTACATAGCCAAGAACGACGAAAAGGTAGCTCAGAAGTACAAGAAGCTTCAAAGTGCTTATAAGACCGACTATGACATTTTTCATCAGGCAAAAAAGCCTGATTACAAGCCGGACAACAGGATAGCTGTCAACTTTGCAAAATATATCACAGATACCATGAACGGCTTTTTTATTGGAATCCCGATAAAGGTGAGCTCAAAGGACAGCTCGGTTGATGACTATATCAACTATCTAGATGTCTACAATGACCAGGACGACAACAATGCAGAGCTTGCAAAGATCATGAAGATATACGGCAGAGGCTATGAGATGTACTTCGTGGACGAAGAGGGAAACATTGGCATCACATACCTGGACCCGATGGAGTCATTTATGGTCTACGACGAGTCAATACTGATGAGACCTCGATACTTCGTCAGAATCTATAAGGACACTGAGGGAATCCGCCACGGCTCGGTATCAAACGAGACCACAGTACAGTACTTTGACATTGACGGAGGCTTACACTTCCGGACGGATGAGGAAAAAGTACACGGCTTCGACGGAGTGCCGGCAACTGAGTATATAGAGAACTCGGAGAGACAGGGCATCTTTGAGTCAGTGCTGTCAATGATTGATGCATACAATAAGGCATTGTCAGAGAAGTCAAACGATGTTGACTACTTCGCAGATGCATACATGAAGATACTTGGAGCCAAGCTCTCAAAGTCGGAACTGGAAGCTATAAGAGACATGAGAATCCTTAACTTCGAGGGAGAGGACGGCTCGAATATTGTAGCTGACTTCATGAGCAAGCCAAGCGCTGACACCACACAGGAGAATCTGCTGGAAAGAATAGAGAGATTAATCTTCCAAATCTCGATGGTAGCCAATATCAATGATGAGAATTTTGGAGCATCTTCCGGCATCGCACTAAAGTATAAGCTTCAGTCAATGAACAATCTAGCAAAGACCGAAGAGCGTAAGTTCACAAGCGGAATGAATCAGAGATACAAACTCATCTTTTCGAACCCTGTAAGCGGGATGAAAGCGGATGACTGGCTCAAGGTTAATATTAAGTTTACGAGAAACTTCCCAGCAAACGAGCTTGAGGAGTCACAGATAGCCGGTAATCTGTCCGGTATTACATCGAAAGAGACCCAGCTCAAGGTCTTATCAGTCGTTGATAACGTCAATGACGAGCTTGACAAAATCAAAAAAGAGAATGAGCTCGACACAGAGGGCTATGAGGTGAATAGAAGTGTACTGGCAGAACAGACAGAAGCAGTTGACCAAAACCTTGCAGCAGAGCGAGGCAAAGTTAAAGAAGAGATTAACAACGGCATATGATGAGCAGTACTCGAAGCTCGAAAAGGAGATAGCAGCATACTATCAGACTTACGGAGTTGACAATGTGATTGAGTACAGAAAGCTCATGCAGGCACTACCGGAAAAAGAGTACAACATCCTCATGCGAGACATAGAGCTCTTCTGTGTCAGACATCCGGAATATGCACACCTGGCACCGGCTAGGCGCAGTGCATACATTATCAACAGACTTGAAGGCTTGCAAATGTCTGTAGAGCTTGAACGGCTTGAATTAATGGCAGAGGAAGAAAGCCAGATTAAAGCCCACCTTGAAACAATAGACAAGCGAGGCTATGAGGCAGTAATCGAAAAGACCGGGGCAGTCGGTACAATCAACAGAGATATAGTCAAGGCGGTAGTTAATACCGACTGGAGTAAGTCGGGGAATTTCTCAAGCAAGATATGGACCCGGACAGCCAACCTTGCCAAGGTATTAAACTCCGAAATATCGGCAGGCTTTGCCAGGGGAGATAATTATCAGAAGCTGACAAAGACTTTGAGGCAGAAGTTCAGCGTAAGCCAGAATGAAGCTATGAGGCTAGTGTATACAGAGGGCACTTACGTGCTCAACGAGTCCACGGCTCAGGCTATAGAACAGACCTTTGACTACTACTCTATAGCCCCAATCGAGGACGGCAAGGCTTGCCAAGTATGCTTAGATATAGCGGCGAGCACCAAGACAAGCCCGGTAAGATACTCGGCAAGAATAGCGGGAGTCAACTTCCCACCATTCCACCCCTGGTGCAGATGCTCGACATACATTGTAATACCTGACAAGCAGGCATGGATTGAGAACTATGTCAGGACACACGGCGGTGATCCAACCGTCAGCTCAGAACAGAAAGACAAGGCTAGAGAATTAGTGAGGGCTTTTACGTGAGAAAAATAGTAATCTGCGGTGCTAGATGGTGCACACCATGTAAACACGTACTCAGCACATTGAGAGTACAGGTTGAGCAAGAGTGCCCTGGCACTACTGAATATATAGACCTGCAGGAAGAACCACAGGCGATTGACAAGTACAAGGTATATAAAATCCCGATGGTGATACTCGAAGAGGACGGAAAGCCTCTGAGGAGCTATGTCGGGACATATCCAAACCACCTTGAAATAGTGAAGTGGTTAAAAGGAGAGCTGAATGATAGAAATTTATGAAACATCGACAAGTCTGGCAGTGAACGGCCACGCCAATGCAGGAGTTAAAGGCGAGTCAGTACCGTGTGAAGCGGTAACTGCCATGATTAACATGTTCGTGATGGGCATCGACCATTATCAGAACATTGAATATGAGCTTGAGAGCGGGCATTTTTACATCAATTTGAAGCAGATAGTTTATGTCTGCGACCCGATTCTTGAAGCGTTGAAATTAGGCTTGCAATCCGTAGCAGAAGCATATCCGGAATACATCAGCTACGATAAAGCATAGAACTGGCCAAGCATTGAAGCCATAAAAAGCTATGGAATGACCAAGCGTTGAAGTCGTTAAAAGCCACGGAATATAAGTTAAGCATTAGAACTCTAAACTATGGAAGGAGAAACGACATGAAAAAGAAATTGAACTACTGGACACAGCTCTTCGAGGACGGCACAGACGATACCAAGGGAGCAGATAACAAGAACACAGACACTAAGAGCACTGACGGCTCTAAAGACAGCAAAGCGGGCGATGACTCCAAAGACAGCTCCAAGGGAGACGACAAAAAAGGAGAACCCGAAAAGAAGTACACCGATGAGGATGTTAATAGAATCGTTCAGGAAAGGCTCAAGAGAGAGCGTGAGAAGAATGACGAAGCCAAGAAGCTTGAGGGTATGTCAGCTCAGGAGCGTGCAGAGCATGAGAGAGACGCACTCAAAAAGGAGCTTGACGAGCTCAAAAAGGCTGACGCACTCAACAAGATGGCGCAGGAAGCCCGTAAGATGCTCTCGAATGAGAAAATCAATGTCTCTGACGGCTTAGTCAATATGATGGTAACATCAGAGGCCAAGACCACTAAGGAGAATGTTGACAACTTTGTCAAGATGTTCAAGGCAGCAGTACAGGACGCAGTTAAGGACAGCCTGAGAGGCAAAGCTCCGACAACAGGCGGAAGTTCAACTCTGACTCGTACCGAACTCGATAAGAAACTGGCTGAAATTGCTAGTCCTGTAGAAAGACAGCGATTGATAGCTCAACACATTGACCTATTCACGAAAGGAAAATAACTATGAACAAGAACAGAACTATTGCATACAGAAAGCAGCTCTTCGCACCGGAGACAAACACCACAGTTGCAGCAGACCTTGAGCCGGTCATTTCGATTGACCATACCAACCAGTTGGTAGCAGGTATCAAGTCACTGCTCACAGTGCTCGGCATCGTAGACATGAAGCCAATGGCCGAGGGCACTACTGTCAAAATGTACAAGACCACACAGAAGAACACACCAGATCAGGTAGCAGAGGGCGAGATTATTGCTCTTACGAAGGTGGAGAGAAAGCTCGTTAAGACTTTTGAGCTCACGCTTAAGAAATTCAGAAAGTCTACCCCAGCCGAAGCAATCCAGAAGGTCGGCAAGGATAAGGCGGTCAATGAGACTGATACAGTCTTCATGAGAAATATCCAGAAGGGTATCAAGGCTGACTTTTTCACGTTCATTAAGGCGGGTACAGGCATAGCCACTAACCTTGCAGAGAAGAAAGCTGCAGCTTCAAACTCTATCCAGGGAGCTATCGCAGGCGTATGGGCTAAGCTTTCAGCTTACTTTGAGGATATGGATGTAGAGCCTATCTACTTCCTCAATCCACTCGACGTCGCGACATACCTTGCCAACACAGCCATCACAGTACAGACAGCCTTCGGTTTTCAGTATGTAGAAAACTTCCTCGGACTCGGTACTGTAGTGCTTGACAATTCCGTAGAGGTTGGCAAGGCAAAGGGTACAGTCAAGCAGAATCTTGACGCTGTATATATCCCAACATCCGGAGCAGTAGGATCTACCTTTGGTATGACATCAGACGAGACCGGCATGGTGGCTATGAAGCACTTCCTCGACGATAAGACTGCTGCCATCAACACACTTGTGTTCGAGGGTGTGACTTTCTACGCTGAGGATGCATCAGGTATCTTTACAGCTCCGATTGCTGTAGAAGCAGCCGCAGTTGCAGCATCTGATCAGAAATAGGAGGTAGCCGATGATAGACAGAGTTAAGGAGAGAATCAAGAAAAGACTGTCTGATGAGGAAATCAACGATGATGTCATGGACGAAATCAACCAGATAGTCACTGACCGCTTGTGTCTGCGCCTTGGAGTATCTGAGGATGCTTTTCCGACTCTGTTTGAGTCAATCGTAGTTGATGCTTGCGTCAAAGCTTGGCGCAAGTGCTACTACGAGGGCGTATCTTCTGAGGGAGTTGGTAGTCTGTCCAACACGTTTATTGATGATGTGCTCGCAGAATACGCAAGCGAAATTGATAGTTGGGTAAATGCAAACGAAAGCTCGAAGAAAAGGATGGTGCACTTCTTATGAGATGGACGCGAGTAACAATATACACCACAGTGGACGGGGCAGAGGATGAGCTCGGCAATCCTGTGGAGGATGTAGAGGAACTCTACAACGGCCGTGCGCGTATAAGCCCTTGGACAGATTCAAGCGTGCAGGCGAACGGCAGGGAAGTGACCAAGAATGAGATACAGTTCGCGGTTCCTTGCGACTATGAGAAACTCAAGAACGCTAAAGTCCTTGAGAATAACTGCAAGGCATTTGACATCACGGAAGTGACCGAACTAGCCCCACGCTGGACGCTGATAACGGCCAAGAGGTACAGCACATGAGCATACAAGTAAAAGGCACAGACAAGCTTGTAGAAGCACTTTCTCAGATGTCACAGGCAAGGTTCGATGCAGTCTGTCAGGTCTCGGCATCGAATATATACAATCGTGGCAAGGCTGACGGAGGCACACCGGTAGACACGGGCGAGCTGAGGCAGTCATTAACAATCGGAACTATAGACCACGGCGCAGAAGTTGGATATACCAAGGACTACGCTCCACATGTCGAGTATGGCCACAGGACACGAGGCAGTGGGTATGTTGAGGGACAAAGATACCTTGAACGTAATGTGGAGAAAGAAAGACCTGAATTTAAGCAGCTACTAATTGACAACATAGAGAGGTTGGTGAAGTGATGCTACAGCAATTCAGCATTATCGAGCTGATAAAGCAGATACAAAAGGCAGTGCTGTCAGGCACCGGTAAAAAATGCTACGACCACGTAGAAAAGGGACAGGCTTCACCATTCTACTACGCAGAGTTGGTTCAGAGTAAGCCTGCTAATACCAAAACCATGTACGTGACAGAGTACACAGTCAACATACATGTGGTGTCAGAGAGTGGCAAGACATCTGTCCCGCTCTTCAAGGAGATACAGGCACTCGAAGAGGCCATGACGGCTGACATTGATATACCAGAGCCTTATGAGCTTATTTATCAGATGTACAATGGTATTCAGTCAGCATACAAAGAAAAAGACACCAACGAGAAACATGCAGTCCTTAACTATACGTTCAAGGTCTGCTACGGCTATATGATGAAGTAAAGGAGATATGAATATGAAATACAAAAAGCAGTTATTCGGAGGTGGAACTGCCTCAGAGACAACAACAGGCTTTGACAAGGGCGCTTACTGTGATTTTTCAGCGAATGCAGTTAAGGCACTTGCCGGAAAAGACATCTTACTTGCAGTTTGGAATGCAGAAGGTACAGCTATCAGTGCTATCGCAGGTCAGCAGAGCCTTAAGCTCAATCGTTCGGCTGATTCTATCGAAGTAACAACCAAGGACACAGGAGACGGTTGGAAGTCATACATCGCAGGCGCCAAGGAGTGGTCAATCGACACAGATGGTCTGTACATCAGCACAGATGCATCAATGCAGGCACTCTCTACAGCCTTCGACAATGGCGATCCGGTATGCATTAAAGTATACAACAAGAAGACCAAAAAGAGTATGTTCGGCGGTCTTGCAGTCATTACAGACTTCCCACTTGATGCGCCTTATGATGACTCAATGACTTACTCTATCTCACTTAAGGGACAGGGCAAGCTCGTGGATCTGAGTGCCAACCCTGTAACACCTGACACATTACCTGCATAGCAAGCAGGGGCTATATGCCCCTGCCTATTTTTCAAAAAAGGAGAAAATACAATGTTCGAAGTTAATGGAAAACAGTACGATTTCAAATTCAACACAGAAAGAATTTCAATTATAGAGGCGGCTGCTAAGACAGCCATTATGGGCGAGTACTCCAACACCAACGGCTTATTCTCACTCAAGACTATGAGCTCAATGTTCCAGCTTGCAGCAAAAGAGGTAGGCTCTGACAAGTTCCTTGGACAGACAGAAGGCGCCAAGCTCTTCGAGGATGCACTCAAGGAGAGAGGCTATGCCACTATCGCAGTCGAGATTCAGTCAGCACTCATGAGAGATACACCTTTTTTATTCCAGGCCAATTAATCGCTAACGAGTATTTCAACGAGCCGAACGAAACCCCTGCAGAAAAAGAGCTGAGAAGGCCCTACCTGCAGGATATAGATTTTGCTTGGTTCGTTGTCAATTTCAACTATACGAAAGCCGATTATTTGGCTCTAACTCCACGCGAAAAAGCCTTTATATATAAGGCTTACGAGACTAAGACGGTCAATCAATCGACACTGCTAAGAGATACAGTCCTGAATGCTATAAACAATAGTAAGCGTAGGCGCGGGACAAGTGTATTCAAACTATGGAAAAAGCGAGCCAAGAAGGCTGACATATCCACAGTTCGAGACAACATGAAAGTCATAGCAGAGATTGAGAAGAACGAAGTAGGCTGGATAGATAAGATATATGCAGCCAACGGATGGACAAGGAAGTAGGTGAAACATGGCTGACTATACATTAAGCGTTGACGTCACGGCGAACGACCACGCGAGCGAGACGTTTAAGAAAATACAGGACAATGCAAAAAATTTTAAATCAACCGTAGAGAATGCCGGACAGTCTATGCAGAAGTTCGGCGAAAAATCAGAATCAGTCGGCAATAATCTCAACAAGTCAGTTACCGCGCCTATAGTTGGAATTGGAACAGCCACAGCAAAGCTTGCCACAGACTTTGGAAGCTCAATGGCCAAGGTCAGTACTATCGCTGACACGACACAGGTACCTATCGGAGACCTGAAAGAGTCTATCCTTAAGCTCTCAGATGATACCGGTGTGGCAGCATCTAGCATAGCTGAGTCAGCATATCAGGCTATATCAGCCGGACAGTCAACAGGCGAGGCAGTCAACTTCGTTACATCGTCTACGAAACTTGCAAAAGGTGGCTTCACTGATGCAGCCACATCAGTAGACACGTTGACAACAATCCTCAATGCGTATGGCGATAAGGCGGGCGACGTAACAAGCGTATCTGATAAGCTTATCACGACTCAGAACTTAGGAAAGACGACTGTTGACCAGTTGGGCGCTTCAATGGGTAAAATTATCCCAACAGCCAACATGTACGGCGTGAGCCTTGATAATATCACATCTGCTTACGTTACTACCACAAAGAATGGTATCGCTACAGCGGAATCGACAACATACCTTAACAGTATGCTCAACGAACTCGGTAAGGCGGGTACTGATGTATCAGACATGCTGAAAGAGAAGACAGGCAAGTCATTCCAGGAACTGATGGAATCCGGTATGTCATTAACTGATGTACTCAACATTGTCCAGGAAGCTTGTGCGGAATCCGGCAAGTCAATCGGTGATGTGTTCAGTTCACAGGAGGCGGCAAAGGGTGCAGCTACACTTGTACAGCACGCGGACGACTTCAACAGCGCCATGCAGTCTATGGCTAATTCAGCAGGTGCCACCAACGAGGCATTCAATAAGATTGACAGCTCAAACGCGGAGAACTTTGCGAAAGCACTCAACCGCTTGAAAAATGCAGGCATACAGTTCGGAGAGGCAGTAGTACCGGTAGTAGTTCCAGTGTTCACGGAATTGGTAAGCGTTGTTAAAAGCGCGGCCGATGCATTCAACAGCCTTCCTGAGCCAATGCAGGATATGGTAGTTAAAGGCTTGGCTATAGCGGCAGCGGTAGGACCGGTAGTAACTGTATTCGGCAAAGTAACAGCAGTGGCAGGCAAGGTAACAAGCGGCTTCGGCTCAATCGCTGGCAAGCTCGGAGGTCTTGGAAGTGCGGCATCATCAGCAAGCGCACCGGTATCAAGCGCGGGCGCGGCAACAGGAGCACTTGCAAAAAATGCACTCGGACTTATAGCGGCAGGAGCTGGCATCCTATTGGCTTCGGCAGGCTTAGCACTGCTTGCATACTCAGCAATTCAGTTGGCTCAGGCGGGTCCTACAGCAATCCTAACTATGGTTGGAATGGTAGCGGCAATCGCACTGCTTGCAGTAGGAGCGGCAGCATTGGCACCGGCACTCACAGCCGGAGCAGCAGGACTCTTGGCATTCGGTGCGGCTATCCTCATGGTAGGCGCAGGAGTGGCACTGGCGTGCGCCGGTGTAACTCTACTTGCTACTCAGCTACCAACCATATCAGAATATGGACAGTCGGCAGCAGTCGGGATTATAGCTCTCGGTGTGGCTCTGATGTCATTCGCAAGCGGTGCCACTATGGCAGGTGCAGGAGCACTGATTCTTGGTGCTGGCTTATTGGTAGCAGGTGCCGGAGCACTCACAGCGGCAGCAGGAGTAACGTTACTGGCTGTCGGAGTGGTGGCACTTGGTGCAGGCATAATAGTCGTAGCAGCAGGAGTTAATCTCTTAGCAGCAGGTCTTGTAGTATGTGGCGCAGGGCTCGTAGTTGTGTCCAATAATGCGGGTACAGCTACGGCAGGGCTTGCAGCATTCACGCTTGCGGTAGCGGCAGCAATTATTCCAATGACGGCAGGAACAGTGGTAACGACTGCATTTACTGTCACAATGGTGGCACTCGGTGCAAGTCTGACTGTATCAGCAGGAGGAGCCACACTACTTGCGGCGGCACTTCTTGCGGTATCGGCTGAGATGGTAGTTATATCGGCTACAGCAAACTCGGCAAGCAATGACCTTAAGAGCATGGTCAAATCAATTGACATTGTAGACACAGGCATCAACAACCTTAAAAAAGTGGCAAGCTCAGGGCTCAAGGCTATAGCTTCAGCATTTACAGCAGCAACCCCAAGTGTTACAGCTAAAGCTACCACAATGTCACTGAAAATGGCTGATTCCGTCCACAAGGGCTTCGTAAAGGTGCCGACTTATATCATGACGACCATGACAATGGCGAACGCGGTCACTCTGGCTCAGTTCGTGGCAATCAATGCCACTGTATCAGGACAGATGAATCGAATGGTCGGAACTGTCAGAACATCACTTAACCAGATGAAGAGTGCCTTTGCTGGCACGAGGTTCAAGCTCAACACAAGCATGGCTTTACCACATTTCAGCATGAGTGGCAATTTCAACGCTCAGACCAAGGCAGTGCCAAAGGTACACGTGTCTTGGTACGCAAAGGCTTATGACGAGGCTATGATGTTCAACACGCCTCAGGTAGTGCAGGCGAATGGCTTCGGTGACGGACCGGGCAATGAAGTGGTAAGTGGTGACAGACATCTTGTCGAGCTGTTCAAGGAAGCTCTTGGAAGCTATGGCGGTGGCGATACTATCATCCCGGTATATCTCGGACAGGAGCGAATTGATGAGCTTGTGGTTACCGCAAAACAGCGAAAAGACTTTAGATCGGGAGGTAGGTAATGTTAAAAGACTATCCAACGATTATTAATAATACACAGCTCTTTCAGCCGAGTAAGTGGGAAGAGACAAGTAAAGTAGTAGAAGAGACGTATCAGACTGAGGCGGGCACAGACCAGGTCTCAGTCACACGCTATGACAAGCTCTCAGTAGATGCTCAATACAGAGTTAATTCAGAATGGCTCAAGCAGTTTAAAATGTGGTCTAAGGTTGATTCGCTTGATGCGTCAATCTACGACGCCACGGCCAACGGCTATATCAATCGAGTAATGAGGATGCGAAATTTCAAAGACTCGCCGGTTGAATGGTCAGAGAGAATGGAAGGCACTGATGGTATATGGGATGTAAGCTTTAGTTTGGAGGAATTTTAGATGTACGAGGTATCAGCAGCATATAAAAAAGCAATGAAAGAGCCAGTACATCGCTTCCTCATCGGTGGAAGTATATCCAACACCACATTCGCTGACCGGAATGTACTGAAAGGCTCATTCTCAATTACTAACCAGTGCTCTGACGATTCGGAGATGAAGATAGGGCAGGTGTATGTCGGTGAGCTCAACGCCACGTTCGTTAATCTCAATGTAGAGAGATACTCTTTGCAGAATAAGCTTATCAAGCCGACATTCAGCCGGAAGACAGCAGACGGATATGAGACTATCCCACTTGGTGTGTTCAAGGTGTCAGAGGCATCATGGACAAGCTCAGGCATCGTTATCAAGGCTTACGACAATATGGCAGAACTAGACAAGGGCTGCGATGTAAACTCAGCGAACGGTACACCTTACGAGCTGGCACTTCTGGCGTGCAAGTCGTGCAAATTAGAGCTTGGTACCACCAAGGAAGAATTTAAGCGATTTGCTAATGGAGCTGAAAACCTCTCAATGGTGTCTGAGAATGACATAGAGACTTGGCGAGACTTCATATCCTGGGTGGCTCAGACCTGCGCCTGCTTCGTCACAGCGGACCGCTTCGGTAAGATAGTGTTTAGAGCTTACGGCGATACTGTGGTAGATACCATAGACTCAAAGCACCGATTCACCGGAGCATCATTCTCAGACTTTGAGACCCGGTACACAGGCCTCTCATGCGTGAATATCGGAGACAAAACCACATCCTACTATGGAATGGAAGTTGACGACGCTCTGACTTATAATCTCGGCTCCAATCCGTTCCTACAGTACGGCGTGGACGATGCGAAAGAGGAAATGCGCCGGGCAATCCTGCATTCTTTACAGAATATCTGTTATGTACCATTCAAGGCGTCTATGATTGGAGATCCGGTATATGATCTTGGAGATGTCCTGAGCATGTCAGAGGGCATAGCGGACGGCTCGAAGCTGTACTGCATCACCAAATATACATTCAATTATAATGGCGAGTATGAAGTACAGGGAGTCGGCAAGAACCCGGCTATAGCCAATGCCAAGAGTAAGACGGATAAGAACATCGCAGGACTGTTGAATCAGGACGATGAGAACCTTATCCACTTTTCTGTTTTTACAAACACCGGTCCGGTGGTGGTAGAGGATAAGTCAAACCAATCTGTCTTTTCGATGCGCTTTATAACAACAAAGACCACACACGTGGCACTTGATATGGAGATACTGCTCAACGTAGAGACTACGGAAGAGGGCGAGGAGTACCAGTGGGTTGAACACGATGCGGTGGCTAAAGTCCATTATTACATAGACGGAGCAGAAATAGACTTAAGAAAGCCTGTAGAGACATGGCAGGACGGTCAGCACATTCTGACCTTAAGATACGACTTGCAGGCATTAGATGCTGCTATCCATACATGGGACGTGTGGATTGAGATGCAGGGCGGAAGTGCTACTATAGATACCTACGGCATCCATGCGGTAGCGATGGGCCAAGGTCTTGCAGCAGAGAGCTATTGGGACGGAACTATCACAGCATCCGATGAAGTTGGCAGATACACATTTAGTCTTGTTAGAGACTTCACAGACTCGGCAAGCACGACACTCAACACACCCGCTCGGGCTGTACCGGGTGACATACTGGCAAGATTCGACTTTACTAATATGTTTGGACATATAGCCGACAATAGCCGGTCTTACGGCGATATGACTACATTCACTCCTTACGTTAATGCCAGCCGTGTAATGACTGATGCAGATTACAACAACACGACAGGATGGCAGGGTACCGGCGAAATTAAAAAGGGTACCAATAAGACGCTCACCACTACAGATGTACACGGAGTTACATCGGTTGAGACTGCATCACAAAACGCTGTGTTCTATGCTTCGTTCGACAGTGGCTCTACTTGGGTTGGCTGGACATCTGAGGGCTGGGTTGAGAATGTAACAATGATTAAGAAAGAGATAGAGGCAGTGCCTGAGTCGGCATGGAAACAGTACGACAAGGTAAGATTCAGAGTCTTACTTGAAGGCGGTGCCGCACTCTATGCACTACATCTATACGGAGGTACATTACATGATTAAAGGACATGTAGCAATCGAATTGCACAATCACAAGACGGGGTTGAGAGACAGGATCGAGGGTGACAACATGGTCACTAATGCGCTCGGCTATGCTATCCCAATAGTGATGGGCGGAAACACTTCGGCTGAAAAACTAATGCCTCTTTGCGAAAAGGCACTCGGAAGCCTGATGCTGTTTGATGGCACCCTTACGGAAGATAAAAATAATATGTTCCTGCCAGCAGAAGCTCACCTCGTGGCTTTTGCCGACAGAGAGCTTGACACAGCACATTCCGACAGAGGCTCTCTTAACTCAGCAGAGACATATCAGACCGACACAGGCTATCAGTCGGTGTGGGATTTTTCAACATCACAAGCAAACGGTACCATTAAGTCACTGGCATTAAGCCTTAACTATAGTTTCGGTGACAGCTATATCCGAAACTCGCCTTACAATCTTGTTGGGCCGTTCAAAACATCAGGCCCATCTTGCAAGAATTTGAGTAACAAGACTCAATTCTACTGCTATGCACTATGTTACGACGTGGAAAATCAGTATCTATACTACATTGACCCACAACTTGGAGGGGTATCTTCAAGAACTGAAAGAGACGACACCGGAAAGACTAAGAGTCTGTACTCTACAGAAATTCACATCATGAAGGCCTACGTGCCAACGACAAAGTTCAAGCTGGCTGATTATCCATCACCAACCAATTATGGCGAGGAAGTGACATCGTTCACAATAGAAACAGGCACATCTAATACGGACTGTCGAGGTTATTTCAAAAATGGATATGATGGCTATGCGTATATGATCACACCTATGAGCACGACTGGGAAAGTCGAAATGTACAAGCTTAAACTGTCAGATTATAGCTTTGAAATATCGGAAGTTCAGACGTTTACCGTGAAAAGCGCAAGTTTTTATAACAACTATGGACACTCGACAGCTAATAACGGCTATGCATACATTAAATCGCTCGATAAAAAAACTATCTATATAGTCAATCTGTCAAATCCCGTGGATGTACAGGAAGCCAAACTACCAAACGATTACACTCTGTCCGATGATTATCTGATGAATCTGAAAAATGGAGGGGTTAAATTTGCGACTAATGATAGCCGTTACGGAATTTGCTACCCTGACGGCAAAATCATCATTAATCAGCAAGGAGGAAGTCATAGCAATGACCCTATAAGCAACGACCCAAGGCTCATTGCTGACAATCTTGTAGTTTTTGGACATAGAGCATATTCATATTATAACCTTTCGAACGGTAACCTGCTCAATAATTACCTCGGCACTATCTACAATCTGCCACAGCCGATAGTAAAGACTGCTGCAAGTTCCATGAAGGTAGTATACACGCTGACAGATATAGATTAAGGAGGCAAGCATGGCTAACCTTAAGATACACTTGGATTACAGAGGTTCGAGCAAAATTATCAAGAGGCTGTGTCAGACTGTGAACTATCTCTCAGAGGTAGCAAACGGTGACATGCGCACTGACGTCTACGATGTCAATCAAAATGGCATCGTGGACAATGCGGAGCTTGTGAACGGTCATGAAGTATGGAAGGATGTACCAGTTGACGCCAAGTTTACTGATACAGTCTACGATGATAGTTACTTGCAAGGCAAGGTAAGTGCCAACAACAACAATCTGCAGTTAATAATGCAGACGCTTTTCGACTGGAATGAGAACTACCTCATAGACAGCCAGGGTAGACAGATAGTTGATAGCTTGGGTAGACCTATATACACCTCAAGCTACAAATCTAAATTCGACACACAAGGAGGAAAATAAATGAGTGATACACAAGCACAGGCATTGGAATCGGCACGAATAGTTGACCAAAATCCTGCTACAGGAATAGCACCGGAAGACATGTTCATCATGGACTCTATTGCAAGCGGTACAAGGGCTATAAGTTATAAGGCCTTGTGCGATGCGATAGCGGTCACTCTTGGCATAGCCACAATCAAGGACACGGCAGATGGTGCTATGCAGAAGAGTGAATACGATAAGAATCACAGTGGGGCTGTTGATAACGCAGAAATATTAGATAATCACTCCGAGGAGGTAATAAATGGAAAATGAAGATATTGTAAGAGAGCTTGCTGAACATGGCGAGCGAATCAAGGTGGTCAACAAGAAAATAGCTGATCTCGAAGAACAGCAACAGCGCATCCAAGACCTGACATTGTCAGTGCAGGAACTTGCGATCAGCGTTAAGAACATGGTAGAAGTGCAGAAAGAGCATAGTGACAAGCTCGCAGAGCTTGAGGCAAGACCGGCCCAGAACTGGAACACTATGACAAGGACTGCTTTTACTACAATTATATCGGCAATTGCAGGAGCATTGGCTCTTGCATTGGTCAACTCGGTAGCACATTTTATGTAAGGAGGAAATTACTATGAAGAACTGGAAGAACTGTGTATTTAAACCAAGCGTCAACACTGTTGAATGGCTCAAGGCAGCAGGCGTCAGAGCTGTAAAGACTATGGCTCAGACAGCTCTCGGAACCATCGGGGCTTCCGCTGTAATCTCAGCGGTGGACTGGCGTGTAGTCCTGTCCGCATCGGTCTTATCCGGCGTGGTCAGCATCTTAACATCTATTGCAGGAATCCCGGAGGTGAGCGCAAATGAAAATAATTGACGTTTCACACCATAATGGCAACATTGACTGGCAGACAGTCAAGGGCAACGTAGACGGTGTAATCTTACACTGCGGCTATGGACAGGACCTGAAAAAGCAGGACGACCCACGATTCCGAGAATGGGCTACTGAGTGTACAATACTTGGTATTCCATTCGGAGTATACCTCTATTCATACGCCAAGAGTGTAGACAGAATAGAAGGAGAAGCGAAGCATACATTAAGGCTTATCAAGGACTACAACCTGTCATTCCCTGTGTTCTTCGACTCAGAAGAGCCAGGAACCGAAAACGTAGCTCAGGCATGTGCACTTAAGTATATGGAGATCATCAAGGCAGCAGGCTATGCAGTCGGTATCTATGCGAGTGAGTCTTGGTACAAGTCCTATATGTCGGGTATCAAAGACTGTCCGCTGTGGATTGCTAAGTATGGCATCAACGACGGACAGCCACACGTCAAGCCAAGCATCGACGGAATGTGGGGCTGGCAGTACACCAGCACCGGAACAGTACCGGGCATCGAGGCGGGCAGTCTCGATATCTCAGAATGCTACTCTAATGTTATATCCGCTCCTCAGAATGTGCCACCAAGTCCAATACCGGCGGCACCTGCTCCAACACCTGATGAGAGCTGGAAGGGTGACAAGTCAATCTATCTTGAGAATGACTATGTTGAGTCGTGGCAGCATGCCATGAATGTAGGCTTCGACTTAGAGGGGACTGACCGACTGTCCTGCGATCGCAGGTGGGGTAGAGATTCACAGGCTTTTGCAAGTGCACATAATCTATGGAGTGGACAGATTCATAATTGTCCTACAGCTATCAGATGGTTAAGGACCATGCTGAGAGAAGTCTACGGATTCACCAAACTTGACGATATCGGCGAGTGGACGGAATACCTTACCGAATGCGTTAAGGTATTCCAGAGGAATAGGGGCTTGACTGTTGATGGAATAGTGGGTAAGATTACAACGTATTGGCTACTTAGCGGGCAAACAATATAAAATTTGCCCCAAATTTGCCCAAAAAAACAATAAACCTAGTAAATTCACGGATTATGGGCTGTGTCTTGTGGGTTCAAGTCCCACTGCCGGCACTATTTGCAAAACCCCGTAAATCCAAGATTTTCAGTAAAATCAAGGGTTTGCGGGGTTTTTCTTTACTTACAATCTTTCAAAAAATTAAAGAAATTAGGGTACTTTTAAGAAAAATCTGCCCAAAAAGGTACCCAAAAATCTGCCATATAGGCTGTAATACCAGATAGTAAACAGGAGCATTATGATGATAAAAAAGATTTATAAAAAATATGAAATTATATTCAATGTTGTATTATTCTCGATTTTTCCGATTGCGGCTTTTTATCTTATGGAGTTCTACGAACATAATCCTTTTGAAGAAGTCAGATTTATGGCGGCATTTTTTAATATTATTTTGTTTGAGTTGATTGCCTGGATTCTTTATTTTGTTACGGGCAGGGCGAAATGGGCACTTCGTACAGTTTTTATTGTGGCCATGGTTTTTGGACTGATTAATCATTATGTTATGCTTTTCCGCTCGACTCCTTTTGTTCCGTGGGATATTTTTTCAATTGGTACGGCGACAAGTGTTGCATCCAATTATGATTTCGCACCGACTGCAGGAGTAGTTGTTGTTTCAGTTATATTTATAGCTCTTATTATACTGATGCATTTTGTTGATTTCAGAATTAAGTGGAAATTCAGGTTCAAACTAATTCCGACAGTGCTTGGAATACTTGCGCTGTGTCTGTTTGTGAATGCCCTGCAGGATGAGGATTTCCAGACGGACAATTACCTGTATCCGTTTCTATTTACACCTGCATATATGACAAAGGTGAATGGAATGGCGGTGACATTTGCGATGAATCTTAAGTTTGTGGCGGTTGATAAGCCTGATGGGTATAGCAGACAGAAGGCTAAGGAGCTGCTTGACAGCTATGCCGGTACAGATGATAATTCAGATGCAGCTAATAATACTGCAATTACAGATAAAAGTGATTATCCGAATATTATAGTTGTGATGGATGAGGCATTTTCAGACCTGTCAGTGCTCGGTGATTTTGATACAAATACAGACTATATGCCGTTTGTACACAGCCTTGAAAAGGGCAATGAGAACACTATAACAGGATATCTGAATACGTCTGTATGCGGTGGAAATACCGCCGATACCGAGTTTGAGTTTCTGACAGGCAATACGATGGCTTTTCTTCCGGTAGGGAGTATTCCTTATCAGCAGTATATAAAGAGCAAGACACCTTCCCTTGCAAGCTATTTAAAAAGCATAGGCTACGCAACGTATGCACAGCATCCGTACTATGGCAGTGGATGGAACCGGGATACGGTCTATCCTCTTTTGGGATTTGACAATCTTTCGTTTATGCAGGATTATTCTAATCAGAGGTTTGTGCGCAAATATATAAGTGATGAGACATCCTTTGACAGGATTATTGAGACATATGAGAACAAACCGGATGGTCAGCCGGCATTTATATTCAATGTCACTATGCAAAACCATGGTGGATACACGGATACCTACTATGGCTTTGACAATACGGTGACAGCGGATAAGCTCAATAATTCTGCACTTGACCAGTATCTTTCTTTGATTAAGATGACAGACGAGGATTTAAAGAATCTCATTGAATATTTCTCAAATGTGGATGAGAAAACTATAGTGGTATTTTTCGGTGATCATCAGCCAAATGATACTGTGGCGAGCTCTGTTCTTGCAGCAAACGGCATGGACTATAATAATTTATCAAATGAAGAGCTTAAGCTGCGCTATCAGGTGCCGTATGTTATCTGGGCAAATTATGATATTGATGAGGCTGCAGGAAAAGACACGAGCGTTAATTATCTGGCTGCAAACGTACTTAAAGCGGCAGGTGTGCCGACAAATGACTATCAGAGCTTTCTGCTAAAGCTGCAGGAGGAGTATCCAATTATATCAGCGGTACGTACGGATAAAACTGCAGATAAGACATTAGATAAAGCATCAAATAAATCAGACAAGGCAACCGGCAGCAAAAATAAGCAGGCCGATTCGGATATGCTAAACGATTATAAGCTTTTGCAATATTACAGACTGTTTGACTGGGAGGATAAGTGATGAATTTTGTTAAAAAGCATCCACTTTTGACAGCGTTTTTAATTCCGTTTTTCATATGTATAATCATCTGTATAGGAAATGGTGTATATCCATTTGGCGATTACTGCCTTTTGCATATGGATTTGTATCACCAGTATCTGCCTTTCTTTAATGAGCTGTGGGAGAAGCTAAGAAATGGTGCGAGCCTCATGTATACATGGAATATCGGGCTTGGCAGTGATTTTGTATCGGTATTTGCCTATTATCTGGCGAGTCCGTTAAACTGGCTTGTGGTGCTTTTTCCAAAGAGCCATATTATTGAGTTTATCGAGCTGCTAATCATTTTTAAGATTTCGTTAAGCGGAGCAACATTTTTCTATTTTCTGAAGGAGCACTTTGTACTTCTTGGAAAGGATAACAGATATCACGATAATACATTTGTGCCGGCATTTGTTTTCTCTACGGCATATGCGCTTTCCGGCTTTGTAGCTGCGTATAGCTGGGATGTCATGTGGATGGATGTTGTGGCGGTTGCACCGCTTGCAGTAGTAGGTCTTGAGAAGCTTGTGCGGGACAAAAAGCCGGTGCTTTACTATGTATCACTGGCACTTTGTATATTGTCAAACTATTATCTGAGCATCATGCTTTGCATCTTTTTGGTATTCTGGTTTGCATGGCTTTTCTTTACGCAAAAGGGCGGTAAAATGGCTGCAATTGTGAGATTTGCCGTTTACTCGCTTTTGGCTGGAGGCACTGCGATGGTGCTAATCATCCCGGAGCTTATCATTTTAAGCTACAGCGGTTCATCGGGGATTGAGTTCCCAAAGCAGATAGAGTGGTATTTTAATCTCTTATCAGAGGTCGGCAGGATGTGCACGACAGCAAGCGTCTATGAGGGGGCAGAGAACTGGCCGAATCTGTATGCCGGAGCCTTTAGTGTGTTGCTTTTGATACTGTTTGTGCTCAACAAAAGGATTAATTGGAAGAAAAAAATAGCTCCTGTATTGTTTGTGTTGTTTTTCATGGCAAGCTTTGCCAATAAACAGCTTGACTTTATATGGCACGGACTGCATTTTCCGGATTCGCTGCCTGGCAGACAGTCGTATCTGTATGCATTTCTTGTATTGACCATAGGCTATGCTACAGTAAGAAAGTGGCGTGGCATAAGACTGTGGCATATTGGCGTGGCAGTGGTATTTGCATCGGCGCTTATGGCAGTAAGCACGATGTTTGCCGGTGAGGATGTGACAGAGTATTATGCAGTTATCATAAGCATATTGTTTGTTGCGCTGTACGGCATTATGACAGTACTCTTAAAGCTTGCAGCAAGGAAAAACAGGGAGCTTTTGATGGTCATAACATGCGGTATTGCGATTGTGGAGCTGGCTGTCAATATGGCTGTGACAGGACTTGGATGTACCGGCAGAACCAGCTACAATGCCAATGTGGACGATATGCAAAAGGCACTGGAGCTGGCAAAAGAGGATGCAGCTGACAACGATGTACCATTTTACAGGGTTGAGGATACAGGCCGACTTACTAAAAATGATGGCACACGATACGGCTATGCTTCTGGAACACAGTTTTCTTCCCTGATGAATATAAATGTGAGCCATTTTTATCAGGCTCTTTATATGGAGGGAGGCAAGAATTTCTACTGTTATAACGGTGCCACACCTGTCACGTCAGCTATGCTTTCGGTCAGATATATGGTTACAAAATCAATACAGCCACAGAATGAGCTGACTACACTTGTTGGAAAATGCGGAAATCACTATCTGTATCGGAATAACTACACACTTCCGCTTGGATTTATGATGGATGAGGGAGTGATTGATACGTGGAAACCATCATCTTCATCGAAAATATATTCAATTAATTCCCTTGGCAGGCTTCTAGGTGCAGCAGATGATACGCTGACACTGACAGAGTGCACTCAGGATGAAAATCCGGGAACTACGACTCTCACCTTTGACCATGACGGATATTATTATGCGGCATACGATTCGTGCAGCACTGACAGTCTGACCTTCAGCCACGGAGAGTATGAGACCACATACTCGAAGACCACTCACAGGTATCTGTTTGACCTGGGTTACGTGAAGGCGGGGGACACAGTTTCCGTCACAAACACTGCTGCCGATGCTGTACGATTTAATGTATACGAGCTTTCCATTGCTGCAGTTGAGAGTGCTTACAATACACTCAATGAGCAGACACTCTCGGTGGATGATTTTTCAGATACACACATAAGCGGACACATAGATGTGAAGGAGGCAGGCAGACTTGTGCTTTCTATTCCGAGTGAAAAGGGATGGACTATGAAGGTGGATGGGAAGGATGCAGAGTATGAGGATTTTTCCGATACCTTTGTGAGCATTCATCTGGATGAGGGAGAGCATGAGATAGAGCTTTATTATGAGACACCGGGGCTTAAGGCAGGTGCAGCTATAAGCGCAGGCTGTGTGGGCGCCTTTCTACTGCTTTTATTGTTGCGTCAAGTTAAGAGGCGCAGCCGTTTAAAGTTTAAAGCGAACAGTGACAGATAATGCTTACAATGACCTGTAACGCATACAGTTCATTTATGCGAAACACAGAATGTTCAAATTGTAATAGTATAATTCAATAATAAAAATAAAACAGGAGATTAACAAAATGAACAAACAAAACAAAAAAATCGCACAGGAAAAAAGAAGAATCGAGAGAGAGAAGGCAGAAAAGAAGGCAAAGGTTGTGAATCTGCTGAAATTCTGGGTGCCGGTAGTGGCAGTCGTTGTGGTAGTCATAGTGCTAATCTGGGCAGTTGCGACATCGGGCGGCTCATCATCAAACAGTACTGATGGTACAGAAGCTGCATCACAGACCACAGAATCTCAGGCATCCGAGACACAAAGCAGTGATTCACAGACAGAGGCAGCAACACTTAATACAGAGGCCGACACGGTTGCAGAAAACGGAGATAAGGTAAATATTGATTACACCGGATATATGGATGGAGAAAAATTCGAGGGTGGAAGCACTGATGGACAGGGCACAGACCTCGTGCTTGGCTCAGGCAGCTATATAGATGGATTTGAGGAAGGTGTGGTAGGTCACAAGGTGGGAGAAACCTTTGATTTAAACCTGAAATTCCCGGATGATTATAAGGTAAATACAGAACTTGCCGGAAAGGATGTTACGTTTGAGGTGACTCTTAACGGTGTATACAAATAAAGAGGATAACACACATATATGGAAAAATCGTTTGAAGAGGTACTGGTACAGTTTTATGTTGATCAGTACAGGGAGAATGCGAAGAGAAGTACAGGTAAGCCTGTAAAGCTGGCACACTATATTCACAGGCTCAATAACAAAGCAAAATCAATTAAATATGCGCGATTTTCAAAAAATGAGACTGTGGCACTTGACAAGCTGCATCAGGAAATAAAAAGGCTTGCATTGATCACCTACTATTCCAACAATAAGAATGCAAGGCAGATTTTAAATAGAGAAATCCTTCCGCAGCTCGTCAGGGTGGATATGGAGCAGTTTGATGAGAAGGAGGCAGAGTATCTCACAGAGGATTTTCTAAAGCTTTTGCGCAAGGAGTATATAGGTGCGATATGTACAAGGAGCATGAAAGAGCTTTATAATGAGTTCCGCAGCAAGGAGCTTAGAAGAGAGATTGTCACGTTGGTTCCGGCACGGCCGGAGCTTGAGTTTCCAAAAGCACAGAGCATGAAAAGGCACTTCATACTCCATATAGGCCCGACTAACAGCGGTAAGACATATCAGGCGCTTGAGAGGCTTAAGCTGGCGCAAAACGGAGTTTATCTGGGGCCTCTTAGACTTCTGGCACTTGAGGTATATGAGAAGATGAATGATGCAGGCATACCATGCACCATGCTTACAGGCCAGGAGTGTCTTGAGGTATCAGACAGCAGAATTATAGCATCGACAGTGGAGATGCTTGACTGTGATAAGGAGTATGATATCGCAGTGATTGATGAGGCACAGATGGTTGCAGATGATGACAGGGGACATTCATGGACCAGGGCAATTCTTGGTACACTTGCAGGAGAGATTCATATATGCATGAGCCCTGTGGCAAAGGATGTAGTCATTCATCTGATTAATCTGTGCCACGACGAGTATGAGATAAGGGAGTATGAGAGAAAGACAGCTCTAAAGCTGGAGGATAAGCCTTTTTCATTTCCGCAGGATGTAAGAGAGGGCGATGCCTTTATCGTCTTTTCAAAGAAGTCGGTACTCAATATAGCAGGGCGTCTGGAGGAAAACGGCATAAAGCCAAGTGTCATATACGGAAGTCTGCCACCGGAAATAAGGCGCAGGCAGATGACGCTTTTTAATGAGAAAAAGACACAGGTTGTCGTGTCAACAGATGCGATAGGAATGGGCCTCAATCTGCCGGTCAGAAGAATTGTATTTCTGGAGGTGGAAAAGTTTGATGGAGTATCAAGACGTCCGCTTGTCATCTCTGAGATAAAACAGATAGCGGGCCGTGCAGGCAGATTTGGTCTGTATGATACAGGCTATGTGACAGCTTTAGGACAAAAGAATCTGAATTATCTGAAGAATACGCTAAATATACCGGAGCAGGATATTGATATAGTAAGTCTTGGCTTCCCGCAGGTGCTCCTTACAATGGATGCGCCGCTTGATGCGATAATTAAGCTCTGGCATGAGGCAGAGCCATCAGCACCGTTTAGGAAAATCAATGTCGATGAGATATTGTTTTTGTATGGATATGCGTATAAGGAGCGATACTTTATCGCAGATTTTGATGACAAATATCTGCTTTATAAGATGATTACATGTCCTATAGATATAAAGGACAGGGAGCTTGTCAGACAATGGCTGCGCTACTGCATGTCGTATACATCTGATATCTCTCTCGACAAGCCTGATAAGCATTCAAAGTATCAGGGACTCATGAAATACGAATCCTATTACAAAAAGCTTGATTTGTACTATCAGTTTTCAGTCCGCATGGGCAAAATTGTGGAGGATGACTGGCTTGAAAACGAGCGCGACAAAACACAGGCAAAGATTATGCAGCTTCTATCAAAGAGCAAGGATGAGTATATTATCAGATGCCGGTATTGCGGAAGAATACTTCCGATTGGAAATTCGCGCAATATATGCAGAGACTGCTACAGCATGATACGCAGGTAGCAGCCGGCTTATATTTTACGGTCAAGTCGTTGAATTTAGCTGTCCAATGTGGCATAATAGAAATAAGATCAAAATATGAATGGAGGAAGTTTTTATGGCAAACAATGAGTTACAGATTGCCGGCTCACAAGGTGAACTTAGAATCCGTCCTTACGAGCACCACGCAAAGTATTATGAAACAGATCAGATGGGTATAATCCACCATTCAAACTATGTCAAGTGGATGGAAGAAGCAAGACTTGATTTGATGGATCAGATAGGACTCAACTACAGGCAGATGGAGGATATGGAAATCATAAGTCCGGTGCTGTCGATATCGGTAGAGTATCACAGTATGGTACATTTCGATGATACGGTCGTCATCTACACAAAGCTGCTTAAGTATAACGGAATCAAGATGGAGCTTGAGTATGTCATGAAGGACAAAGAGACAGGCGAGCTTCGCACCACTGCAAAAAGCAGTCACTGCTTTTTGAATAAATCCGGCAAACCAATCTCATTAAAGAGAATGTATCCGGAATTAGATACAAAATTTTTTGAATTTAAAGAGGCATAATAAAATGATACAGGATAGATTAAAAGCATTGAGAAGTGAGATGGCAAAGAGGGGCATCTCGCTGTATGTGGTACCTACTGCTGATTTTCATGAGTCAGAGTATGTAGGAGAGCATTTTAAGGCACGCAAATATATTACAGGCTTCACGGGCTCAGCAGGAACCGCAGTCATCACTATGGATGAGGCCGGACTATGGACAGACGGCAGGTATTTTGTGCAGGCGGCTGCGCAGCTTAAGGATACCACTGTAAAGCTGTTTAAGATTGGCGAGGAGGGCGTACCGACAGTTGATGAGTATATAAAGGATACTCTTTCGGATGGCGGTGTAATAGGCTTTGACGGCAGAGTAGTAAATGCCGCATGGGGCAAAAGGCTTTCTGAAATCGCAAAAGAAAAGCACGGCAGCATGTATGTAAATGAGGATCTGATTGACCTTATATGGACTGACAGACCACCTATGTCAAAGGCACCTGTCATGATTTTTGACAATAAATATACCGGTGAGGATATAAGCTCAAAGCTTAAAAGAGTCAGAGAGCAGATGGCACAAAAGGGTGCAACACTTCATCTGATGTCATCACTTTACGATATCGCCTGGCTTTTAAATGTCAGGGGAGGCGACATAAGCTATGTGCCTGTAGTGCTTTCATACCTGGCACTGTCACAGGACAGCTGCATATGGTTTTTGCAGGAAGAGGTTGTGACAGAGACTCTTAAGGCATACCTCGATAAGAATGGTATACAGACAAGACCTTACGATGATTTTTATGAATATGTGAAGCATATTGATGAAAAAGAGACAGTGCTTCTAAATACATCGATTGTAAATTACCGCATCTGCGACAGCCTGCCGGATGGTGTTAAGGTGATTGATGCGGAGGATCCTACAGTTGTCATGAAGGCCGTAAAGAATGAAGTACAGCTTGAAAATCTGCGCAAGGCGCATTTAAAGGATGCAGTTGCGATGTGCAAATTCATGTACTGGCTTAAGACAAATATAGGTAAGATACCTATGACAGAGATTTCGGCTTCAGATTATCTTGCATCGCTTAGAGCTGAGCAGGAGGGCTTTCTTGATTTGAGCTTTGCCACAATATGCGGATATGCTGATCATGGTGCTATTGTGCATTACTCTGCAACAGAGGAGTCTGACAGGCAGCTTAAGCCTGAGAGTCTTCTTTTGGTTGATTCAGGCGGACATTATCTGGAGGGAACCACAGATATCACGAGGACCTTTGCACTAGGCCCTGTGACTGACGAGATGAAGGATATGTTTACGAGAGTGTGCCGCTCAAATATGAATCTGGCAAATGCAAGGTTTAAGGAGGGCTGCTCGGGCCTTAACTTTGATATTCTGGCAAGAGAGCCTTTCTGGGAGATTGGCATGGACTACAATCACGGTACCGGACACGGTGTGGGCTATGTGCTCAATGTGCATGAGGGACCAAACAGCTTTCACTGGAAGCAGTACCCGGGCAGGACTGCAGAGCGTGTGATAGAAGAGGGCATGGTCACTACAGATGAGCCGGGCATCTATTTAGAGGGCAAATTCGGTATTCGTACGGAGAATGAGCTTATCTGCCGGAAGGGTGAGAAAAATGAGTATGGCCAGTTTATGTATTTTGAGAATCTGACCTATGTACCGATAGATCTCGATGCGATTGATCCAAATCAGATGACAGACAGGGAAAAGGGATACCTGAACGCTTACCATGCGAGAGTTTATGAGCTTGTTTCACCTTTTTTGAATGATGAGGAGGCTCAGTGGCTTAAGAAATATACAAGAGCTATTTAACGTTACTGCCTGCACTGCAGTGTGACCGGCAGCGATTACAACAATATTATAATTGACAGTAAGGAAAGTATCAAAATGAGTGAAAAGCTTGTACTTATAGACGGACACAGTATTTTAAACAGGGCATATCACGGGCTGCCTGATCTGACCAATTCAGAGGGACTTCACACAAATGCAGTCTATGGTTTTTTAAATATCATGTTCAAGATTCTTGACGAGGAAAAGCCTGACTATCTGACGGTGGCATTTGATGTGCATGCGCCGACGTTTCGCCACAGGATGTTTGATGCGTACAAGGGCACGAGAAAGCCTATGGACGAGGAACTTAGGCAGCAGGTGCCTATGATAAAGGAAATGCTTACCGCTATGGGCATTAAAATCGTGGAAAAGGAAGGCTATGAGGCCGACGATATACTTGGAACCTTATCTGTCAGGGCAGAAAAGGCCGGTATGGATGTCGCCATCATTTCCGGGGACAGAGACCTTTTGCAGCTTGCGACTGACCATGTCATGGTAAGGATTCCAAAGACAAAGAAAACAGGAACCGAGATAGAAAACTACAATACAGCAGATGTTATCGAAAAGTACGGCGTCACTCCAAAGGAATTTATCGATGTAAAGGCTCTGCAGGGAGATACGTCTGATAATATCCCAGGTGTGCCCGGTATCGGCGAAAAGACAGCAGGCGCACTTATAGCAAAATATCACTGTATAGAGGCAGTACATGAGGACGCTGAGAATGTAAAGCCGCCAAGGGCTTCAAAGAATATAGTGGAGTACTGGGAGCAGGCGCTTATGAGCAAGGAGCTTGCGACAATCATACTTGATGCGCCGGTTGACTATGAATTTTCTGATGCAAAGCTTAGTGGCGGAGTAGAGTCACTCTACACTGAGGAAGCCTTTTTACTGTGCAAAAGATACGAATTCAAAAACATGCTGTCACGGTTTAACGTGGAGGCTCCTAAAAACAATGCCGAGGAGCATTTTGTGGTAGTAAGGGACTTAAAGACTGCAGAGAGTGTGTTTGAGAAGGCAAAGGACAAGGAGGTCGCTTTTGCGGTAGTACCGGGAGAGTCTTTGGGAAACAGCGAAAGTGATGGACAGCTAAGTCTGTTTTCGGAGCCGGTTTCTAACGATTATCTTGCTGTTTCGATTTGTTTTTCAGAGGAGGACATTTATTTTATCTGTACAGGTGATGAGATTTCAAGCAGCTTCCTAGATGAAAAATTAAATACCCTGGAAGTAAAGTCATGGATATCACCGGATTTAAAGACCAATCTGCACAGATTTAAGAGCAAAGAGATAAAGGCAGATGACAGAGGCAGATATTTTGACATGATGGTGGCTGCATACCTTATCAATCCGCTTGTCGGGGAGTATCCCTATGATGCGGTTGCAAAGGACTATCTGGGGCTTATGCTCTCATCTAAAAAGGATTATCTTGGAAAGCTTGATTTCACCCGGATGATGAAGGAGGATGAGAAAAAGGCAGTGGACTGTGCCTGCTACGAGGTGTATACTGCCTGGAAATCAAAGCCGGTTCTTTTGCAGAAGCTAAAGGAAATGGATATGCTCACGCTTTATAAAGATATCGAGCTCCCGCTCGTTTTCGTGCTGTATGATATGGAAAATGAGGGTATAAGGGCTGATGGAATAAAGCTTAAGGAGTATGGAGACAAGCTTGCTGTTTCGATAACTGAGCTTGAAAAGAAAATATATGAGGCAGCAGGTGAAGAGTTTAATATAAATTCGCCAAAGCAGCTTGGAGTCATTCTCTTTGAAAAGCTTGGACTGCCAAATGAAAAGAAGACAAAGACCGGTTATTCGACTGCGGCAGATGTGCTTGAAAAGCTGGCGCCGGAGTATCCGATTGTCGCGGATATTCTGGAATACAGACAGCTTACAAAGCTAAAGAGCACATATGCTGACGGACTTTCGGGATATATTGCATCCGATGGCAAAATCCATACTACCTTAAATCAGACAATCACTGCGACAGGCCGTCTTTCAAGCACAGAGCCTAATTTGCAGAATATCCCGATAAGGATTGAGCTGGGCAAGCTTATCAGAAAGGTATTTCTGCCTGAGGATGGAGATCTGTTTGTTGACTCAGACTACTCGCAGATCGAGCTTCGGGTGCTTGCGGCGCTTTCAGGGGATGAAAGGATGATAGAGGCCTTTAAGAATGGTCAGGATATCCACAGAAGTACAGCATCCCTTGTGTTTGACACACCGTTTGATGAGGTCACAGACCTTCAAAGACGAAATGCCAAGGCGGTAAATTTTGGTATCGTATATGGTATCAGCGCGTTTGGTCTGTCTAACGACCTGGGGATTTCAAGGAAAGAGGCACAGGGCTATATAGACAGCTATTTTGTCAAATATCCAAAGATTAAGGAGTTTTTGGATCAGACGGTTTTGGATGCCAAGAAAAATGGCTATACAAAGACCATGTTTGGGCGTATCAGACCGATTCCCGAGCTGAACTCGAGCAATTTCATGCAAAGACAGTTTGGAGAGAGAGTTGCGATGAACTCACCTATTCAGGGTACAGCAGCCGATATCATAAAGATTGCCATGATTCGTGTGCATGACAGGCTTCTTGACGAGGGCTTAAAGTCAAGACTTATCCTTCAGGTGCATGATGAGCTTTTAATTGAGACAAAGGAAGCTGAGAAGGATAAAGTGATTAAGCTTCTGGAGAAGGAGATGCGTGGTGCGGTGAACATGAAGGTATCCATGGAGGTGGGCACCGAGTGTGGCTATGACTGGTATGATGCGCATTGATGACAGAAAAGGAAATAATATGATTTTTATAGGAATAACAGGTGGTGTAGGTGCCGGAAAATCGGCAGTGCTTAGCTATCTTAAGGAACTTGATGGCGTAAGGGTCATGCTCTCCGATGAGATAGCACATGAGCTGATGGAGCCGGGAAGCGACTGCTACAACAGATTAAAGGAATTGTTTGCGGGCGAACCGATATGGCTTGAGGACGGGCATTTTGACAGACCGGCACTTGCCGGAGTGATTTTTTCGGATGATAAAAAAAGAGAGCTTTTAAACGAAGTAGTGCATCCTGCAGTAAAGGAATATGTGCTTAATGCAGTTAAAGAGGCAAAAAAAGATGGTCTTTTCATGCTTGTGCTTGAAGCAGCACTCCTTATAGAGGAGGGATATGGTGAAATCTGCGACGAGCTGTGGTATATTTATGCAAGTGAAGAAGTCAGAAGAAAAAGACTTAAGTCATCAAGAGGCTATTCAGATGAGAAGATTGACAGTATCTTTGCAAGCCAGCTTAAAGAAGCTGAGTACAGAAGGCACTGCAAGGAGGTTATCGATAATGATGGAGATATCGAAAACACGATAGCTTCAATAAATAAAGCGCTTAGCAAATACAAGGAGTAGTGGAAATGAACAATGTATTCGGTTTGGACATTGGTACAAGAAATGTTGTAGGAACTGTCGGCTATCAGACTGATGACAAGGAATTTGTGGTTACAGCACAGTATGTCAGGGAGCATGAGACCAGAGCGATGCTTGATGGTCAGATACATGATATAGGCAGGGTGGCAAAAACCATTAAGGAAGTAAAGGACGAGCTTGAAAAACAGACAGGACAGCCACTTGAAGAGGTGTGTATAGCAGCCGCAGGACGAGTATTAAAGACTGTCACGACGCATGTGGAGTATGAGTATGCGCAGGAGTCTGTGGTGACAGGCGAGGATGTCCATACGCTTAACCTGCTTGGCATAGAAAAAGCACAGGAGGCACTCAAGGAGGTTAACGATACAAGCTATAAGTTTTACTGTGTGGGATATTCTACAGTCAAATTTTTTTTGAATGATGAGGTGTTTATCAGCCTTGAGGGTCATAAGGCAAACAAAATAGGCGAGGATATCATAGTTACATTTCTGCCGGAAGATGTGGTGGACGGACTTTATGCGGCAGTGGGACAGGCAGGGCTTAGTGTTGCCAATATGACATTGGAGCCTATCGCCGCTATCAATGTGGCAATTCCAGAGAACTATCGTATGCTTAATATCGCACTTGTTGATGTGGGAGCCGGAACGAGTGATATCTCAATAACAAGAGACGGAAGTATCATAGCCTATGGCATGATACCGCATGCAGGAGATGAGATGACAGAAGTTATTGTGCAGCATTTCCTCGTGGATTTCAATATGGCGGAGAGCATCAAGCTTCAGTCTACGACAAGTGATACGGTTACATACAAGGATATCATGAGCATCGAGCACACAATTCCTGCACAGGATGTCTGGGATGTGGCAGCACCTGTTGTTGATAATATTGCACAAGAGGTATCGGCTAAAATCAGAGAGCTAAACGGTGACAAAACAGTGAGTGCCTGCTTTGTAGTCGGAGGCGGAGGCAAGATACACGGCTTCACGGAAAAGCTTGCGGAAGACCTTGACCTGCCGGAGGAAAGAGTCGCTCTAAGAGGTGAGGAAGTGCTTGGCGATGTGACCTTTGAGCAGGAGGATATTAAGAAGGATCCGCTTCTTGTCACTCCAATTGGTATATGTCTGAATTATTATGACCAGAGAAATAATTTTATCATGGTCAGATTCAACGGTGAGAGAATAAAGCTCTATGACAATAACAGGCTTACAATAGTCGATGCGGCGCTTCAGGCGGGATTTCCAAACGATGAGCTGTTTCCAAAGCGCGGCACCCCGATAAACTTTACGGTAAATGGTGTGGCAAGGCTTGTAAGAGGCGAGGCAGGAGAGGGCGCAGTGGTGACCATGAACGGAAAGCCGGCAAGCATAAACACACCACTTGAGCCAAACAGTGAGATAATCATAGAACCGTCCACAGCAGGAGAGGCAGCAGAGTATAAGATATCGCAGCTTGATGAGTACAATCATTCCGTCATTACTTTTATCATAAACGGCAGAAAGGTATCATGTCCAAGGTTTGTCCAGGTAAACGGAAGGCTTGAGCCGGAGGATTACAGCATCAGGGAAAACGATGTGATTGAGACAAGAAATTACTATACAGTGCGTCAGATTGCGCAGTTTATGGACCTCGTTATTGACACAGACCAGATGATATTTGTAAACAATGAAGAGGCTGATCTCGACACTCTTGTATATGAAAATTTCTCTGTTGAGTGGAAAACAGATGAATATGGTGTTGCAAGAATCGACAATAACAATTATAATGACACACAAGAGTCTGATTCAGATGATGCTTCGGTCTTAGCTGAGCAGGATGCAAACAGCACAGAGCCAGACAACACAGTAACCAGAACATCAGAGCAGATGATGAATCAGGTGCTCGATGAGCTGCATGATGAGTTTGCTAAAGAAGCTGAAGCATCTGCTGTGCCGGAAAACGAATTGCCAAAAAATGATATACAGGAAGAAATACACGAAGAAGACTCATCAGAAAATACAGTTACAGTAATTGTAAACGGTGAGCCTGTAGAGCTGTCCGGCAAGGATACATATATATTTGTCGATATATTTACCCATATCTCATTTGATTTACAGGAAGGAAAGGGCAGGGCAATAGCCACTGTAATAAATGGCAGGGATGCCCAGTTTTCCGAGGAGCTTCATGAGGGAGACAAAATAGAATTATACTGGAAAGAGAATTAACATGTTAGAATTGTGCAGCATTGCCAGCGGCAGCAGTGGAAACTGTATATGCGTGGGTACGGATGATTGTCATGTGCTCATAGACGCGGGCATCAGCGGTAAGAAAATAGAAAACGGACTGAATGAATTTGATATGACGGCCACAGATATGCAGGGGATTCTTGTGACACATGAGCATATAGACCATATCGCAGGGCTTGGTGTCATGGCAAGACGCTATCATATTCCGATTTATGCAACAAAGGCCACAATCGGGGCCATAAAATGTACCAAATCCGTTGGAAATATAGATGATGAGCTGTTTCATCCTGTTGAGGCAGGCGTCGATTTTACAATAGGCGATATAGAGTTTGAGCCGCTTCACATATCACACGATGCGGCTGATCCTGTCGCGTACAGATTTAAAAACGAAAATCATGCGATGGCGGTCGTGACAGACCTTGGCACGTATGATGACGCACTGGTTTCAAAGCTTCAGAACCTGGATGGGCTGCTGCTTGAAGCCAATCATGATATAAATATGCTCCAGACAGGGGCATATCCGTATCCGCTCAAGCGCAGAATCATGGGTGACAGCGGACATTTGTCGAATGAGAGAAGCGGGCAGTTGTTATGCGAGCTTCTTCATGATAAATTTGGCTCAGTAATACTGGGACACCTTAGTAAAGAAAACAACTACGAAAAGCTGGCGTATGAAGCTGTCAGGCTTGAGGTCACAATGGGAGACAATCCATATAAGGCAAGTGATTTCCCTATGTATGTGGCTAAGAGAGACAGGGCATCAGACCGCATAGCCGTAGAATAAGAGAACAGGAGAATAAGTTGTTATGGATAACACAAAGAACAAAGTAATCATCACAGTTGTCGGAAAAGACACAGTAGGAATCATCGCAAAGGTATGTACATATCTGTCAGAGGGCAGTGTAAACGTGCTTGATATTTCACAGACTATCGTTTCAGGTTATTTCAACATGATGATGATTGTTGATATGGCAAATGCTACAGCTTCATTTGCAGAGATTTCTGACCAGCTTGATGCACTTGGAGAAGAAATTGGTGTAACAATAAAGTGTCAGAAGGAAGAAATCTTTGAGATGATGCATCGAATCTAGTTTAGCATAAAAATGTCATACACAGTTAAAGGAGAACAGCAAAATGATAAATATTGGTGAAGTAATTGAGACCAATGACATGGTGGAGAAGGAAAATCTTGACGTGCGTACAATCACACTCGGTATCAGCCTGCTCGACTGTATAGACTCAGACCTTGCAAAGGTAAATGAGAATATCTACAACAAGATTACAACACTTGCAAAGAATCTTGTATCAACAGGAAAAGAGATAGAGAACAACTACTGTATCCCTATTGTAAACAAACGTATTTCAGTTACACCTATCGCCCTTGTCGGCGGTGCGGCCTGCAAGAGCTCAGAGGATTTTGTTACCATAGCAAAGACTCTTGACAGAGCAGCCAAAGAGGTAGGTGTCAACTTCATCGGTGGATACTCAGCACTTGTGTCAAAGGGCATGACAAAGGCGGATGAGCTTTTAATCAAATCTATCCCTGAGGCAATGCTTGAGACAGACCTGGTATGCAGCTCTGTAAATGTTGGCTCTACAAAAACCGGAATCAACATGGATGCAGTAAAGCTGATTGGCGAGATGATAAAGGAGACAGCAGAGGTGACAAAGCACCTTCCTGTATCAGGCTGTGCCAAGTTTGTAGTATTCTGCAACGCTCCTGATGACAATCCGTTTATGGCAGGAGCCTTCCATGGTGTGACAGAGGCAGATGCCATCATCAATGTAGGTGTCAGCGGACCTGGAGTAGTAAAGACTGCTCTTGAAAAGGTAAGAGGCGAGAACTTTGAGGTGCTCTGTGAGACAATAAAGAAGACAGCCTTCAAGGTTACACGAGTAGGACAGCTTGTGGCAAAGGAGGCTTCAAAGAAGCTTGGAGTGCCATTTGGAATCATAGACCTCTCACTTGCACCTACACCGGCTATCGGAGACTCTGTAGCCGATATTCTCTGTGAGATAGGCTTAGAGAGAGCCGGAGCTCCGGGAACAACAGCAGCACTTGCACTCTTAAACGATCAGGTGAAAAAGGGCGGTATCATGGCATCCTCATATGTCGGCGGCCTCTCAGGTGCCTTTATTCCAGTATCAGAGGATCAGGGAATGATAGATGCCGTAAACGATGGTGCACTCACTCTCGAAAAGCTTGAGGCTATGACCTGTGTGTGCTCAGTGGGACTTGACATGATTGCAATCCCGGGCGATACAAAGGCCACCACAATTTCAGGAATTATCGCAGATGAGATGGCTATCGGTATGATAAACCAAAAGACAACAGCCTGCAGACTGCTTCCAGCAATCGGAAAGGATGTAGGTGATGTGGTAGAAATCGGAGGACTCCTTGGAAGTGCACCGGTTATGCCGGTAAACAGATTCTCTTGTGATGCATTTGTAAACCGTGGAGGAAGAATCCCGGCACCTATACACAGCTTTAAAAATTAATAAATAATGGCATTATTTACAAGCATGTACTTATAAGAACAACTTATAAGTACATGCTTATTTTAAAGTGGTACTTGACAATGACAAAAATACATGCTTAAATAAAGACAGTTATATGACTGACGGAAGTGGATAACCACATGGAGTATAACAGTTGATTGCCGACCGTCTGGGCGCACATTTATATAAGTTTCCTGCAGAGCTTTATATTATTATGTGTGTTCAGACGGTCTTTTTTATTCCGGCAGGCCCGAGTAATTTGGGGATGCAGACCACATTATCAGAAAACATGGAGGATGACATGGAAAGAGTATCATTAGCAAAGGAATTATCAAGCACAACATACCCTGGCAGAGGTATCGTAATCGGCCGCACAAAGGATGGTAAGAAGGCTGTAACAGCATACTTTATCATGGGCAGAAGCGAAAACAGCCGCAACAGAGTATTTGTAGAGGATGGCGAGGGCATCAGAACACAGGCATTTGACCCTTCAAAGCTTGAGGATCCAAGTCTTATCATTTACGCACCTGTAAGAGTGCTCGGCAACAAGACAATTGTTACAAACGGTGACCAGACAGATACTATCTATGAGCTGATGGACAAGCAGCAGACATTTGAGCAGGCCTTAAGGACAAGAGAGTTTGAGCCTGACGCTCCTAATTATACACCTAGAATTTCAGGAATCATGCATATTGACAATGGCGAGTTCAATTACGCTATGTCAATCTTAAAGAGCAACAACGGCAATCCTGATGCATGCAACAGATATACATTTGCATACTCAGCACCGGTTGCGGGAGAGGGACATTTTATTCATACATATATGGGTGATGGCAATCCACTGCCAAGCTTTGAGGGTGAGCCTACATGGGTAGATATCGACGGAGATATCGATGAGTTTACTGATATGGTATGGGAGAACTTAAACGAGGACAATAAGGTATCACTTTTTGTCAGATATATTGATATCGCAACAGGCGAGTATGAGAGCAGAATCGTAAACAAAAACAAATAAAACACTATATAAACGGTCAAATATACAAGATAAGCAGAAAAAACAGGAGAACAGAAAAATGCAGGAATACGAATTAAAATACGGATGTAACCCAAATCAGAAACCAGCCAGAATTTTTATGAAGGAGGGAGAGCTTCCTATAAAAGTGCTTAACGGCAGAGCCGGATATATTAACTTCCTCGATGCCTTTAACGGATGGCAGCTTGTAAGAGAGCTTAAGAAGGCAACAGCTCTTCCGGCAGCAACATCCTTCAAGCATGTTTCACCTGCAGGTGCAGCAGTAGGACAGCCACTTTCAGATGTGGAGAAAAAGATTTACTGGGTTGATGATATGGATATTGAGTTTACACCACTTGCAAATGCATATATCAGAGCAAGAGGTGCTGACAGAATGTCATCATTTGGTGATTTTATTTCACTTTCAGATGTATGTGACAAGAGCACTGCACTTGTAATCAAAAGAGAGGTGTCAGACGGTGTTATCGCTCCGGGCTACACAGACGAGGCTCTTGAGATTTTAAAAGCTAAGAAGAAAGGCAATTACTGTGTTATCGAGATTGACCCGTCATATGAGCCGGCACCTATCGAGAGAAAGGATGTATTTGGCATCACATTTGAGCAGGGCAGAAACGAGCTTCATATTGATGATGATTTCTTCTCAAATATCGTGACAGAGAACAAGGAGCTCACAGAGCAGGCTAAGATTGATCTGGCAATATCTATGATTACATTAAAGTATACACAGTCCAACTCTGTATGCTATGTAAAGGGCGGCCAGGCAATCGGTATCGGAGCAGGTCAGCAGTCTCGTATCCACTGTACCAGACTTGCAGGCTCAAAGGCAGACAACTGGTGGCTTCGTCAGTCTCCACAGGTGCTTGGACTTCAGTTTGTGGATGGTATCAGACGTGCAGACCGCGACAACACTATTGATCTTTATATCGGTGAGGATTATATGGATGTGCTTGCAGAGGGCGAGTGGCAGAAGTTCTTCAAGGTAAAGCCGGACGTATTTACAGCAGAGGAGAAGAGAGCTTGGCTTGACAAGAATACAGATGTAGCACTTGGATCTGATGCATTCTTCCCATTCGGTGACAACATTGAGCGTGCTCACAAGAGTGGCGTGAAGTATGTAGCCCAGCCGGGTGGATCTGTGAGAGATGATCATGTTATTGATACATGTAATAAGTATGGTATGGTAATGAGCTTTACAGGAATCAGACTTTTCCATCACTAATCACAAGGTATAGCGGTTATTAAGCTGAATTGAAGCACAATAAGTAATTCAATAATAGGAGACTTCATGATATAATTACAGTATACATTTTACACAGTAGTTAATCATGGAGTCTTTTTATGTCATTACAGTTTATCACAGGTAATTCAGGAAACGGAAAAACAAAATATCTCTTTAACAGGATAGTGAAAGAGGCAAAGGCAAACCCAAGGGACAATTATCTTGTAATAGTGCCTGAGCAGTTTACAATGCAGACGCAGAGACAGCTTGTAGATTTGTCGGAGAATAAAGCTATCATGAATATAGATGTGCTAAGCTTTAAGCGCTTAGCCTACAGAGTGTTTGATGAACTTGGAATCACAAATCTCACGGTGCTTGAGGAGACAGGTAAGAACCTTGTACTCAGAAAGCTTGCGGCACAGGAGGCGGATAAGCTTGGCGTAATAGGCAGAAACTTAAACCGCATCGGATATATAAGCGAGGTAAAGTCACTGCTTTCGGAGCTTGTGCAGTACAATATATCACCTGAGGAGCTCGGAAGATATATTGCCTCAGGCAGGCTATCTGATACACTTTCAGATAAGCTCAAGGATGTGCTCGTGCTCTACGAAGCATTTGAGAAGTTTATGCAGGACAAATATATCACTGCAGAGGAAATACTTAATGTGCTTAGCAATGTGGCGGAGGAGTCTGCCATTCTTAGAAATTCAGTCATTGCATTTGATGAATTTACCGGATTTACACCTATACAGAACCAGCTCATCAAAAAGCTCTTTGTCATTTCAAAGAAAATATATGTAACGCTCACAATAGACTGTCGTGAGGATATCTTTAAGAGCAGAGGCATGCAGGAGCTGTTTGACATGCCAAAAAGGACAGTGAAATCACTCACCGAAATGGCAGCGTTTTATGGCATAGAAGTCGAGGAACCTATTATCCTTGATAAAAATTACCGGCTTGCAGAAAACGAAGAGCTAAGCTTTATGGAACAGCAGCTTTTCAGAAAACGAAGACACTCCTTTAAAAAAGCACCAAAGCACATTCATATAGACTGTCTGCGTGACCCGAAGCAGGAGCTGACAAAGATAGCCAGAAGAATTAATGAGCTTGTAAGGAACGAAAACCTACGTTACCGAGATATTGCTATAGTCACAGGAGATGTGAATATATATGCAGGTTATGTGCGTGAAATATTTGACAAATACAATATTCCTTACTTTATCGATGCCACACAGGAGATACTTTTCCATCCGTTTATTGAGTTTATCAGGTCAATACCCGATATTGCGGCACAAAATTTCTCGGCAGATGCGGTGTTCAGATTTTTGCGGTGCGGCTTTAGTGAGCTATTGGACAGTGAAATAGATGTACTTGAAAACTACGTGCTCGCCTGTGGAGTAAGAGGTAAAAGCGCATGGGACAAAAAGTGGGTAAGGCTGCCAAAGCATAAGGCAGGCTATGACCTTGAGCTTTTAAACCAAAGCAGGGAGTATATAATGGAGCTTCTAAAGCCGGTATATCAGGTGTTTTCCGATAAAAAGTCAACGGTAAAGGACTATGTGCTAGCTATATATAAGCTGATAGTTTTGCTTGATATACCTGATAAGCTTGCAAAAAAGGAGCAGGCACTGCTTGATGCAGGGGACCAGACCGCATCAAAGGAATATGGACAGATATACAAAATAGTCATGCAGCTCTTTGAAAAATATGTGGCGGTGCTGGGCGATGAATGCATGGATGCAGAGGAATTTACACAGATACTGGATGCAGGACTGGATGCGGCAGATGTAGCAGTCATACCGCCGGGATACGACACTGTGACCATCGGAGATATTGAGAGAACTCGTCTTACCAACATAAAGGTCATGTTTTTTGCAGGCGTAAACGATGGGATTGTTCCAAAGGCGGCAGGAAGAGGAGGCATTATATCCCAGTATGAGAGAGAGGCACTTAAGGAGCTGGATATAGAGCTTGCGCCTGGGGCAAGGGAGCAGGCATTTATACAGAGGTTTTATCTGTATCTGAACATGACAAAGCCATCCAAGGAGCTTTATATCAGCTATACGAGACTTGACAGTGAAAAAAAGGCTGCCCAGCCATCGTACCTCATAGGTATATTAAAGGGGATGTTTCCGGAGCTTGTCGTGACTGAGACAGAGGATGTAGAACAGCTTTTAGATATATCAAGCAGGCAGAGTGCTCTGGATTATCTGCTGTCAAATGAGGTGGATGACAGATGGTGCGAGATTGCAGCAGCGGTGATGCGCTATGACGCATCAGTCAGTGATGCAGGGGACGGTAATGAAGTAGACGATAAAGAATTTACTCAAAAAAATTCCGTGGAGCGGCTCATCAATGCAAGGTTTGAGCATTATTCCAAGGATCCGATAAGCCGTAATGTGGCAAGAAGCATATACGGCAGACACATGGAGGGCAGTATCACGCGCTTTGAGCAGTTTGCCAGGTGTGCATATGCGCATTTTTTAAATTATGGATTGAGGCTTACAGAGCGTGAGGAGAGTGGCTTTACATCCCTTGATATGGGTAATATATACCATGAAGCACTGGAAAGATACAGTAAGAAGCTTGATAGGGAGAGTACTGACTGGTTTAGCGTGACAGATGCAAAAAGGGATGAGCTTGCGATGGAAGCAATAAATGAGGTGATTGATGAGTATGCAGGCTTTGGCATATTTGATACAGCGGAAAGCCAACATTCGATATCACATATGAAGGCGGTCTTTAAGCAGACAGTATGGGCACTCACAACCCAGATACGAAGAGGCAGTTTTGTGCCTGAGAGGTTTGAGTTTTCTTTTTACGAGAGCCTTGATATGGCAAATGATGTGACGGTTGATATAAAGGGACGCGTGGACAGGACTGACACATATACGGATGAGGGCAGGCTTTTTGTGAAGGTACTGGATTACAAGTCGGGAAATACAGTTTTTGACCTGGTGAAGCTGTACTATGGCACGCAGCTTCAGCTTGCAGTGTACATGGACGCTGTCATGGAACAAAAGAAAGAGGCGCTAAAGCAGGTAAGTGTGGAGCCGGGCGGTATGCTGTACTATCACATCGACGATCCTGTAATTGATTTAAAGGATGTGACACCGGGCATTGAGCTGTCTGAGGAAGAAATCAATCAGATGATATTAAAGAAGCTCAAGCCTGATGGGCTTATCAACTCGGACGAAAAGGCATACAGAGGCATGGACAGGGACTTTGAGAAAAGCTCTGACGTAATCCCTGTCACCTTAAAAAAGGATCAGACACCGGCTGCAGGCTCAAAGGTGGCAAACGCCGAAGAGTTTGATGTGATAACAAGGTTTGCGCGAGAGAAGCTTCGCGAGATAGGAAGAGAAATATACGATGGAAATGTTGCCGTCAATCCTATCAAGAACAAGAAAATAGACAGCTGCGCATATTGCGATTTTCAGGCCATATGCAGGTATGATTCAAGGATACCGGGCTTTAGCGAAAGAAGCTTTAACGGTGACAATAAGGAAGATGTACTTGATAAAATGCGTACACAGATTGCAGCGGCAGAGCATAAAGCATGCTATGGAGATAATAATATAAAGCCATAATCGGGAGATATAATATGGATGTTAAATGGACCAGTGAACAGAAAAAGGTTATAGATTTAAGAGACAGGGATATACTTGTATCGGCGGCAGCGGGCTCAGGAAAGACAGCTGTACTCGTTGAACGTATAGTAAACAGAATATGTGTGGATAATCCGCCGGTGGATATCGACAGGATGCTTGTGGTGACGTTTACCAAGGCTGCAGCTGCTGAGATGAGGGAGCGTGTCAGCTGTGCGATAGACAGCTTGAAGGAGCAAAAGCCGGACGATGAGAACCTGCAGAGGCAGTCGACACTGGTTCACAATGCGCTCATCACTACAATCGATTCGTTTTGTCTGTTTGTGGTGCAGAATAATTTCGCACAGCTTAATCTGGATCCTGATTTCAGAATCGGTGACCAGGCAGAGCTTAAGCTTATGCTAAAGGATGCTTTGGCACAGGTATTTGAGGACAATTATGCAAGAGAAGACAACGAGGCATTTATCAACCTTATAGATACCTACAGCAAGGGGAGAAATGACTCTGCCGTCAGGCAGATGGTGGAGGATATCTACTATAAGGCGGGCAGCTCATCATGGCCGAGAAAGTGGATGAACAGCCTCCTGAGGCTCTATGATATAAAGTCAGCTAAACAGCTTGAGGATTCAGAAATCATTAAGGAGATAGTGGATTACAGCAGGGTGCTTTTGGAGGAGGATGTTCAGGAGCTTACAATGGCGAAAGACCTGGCATCAGCTACACCCGGGCTTGAAAAGTATGCGCTTACACTTTCAGAGGATATAGCATTGTTTGATGGAATGACGGATGTGACAGGCTATGTCGGCATGCAGGAGTTCTTAAACAAAATATCCTTTGGCAGAATTGCTGTCATCAGGAAATTTGACGGAGACGAGAAGAAAAAGGAGCGCGTGAAAAGCATGCGCGATGCTGCCAAGAAGAAGGTAGACGGAATAAAGCAGAAATACTTTGGCATGTCAATTGAGCTTATGTATGAGCAGCTGGAGCGTCAAAGACCATTTGTTAAAGAGCTGATAAGACTCTCACTCGAGTTTTATGATGCGATGGAGGCTGTAAAGACAAGAAAAAGAGTATTTGATTTTTCTGATATAGAGCACTTTGCGCTTCGCATACTGGTGGATGAACAGACACTAAAGCCCACAGAGACAGCGCGTGAGTTTTCAAAACATTTTGAGGAAATCATGATTGACGAGTATCAGGACTCAAACCAGGTGCAGGAGGATATACTTACCGCTATTTCAAGAGAGCATCAGGGAGCCGGCAACATGTTTATGGTGGGCGATGTAAAGCAGAGCATATACAGGTTTCGAATGGCACGTCCGGAGCTGTTTATGGAAAAATACAACACATATACATCAGATGACAGTGTACACCAGAGAATAGACCTGCATAAAAATTTCAGAAGCAGGAATGAGGTGTTAGACTTTACTAACGACATATTCTACAAAATCATGGCAGCAGATTTGGGCAATGTGCAGTATGATGACGATGCGGCACTGTATCCCGGTGCAAGCTATCCGGAGGAGACGATGCGTCCTGAGCTTTTGCTTGTTGACTACAAGGATGAGGAGCTGTCTGAAATTATAGATGATGAGGATGGAGATAAGGTGCAGATAGAGGCGCTTTTGATCGCAAACCGTATCAGGAGTCTGATGGAAAACGGCATGGTGACTGATAAAAAGACAGGGCAGCTAAGAGCCGTGCAGTACAGGGATATAGTAATACTTTCGAGAAGTGTTGCAACCTGGGGCAATACAGTGGCAGCAGTATTAAAGGACTGTGATATTCCGGCGCATGTAGAGTCGAATACAGGCTACTTTTCATCGTATGAGATACAGGTGATTCTGTCCATGCTTCGCATACTCGATAATCCGCTGCAGGATATTCCGATGGCAGCAGTGCTTGCTTCGCCGATCGTGGGCATGGATGATGAGGAGCTGGCACAGATTAGGTCTGCCTTTAAGGGCGTAAGCTTTGCACAGGCTGCACTTAGCGCCATGGCAGGTGAGAATGGCTATGAGGACGAGAAGCTTAAAGCCTTCGCTTTGGTATTTGAGAGACTAAGAGGTGCTGTAGCTGATACGCCAATCCATGAGCTTTTGTACATGATGCTTGATGAGACAGGCTTTTACAGGTATGCATCGGCCATGCCGGCAGGAAAACGGCGCAGACAGAATATAGATATGCTGATTGAGATGGCCGCAGCCTATGAAAAGACCAGCTACAAGGGGCTGTTTCACTTTGTCAGGTACATAGATATACAGCAGAAATACGAGATAGACTACGGAGAGGCCGATACCGCAGGCGAGAATGACGATGTGGTGCGCATTATGACAATCCATAAGAGCAAGGGACTTGAGTTCCCTGTAGTGTTTGTTTCCGGGCTTGGCAAGGGCTTTAACACGCAGGATACAAAATCAGACCTGGTGATACATGAAAAGCTTGGGCTTGGCCTTGTGGAAAAAACAAAAAGCCCAAGGACAAAGCGACCATCACTGATAAGAAATGAGATAGAGAGTCGCATTAAAAGGGAAAATCTGGGAGAGGAGCTGCGTGTGCTGTATGTAGCACTCACCAGGGCGAAGGAAAAGATTATCCTGACAGGGGGACTTTCAAATGCCCAAAAATCCTTTGAGAAGTATAGAGGCAATGTAAATGCGAACCAGCCAATAAGCTTTGGACAAAGGGAGGGAGCAGGGTGTTACCTGGACTGGATTATACCTGCCATGCTGTCGTACCCGGATAAGTATACGGTATCCACAGTCGATGCAACAGAGTTCGCTGCACGAACTGCGATGGATATGGCGGCAAACGATATATCAAGAGCGCAGCTTATTGGGTACATAAGTGCAGCGGATGAAACAAAAGCCAAAGAGCTCGCAGAGAAATTTGATTTTGAGTATGCATATGCTTCTGATATAACTAAAAAAAGCAAATATTCGGTATCTGAGCTGAAGCATGACTCTATGGTTGAAAAGTACGACAGCACAGAGCGGGAGGCAGAGCGTCCTAAGTTCCTATTGGAGGAGAAGGAGACGTATGTGCCGGACTTTGCGAGGGATGATGAGGCAGGCGGTGCTTCTAATGAAAGCAAAGAGCCCAAAAATGCAGCAGGTGTGAATCAGGGAGCGCTGCGCGGAACTGCAGTGCACCGTGTCATGGAGTGTCTGGATTTCAAGAGCCTGTGTGATATAGATACAAAAGACCATGTGGCAGTCAGTGCATTTGTGAAGAAAAGCATGGATGAAATGCTAAAAAAGGGGCTTATCACAGATGACATGTACAGGCTGACCAGACCAAAGCTTATAGAGCAGTTTATATCATCAGATGTGGCAGCGCGTATGGCACAGGCGGATAAGAGAGGCGATTTATATAAAGAGAAGCCTTTTGTGATGGACTATGAGGGAGTATTGGTTCAGGGAATTATTGATGTATTCTGGCTGGAAAATGATAAAATAGTGCTGCTTGATTATAAGACAGACAGGGTAAATGCTGCTAAAGAGCTTATCGACAGATACAGCACACAGTTAAAACTGTATGCTGATGCACTTGGAAGGATTTTTTCTACAGATGGGAAAAGCATACAGGCGGATGAGAGGCTCATATATTCATTCCGTTTACAGCAGACAATTGTTATCTGTCGTGAATATAAAAAATAGTGGCATGTCACAGCAATCTATTATATAATGTCTAACAGGCGGTACAAAAATATACAATACATTAATATATCAGAAATAATTGCTGTATGAACAGCTGTATATAAAGCCAAAGAAAAGAGATAATTTACATGGAGGAATGCAATATGTACGAATACGATGACGAGGTTTTAGACACATTTTTAAAGAAACAGACACAGCTTTTTAGTGAGGAGGTCGCAGATACTCCGGAGGCTGCAGAGGAATTTTTAGAGGACTGCATGGCTGTGGTATGTAAGAATATAAAAGAAGTAAGAGATTATTTTGATGAGGCAGGCTCAGATATTTCGGGCATGTCAGATGATGAGCTTATGGACCAGAGTGAGGTCTTTGCCATTGCGGACGGCAGATTCCTTGTTGTGGAAGGATAGCAGGTATGAAGTATTTTAAGAAAACGATGTGTATGCTGCTTGCATCAGCGACACTTCTCACCGGCTGCAGTATTGGCGGCAAGGAGATAGTGCTTGATATAAATACCACGAACAGCCATACAGTTTTTTCCGTGGACAATATGAAGTGCGATAAGAAGGAGGCACTCATATATTTAGCCAATTACAAAAATCTGTATGGCACTATGTATGATGTAAACCTGCTTGAGACAGATGATGCGTCGAACGTGGAAAAGTATATCAGGGATGTCACTGTTGATGAGCTGACGCGCATATACTGCATGGTTTCAATTGCAAAGCAGAAGAAGATTACACTTACAGACAAGGAGAAGAGTAGTGTGTCAAAGGCTGCAAAGGAATACTATGACTCATTAAACGAAGCTGAAAAAAAATTCACAAAGGCTGATTTATCAGACATTGAGAGCGCATACGAGCATTATGCGATTGCGCAAAAGCTGTACAATTCCCTATCGAAGGGTGTTGATACAGAGGTGAGTGATGAGGATGCAAGAGTTATCCATATACAGAAAATCTTTGTAAAGAGTAAGGAGAGCGCAGACGCTGTGAGCCAGAAGCTTTTGTCAAAGGAAGATTTTGCAGCAGTTGCATCAGGCAGCAGTGAGGACAGCCAGACAGAGCTGTATGCTGCAAAGGGCACTCTGCCAAAGGAGGTTGAGGCTGTAGCATTTGAGCTTGGCGATGGAGAGACATCTGATATGATAAGCACAGATGACGGCTACTATTTCATCAAGTGTATATCCAAGCTGGACCGGGAAAAAACAGAGCAGAACAAGGTCACTATACTGCAAAAGAGACAACAGGAGCAGTTTAATGATGACTACGAGCACTTTGTAAAAAAAGCAGGCTTTAGTTTAAACAATGACCTGTGGGATTCAATCAGTATAAAGGATGAAAAGGATGTGAAAACAAGCTCATTTTTTACTGTGTACAATAAATACTTTCAGGCCGACAATTGAACAGGCAGATAATAATTAATAATAGACAGGAGCATATAATATGGACTGGGAATTTGATATCCTGTATGCAATTCAGAGCATCAGAACACCGTTTTTAGACAAGCTAATGGCGTTTTTATCCACCCTCGGAAATGCAGGCGCATTGTGGATTGTGATAGGTGTAGTGCTTTGTATTTCAAAAAAATACCGCCGTGGAGGCATGCAGATGCTTTCGGCAGAGCTTTTGAGCTTTATAGTGGGCAATCTGATAATAAAAAATATGGTCGACAGATTGAGACCATGTCAGATAGATGAGACTGTCAGTCTTATTGTAAAGATACCGTTTGACTCATCATTTCCTTCGGGACACACGTTAAACGGCATAACAGCAGCAGTAACACTGATGCTTATAGATAAGAGAATGGGAATACCGGCGCTTGTGCTGGCGATACTCATTGCTTTTTCAAGGATGTACAACTTTATGCATTTTCCAACGGATGTCCTGGCAGGAGCAGTGCTTGGGGTGGTATCGGCTGTGTTTGTGAACTTTTTGTTTAAGAGAGCCGGTAATTAATAAAAAGCTGTACACATGCAGGTCTATGAAACCTGCATAGTGTACAGCTTTTTTATGTGATGTAAACAGTAAAATTACTTTGTTGTATTACTTTGTGAGAAGAAGCATGATATCATTACTTCTCTTTACAAATTTAGTCATCTGGTCAACTGAAAGAGGCTGATTAGAAAGCATTGCAAGGTCGTAAAGCTGCTCAGCAAACATTGGAACGTGCTCAGAATCCTTATTGTCTAAGATGTACTTCACAAGCTCGTTGTTGGCATTTAATGTGAGTGTCTGGTCAGCGGCAAACATGCTTGGATCCATTCCACCCATGCCTCCGGCTGCGTACATCTTCATCATATCCTGCATACGTCTGCCCTGCTCTGAGAGTGTGAGCACAGATGCTACATCTGCATTCTTAAGGTTTTCTACCTTTACAGTGAGCTTGTCGTTGTTCAAAGCCTTCTTGAATACCTCTGAGAGAGTAGTGGTTGCCTCTGTGAGGTCTGCGCCGGATTCATCCTTGAGAGACTCTGTGAGGTCTGCATCTATTCTCATGAACTTGTAGTGGTCATTTCTCTGCTCAAGCTGTGTGATGAATGAGGTATCGATATTGTGGTCAAGGATAACAGCGTTCATGCCCTGCTCCTTGAACAGTTTGATATACTGACCCTGCTGTACTACATCTGTGACATAGTAAACTGTATTTTTCTCAGGCTCCTTGTTTTGATCAGAGGCATTTGCATCAGTATTGTCAGCTTTCTTTGTATCATCAGAAGCATCGGCACTTTCCGCATCTGATTTTTCATCCTCCGCAACAGGTGCGAGCAGCTCAGGAAGAGTCTGATACTTGTCATTGATATCCTTGAAAAGAATATAGTCGTTTATCTTGTCACAGAACTTCTCGTCCTTTAAGCAGCCAAACTTGATGAATGGGCTGATGTCATCCCAGTATTTCTCATAGGCTTCCTTATCTGTCTTGCACATACCGATGAGCTTGTCAGCTACTTTCTTGGTAATGTACTCAGAAATCTTCTTTACGAAGCCATCATTCTGGAGAGCAGAACGTGATACGTTAAGCGGTAAATCAGGACAATCGATAACACCCTTAAGGAGCATCAAAAACTCAGGAATGACCTCTTTGATATTGTCTGCGATAAATACCTGGTTGTTGTAAAGCTTAATAGTTCCCTCAATTGAGTCGTACTCTGTGTTGATCTTAGGGAAGTAGAGGATACCCTTTAAGTTGAAAGGATAGTCCATATTCAGGTGAATCCAGAAAAGAGGCTCCTTGTAGTCTAAGAATACCTTTCTGTAAAACTCCTTGTATTCCTCGTCAGTACACTCATTCGGGCTCTTGGTCCAGAGTGGGGTTGTATCATTGAGCGGAACAGGGCGCTTAACGATTTTGAGCTGATCCTTTGCAGGAGATACCTCTACCTGCTCCTTCTCGCCCTTGTCATTTTCTTTTTCCTCGTACTTTGCGTCCTCATGGATTTCCTCGATGACAGTGTCAGTGTCACGCTTGTCGGCCTTGTCTATTGTTTCGTACTCCTCAGGAGCATTTTCCTTTGCAAGGTAAATCTCAGTAGGCATGAAAGAACAGTACTTCTCGATAACCTCACGTGCGCGGTACTCATTTGCGAACTCAAGACAGTCGTCGTTTAAGTAGAGAGTAATCTCTGTTCCGACGTCATCCATGTCGCCATCCTCCATGTTGTACTCTGTGCCACCGTCACATGACCAGTGTACAGGTGTAGAGCCCTCTTTATAAGATAGAGTATCGATTGTTACCTCGTCGGCTACCATGAATGCTGAGTAGAAGCCGAGACCGAAATGACCGATAATCTGGTCATCATTTGACTTGTCCTTGTATTTCTCGATGAAGTCTGTAGCACCTGAAAAAGCGATACGGCTTATGTATTCCTCAACCTCATCAGCTGTCATACCAAGACCATTATCTATAATCTTTATTGTTTTTTCGTCAGGGTTTACGAGCACCTGAATCTTGCCCTTGTAGTCTGCAGGAAGGGAATATTCACCCATCATGTCGAGCTTTTTGAGCTTAGTGATGGCATCACAGCCGTTTGAGATGAGCTCACGATAGAAGATATCGTGGTCTGAATATAACCATTTCTTTATAATAGGGAACAGGTTGTCGCTGTCAATTGAAAGATTGCCGTGTTTTTCTGTCATTTTTACACACTCCTTGTTTTTATTTTACATTTACGCCGCGGTTAAAGGCTGTGAGGTTGCGGTGTAGCAGCCAGTAATTCCTCAGAGAAAATATGAAGTCAGCCACAGGATTTTGTATGGATAGTTTGTGGCATGATTTTGTTTGTGCCGCCTTGTCCGGTAATGGAACCCTGTGGCAGTTCATATTTTATCTTCAGAACAACTGTCTGCTACTCGCAATTTAGCTTATTTCCGCGAGTGTAGGTCATTTAATATTTGCAGTAAATCAGCTTGTTTTATAAGCATAATAAAATAATAGTTCTCATTATCGGAAAAGTCAATAGAAAATTAGCACTCAAAAATAGTGAGTGCTAACAAAATAACAGAAAACCGCATGGATTGGGCATTTTTGGAATTGTGAAAAGTTTATAAACTTATTTTTCACTGGACATTGTGGCGTAAAAATGCTAGGATTTATTTTATAATTAATATAGATATAAGGAGACTGATATGTTACAGACAGGTATTAAAGGTAAGAAAGAGATTACAGTGACTTTGGATAAGACAGCGAAGGCTATGGGAAGCGGCACGATGGATGTGTTTGCTACTCCGGCTATGATTGCGCTGATGGAAAATACAGCTTTTGAGAGTGTTGCGTCTGAGCTAGAGGAGGGAAGTGGTACTGTCGGTACTGCGCTTGATATCAAGCATGTTTCGGCTACACCGGTTGGCATGAAGGTGACTTGTGAGTCGGAGCTTGTGAAGGTGGATGGTAGAGCGCTCACTTTTTCTGTAAAGGCTTTTGATGAGGCAGGACTCATTGGTGAGGGTACTCATGAGCGTTTTATAGTATTTGAGGAGAAATTCCAGAAGAAGGCAGATGACAAAGCAAAGTAGACCGGATTTAGATAGTAAAACACCGGAAATCAAAACGGAGAAATGTAAGGCCGTAGGTGGTGATTGCAAAGAATCTAACATCGAAGGAAAAAGTGCGAGGAAATACAGCAGAAGATGGGATATCATGGTGACAGCCTTTGATTTTGTGACCAATTTTTCAGAGAGCTCTATTTCTGCATACGCAGGGCAGGCAGCCTTCTTTTTGATGCTGTCGTTTTTCCCGTTTTTATTGTTTTTCTTTTCGTTGCTGAGCTGGACACCGCTTACAGAGGCTGATTTTTTGATGTGGGCGAGTTCGTTTATTCCGGAGTCGTTCGGTGACATCATGAAGGATCTGGCAAGTGAGGTGTATGCCAGCGGCACAGGCAGGCTTTCTATCACGATGATTACAGCCGTGTACTTAAGCTCAAAGGCTTTTATTTCGTTTCAGCTTGGGCTTGATGATATGTACCATGTGAAGGAAAACAGAAATTTTATTTTGCGGCGCATATATTCGGTGCTTTACAGTATCGTTTTTGCACTGGCGCTCATTTTTTTACTGGGTATCATGGTGTTTGGAAATATGCTCAGGAAGATGTATTTTTCAAATGTTCATCATATAATTGGAAGTATAATAGGCAGTGTGGTCGATTATCGTCTGGTAATCTGCCTGCCGGTGCTTATTTTATTTTTCTGGGTGATTTATGTGTTTCTGCCAAACAAGAAGCGTAGGGCAAAGTATCAGCTGCCGGGAGCGGTATTTGCGGCTGCTGCATGGATGATTTTTTCGGGAATCTTTTCTGTGTACGTGGATAAATACAATAATTATTCTTCATTTTATGGCACAATGACCACTATTGCGCTTATAATGGTATGGTTATATGGTTGCATGTATGTGCTTTTCATAGGCGGTATAATAAACCGCACATGGGAGGAGCGTATGGAGGCAAAAAAATATTATAAATATTAAATTCGGAGGCTTCGAATATATGGATAATAATAAAGAAATGATAGAAGGGCTTGTATCACAGATACTTGACGATTATCATGATGACAAAATCATAAATCAGCAGGCACTATTTTCACAGCCAGACAAGGAGGCTGTTTGTGATCTGCTCTCAAAGCTTATTAAGATAATGTATCCGGGCTATTTCAAGGGCACTAGCTTCAGATATTACAACCTGGACAGCCAGATTGCTGTTCTTTTGGAGGATATCATGTACAATCTGCGCAAGCAGGTGGTGCTTGCCCTGCCGCAGAATCCTAAATACAGGAGCTTATCACATCACGAGCTTGTCAATATGTCTGAGAAAATCAGCAATGATTTCTTTAAAAGGATTCCAAAAATCAGAGCTTTGGTGGAGACTGATGTGGCTGCGTTTTTTGACGGAGACCCTGCAGCCTACAATTACAATGAGATTATCCTTTGCTATCCTGGACTGCTTGCAATCACTACAAATCGTATAGCCCACGAGCTGCATCTGCTTGGAGTACCGCTCATCCCGCGTATGATGACAGAGCATGCACACAGCAAAACCGGTATAGATATCCATCCTGGTGCCACTATTGGCAAGAATTTCTTTATAGACCACGGAACAGGCATCGTGGTAGGTGAGACCACTATTATCGGTGACAATGTCAAGGTATATCAGGGTGTGACTATCGGAGCACTTTCTACCAGAGGCGGTCAGAAGCTAAAGGGAGTGAAGAGACATCCTACTATTGAGGATAATGTCATCATCTATGCCGGAGCTTCGATACTTGGTGGTGAGACTGTCATCGGAAGAGGTGCTGTCATCGGAAGTAATGCATTTATTACTTCATCTATCGAGCCGGGGGCTCGTGTGAGCATCAAAAACCAGGAGCTTTCCATCAGAACAGGAGAGCGAAAGGAGCTTGTGGCCAGCGAGATGGAGACGGATCCGAGCTGGTTTTACGTAATATAATATTATAATATACTTTTTTGACTGAGGTCAGTACGCGCGCCCCGGACACTTGGTGTCTGGGGCGCATTCTATTAGCCACAACTGAAAAAAGTAAGAAAAATCTAAAAAATATTATTGACATCTAAGCTACGTTAGAGTATACTAACAGCCGTAAGAGCTACCAAATGATGTTTTTTATCATTAAAGTCGTGAAGAAAAGACGTGAAAAGAGGTAAATATGATGCCATTATCAATGAGTGGTGCTGGGGAGGCACAGATAATCAAGAAAATCGGCGGAAAGGAAGAGGTGAGATCTTTCCTTGAGAAGCTGGGCTTTGTAGTAGGCGGAGAGGTGACTGTCATCTCAGAGATAGCCGGCAATATGATAGTCAATGTAAAGGGCGCCAGAGTAGCAATCGGCAAGGACATGGCAAATAAGATCATGGTCTGATATAACATATGTAACAGGCATGGATATAGCATGTATGACATATATAACATATATAATACATACAACACATGCAACAATGTGCTGTATAAGCTGTAATCATTTAAGATTTAAACGACTTTGTATATGATATTATGCAAACGTTTATATAAATTTTTTAAACAACAATAAAATTAAAAAAGGAGTAGTCAGCATGAAGACATTAAAGCAAGCCAAAGTAGGCGAGACAGTCAAGGTTGTCAAGCTCACAGGCCAGGGCGCAGTCAAGAGACGTATCATGGATATGGGAATTACTAAGGGTGTTGAGATATTTATCCGCAAGGTGGCACCGCTTGGCGATCCGGTAGAGGTGACAGTGAGAGGCTATGAGCTATCACTTCGTAAGGACGATGCCTCTATGATAGAAGTAGAGTAAATTTTTTTTGACTATAGGTTAGCAAATACAAACTATAGGCAGAATGAGCAAACAAAAATAAGGAGATTAAAACATGGCAGTAAAAATTGCTCTCGCAGGAAACCCGAACTGCGGAAAAACAACACTGTTCAATGCCTTAACAGGTGCCAATCAGTATGTTGGTAACTGGCCTGGTGTTACAGTTGAGAAAAAAGAGGGAAAGCTTATCGGTCACAAGGATGTAGACCTGGTGGATTTACCGGGTATCTATTCACTTTCTCCATATACTCTCGAGGAGGTTGTTGCAAGAAATTACCTTATCGGAGAGCAGCCGGATGCGATTATCAATATCGTGGACGGAACCAATATCGAGCGTAATCTGTATCTGACAACACAGATTATAGAGCTTGGCATTCCGGTGCTTATGGCTGTCAATATGATGGACATTGTAAGGAAAAACGGAGACAAAATCAATATCAAGGCACTCGGCGAGAAGCTCGGCTGTGAGGTTGTTGAGATTTCAGCCTTAAAGAAGACAGGAATCAAGGAGACCGCAGAGAAGGCAATCCAGATTGCAAAGTCAGGTAAATCCGTTCAGAGGGTACATCACTTCGCAGATGATGTGGAGAGTACAATCGCAGGCATCGAGGATAAGCTTGGTCTTGCAGTAGCAGAGAGCCAGAAGAGATTCTTTGCAATCAAGCTTTTAGAGCGTGACTTAAAGATTTCTGAGGTATTAAAGAGTGCTCCAAATGTAGACGCAGAGATTAAAGCTCTCGAGGACAAATACGATGATGACACAGAGAGTATCATCACAAACGAGAGATATCAGTACATATCTTCAATCATCGGCTCATGTGTAAAGAAGGCACGCGCCGGAAAAGAGACAGTATCAGACAAAATTGATAAGATTGTTACAAACAGATTTTTGGCACTGCCTATTTTCGCACTCATCATGTGGGCTGTATATTATGTTGCAGTATCATCACTTGGTGGAATTGTAACAGACTGGACAAACGACACACTCTTTGGTGAGTGGATTCAGCCGGCAGTACAGACATTCATGGAAAATGTAGGCTGCTCTGAATGGCTCGTATCACTTGTAGTTGACGGTATCATCGGAGGTCTTGGTGCACCTATCGGATTTGCACCACAGATGGCTATCGTATTCTTATTCCTCTCAATCCTTGAGGATTGTGGATACATGGCACGAGTAGCCTTCATCATGGACAGAATCTTCCGTAGATTCGGTCTCTCAGGAAAGTCCTTCATCCCATTCCTTATCGGATCAGGATGTGGAGTACCGGGAATCATGGCAACACGTACTATAGAGAACGAAAAAGACCGTCGTATGACAATGATGACAGTAACAAATATCCCATGTGGAGCAAAGCTTCCTGTTATCGCACTTATCGCAGGCTTTATCATGGGTGACGGCTGCTGGTGGATGGCACCTCTTATGTACTTTGCAGGAATCGGCCTCACAATCATCTACTGTATCATTTTAAAGAAGACAAGAGCATTTGCAGGAGAACCTGCACCGTTCGTAATGGAGCTCCCACAGTATCATATCCCTTCAGTAAAGGGTGTGCTGTTACACGTATGGGAGAGAGTATGGGCATTCATTAAGAAGGCCGGAACAATCCTTTTCCTCTGCTGTGCAGTTATGTGGTTCCTTTCAAGCTTCGGCATCCAGGATGGCGCATTCGGACTTGTTGACAAAGAAAACAGCTTACTCGCAGTAATCGGATCTGCAATCGCAGTTATCTTTGCACCACTTGGATTCAATACATGGCAGGCAGTTGCATCATCACTCTCAGGCTTTGTGGCAAAAGAGGGTATCGTTTCAACAATGGGTGTACTCGCAGGACTTGGAGAGGTAGAGGAGTATGCAGTAAGCATGCATGATCAGTTTGCAGCATTCTTCCCAACAACAATGGTAGCAGTATCATTCTTACTGTTCAACCTGTTTGACTCACCATGTCTTGCAGCTATCTCAACAACAGCAAAAGAGCTTAACAACCGTAAGTTCTTCTGGTTTACAATCATATTCCAGAACGTATCAGCTTACTGTGTAACACTTATGTTCTACCAGATTGTGGGACTTTGCATAGGTGAGGTAGCCTTCAACTTCTGGACAGTAGTTGCATTTGTACTCCTTGCAGGTGTATTATACTTATTGTTCAGAAAAGACCCTAATAAGGCAACAGTAAAGAACACTTCATTTGCGGCATCAAACGTGTAACGGATTTTTAAATGAGAATCAATTTGGAATTTAACACAGCAGACCTCATAGCAGTCATAGTTCTTCTATGCCTGCTGGGGCTTGCCGTAAAGATAATAATAGGATTTTTCAAGGAAAAGAAATAATGCAGTAGTATATTTAGTAGCATTTGTAGTGAATAGGAGATGATGACATGCTGGCTGATATCATTGTAATTGCAATTCTCGTAGTGATAGTTGCACTTGTAATCAGGACAATAATCAAATCAAAGAAAGCAGGCAAGAGCCTGCAGTGTGGAATGGACTGCAGCCATTGCAAGGGCTGTCATTAATCCACGGCATGGTGTGTATGAAGCACAGGATGGGCATTTCATGGAAAGAACTCATCTGTCGCTTAAGCTGCATCTGCCGGCATCGGTAACGATAGGAGGATGTATGTCGAAAGAAGCAATAGAGCAAAAAGAGGTAATCGTTGGCAAGCTAAAGGACAGCGGGTGCAGGATTACAAAGCAGAGACTTATTTTGCTTGATGTAATCCTCGAGGGCGAGTGCGGAAGCTGCAAAGAGATTTATTACCGGGCATCAAAGATAGATCACTCTATCGGGACTGCTACGGTGTATCGGATGATCAATACGCTCGAAGAGATTGGAGCGATTGACCGCAAAAATATGTATAGAGTGCAGGTGTCATAAGCCTGATTTTATAGGAATTGTAATTTTTAGAAAAATCCGCTATACTAGAATGAGTATAGTGGATTTTTTTAGTGGAGGCTTTTATGATGAACACGATGAAGTTACCGGTCGGAATCGATGATTTCAGAAAACTGCGGAAATCAGATTTTTATTATGTGGACAAGACAAGGCTCATAGAGCAGATATTACAAAGCTGGAGCGAGGTGACTCTTTTTACAAGACCGCGCCGCTTTGGAAAAACTCTCAATATGAGCATGCTTAAGAGCTTTTTTGAGATTGGTACTGATAAATCGTTGTTCGATGGTCTGTATATTTCTGGGAATAAAGAGCTTTGTGAAGAATATATGGGAAAGTATCCGGTCGTTTTTCTTTCCCTGAAAAGTGTTGAGGGTACATCATTTGATGAGGCAAGATACAGGATTATTGAGCTTATCAGCAGGGAAGCAGAGCGATTTAAGTTTCTTAAGGATAGTGAAGGACTTTCTGAAAATGATAAAAATCGCTATAATGCAATTATTTCAGTGAATGACGGAAAATATGCCATGGACGAAAAGCTCCTTATATCCAGTCTGCAGGTTCTGTCGCAATTGCTGTTCACACACTTTGGACGTAAAGCAATTATCATTGTAGATGAGTATGATGTCCCTTTGGACAAGGCATTTCAGAATGGATACTATAATGAAATGGTCTCACTTATCAGGGGAATTTTTGGAATGGCCCTTAAAACCAATGAATTTCTGCAGTTTGCAGTCCTTACGGGCTGCCTGCGCATATCCAAGGAGAGTATTTTTACAGGTCTTAATAATTTTAGGGTCATGTCTATTACAGATGCGAGGTTTGACGAGCAGTTTGGTTTTACGGACAATGAAGTGAGAAAGCTGCTCGAGGATTATAATATGTCCATGCATTATAATGATATAAAGGAGTGGTATGATGGGTATCACTTTGGCAAGGCTGATGTTTACTGTCCATGGGATGTAATCAATCATGTGGATCGTCTGTGTGATGACAGCGATATAAGACCACAGACATATTGGATAAACAGCAGTGGAAACAGTCTGGTGAGAAGGCTCATCAGTAAAGCTGACTCATCAACAAAGGATGAAATAGAGCGCCTTATTGCAGGCGAGACAATTGTAAAGAGCATTCGACTCGACCTAACCTATGATGAAATAGAAAGCACTATAGACAATATGTGGAGTGTACTGTTCACCACAGGATATCTTACAAAGGCAGGAGATGTAAAGCTGCCGGATAGCGAAAGCTATGCATATAAGCTTGTAATTCCAAACAAAGAGGTGAGAGAGGTATTTATCCTCCAGATACAGGAATGGTTCAAGAGTGTGGTAGCAAGTGATAATGATACTATGAAGCTTTTATCAAAGGCAATTATTGATAAGGATGAGACAAAGATTGCAAAGCAGCTCAATATTGTGATGGGACGTATGATAAGCATACTTGATACAAAGGCACCTGATGATATGAAGGAGAACTTCTACCATGGACTGCTTCTTGGCTTGCTGCGAGGAAGTAATCCGGACTGGCTAATTAAGTCAAATCGTGAGTCGGGAGACGGTTTTAGTGACATAATGATTATGCCGGAAAATCCGGATGCAGGAATTGTAATCGAGGTGAAGTATGCAAGGAATATAAAGGAGCTTGATGCGGCCTGTGAGATTGCCATGGCACAGATTAAGGAAAAGAGATATGATGAGGCTCTTCGTAATGAAGGCAGATGTGATATTATAGCGTATGGCATTGCTTTTAGCAGAAAGCGTTGCAAAGCAGTGGGGGAGAGGCTGTGATATATCAATAGGTACAATTGTTATAATAAGTGAATTAATGAATTGTATAAAAAGAAGAACGGCAATAAGGAAAGCACACTGAGAATTAAAGATTCTTAGTGTGCTTTTTTGTTGCAATTAATTGAGAATAAAAAGTGTAAAAATGGCAAAAAAACACTTGACATATAGGTACAAGTAAGATATATTTAACTCAGGTTAGAGATAACTAACACGAAAGGAGCCAAAATGTGCCAGGAAGTATTTCAGATTGCTATGAGCATGGATTTAAAGAGTGTGGAAATGCAGCTTGCCCTACAGTGTGCCCCACTAATTACAGGAGCGAGAATTTCAAATATGCTCATGATAGACAGCGCTGATGAGAGTGCCATGAGAGTGATTCTGAGAGCTTCCGGGATATCGCATTTCAGGCTCGCAGCAAGGAATGAGAAAACCGCCTTCCTCTTATTCCGCAGGAGCCTCTTAGAAGCATATCTGAATAATTCAGAGGCTTTGGACATACTAAAGAAAGCGGGATATGAGGATTTTTCATTCGGCAAGATATTACTTAGATTCAAAAAACACTACGAAGCGTATCTGAATGATGAACACAAGCAGTTTCCGCATGAGATGGGGCTTTTGCTTGGGTATCCGATAGAGGATGTGAGAGGCTTTATAGAGCATAACGGATGCGGCTGCCTGTATTCAGGATACTGGAAGGTATACCGCAATGTACCACTCAAAAAGAAGATGTTTGAGGATTTTGAAAAGGCGAAGGAAAGTGTCATACAGCTATTGGCCGAGGATATAGATATGAGGCTGATACTGGAAATATATAAAGAAGAACCGCAGCAGATTGCGGTATAGGAGGAATTAAAATGAGCAAAATCAGTGTAGTTTATTGGTCACAGTCAGGCAATACAGCAGCAATGGCAGAGGCAGTTGCAAAGGGCGTCACAGATGCCGGAAAGGAAGCAGAAATCGTATTCGTAAGCAGTGCTTCAATAGATGAGCTTAAATTAGAGACAGCATTCGCACTCGGATGCCCTGCAATGGGTGCAGAGGTACTTGAGGAGGGCGAGATGGAGCCGTTTGTCACAGAGCTTGAGGGCTGCGTGGCAGGCAAGACAATCGGTCTGTTCGGTTCATACGGATGGGGCGATGGCGAGTGGATGCGCGACTGGGTAGAGCGAATGACAGCAGCCGGAGCTACAGTAGTAGGCGGCGAGGGTGTTATCTGCCAGGATGCACCGGACGATGATGCAAAGACAGCCTGCGAGGAGCTTGGAAAGAAGCTGGCAGCGGTATAAGCAAATCAGAACTATAGCGTGGCCGCGACAACAGGAATGGCCACGAAACAAAATGATAGATCACCAAATATTTGGTTTTCTATAAATATATTTTATCTCCGCAAAGTATAAACTTTGCTCCTAGTGTAAATCTGGGCCGGCGAACTTCCCATTCGCCGGCCCGCTCTCTTTTTTCATGATATTTTGCTAATGTCTAATCAGAAAGAATATAAAAAAAATTCGCAGATTATTACAATCTGCGAAA
>OLQU01000093.1_pt1 | contig 82068 bp, 62 predicted proteins | sample 1672271 | NCBI WGS metagenome assembly OLQU01 (sample SAMEA3136666, study PRJEB25190) | human gut metagenome | biome: human gut; feature: human-associated habitat; material: faeces | place: Austria | collected 2013 | reverse complement strand
TGAGTTGGTCGCGCTTTCATGCTCCTTCCGCGTGCAGCTTTTTGGCGCTTCGCCTAAGCTCTTGTTTGCTCCCCCATCTTTTCGTGAAGAACCATAAAAATCCCCGGCTGGAAGCGGAATTGCGCCGCTTGACCAGCCGGGTTTTTTGATTCACTTATTCTCCTCCGCCAGCGGAATCAGCACCGTCATGATAAACCAGCCGTCCTGCTGCTCCAGCGTCATGCAGCCGCCGTATTTCTCCGCGGCTTTGCGGATGCTCTTGATGCCGTAGCCGTGGCTCTCCTTGTTTTCTTTCGTCGTCGCGGGCTGACCGCCGTTCAGGTCAATCGCCTTGTCCGTGCAGTTCTCCACGCGAATCAGCAAAAATCGGTTCTGCGTGCGCACGGTCAGCTTAATCAGCCGCATGTTCTTGTCGGCAATTTTCTCCACGCATTCGATGGCGTTATCAATCGCGTTGCCGAAAATGGAGCAAATATCCATCATGTCGATGAAGCCCATGTCGTGCGCGTCGGCAAAGCACGTCATCACGATGCCTTCCTCGGCGCAGCGCAGGCTCTTGCTCGTTAAAACCGTGTCCAGAATCGCGTTGCCCGTGTTCATCTCCGCGTCGCGCAGCGTGACCACTTTTTCCATCTCCGCCAGATACGATTCGCGCTTGCTGGCGCTTTTTTCGTTGCGGATGAAGTCGATTTGGTGCTTCAGGTCGTGGTAAATCTGGTGCATCGCCTTGTTGTTCGCGTCGAACTGCCGGTACTGCTCATACTGCCGATTCAGCAGGTTCTCCATCGCTTCCAGCTCGTGGCTGAGGTACAGTTCCGACCGCGCCATGTCATACGCGAACAGCATGATGACGCCGCCGAAATCCACCAGCGTGCGGGAATAGATGATGCCTGTCCCCAGCGTTTCGGTAAACACGTTGTTCGTAAACGCAAAGTTGAAATTACTCAGGCAGAATGACGCAAGGGCAATCGCGCTGCCGCTGATAAGCTCCTGCCGCGTGACGCTTGTGACACTGCGCAGGATATGATGCTTCTGGTTCAGCAGGTAAATCGCGGAAAACACGATGATGTACGTCCCCGCCATCACCAGCCAAGTGCCCCGCGAATCCACCGAATCCGCCATCAGCAGATAATAGTTGATTTGCCACTCCAGCGACGCGGCGAACTCCGCCGTGATGAAGGCGTGCGCCCAAATGTAGCCTGCTTTCATCATCTTCAGTTTGCAGCAGCAGACAATCATTGCCAGCATGGTGCCCATGCACGCCGCCATCAGCAGCATCCATGTCAGCCCGCTCTGCTGCTGATTCAGCAGGTTCAGCCCCAGCAGGAGCGCCAGAAAGCCAATGCAGCAGCCAATTTGCTGCCAGCTACTTTCGCCGAAGCGCTTTTTCTGCGGCAGGATGAAGAGCATACACGCCAGCCATTCGGCAATCGCCGTATGGATACGCGGGAAGAATCCGACTTCGAGGAACGCTACCATTTAGACTTTCGCTCCTCCCAGATATTTCGTCAATGCCTCCATAAACGCCTTATGGCGCGGGCGTGAGATGGTCAGCGCCCGCCCGCCGACGATGGCGCCGCCATTCTCCACGCGCTCCACATGCCGCAGATTCACCAAATAACAGCTGTTGCAGCGGAAAAATCCGTATTTTCCAAGCAGTTCCTCCATCCCGCGCATACTCTGCCGCAGGCGATATGCCCCCTTTTCCGTGTAGATGCTCACGGCGTGGCCGTCCGTTTCGACGTAGGTTATTTGGCTCACATCAAGGCGGGTCAGCCCCGTGTCCGTCGGCAGGGTGATGTAGCGTTTCGGCTTCTGGTCAAGCAGCCGCTCCACACTCATCAGCACCTGCCGCAGCATGAGGAAATTCACCGGTTTGAGGATGAAGTCCAGCGCGTGGACGGCGTATCCGCGGATGGCGTAATTTGCCAAATTCGTGATGAACACCAGATACACGTCCTCGTCACGCTCGCGGATGCGTTCCGCCGTCGCCAAGCCGTCCAGGCGCTTCATTTGGATGTCGAGGAAAATCAGGTCGTAGTCCGCCGCGTAGTCTTCCAGTATCTCGTCGCCGTCGGCAAACAGGCGGATTTCCACGTCGTTCTCGCGTCCCTGAAAATATTGCAGCACACAGGTTTGCAGCTGCTGCCGCACCTTGTCGTCGTCCTCCACGATGGCAAGCCGCACCGTTACTCCCCCTTATTCCAGTTCCTTCCGGGCGCAGTCGATGGCGGCGCGCAGCGTGTCGTCCATGTCCAGATAGCGGTACTGCCCCAGCCGGCCGCCGAAAATGATGTTCCGCTCCCCCGCCGCCTTCTGCCGATACTGCTCGTACAGCGCGCCGTTCTTCGCGTCGTTCACCGGATAGTACGGCTCGTCGCCCTGCTTCCAGTCCGCCGGATATTCGTATGTCACCACCGTGTGCGGCAGATTCAGCACATCCGCCTGACCATAGGCGAAATGCTTGTGCTCAATCACGCGCGTGTAGGGCACATCGGCGTTCGTGTCGTTGATGACGGCGTTGCCCTGATAGTCCTGCACCGGCAAATCCTGCGTCTCGAACCGCAGGGAACGGTAATTCAGCGCGCCGAAGCACTGGTCGTAATACTGGTCAATCGGCCCGGTGTAGACAATTTTGTCCGCAATTTCCGTCAGTTCCGCCCGATGCTGGAGAAAATCGACATTCAGACGCACTTCGATGCCATCCAGCATTTTCTCCACCATCGCCGTGTAACCCGCGTCCGGGATGCCCTGGTAGCGGTCGTTGAAGTAGTTGTTGTCATAGGTGAAGCGCACGGGCAGACGGCGGATGATGAAGGCGGGCAGCTCGCGGCAGGGGCGCCCCCACTGCTTCTCGCTGTATCCGCGCACGAGGGCTTCGTAGATGTCGCGCCCGACGAGTGAAATTGCCTGTTCTTCCAGATTCTGCGGTTCGCCCGTGATTTCCTTGCGCTGCCGCTCAATGATTTCGCGCGCCTCATTCGGCTTCGTCACGCCCCACATGGCATAAAACGTGTTCATGTTGAAAGGCATGTGGTACAAGCGATCTTGGTATTTTGCCAGCGGCGCGTTCGTGAAGCGGTTAAACGTGGCGAAGCGGTTGGCGTACTGCCAAACCTCCTCGTCGTCGGTGTGGAAGATGTGCGCGCCGTAGCGGTGGACGGCAATGCCGCCGACGTCCTCGGTGTAGATGTTGCCCGCGATGTGGCTCCGCTTGTCGATTACAAGCACGCGCTTGCCTTTTTCCTTCGCCATCTGCGCGAACGCCGCGCCGAACAGCCCCGCGCCGACGACGAGATAATCATACTTCATATTCTCATTCTCCTTGTGGATGATACTTTCAGGTAATTCGCAATTCGCCGATACCCCAGCTTTGCTTTCTTTCCTGATTTTGGCGTTGGTGGATTACAGTCTGCACACAGCGGCGGATGAGGTCGTTCCCCCGCCATTGCTCATTAACAATCAGTTAAACCCATAAATTTTCCGCGTCACCTTATACCCTGCCAGCGCAATCCGCCGTCCGCCTTTTCCGGGCAGGTGCAGCACATGCCCCATCAGCCCGTGGCGCAGCTTCTTGTAAACATACGGGTTTTCTTCGCGAATGAACTTCCACAACTCGTCCTTCTTCTGCTTGTTCTCCGCCGTACCGCTCTTGAGCAGCAGAATCGACGAAACCGTCGTCACAATTTCCAGATAGCGCCGCATGTACGCCTGCTTGCGCTTGTTCGTCACCTTGCTCAAATCCACCTCCGTCACCAGCATCCGGTTGACCAGCAGCGCCTGATCAATGCGGCGGATCATCACATTCTCCTGCACGGACTGGTCTTCACGCCCGATGAAGTAGTGGTACAGGTCTTCATCCATATAGTACATTTTCTTTACCATCGGCAGCGGCTGATAAACGTAGAGTTCATCCACATAGAACGTGTGCTTCGGCAGGTTCAGCCCGCACTTGTTCAGCAGCGCCGTGCGGTAGATGACCGAGTGCATCAGCAGATATTCGCCGATTTTGAAGCGCGTTTCATTCCAGTCGAACACGCGGTTTTGCGGCACGGCGTGGCGGTACTGCATGACGTGCTTGTGCTTCACGCCCACTTTGTCGTAGACGTAGTTGCAAATCAGCATGTCAATTTCTTCCTTCTGCTCCGTGAACGCGCGCAACTGCGCCAGCACGCGCTTCAGGCACTCTTCGTCCACCCAGTCGTCCGAATCGACGACCTTGAAGTACAGCCCGGTCGCGTTTTTGAGGCCAGTCATCACCGCATCGCCATGGCCGCCGTTCTCCTTGTTGATGGCGCGAACGATGGTCGGGTACTTCTGCTGATATTCCGCCGCGATATCCGCGGTTTTGTCCTTTGAGCCGTCGTTGACGACGAGGATTTCCACGTCCTCGCCGCCGGCAAGCAGCGTTTCGATGGCATGGCGCATATAATCCTGCGAATTATAGCATGGAATGGCAATCGACAAGAGTTTCATTGGTTTCATCCTTTCTATATAGAAAAAGCAGCGCTTGCAAGGTCGTGCATCGGTGAGGATGCCGCCGTCCCTTGCAGGCGCTGCCCTTTTCACCAATCTACTGTCTTATTTCGACACGCGATTGGCAATTTCCTGCTGCTCCGCCTTCAGATTGCGCTCCACGCCGAAGAAAATCATCAGCACCGCGCAAACCGCGTAAGCAATCGTTTCAATCCAGATGTAGTTGACCGACGCCGCCGTGCCTGCATCCAGCATGCCGTTGAGCGCCTGAATAATCGCGCCGCCGATGGGGGTCGCCGCGACCATCAGGGAGGAGTAGATGCTCATCGTCAGGCCGTCGGTGCGGATGCCGTGCTTGTACTCCACATGGTCGATAACGTCCGCCAGCATCGCCAGAATCAGGTAGCACGCCGGAGACGAACCGAGGCACTTGAGCGCGATGCCGATGCCGACCACCACGAGGTTATTGCCGCCCAGCCCCGCAATCACGCCGCCGACAACGCCCAGTGCCAGACCCGCCAGCGTCAGCTTCTGCTTGGAGAACTTGTTCGCCAGCGGCACCACGAACGCCGCCGCAATCGCCATCGGCACCGCGCCAAGGATGGACAGGATGGACATATACCAGTCCGCGCCGAGCACATCAGAGCAGAAGTACGCCATCGAGCCGTTTTTCACCGCGCCCGCCCACTGGAACAGCAGGTAGAACACGATGATGACCCACCACCACTTTTCGCTGGTGACCGCCTTCAGCTGCTGACTCATGGAGACGCTCTGCTTCTTTTCTTCCTTCGCGTTGCTTTCCATCAGCTCTTCGGTCACGCGCTCACGGGTGAACTTGAACTGGAGGATGACGGTCAGCGCCGTGAAGATGGCGACCGCCAGCATGATGACGAACCACTGCGTGCCAAAACCGGTGTAAACCGTTTCGCCCGCCTCATTCGTGGTGGAGAGGAACATCGTCATCAGCACCGGGAAGACCATCGAGCCTGCGCCCATCACGCCCAAGCCAGCGAAATTGCTCATTGACGCCAGGACGCTGCGCTTCTCGCTGTCACGGGTGGACACGGGAACCATCGTCGCGTTCGCGGTGTTGTAAATCGGGTACGCGACGGCGTAGTAGAGGTTATAGGCAACGGCAATCCACACATAGCGCGCCGTGCCTTCAAAGGGCATGATGAACATCAGCACGCTGGCAACGGAAAGCGTCAGCGCGGAGAGCAGCAGCCACGGGCGCGCCTTGCCCGCCATGGTGCGCGTGCGTTCAATCAGCTGACCGACGATGAGGTTTGCCGCCACAATCAGGAAGGTGGAAACCAGCTGGAGGATGGACAGGTAGGCGCTGCTCAATTCCAGCGCCTTGCCGAGATAAACCTGAAGGTAACTGGTGAAGATGCCGGAGGACAGCAGCGCGCCGAACGGGCCAATCAGATAGCCGAGCAGGGTTTCGGGGGTTGTTACCTTGTCCTTCGGGACGCTGGAGCGCGTCAGGGGGGACTGCCAGAAGGATTGTTTCATGGGGGAGATGCTTCCTTTCCTTGTTGTGAGTTGCTTCCTATTTTATATAATTGCTTTCCGCAATTACTTCTTCTTTTTATCCGGGTTCAAATTCAGTTTCGGGCGGTGGCAGAAGTGGTGGATGAGCCGTCCGCACCCGCGGAAGAAATGCCCATTGACCATCAGCAGCATATCCTCCGCCATTGCCATCGACACCATGCCGTTCATCATCTTCGCCATGCCGCGGAACGGGATGTTGTAGATAAACAGCAGGTTCAAATCCGGCTTGCCGGCGGCAGTCGCCTTGTTCTTCATGCGCGTGAGAATCCGGTAGATCAGCCGTGCCAGCGGGTTCTTGGCGTAGCTGAGCTGCGTCACCGTGTCGTTGAGCGTCAGCGGCTGCGTCTTGTCCCAGAGATGCGGCGGAATCGCGTGGCCCAGCAGCGCCGCGAACTCCGCGTCGCTCACGTCCGTCACGCGCGCCGTGCGGTAGCTCTGCACCGCCAGCTGAGCATACGGATTGGGCGCGTTCGTCCCCTGCTCGGTATGCTTTGCCGTCAGGCGGATGTCGCGGCAGGATGCGCCAATCAGCAGCTCATATTCGCCGCCCTCCACCTCGAAGCGGTTCGTGCGGACGTTGAAATAGCGGAACGTATAGCCGTCGAACGGAATCGTGACGCGCTTCGTCTCGCCCTTCTCCAGGTGCACGCGCTGAAAGCCCTTCAATTCCTTCGCCGGGCGGAAAACCTCCGCGTTCGGCTTGTGGATGTACAGCTGCGCCACCTCGTCGCCCGCGCAGTCGCCCGTGTTCGTCACGTCAAAGGACACGCCCGCATTATCCGCCTGCACGTTGTCGTAGCGGAACGTTGTGTAGGACAGCCCGTGTCCGAAAGCGAACGCCGGGGCAACGTCCGCCGACTCGGTGTAGCGATAGCCGACGTACAGCCCTTCGCGGTATTCGCTTGTGGCCTCCGTGCCGGGATAGTAGTGACTGACCGGCGCGTCCGCATAGTGGCGATACCACGTTTCCGCCAGCTTGCCGCCGGGGGTAATCTCGCCCACCAGCGCCCGCAATACGGAGCGCGCCACCGCTTCGCCGCCCAGACCCGCGTAAAGCAGCGCGTCGCAGTCCTGCGCCCAGTCCGTCTCGACCGCGCTGCCGCAGGAGAGCACCACCACCATCTTCTTGCACACGGCGCGCAGCTTTTTCATCAAGGCGATTTGGTTCTCCGGCAGGCGCATGTGCGTGCGGTCAAGCCCTTCGGTCTCAAAGCACTCCGGCAGACCGAGGTACACCACCGCGCAATCCGCCGTCTTGGCAAGCTGCACCGCCTCATCCGCCAGCGCGTCGTTCGGGGCGTCAAGGCGCTCAAAGCCCTGCGCGAAGCCGACCCGCGCCGGGAAAAATTCATCCAGCATGGGCAGCGTGTCATCCACCTGCGCGGCGTTGACCATGCTGCTGCCCGCGCCCTGATAGCGGGAGCGCGCCGCAAACTCGCCGATAACCGCCACGCGCGCGTCCTTCTTCAGCGGCAGCAGGTGCTCGTCGTTCTTCAGCAGCACAAGGCACTTTTCCGCCGCCGCTTCCGCCGCCTGATGCTGCTTGGCGGCATCAAACGACGATTCGCCGGAGGACTTGTGCTCTGCCAACACGAAATCCAGCAGCTGATCCACGCGCTCATCGACGATTTTCTCGTCGATTGTGCCGTCCTTGACCGCCTTCACCAGCTGGCAGGGGCTGTCGTCACCCGCCGCGGGCATCTCCAGATTCATGCCCTCGCGCACACCCTCGACAATGCTGTTGCTGCCGCCCCAGTCGGTCACGACCGCGCCGTCAAAGCCCCACTCGCCGCGCAGAATATCGCCCAGCAGATGGCGGCTTTCGTTGGCGTACACGCCGTTGACGCGGTTGTATGCCGTCATCACGAAGCCCGGCTTGCCCTCTTTGATGGCAATCTCGAAGTTCGTCAGGTACATTTCGCGCAGCGTCCGCTCGTCCATCACGCTGTCGGAGTGCATCCGCAGCAGCTCCTGCGCGTTCGCCGCGTAGTGCTTTGCGCAGGCGGATACGCCCTGCTTCTGCGCGCCGCGGATGAAGCCCGCCGCCAGCTTGCCGGAGAGGTACGGGTCTTCGGAGTAATACTCGAAGCTGCGGCCGCACAGGCTGGAGCGCTTCGTGTTCAGCCCCGGCGCAAGCAGCACATTCACCCCCTGATTGGCAGCGTCGCGCCCGACGACCGCGCCCATCGCCTCGGACACCGTGGCGTCCCAGCTGCACGCCAGCGTCGCGGCGGAGGGAATGCACGTCGCCTTCGTCGATGCGTTGAGGCCCAGATGGTCGCCTTCACCCGCCTGCTTGCGCAAGCCGCTCGGCCCGTCGGAGAGCGTGATGGCGGGAATATTCAGCCGCGGAATCTCGCGCGTGTGCCAGACATCTTTGCCGGCAAGCAGGGCGCACTTTTCCTCCAAAGTCATTTGGGAAACCAAATCACCGTGTTTCATGGTCATTCCATCCTTACGCGTTTGCACAGACCACCCACTGTGCTTTTTTCCTACTTTATTATAGCAATTTTTTCGGGTGACGCAAGCAGTCTCGCACAAACTGTCGAAATTCTCGCACAAGCTGTCATATTCGTCCTAATTTCGTGCGTTTATACCATTTCAGGTGCCGTTCGTCGCGTGGGGGCGATGTGCGAAACTGGAAGAAAGAGGGAATTGCAGTGGGAAAATGGTATGCTTTCGGTGAATTTTGACGTGCGGGATGCGGGTGTTTTCCCGTTGACGCGGCAGGAAAATTTTGCCATCTCAGAATCAATCAGGAGGTGAGCAGGACATGGATTCGGAAAAGTTGACTCCGGAAGAATTGACTGAAGAAGAGCTGACCGAGGAAGAGCCTACCGAGGAAGAGCTGGAGGAGGCAAGACGCCGCCTGTACGCCCATTTAGCGCAAGCCGAAGAGGATATCAAGGCAGGTCGTGTGCATCCGATAGATGAAGTTTTTGACGAAATCATGCGCGAATTGGACAGTTTATCTCTCGACGCCCCTCATAATCAAAATGATTGACCTCGTTTCCGGCGCAGTGGCATTCGTCATTGCGCTTTTTTGCACCCAAAAAGGGACGCTCCTTTCCAGAGCGCCCCTCTTTTATGTTACCTTTTGGTTTAGTTTGCCTTGACGTACTGCGCCATCATCCAGCCCGTCGTGCCCTTGTAGCTGACGTAGTACCAGCTGCCGGACCGCTCCAGAATGGTGACAGTTTCGCCCTTGTCCACACGGAGGATGATGCCGTACTTGGTGCTTGCACCGCGGCGCAGCGCCACGCGGACACCCGTCACCGTGCCCGTACCGGACGTGCCGGAACCTCCCTGCGTAACCGTGATGGTCGGCGCAGTGACCTCAATCTTGTTGCCGTTGGCTTCATACACGATGACGCGCAGGATGTAGGAACCCGCGACAGTGGGCGTGTAGTTGAACGTCAGGTTATTCAGCCCGACTTCCGTCGCCACCACGGAGCCGTCGCGGAACAGGGTGTAGTCGCGGCGGATGACGCTGCTCGTGCCCTTGTAGGCAGTCGTCCACGTCAGGTTGCGGTTTGTCACGCTCGCCGTCGTGCTGGGCACAACCGTCACAGGCGTGTAGTTCGACACCACCGTCGCGCTGGAGCGCTGGGTGATGGACTGCCCATCAGCGGAGGTAATGGTGACTTCCAGCAGGTAGGTGCCCGCCACCGTCGGCTGATAGTTGACGGAGATGCGGCCCGTTGCGGTTTCCGTGCGGTTGCTGTTGACAACCACCGTCGTGCCGCGGTAGACCTTGAAGTTCACGTTGTAGTTCGGCCGGCCGCCCGCGAAGGTAATATCCCACGCAAGCGTCTCGTAGTTGTTCAGCTTCGAGGCGCTGGGCTGCACGCTGGCAATCGTCAGCGGCGCGTAGCCGACGGTGATGTTGTAGACGATCAGGATGTCGGGATAGCGCTTGGAGGTAATCAGCAGCGTCGCATAGCCGTTGTTGACGCCGGTAATCACGTTGTCGTGCAGGGAAATCGCGCTGTTGGTGTTGGCGATTTCGATGTTCGCCACGTCGCCCGCCTCGGTGTAGATGCCGTGGTCAAGCGTGAAGTTTTCGCCCACGCGGATGGTCTTGTTGACGACCTTGCTCACCGGCGCGGGGGCAACGAAGTTCATCTCGCTCAGCGTCGCGGGGGCAGCGTACATCGCCGTCGTCGCGCCGAGGGAGTCACGAACTTCCATCTGCATGGCGTACTTCTGGGAGTTAATCAGGTTGATGTAGTTTTCCGTCAGGGTGAGGGTGAAGGTGGTCGTCATGCTGGTCTTACCGGCGGGCAGCGAGGTGTAGCCGTCGGAGAAGTCCTTCAGGACGATGGGGCTGCCGCCGCTCAGGCTGATGAGGCTGTACTTGAAGGTGTACGAGCCGCTGCCGCCGGAGACGGTCGCGCTCCACGAGAACACATCGCCCACATAGCCGCCGGAAATATCCTGCCCTGCGGAGAGGTTCACCGCGCTTAAGCCCTCCAGCGTCAACGAGCCGGATTCAGGCTGGGACATGACGTTCGACCACGGGCCGTAGCAAATGGTGCCGTTGGAGAACACGCGCACCGGGCGAACCTTGTAGTAGTAGGTCGTGCCGGCAACGAGGTTCTTGGCGACATAGGTCGTGCCTTCGGTTTCGCCAATCTTGGTGTACAGGCCGTCCATGGTGGTGGAACTGTACACATAGTACTTGTTCGCGCCCAGCACGGTGGTATCCCAGTCAATGGTCTGCTCCTGCTTGCCGGTGTTGCGCACCGCGCACAGGTTCACAGAGCCAAGCGCCGTGAAGTACACGCGCTCGCTGGAGAGGGAGAAGCAGTTGTAGCTGCCCACGGGGCGCATGGAGTAGATGAAGTAGTAGTACACTTCACCCAGGTTGATGCTCGCGTCCACGAAGGAAGTCACCGCGCCGGTTTTTGCCAGCAGGGTGTAGCTGCCGCTCGCGCCCGTCTTGCGGTAGATGATGTACCCCGTCGCGCCGGAGGATGCCGGCCAGGACAGCAGGGCGTTGTTGCCGCTCTGCACCACGGTCAGTTCCGGGCGATCCATGGGCGTGCCGCAGCCGACGTTGGAGTATTCAGAGTAGAACTTTTCGCCGGAGGAGAACACGCGCACCGCGCGCACGCGGAAGTAGTAGCCCGTCGCCTTCTTCAGGCCGGTGGCGTTGCACAGCGTGCCGGTCAGGTCAGTGCGCACGGTGGTGAAGCCGCTCGTCGCATTGGTGGACATCTGCACTTCGTAGGTCTGCGCGCCGGAGACGCTCGACCAGTTCAGGCGGATGGTGTCCGCGCCCAAGCCGCGCGGGTCTTCCAGCTTCGGCTTGGCAAGCGTCATGTAGGACAGCGTCTGCGAATCAGGGCTGTACACATACTTCGCCTGCTCGCCGTCGTAGGACACGTTCACCGCGCGCACGCGGTAGTACACCGCCTGACCGGGGGTCACGTTCGTATCCTCATAGTACAGGCGGTTGTTCGGCACGGAGCCGAGCAGCGTGTAGCTGGTTTCGCCGCCTAACTTGCGGTACACGTCGTACTGCGTCGCAAAGGCGACAGAACCCCAGCCAATGCGCACGCTCGTTTCGGACAGCGTCGTGCCGATGAGGTCCGTCGGCTGGAGCAGCACCAGCTCGCGGTAGGGATCGGGGCCGTTCACGTCGTCCGACGGCAGGATGCTGATGTCGTCATCCATATCCGGCAGAACGATGTCGTCCTCGTTCACAGGAGCCTGCGTCGGTTCGTCGGGCGTCTGCACCTCGTCCGACGCCACATCCGACACTTCGTTCATGATTTCGCCCTGTGCGCCGTCCAGCGTTTCGCCGAATGCCACGCAGGAGAGCATCATGCAGAGCACCAGGAATACAGAAACCAGTCGTTTCATGGTCTGCGTCACTCCTTTTATCTGTTGGGGGAAATGGTATATGCCTTCCAGCAAATATGACGAATAAGCTGCCGATTCTGTTTCCAGCAATCTGGGCAACTTTCCTCTTATTCGCCGGGATGAGCCTAAAAAGTTGAATCGCAGGAAAGTTTCTCCTGCTTACGGCGATTTTTGCGCCGTTTCCTTTGCGCGCTGCTGCCACACGGCGCGCTGCTGATTTTCCACCTGCGCCCGATACGTCTCGTAATCCGGCGCCAGCTGCGTACGCTGAAGATGATCCAGCTGCGTCCACTCGCGCGTGAAGGCGACGTACGCCGGAATCATGCGTTCCGCCGTGTCATAGCCCACAACGCGCCCCTGATGCAGCCACATCACCCGGTCGCAGAAGTTCAGCATCTGCCACGGCGCGTGGGTGACGAAGAAAATCGTCTTGCCCTCCGCCCGGAAATGCCGCATCCGCGCCATGCACTTCTCCGCGAAGCTCGCATCGCCCACGCTCAGCGCCTCATCCACAATCAGGATTTCGGGGTTCATGTGGGCGGAAATGGCGAATCCCAGCCGGGAGCGCATTCCGCTGGAATACGTCCGCAGGGGCTGGTCGATGTACACGCCAACATCCGCAAAATCAATAATTTGCTGCTGGATTTGGGCGATTTCGCGCTTCTCCATGCCCATCAGCATACACTTATAGGCAATGTTTTCGCGCCCAGTCAGCTGATCATTCATGCCGATGTTTGCCGCCAGCATACTGACCGTGCCGCTGACCTCGCAGAGCCCCAAATCCGGCTGGGTGATGCCCGCGATGATACGCGCCAGCGTCGATTTGCCGGAGCCGTTCAGCCCCGCCAGCCCGACGATTTCGCCGCGGTGGAAGTCCTGCGTCACGCCGCGGAGCGCCGGAAATTTCTTCACGTTCGCCCGAAGCCCCAGCAGCGCCTTCAGGCGGTCTTTTTCCTCGCCGTACAGGTCGTAGACCTTCGTCAGTTCCCTGCAGCGGACGATTACATCCGCCAAGCGCATCGCCCCCTTTCTGCGCGTTTTCTTCCTATTAAATGGCGCTGATTACAGCTGGTCGATGAAGCGGTTTCGCAGCCGCATATGCAGCGTGCAGCCCGCCGCCAGCAGCGCCAGCGCCGCCAGCCAGAAGTACGCCCCCTGCCCCGGCGATGACCAGAAGCTTTCGCCATACAGCAGGCACTTGCGGTAGCCCTCGATGATGTAAACCAGCGGGTTCAGCCGCATCACGCGCTGCAAGCCCGGCGACAGCCCGTCAATGGCCCACACGACGCTGGAAACGTAGAACAGCAGGCGCATCAGCGGCTGAAGCAGCTCGCCGAAGTCGCGAAAGACCGCCGTCAGGCTGCTCGTCAGCAGTGCCGCGCCGATCAGCAGCACCCACGAAGCCGCGAGGTAATACGCCAATTCCAGATAATGCCACGTCACCGGCACGCCGCCAAGGAGCAGCGCAATCAGCAGAATCGCCATTGTCCACAAATGCTCGTAGTACGCGCGCACAACCGCCTTCATCGGGATGATGGAGAGCGGAATGCGCACGTTGCGGATGATGGACGCGGCCTGCTGGATGGACGCGGACGCGCCGAGAATGGCGGAGTTGAGCGCCAGCCACGGCATCATGCCGCACATCAGCCACAGGTGATACGGGAATCCGTTTTTTTCCTGCGTTCCCAACCCGACGGAAAAGACGAACCAGTAAATGAGGATTTGCAGCAGCGGGCTGAGCAAGTCCCACCAGCGCCCCAGCAGCATCCCCGCCCGCCGCGAGCGGTTCTCGTAGAGCGTCAGGCGCACGGTTCGCCGCAGATTTCGGATGATTTCGCCCAGCGCCGTGCCAACCGCGTGTATCATCCGCCCGCCGCCTCCGCCAGCCCGTTCCGCTGAAGAAAATCGCGGAAAACGCGCATTCTTTCCGGGTACGCCTTGTTGAAATCGGTATAATCTGCCAAGTCGTAGTAGTATTCCAGCGGCTTTTCCAGCCGGAAGTCCTCCATCGGCAGCGTCGGCAGGCGGAACAGGCGGGTCATTTCGTCCATGCGGCTGTCCACCACCATCGTCAGCGCCGGAATGCCGCTCGTGATGGCAATCACGTTCCCGTGGAAGCGGCTGCCGAGGGAAAAGTCGTACTGCCTGACCCACGCCAGCCAATCCTCAATGTGGAAGAAAACGTGCATTTGCCGCTTCAGCCAGTCCTGCAAATAGCGGAACTGGTACTCGTCGCCGCAGCAGTTTTCCAGCGTCAGTGGGAATGCGTTCTGCTCCACAAAGCCGAGGTCGCGGTTCGCGCAGAAGGTCAAAAACTGCCGTTCCGGGTCGGACAGCGTGCCGTAGAAAGTGCGGAAGTTGCAGCACGCGCGCATGGCGGGGTCGAACGGTTTCTTCTCCACGCGAAACTTATCGTTCATTCCCTGATACAGGCTTGGGCAGCCGATAATGCGGAAGTTGACGATGCCGTTCTTCTCCAGCACCGCCGCGGTGTACTCGCCGCGAACGCCCAGCACAGCGCGCTCCGCCATCGTCCGCAGGAGCTTGACCGTGTCCGGGTGAAGCGTGATGTCCACATTGCGCGCCATGCTCTGCACGCCCACGCTGATTGGAACCAGCGGTTTATCGCCGATTCGCTTCAGCATCGTCCAAACGTGCGGGTACGTCTGATTCGGGGTCAGCCAGATCAGCTCGGTCGTGATGTAGTGGGTGATGTCCGCCCGGTCGCGGAACGTGTCCGACGTAACATCCCACAGCGGAATCATCACGGGGTGAAAGATGTCCTTCAGCGCCCGGATAAACACGAGATTTCCCGTGTTATTTCCCAGAAAAAAGAAGCGTTTTGCCCACTCATGCTTCTCAAACGACACCCGATCATTCCAAAACAATCCAACCGCCATCCGCTTCCTCCTTCCTTGTGACGTGGGGAGACCCCAGAGGCTCTGCCTCTGGACTCCGCAAGGGCGCTGCCCTTGACCTGCCAAAGGGTCTTCGACCCTCTGGACTCCCTTCTCGCGATTCAGTTGGTGACAACTTCATGCTGTGTCCGCGTGTTTATTGGGGGGAACCATCCTTAATTCCGCATTTGTTTCATCCGCTTGCGCAGCTTCTTCCGAAACGTTTCGCGGTCGAACAGCAGGAAGCCAATCGTCCGCTTCACCAGCCCGGTCTGCTCCGGGATGAAGCCAATCATGCGGCTCGGCGCGTCCGCCGCGCCCATCTCGTGTGCCGCAAGCGCCGCTTCCGCCGACTGGTCGCGCACCAGCGTCCGCAAATCCAGCGCGTTCTCCCCCGCGAACACCATGTCCTCGAACGGGATGTTCCGCAGCAGCTCCGCGTCCGCTTCGGGCAGCTGCCGCAGCGCCCCCTCGAAGGGCATCGACATTGCCAGCTGCACGCCGGGATTGTCAAGCGACTGCATCACGCACGTTCCGGCGAAGGTATCGTGGAAGTCGCGCACGAACTGCAGCGCGTGATGCTGGACGCAGGTTGACAGGAAATGCGCGGCTTCATTGTGCCCCTCCTGCGCGTACACCGGGACGACACGCGCATTCTGCCGCTCGAAGCCCACGCAGGGTGCTTCGTCGGAGGACAGCAGGAACTCGCGGAACGCGCCGGACATGGCGGGCGGAATCGGATAGAAGCAGTGTACGGGGAAATCGTAGGCAGCGGACAAGCGCTCGCTGTTCCGCCCGTCCGCATGGACGTAGTAGACCGGAACCGCGCGCTGCGTCAGCTGGCAAATCGCCGCCTGCAAACGCCCACTGTACCCCATATCAAAGCACGCCGCGCCTTCCGGCAGTTTTTCCTCATAATACGCCCGTGCCGCGCTGTATGCCGCCTGATGACGGCAGCCGTCGTAGAGCTTGTCGCGGAAGAAGCGCAGAAACGATTCCCAGCGCGTTTTCTCCTGAAACGGCGATTGCCACGGGAAACCCGCCGCCTCCGCCTGATGGCGCAGTTCGCTTTCCGGCGCGTCAAGCGTGCAGAAGGACAGCAGCTTCAGCGCCTTTTCGGGCGTGTAGAGCGTCCAGCGCACCGGCAGCGCCGCCCAGTCGGTCGGATTCGCCATCAGCGCGGGCAGCAAGCACCGCCGCGACGCGGGGATGTAGTCTGTTTCGACAGCATCCGCGTCCGTGCGCAGCAGCTCGACTGCCTGCCGCAGCAGCGCGCCATCCCGCGCGAGGAACACCAGCCGCTTTACGCCATCCGCCCGACAGCGGCACAGCAGCCACTTCGCCAGTGCCAGCAGGTGTGTGCCGACGGCGTAGTACCCCAGCCGGGACGGATACGCCGCAAACGCGGAATCCGCCGTCGCGGGGGCATAGCCGTCGTCAAAGAAGCGGTTTGCCGCCAGCCCTTGTGCACACCTGAGCGCCAGCGGCTGCATCGCGTCCGCCGTCGTGAAGCCCGCCAGACACCCGTGTCCCAGATTCGCCATCTGCGTGCAGTCCGCATCCATGAAAACATCCGCCGGGCGCGGCAGCAGCATCGCCCGCAAACCCGCTTTTTTCGCGGCCTCCACGTCGATTTTCGCATTGTCGCCGATGTGCAGCACGTTATCCGGCTTCACGCCCAGTTGCGCCGTCAGCTTCCGATAGAGCGCGCCGTTCCATTTCAGCGCGTTCTGCTCATTCGAGAGGAAGAAGCCGTCCCAGCCGCGGACGCCGCATTTTTCCAGCATCCGCCGAATCGTGTCCGCGTCAAGGTACATGTCCGACGTCAGCACGACGCGCTTTCCCGCCGCTTTCGCCAGATTGAACAGCTGCACGCCGGTTTTGCGCGGGCGGCAGAAATGCACCTCCGCCTCCCGCTCGTTGTAGGTCATTTGCCCCACGCAGTCGTCCGACACGTCCAAATTCTGCATCATGGCGCTATAAATGTTCCACATCGTCACGTCAGCTTGCGTTTCGGGCAGCCACACGCGCGCGCAGCTTTCCGCCTCTATCCGCGCCTGTGCGAAGGAGGTCATGTTCCGCCGCGCCGCCCGCTGCCACTTGCCTTCCAGCGTGTGGAAGAGGTCAATCGGTGTGCGGAAGGGGCGCAGAATCAGCGTATCGAACACATCCAGCGAAATCACCGGGCAGTCGATGCCGTCCAGCCCCAGAATCGCGCGCTTGATGTGCTCCGTCCCGTCCCGCCACGGGGTCATCGGCTGGTCGAACCAGAAGATTTCCGGCAGATTCGCGTCCTCATCCAGCGAAAAATCCGGGCAGAGCGCCGCCGTCAAGCGGCTGATTTCCGGCAGATTCGCCGCCTTCCGCGCCTGCTCCGCCCACATCCGCGCATACCACTTTCGCGCCTTTTGCAGCTGCTGACGCGCTTGATCCGCCCCCTGCTGATGCAGAAATTCATCCGCAAAGGCAAACACCTGCGCAATATCGGCGTAATTTTTGCGGAATTTTGCCGGATTTCCCGCCGCCCCCGTCGAGGACGACGGATGTTCACAGTAAAACACGCCGTCGCCGCGGTGCCGCCCGAAACCCTGCGCAAAGAAATACAGCACGACGGAAAACGCAATGTCCTCCGTCATCACAATGTGCTTTTTCGCCAGCGGCGCGTAGTAGGGCGCGCACCGCAGCCACAAATCGCGCCGAATCACCTTGTTCCAAATGGTGTGGAAGCTGTAGCACGTCATCGCCTGCTGAAAAAACGCATCCCGCACCGCGCCGCCGCGCAGCTCGTCCTCCAGCACACAGTCCGCATGAACCGGGCGCACGAAGCGGTCGCCGTTTTCGCGCTGCCAGACCGTGTCGCCCATCACGAGGTCAAAGTCGTTTTCTTCCGCCAATGCGACGGCGGCACGGTAAAAATCCACCGACACAAAATCGTCGCTGTCCAGAAAAGCGAGGTACTTGCCCGTCGCCGCGTCCGCGCCGGTCATCCGCGCCGCGAAAAGTCCGCGGTTCTGCGAATGCGTCAGCACCCGAAAGCGGCTGTCGCGCCGGGCATACTCCGCCAGCACTGCGCCCGCGCCATCCGGCGAGGCATCATCCACCAGCAGGAACTCCGCGTCCCGCAGCGACTGCGTGCGCAGCGACTCCAGACACACGGGCAAATCCCGCTTCGTCCCATACACCGGAACGACCACAGACAGCGTTGCAGCCACCGCGCTTCTCCTTTCTGCCCATCCGAAAACGAGTGATACTTGCCGATTTTGACATGTACATTCTACCATATTCCCGCCCGATTGGCAAGCCTTTCGGGGGATTTTTGCACGCCCCAAAAAAACGGTTTTTCACGGAATCTTGGAGGAAGAGCAGCTTGGGGGGCGCGTCTGCGGACGCGCAAAGTTAGGGGCAGGGACGCTGCGCTGCCTGCACCTTTGTTGGCGGCTTCCTTGGGATTGGTCGGACGCGGAACAGTTGGGGCGTTGCCCCAAACCCCACAAGGGACAGACGAAAAGGGACAAAGTCCCCCCTTGACCCTGCAAGGGGCAGACAAAAAGGGACGAAGTCCCCCCCTTGACCCCTTCGCGCGATTGGGTTGGTCACATTTTCACGCTCCTTCCGCGTGCAGCTTTTGGGGGCTTCGCCTAAGCCCTTGTTTGCTTCCCCAACTTTCCGTGAAGAACCCAAAAACGCGGTCAGACAGCTTTTTTCGCCATCTGACCGCAGGATGCCCTATTTTGCGGAAAATCCGCTTACCAAGTAATATCCTCGCCCGTCAGCGCCTTCCACGCCTTGCGGATATCCTTCTGATGCCGCACGCCGTTCTTCGGGTCGAGCTTCGCGGTTTCCTCCATCGTGCGCGGGAAATGGACGCACAAATGCCCGTCGAAGTCGTTATCCTTGATGCTGCCGGACAGGTGGGGCATACAGTGCATGGAGGCCAGCACCCATGTGCCGCTGGGCAGCAGGACATACACCGGCTTCTCGTCCCACGAGAACTTGCCGCCCCACGCCGCCTTCATAATCGCGGTATCCTGCGCCGTCAGCGGCTCGGAGTCCGCATGGCGACCCAAGGAATAGAAGCGCAGACGGAAGGAGGAACCGCTGCTCGGCTCATAGACCAGCACCGTCTGCCCACTCTTGATGGTCGGCTTGATTTCCGTGTACCACATCTGCAGCTTAATCTGGCTCTTTGCCGGGCCATTGCCGAAGGACGCGCCACTGTTGCCCGTGCCGCCGTTTTTATTTTCGTCCGGCAGCGCAGTGTCGCCGGTCACGCAGTCGCCCGTGTACAGCTTCGTCTGCGTGTTCACGCCCGCAATGCCGTCCGGGGCAAGCCCGTTGCGCTTCTGGAACGCCAGCACCGCCGCGCGGGTCGTCTCGTCATAAGTGCCGTTGATGGTCACGGTATAGCGCAGGTTGCTCAGCGCCTGCTGGAGGCGCAGCACCGCGTCGCCCGTCGCGCCGACTTTCAGGTTGGTGTACACCGTCGGCGTGGTGGAATCGACCTGCTTGCCCTCCGCCGTAATCGCGTTGACGGAGTAGAGGATGGTGTACGTCGCCGTATCGCCGTTGCCGGAGCCGGTCAAGCCGTTGCGCAGCTGGAACGCGCGCATGGCGGCGACCGTGTTCGCGCCGTACTTGCCGTCCACCTTGTCCGTCAGGTAGCCCAAATCCTTCAGGCGCTGCTGAACGCTCTTCACGTCGTCGCCCGTGCAGCCGGAATAGAGCAGGCGGGTCGGACGCGTCACGCCCGTGGTCGGGGTGGACGTCGGCGTGCTGATGGCAGCAAGCGCATCCGAAGAATACAGCTTCTTGTAGGTGCGCTTGCCCGCCACGCCGTCCGCGCTCAAATTGTTGCGCAGCTGGAACGACGCAACCGCCGCCATCGTGCCCGTGCCGTAGTTGCCATCCACCGTGCCCGTGTAGTAGCCCAGCGCCTTCAAGCGGCTCTGCACGCTCTTCACGTCATCGCCGGACGAACCTTCGCGGAGGGTGCGCGTGGGAACGATGCCGAAGGACTGCGTGGGGGTCGGCGTAGGCACAGCAGCCGACGGATCAGCCGCAACCGCATTGCTCGAATAGAGGATTTTAACCGTGTTCGCGCCGACTTTGCCGTCCGCCGTCAAGCCGTTGCGCGCTTGGAACGCCTGAACCGCCGCCACCGTCGCCGCGCCGTAGATGCCATCCAGCGCGCCGGAGTAGTAGCCGAACTTGTCCAGTCGGCTCTGCACGCTCTTCACGTCGTCGCCGGACATGCCGGGGCGCAGAATGCGCGTGGGTGCGCTTTCATCTACCGGCTTGGGCGAGGGCGTGACGGAGCTGCCCGCGTCAATCGCGGTGCTGCTGTACAGCGCCTTGACCGTGTCCTCGCCGCAGATGCCGTCGGACGTAAGCCCGTTGCGCGTCTGGAAGCGGCGAATCGCGCTTTCCGTCGCCGTGCCGTACACGCCGTCCGCCTTGCCCGTCAAATAGCCCAGCGCAATCAGCTTCGTCTGCACGCTCTTCACGTCGTCGCCCTTCATGCCCAGCGTCAGCTTGCGCTCGCCCACGCCGTCGGGCTGCGACGTTTCCTTCGCGCCGATTGCGCCTTCGGAGAAGAGGCGCTTGCGGGTGTTTGTGCCCAGCACGCCGTCAGCGGACAAGCCGTTCTTCTTCTGGAAGGCAAGAACCGCCGCCTTCGTCGCCGCGCCGTACTGCCCGTCGGAGATGCCGGTCAGGTAGCCCAGCGCCGCCAGACGGTCCTGCGTGTACAGCACATCCTGCCCGCCCATGCCCTCGCGGAGCGTGCGGGTCGGGATGCCATAGGCGATGTTGTCCAAATCCGCGGTGGGCTTGGGCGTAATCATCGGCTGCGTGACGTTGCCATTGCTGTCGAAGTAGCTTTCCAGCTTGACGAGCGTGTTCTTGCCCGCCTTGCCATCCACCGTCAGCCCGGTCGCCTTCTGGAACGCCATGACCGCCTCGAACGTGGACTGCCCGAACACGCCGTCCACCTTGGAGATGGTGAAGCCCAAGTCCTTCAGCGCCTGCTGCAATACCCGCACGCGCGAGCCGCTGGAGGTGTACTGCAATTTGCTGTAATCGCCCTTAAACAGCCCCGTCGCGGTCGAAGAGGAGGACGACGAATTGCCGTCAATGTCAATGCCCGTCTGCTTTTCCAGCAGAGCAATCGTCGCGGAACCGGCGATACCGTCCACCGTCAGGCTGTTCGCCTGCTGGAACGCGGTCACCGCCGCCTTCGTGCCGCTGCCGAAGCTGCCGTCCACCGTGCCGGAGTAGTAGCCCAATTGCGTCAAGGCCTGCTGCAAGCGACGCACATTGTCGCTCTTGTCGTTCTTCTGCAGCTTCAAGGCTGCCGCGCTGCTTGTGATGACCAGCGTCAGCATCAGCACCAGCGCCAGCACACGCACGATGCTCTTTTTCATAGCATTCCCCTCCAAATAATCCGGGAAGCTCTGATGAAATGAGGTAGTCAGATGGCGGAAAAGACATTCGCCAGATGGCTGCCGAATGAATCAGAGATTCCCACAGGTACTGTGGCTATTGTATCAGAAAATCACGCAATTGTAAAGAACTATTACGCATTTGTTACAAGTTGAACTTCTCCAGCAATTCCATCGGGTGGGCGATCAGCACCTTTGCGCCATTGTCCAGCAGCTCCTGCGCCGTGCGGAAGCCCCACAGCACGCCCACCGGATTCATGCCCGCGCTGCACGCACAGGTCATATCCACCTTCGTGTCGCCCAGATAGAGGAAATCCGCCGGGGCAATGCCGAGCTGCTCCGCCACCAGCAGCGCGCCCGCCTTGTCCGGCTTCACCGGCACGCCCTCCACCTGCCCGCGCACGACGCTGAACGGTACATCCGGGAAGAAGTGGCTGATGACGTTCTTCGTATCCGCGTCGGGCTTATTGGAGAGCACCGCCAGCTTCAAGCCGCGCTCCGCCAAGGCGTGCAGCAGCTCCGGAATGCCGTCGTAGGGCTGCGTTTTCACCTGCGTATGCTTCTCATAGTACGCCTGATACTCCGCCTGCACCGCGTCCGCCAAGTCCTGCCGGTCGCGAACCGCCCGCTGCGCCAGAATCTTCGCGCCGTTGCCGACGAGGTAGCAGTATTCCTTCGTCTCCCAGCCGGGCAGCCCGTGCAGGCGCAAGGCACGGTTCATCGCCGTGGCAATGTCGTCAATCGTGTTCGTCAGCGTACCGTCCAAATCAAACAAAACCGCCTGAATCATCAAAAAAATCTCCTTTATGTGATGAATGGATTTCGCGCCGCGCTGCCATGCTAGAGTGTGTTTCTAAAATGAGACCAGTGCAGTTTCGAGCAGATTTTCTTGCAATTCAAGGATGAAAACCGAAGGTTTACTGGCGGTAAATCGAGGTTTGAAGACGCGGAAGTGCAAGAAAAGATGCCGAAAATGCTGCTGGGCGAATTTAGAAACACACTCTAAGACAGAAAGGAGCGATGAACATGGACAAAAAACGCAAGGATTCCGTCATTCGCGCAACCGTCGACCGTGCCGCCCTGCTGCGCGGGGTGCTGATGCTGACGGCGCTCGCCCTGCTGCTCTGCTTCGGCTTGAAGCCCAGCCGCGCCGCCGCACCCGATGCCGAGGACGGCGCACTGACCGCCTCCGACGCCTCCGCCCGCCTGAGCGCCGAGTGTGAGCTGCTCCAGCGCGTCACCTTTTCCCCCTGCGGGCACGAAATGACGCGCCGCCAGCGCCTGCCAGCCGAACTGGCCGGCATGACGAAGGACGAACTCGCCGCGAAGTACGACCAGTGGGTCATCACGTCGTTTTCGCCCGCGCAGGTGAGCATGGAGCGCGCGCTTGCCCTCTACTGCCCGGAACACGTTGTGCTGATGCCGGACGAAAGCGGGCAGCTGTGCATCTTCCGCAACCGTTACGGCGACGCGCTGGCGCTGGTGCGCGAACTCGGCGTGCCGCTGAGCGACTTGCCGGACAATGTGCAGGAGGACGTGCGCGCGGGCATGGGCTTTGACGACGAGGTCACGCTGGAGAAGTGGCTGGAAAGCGTGCAGTCGTAATTCCGACGTACCCTCCCCCATTGTACGCCGATTCGCGCCGCTTGTCCAGCGGATTTCGCGGTTTTGTTTGCTTCCAGCGAAGAAGTATGCTATAATGATAGCGAACTTTCGCGATAGAGGTGAGCGCATGGCACGAATCGGCATCATGACCTTCCTGCACAATGACAACTACGGGTCGATTCTTCAGGCGTGGGCGCTGCAAAACGCCGTCCGTTCCTTGGGGTACGACGCGGAGCATATTGACTATGTTCCCTCGCAGACGGAAAAGATGAAGAATCTGCTGTGCAGCGGCAATTCGCCCCGCCTGATTTTGGACGGCATGAAAAAGCGCAGCGCGGCGCGTGGGCTGAACGAGGGCTTTGATGAGTTCCGGCAGACGCAGATGATTTTGTCGCCCATCTGCCGCGACCAGAGCGCGCTTTCGCATCAGGCGCTGTCATACGACGCGCTGATTTGCGGGTCAGACCAGATTTGGTCGCCGACGTGGCTCAATCCGGCGTATTTCCTGAATTTCACGAAGAAGCCGAAAGTCGCCTACGCGCCGTCGCTGGGCGTATCGACGATGACGGACAGCGCGAAAGGGCGCAAAATCGCCGCATTGATACGGGGGTTCGCCGCCATCTCCGTCCGGGAGGAAGAGGGCGCGGCGCTCCTGCAAGCGCTCATCGGCAAAAAGCCCGCCGTCATGCCCGACCCCGTGATGCTCCTGCCGCGCGAAAAGTGGCTGGAGCTCATCGGCGGCGACATCCCGATGGGCAATGATATTCTGTGCTTCTTCCTGGCGGACAATCCCGCGTACTGGACGCAGGTGGAGCAGATTCGGCAGAAAACAGGTCTGGGCGTGCGCGTCATTCCGCGGACGGAATCGGCACTCCAGTCCGCGTATCCGCTGGCAAAGGGCGTGACCCCCGCGCAGTGGCTTCGGCTGATTGCGGGCGCGAGCATGGTGCTGACGGACAGCTTCCACGCCGCCGCGTTTTCCCTCCTGCTGCACACGCCCTGCACAATTCTCCGCCGCTACCGCGAGGACGACCCCGAAAGCCGCAACAGCCGCGTTGACCAGCTGCTGCGCACGCTGCAAGTCGCCGACCCGACGCATCCGGATTTTTCCGTGGTGGACGAGCAGCTTGCCATCCAGCGGCAGCGGGGGTTGGACTTCCTGCAATCCGCCATCAGTCAAGCAGTGTCGCAAGCGATTCCGGCAAAGGCGAGGTAAGCGACAGCCAATCCCCCGTCATCGGGTGATGGAGCGTCAAGGCGCTGGCGTGCAGCGCGAACCGCCCCGGCAATTGCGGAATTTCCGTGCCGTAGAGGAAATCCCCGACGACCGGGCAGCCGATGGACGCCATATGCACGCGGATTTGGTGCGTGCGCCCGGTTTCAAGCACCAATTCCACCAGCGCGCGCGTTTTCCCGCGTTTCAGCACGCGATAGTGCGTCACCGACGGCTTGCCGGATGCGGTCACGATACGGCGGATGCTGGCGGCGTCCTCCTTGCCGATGGGCGCGTCAATCACGCCGCAGTCGTCATCCGGGCAGCCCTCCACCACCGCCTGATACGTCCGGATGAACTCCGGCGTATGCAGAAGCGCCTGCAAACGGTGCTGAATATGCGCGTCCTTGGCGACAATCATCAGCCCGCTTGTGCCCTTATCCAGCCGATTCACCGGACGGTAGACGAAATCCGTCGGGCAGCGCAAATGAGCGTACAGCGCGTTTTCAAGTGTGTCGTCCGGGTGCAGGGCGCTGGACTGGCTCGCCAGCGGGGCGGGCTTGTCAATCACGAACAGCCAGTCATCCTCATGCGCAATGGTCAGCGGCAGTTCATACGGCTTGACCGCGTACACCGGCGCGTTCTCCCGGAAGCGGATTGCCACCACCTGCCCGGCGCGCACAAACGCATCCACCGGGGTCACGACGCCATCCACCGTGATGCCGCCGTTCCACTTGGCGGACTTCATCGCCGTGTAGCTCACGCCCATCACGCGGCGCAGTACATCGCGCAGGCGCATCCCGTCCTGCTCCGGCAAAACCATATATTCCAACAAAAGCACCTCTTTTCAGGAGATGAAACCAATGAATGACATTCTTGCAATCCTCTCCGGCGGCGATTATGTCTCCGGCGAAAAAATCAGTCAGGAACTGGGCATCAGCCGCGCCGCCGTGTGGAAGCGCATTGCCCAGCTGCGCGAAGAGGGCTGGCAGATTGAAGCCGCCGGCCGCCGCGGCTACCGCCTCATCCCCGGCGACAGCCTCGACCCCATTTTCTGGGTGAATCAGCTGACGACCAAGACGCTTGGACGTGCCATCAACCACTACGAGCACACCATCACATCCTCCAACACGCTGGTGAAGCAGATGGCGGTGCAGGGCGCGCCGAGCGGGAGCCTGTGCCTGTGCGAATGCCAGACAGCGGGCAAAGGGCGGCTGGGGCGCACATGGTCAGCCCCCGCGGGGCAGGCGATCCTGATGAGCGTCCTCCTGCGGCCGAAGCTCCCGCCGAAAAACGCGCCGCTGATTACCCTCGCGACCGCGATGGCGATGGCGCACGCTGTCCGCGAAGTGACGGGCATTGACGCGCAGATTAAATGGCCCAACGACCTCGTGTTCTCCGGCAAAAAGCTGTGCGGCATTTTGCTGGAAATCAGCGCTGACCTCGACCAGATTGAGTACGTTGTCGTCGGCACGGGGCTGAACGTGCTGCGCGGGGCATATCCGCCGGAGCTGTCTGGCCGCGCTGCCGCCTTGGAGGAATTCGCCAATCCGCCCGTGCGCCGGGAGATTGTCGTGCACTACCTAAAGGCGCTGGAGGACAACATGACGCTGCTGGAGGAGTACGGCTTCCCCGGCATACAGGAAGCGTACCGCCGCCACTGCTGCACGCTGGGCAGCCGGGTGCACGTCATCGGCACAGAGATTGACTTCATCGGCACGGCGGAGGACATTGACGAGACGGGTGCGCTGCTGGTGCGCGACGAAAGCGGCGTATTGCAGCGTGTGCTGTCCGGCGACGTATCTGTGCGCGGGGTCATGGGCTATGTCTGAGCTGCGCGGCATCGGGCTGGATATCTGCGGCATTGCGCGGATGGCACAGCAGCTTGACAACACGCATTTCCTCCAGCGCATCCTGACGAAAGAGGAAATCGCGTACCTGCGCAGCCGCGGCGCGTCGGCGGCGGACACGCTGGCGGGGCTGTACGCGGCGAAGGAAGCCATCGTCAAGGCGCTCGGCTGCGGCATTGCCTTTCCGCTGACGGAGATTGCCATCTCGCACACGGCGCAGGGGCAGCCGACGGCGGTGCTATCCGGCGAGGCGGCATTGCGCTATCCGGGGCATCTGCTGCTGACGATTACGCACGATGCGGGCGTCGCGGCGGCATCAGCACTCTATTTAGAATGAAGGAAAGCCTGCTCATGCGGTGATTGGCGTGGGCAGGCGGTTTTTTAATTCGGAATGCGGAATGCGGAATTGTTGGGGGGCACGAAATCTTGGTGGAAAAAGCAGCTTGGGGGCGCGTCTGCGGACGCGCAAAGTTACTGCGCAGGGACGCTTCGCTGCCTGCGACCAAGTTGCCATACTACCCTTTTCTCTTGGAGTAGATTTAACGGTGTAACAGTTGGGGCGTTGCCCCAAACCCCACAAGGGACGCTGTCCCTTGACCCTGCAAGGGGCAATTGCCCCTTGACCCCTTTTCGCGATTGAGTTGAGTTCTCTTCCTTACTCTGCCCGCGTGCAGCTTTTTGGGGCTTCGCCTGAGCCGTTATTTGTCCGCCTTCAGCCAGCTTTCCCAAATGTCGGGCTGGTAGCCGATGGTGCATTTTTGTCCGCTACGGACGATGGGGGATTTCAGCAGCCACGGGTTTTCCTGAATCGCGGTCATAATCACGCTGTCGATGTTGCAGTAGCACGCGGGATGCTCCTTCGCGCGCTTGTCCTCGCGGTCAAGAAGCCCCTGCATCCCCACGTCCTTCGCCATCGTCTGCAATTCGCGCTCGCCCAGCTTGTGCTTCTTCAAATCCATCACCTGCACCTGCACGCGACGCTCCTTGAAGAAGCGCTCCGCCTTCTGCGCATCGAAATTCTTCTTGCTGATATAAAGCTGAATCACGCCTTGTTCCTCCTTACGTCGTCGCCCAAGAATTGCAGCAGCATACACTGTTTTCCATCCATCAGGCGGGATGTGATGCGCTCGGTGTAGCGGCGGCGCAGCTCCTCCACGTTCAAATTGGTGCTGATGACCGTGCCTTTGCCGCGCAGCTGCCGCTCGTTGATGAGGTTGAACCACTGCACGATGGTGATGTTCTCCATCAGCGGTTCAACGCCCATGTCGTCAATCATCAGCACGTCGGTATCCATCAGCGTGTCCATTTCCTCCTGTTTGCCGGAGAAGTACGCGCGGCGGGCAACGTCCAGGAAGCGGTAGGCGCTGATCATCATCACGTTGAAGCCGCGCTCCAGCAATCGCTTCGCGATGGCGTGCATCAGGTACGTTTTGCCCAGACCGCTCTGCCCCATCAGCAGCAAATCCATCGTCGCGGCATGGGGGTACTTTTCGGCGTACTGCTCGCACTGGTGGCGCAGCATGTCCATCAATTGCCGCTGGCTGTACTTTTTGCCCGGCAGCGGCTGGTCGGAGAACACATTCGGGTCAAACGCGGCGAACGACTGCTCCGCCTTTTCGCCCAAGCCGACCTCGCGGTACAGCCGCGCATAGAACGCACTGCGCAGGCACGGACACATTTCGCGAATCGGCTCGCCGACGTAGCCTGTGTCGCGGCACTGCTTGCAGCGGTAGACGGGGTCAAGATAATCCGCCGGGAAGCCGCTTTGGCGGAGCAAATCGGCGATGCGCTTGTTCATCACGTCCATGCGGGCGGGCAGGTCATCCGCCGCCGCTTTGCCGTTCAGGATGCCGCGCACGCCGCCGAAAATCAGGTTCTGCCGCTCGGCGAGGTACTGCCCAATCTCCGGGCAGCGGGTGATAGCTTCCTGCCGCCGCCGCATTTCCTCCTGCGAATTTTTGAGGCGCTGCTGCTCGTACTCCTGCTGCAGCGCCTGCATGATTTCCTTACGCATGGCTTTCCTCCCACTCCTGCATCATGGCGTCCATAGCATCCTGCGTCGGCGTGTAGGTGCGCTGGGTGTACTGCTGCTCCCCGACGGCCTTCGGTGCGCGCGCGGCGGGTGCGGTGGATTGGCTCGGCTGCTGCTCGAAGCGTTCGCGCTCCGCCTTTGCCGCCTCCATCGTCGTGATGCCTTTTTCCCGGAAAACTTTCAACATCTTGTTGAGGTATGCCATTGGTGATTTCTTCCCTGCCGCCCACGGCGCGCAGCCCAGCACAAACATCTGCGCAAACCGCCACTCTTCCGTCCACTGCTTCACAAGGGCACGGTCGGCGGCGTTCGGCTTCGTCTTTTCGTCCAGCTGCATCGCCTGATACAGCACAATCAGGAACTCGTTCTGCTCGTCAATCTGCCGCATGTACGCGTCAATTTCCGGCAGCGTGCGCAGGCTGCGGTTCTGCCATGCCATCAGCGTCTGCATCACGTCCTGCAGCGTCGTCATGCCCCATTTGGCGCACTGCTGCGCCGCCAGCAGAATCACCGGGTCAGGGTACATGGTCTGGAAGCTCTTGTACGTCGCTTTCGTCGTGTCGTTGATGGTAATGCTGTAATTGCCCAGCGCGCGCAGGAATTGCTTGATAGGCTCGTTTTCCTTCCGGCTGCCCTCGATATCGCCCGACACATCCTGCTCCGTGCGCACATTCCCCTGCTCGTGCAGCCGCTTCAAAATCCCGTCCAGATACGCAAACGACGGGTTGCTGCTCTTGATGGTCTCATCCACCGCGCGCAGGATTGCATCCGGCGTGAACTGCCAGTCCACCAGCCACTTGCTGTACATCGTCTGTTCCGGCTCGGTCGGGTAGCGGCGCAGGCCCAGCTTCTCCAGCACCTTCTTGCTGCCGCTCCAAACGGTCTGGTCGCGCCGGAAAATCTCCTGTGCCTCCTCCACCGTCTGCACCTTTTCGTCCGCCAGCCGCATGGCCATCTGCTCGGCTTTCTTCATGCTCACGTTCTTGCCGTGCTTCTGCACCATGTGGCGCATCATGGCAATCACCACGTCCGGCGGCAGGTGCATCTGCTCCACCCACTCGTAGCATTGGCTGACGTCCTTGCCATGCAGCCGGCGGTCGTTGTCGAACACGCCGTAGATGGCTTCCGCGAATTGCTCGTATGCGGGGTCAATCTGCGCCTGTGCGCCCGTCATCATCACCTGATAGATGTTCTGATAGCGGTACTGCGGCGGATTATCCGCCACGCGCTGCACCAGCCCCTTGCGCTCCCAATAGCGGTATGCCGCGCGAATATCATCCTCCGTCATGTTCAGCTCCCGCGCCATTTGCTGCAAATCGCTGATGGCCTCGTGATGATAGCACGCCACCAAGCCGAAGAGGTACACGCGCACCGCGTTCCCCGACGCTTCGGGCAGATAATTAAGGATGAACTGGTTGGGCAGCGGCGTTACGTCAAACAGCGCCGCCTGCTCGTCAAAGGAAAACATCGCCATGCAAGCCGACCTCCGTACCATCTTCCGACAGGTTTCCCTCCTATTATACCATGCTTGCTTCAAGCCGTCAAATGTGGTATAATGGAATTTGTTCATGCGGATTTCTGCATAAAAAAGGCACGGATATACATCATCAGGAGGATTCTCACCTATGGGGCGTACAGTAGTCATTGCGGAAAAACCGAGCGTGGGGCGCGATATTGCCCGCGTGCTTGGCTGCCAGAGCAGCGGGCGCGGCTGCCTGACGGGCGGCGACTGGGTCGTGACGTGGGCGGTCGGGCATCTGGTGACGCTGGTTGAGCCGGACGAGCTCGATGAAAAGTACAAGCGCTGGTCGTTTGATACGCTGCCGATTCTGCCCGCCGAAATCCCCTTGAAAGTCATTGCCAGCAGCCGCGATCAGTTTGCCGTCGTCCGCAATCTCATCAACGCGCCGGAAACCGACCGGCTCATCTGTGCAACCGACGCTGGGCGCGAGGGGGAGCTGATTTTCCGCTACATCTACGAAAAAGCGGGCTGCAAGAAGCCTTTCGACCGCCTGTGGATTTCCTCCATGACGGATGAGGCGATTCAGGAGGGCTTCCGCGCCATCCGCAGCGGCAGCGACTACGACGGCTTGTACCGCAGCGCGCAGTGCCGTTCACAGGCGGATTGGCTTGTGGGCATGAACGCCAGCCGCGCTTTTACCCTGCGCTATGACGCGCTGCTGTCCGTCGGGCGCGTGCAGACCCCAACGCTTGCGATTCTGGTCAAGCGGCGGAAGGAAATCGAGGACTTCAAGCCGGAAGAATACGCGACCGTCACGGCGGATTTCGGCGACTACCGCGGCATGTACTTCCGCGAAGGCTTGGAGCCGGACACGCACATCCCCAAAATCGACGACGCGAAAGCCCTTGCCGCGCAAATCAAGAATCAATCCGCCACAGTGATAAGCGCCGAAACCACCCGCCGCCGCGACCTGCCGCCCCAGCTCTACGACCTGACCAGCCTCCAGCGCGACGCGAACCGCCTGCTCGGCTTCACCGCCGACAAGACGCTCAAGCTCGCCCAGTCCCTCTACGAAACGCACAAAGCCCTCACCTACCCGCGCACGGACAGCCGCTATCTGCCGCCGGACATGATTCCGCGCGTTGTGCAGACGATGAAGGTGCTGCCGGAAAGCTATCAGGCGCTTGTGCCGGGCGCGCTGCCGGATGGGAAGCTGCCCGTCAGCAAGCGCACGATTGACGAAACGAAGGTCACCGACCACCACGCGATTCTGCCCACGCCGAAGCGAATCAATCTGGACAGCCTGCCCGAAGATGAGCGGCAGCTGTACGATATGGTCGTCCGGCGGATGCTGACGGCGTTCTATCCCGCGTGCGAGTACGACGCGACGAAGGTCATCACCGGGGTCGGCGAGCACCAATTCCGCACGAACGGGCGCGTCGTGCTGCAAAACGGCTGGCGGGATGTGCCGCCGCTGGCGAATCCGCCGAAAGCCGGGCACGCGAAGAAAAAATCCGCCGATGCCGAGGAGGAAACCGCCCTGCCGCCGCTATCCCCCGGCGACACGCGCACCGTCCGCGCCGCCGAGGTCAAGAGCGACCAGACAAAGCCCCCGGCGCAGCACAACGACGCGTCCCTGCTCTCCGCGATGGAAACCGCCGGGCGCGAATCCACCGACGAGGAAATCGCGCGGCAGATGAAAGGCAGCGGCATCGGCACGCCCGCGACCCGCGCCGCCATCATCGAGCGGCTGATTCAGGTCGGGTACGCCATCCGCAAGGGCAAGACGATTCTGGCGACGGACAAGGGCGTGCAGCTGATTCAAATTGTGCCGCAGGAGCTGTCCTCCCCTGAAATGACCGGGCGCTGGGAACTCGCGCTCGACCAAATCACCGACGGCAGACAGGACGCGGACAAGTTCATGGACAGCATCCGCAAATTCTCCACGTTTCTGGTGAATTTCGCCCGGAATAACCGCGCCGATGTGGTCTTTCCGGATGATGGGCGGCGAAAGAAGCGCACGCAGTCGATGGTCACGCGCGGCACGAAAATTGACGGCTGCGTCTGCCCGGTCTGCCGGAAGGGCGGCGTGCTGGAAAGCCCGCAGGCGTTCTTCTGCTCCCGCGCGGCGGACGGCTGCCACTTCACCCTCTGGAAGGACTGCCTGACGCGCGGCGGCGGGCCGATGCTGACGGAAAAGCTGCTGCGCCTGCTGCTGGAAAAACAGGTTGTGCGCGGCTCAACGGGCGCAATCACGATGCTGGACGGCGCGATTTCGTTCTTCCCCAACGGGTCGGATCGCGCCAGCGCCTGTCGCCCGCTGACGTACGAGAAAAAGCACCGCTGATACGCCTTGCTTTTTTCCGCTAATACGTGTACAATAGAGTGTGTTTCTAAAATGAGACCGGTGCAGTTTCGAGCAGATTTTCTTGCAATTCAAGGATGAAAACCGAAGGTTTACTGGCGGTAAATCGAGGTTTGAAGACGCAGAAGTGCATGAAAAGATGCCGAAAATGCTGCCGGGCGAATTTAGAAACACACTCTAGGAAATGAAATGGAAACGCCGGTTTTTTTCCGGCAGAAAGAGGTCTTACAATGGCTGCAAAGCTCCGCAAGCGTGAGGAAATCCCCGCGCAGTACAAATGGGACTTGTCGCACATTTACCCTGATGATGCCGCGTGGGAGGCCGCTTTGGCGGATGTGCTTGCGTCCGGCAAGAAGTTCGCCGCGTGGGAGGGCAAAGTCGCCGAGAATCCCCGTCAGGCCATTCGCGAGTATTTCGACTTGAATCAGCAGGCTGAGCCCGTTTTCTCCTACGCGTTCCTGCGCGGCGAAACGGACAACGGCGACCCGGTTGCGCAGGGACTTCGCGCCCGCGCGTCCCAGATGGGCGTGCAGCTGTCCACCGCGATGTCCTTCTTTGAGCCGGAGCTGCTCTCGCTGGATGATGCGCTGCTGGCGGAAATCGCCGCTGATCCGGCAATGGCGGATTATGACGCGTTCCTGCGCAACCTGATTCGCCAGAAGCCGCACACGCTGCCTGCCGAGCAGGAGAAGCTGCTCGCCATGATGGGGCAGGTCGCCCAAGCACCGAACCACATCTTCGGGATGCTGACCGACGTGGATATGTCCTTCCCGCCCGTGCAGATGCCCGACGGCACGACTGCTGAGCTGACTGAAGGCACATATTCCCAGTTTATCCGTTCGGAAGACCGCGAAGTCCGCAAATCGGCGTTCGACGGCATCATGAACACCTACGGCAGTTTCGGCAACACCATCGCCGCAACGTACAACGGCAGCGTGCAGAACGACGTGTTCCAGGCGCGCGCCCGCCATTACGCCACCGCCCGCGATGCCCGCATGGAACCGCTGGAAATCCCCACGAGCGTCTACGACAACCTCATCAGCGAAGTGCACGCCGCGATTCCGGTGCTGAATGAGTATCTGGCGCTGCGCAAAGCGCTGATGGGGCTGGATGAATTGCACATGTACGACCTCTACACGCCGATGGTCAAGGATTTCCACATGGAGCTGAGCTACGACAAGGCGTTTGACCTTGTGCTGGAAGGCCTGAAGCCGATGGGCGAGGACTATCTGGCCAAGCTGCGCGAAGCCCGCGTCGGCGGCTGGATTGACGTGTACCCTTCCAAGGGCAAGTCCTCCGGCGCGTTTTCCTCCGGCAACCTGCGCGACGTGCACCCCTATGTGCTGCTGAACCACAACGACAATTTGTCTGATACGTTCACCATCGCGCACGAGCTGGGGCACTCCATGCACTCCTTCTACTCCAACACCAACCAGCCCGCGCCCAAGAGCGATTACAGCCTGTTCGTGGCGGAAGTTGCGTCCACCTGCAACGAGGCGACGATGATGCGCCACCTGCTCAAGACGTTCGCGGACGACAAGAAGACGCTGGCGTACCTGCTGAACCACTTCCTGGAGCAGTTCCGCACGACCGTGTTCCGTCAGACGATGTTCGCGGAGTTTGAGCTGATTGCCCACACGATGGCGGAGCAGGGGCAGCCGCTGACTCGCGAGAGCCTGTCCAAGGCATACTACGAATTAAACCAGAAGTATTACGGCGCTGTCTGCACGGTGGATGAGAACATCGCCAACGAGTGGATGCGCATCCCGCACTTCTATCGCTCCTACTACGTCTATGTGTACGCGACGGGCTTGTGCGCGGCGGTTTCGCTCAGCGACAAGATTCTGTCCGAAGGCGAAAGCGCCGTCCGCGACTACCGCAAGTTCCTGTCCGCGGGCTGCGCCGTGCCGCCGATTGACGCCTTGAAGCTGGCGGGCATCGACATGAGCAGCCCCGAACCCATCCGCCGCGCGCTGGGCGTTTTCAAGGACACGCTGGCGCAGTTCAAGGCGGTTATAATGGCGTAATACGATTTTTAGCTTCGCCTGAGCAATCTGCTTGCACCTTTTCCGCTCTGGCGTCCGGTCATTCCATTTAGCGTAGTGCCACTACGCTGCATTTCATTCCCGTTAGCCAGAACGAAAAATGTGCGGCGCATCTTTGCTCATTCTTAGCTAAAAATCGTATAAACAGGAGGTTCATTTTCCATGATGCAGGGTTACGACAAGGATGCGGCGGTTGCGTTCATCACCCGCTGCATCCGCAAGGCGGATCACCCGGAGCTGGCGGAGGACATTCCCGCGCTCGTGCCGCAGATGATTGATGCGGACATGGCGTACATGCACGAAGCGGGCGTTTTGGACGACGACGGCTACGCGGGCGACGCGTACTACGAGGATGACGAAGCAATTGAGTACATCGTCGAATCACTGGCGGCGAAGAACGCGCTCGACCCCGAACAGGCGGTCAAGCTCGCCGCGCTGGTGGACGACTACCTCGATGCCCAGCAGATGTTTTTGGAATCGCAGGGTATGGTGGAGTACGAGGAATAAACAAAATCATAATATGCGAAACGGGTCTGCACCTCGCTGGTTGGCAAGGGCAGACCCGTTGTTTTGTACATTATTCAGCGCTTTCAGTGTGATTTCTTGTTGTTTACTTATTAACAGTTATTGGATAGTTTTCTTGAGCAAACTGAATTGTTTTTTCACTAAACCCACAAGCATAAGATAAAAGGTTGTTCTGGTATATTGTTTTTGCTGCTGTAATAAACTCCTCCAAGTCCTTTTCAGTCGGCTCCAAGTCTATGCTCACAATTTTCGTCTCAACCCTAATTCCAGTCGCATCAATCGCTGTGGTCGAAATACTCATCTTGACTTTTATTGATATTTCTTTTGCGTTTACAATAGCGCCTAGCGCCTCTTCATTCGCTGCGGTCATAATCGTCAGCTGCTCACCATCTACATCCATCAACTTACATATAATTTCCACTTCGTCTGCCAGTATTGTCACTTCTTGAATTATCCCATACGTTTCATTCTTATTATCCAATGCTTTTGCGTAGAGCACTACTCCTTGCACAGTGTTCTCATCCCCATCAGCTTGCAGTCCAACACCTATTGTGGCATCTGAAAATTCTTTCAAGTAGTGTCCATTGTATAACCAAGTTTTTTCAAACTTGTCATAGCTGTACCCGTCCAGCTTTTCCAGCACGGTATAGTCGAATTTCTGCTCCTCCGCTAATCCGACACACCCGCACATCATGACTACCAGCATCAGCACCGCCAGAAACCGTTTCATTCGTTTCTCCTCCTTTTTTCGGGTTCACCCCGTTGCAACTATTGTAACCTGTTTCAGGTTATTTGTCAATACTCTGTTTCAGGTTATAATAGAATATTACGCGAGGTGATGTTGATGCGGTATCGTCGATTGCGTGATTTGCGCGAAGACCACGATTTGAAGCAAATCAACGTCGCCTCTATGCTCAACATGTCACAAACTGGTTACAGCAAATACGAAACCGGCGAAAACGATATTCCGACGCACATTCTCATCCAGCTTGCAGATTTCTATCACGTCAGCATCGACTATCTGCTCAATCAAACCGATAATCCGGAACGAAACAAATGACGGATCTCTTCCATCAACGGAATGAGCCGTCATTTTTCATTCCACGCAAAAAGAGCGGCCTGCTCTTTTCAGAACAAGCCGCTCGATATTTACGCAACCGTCAAATTACGCGTGGGGGCCAGCTTCAACCAGCGCCTTGCCAGCGTCGTTGCCGGTGTACTTGACGAAGTTCTTCTCGAAGCGGGACGCCAGATCCTTCGCCTTGTTCTCCCATTCGGAAGCGTCGGCGTAGGTGTCGCGGGGGTCGAGAATCTTGGAGTCCACGCCCGGCAGTTCGGTCGGAACCTCAAAGTCGAAGTACGGAATCTTCTTGGTGGGTGCCTTCAGGATGTCGCCGGACAGAATCGCGTCGATGATGCCGCGGGTATCCTTGATGGTGATGCGCTTGCCAGTGCCGTTCCAGCCGGTGTTGACGAGGTACGCCTTCGCGCCGTTCGCCTTCATCTTCTTGACCAGCTCTTCGCCGTACTTGGTCGGGTGCAGTTCGAGGAACGCCTGACCGAAGCAAGCAGAGAAGGTGGGGGTCGGCTCGGTGATGCCGCGTTCCGTGCCGGCGAGCTTCGCGGTGAAGCCGGACAGGAAGTAGTACTGGGTCTGTTCGGGCGTCAGGATGGACACGGGCGGCAGCACGCCGAACGCATCAGCAGACAGGAAGATGACGTTCTTCGCGGCGGGCGCGGCGGACACCGGGCGCACGATGTTCTTGATGTGGTTGATCGGGTAGGACACGCGGGTGTTCTCGGTCACGGACTTGTCGGCGAAGTCAATCTTGCCGTCCTTGTCGAGGGTGACGTTCTCCAGCAGCGCATCACGGGTGATGGCGTTGTAGATGTCCGGCTCGGAGTCCTTGTCGAGGTTGATGACCTTGGCGTAGCAGCCGCCTTCAAAGTTGAACACGCCGTTGTCGTCCCAGCCGTGCTCGTCGTCGCCGATCAGCAGACGCTTGGGGTCGGTGGACAGGGTGGTCTTGCCGGTGCCGGACAGACCGAAGAAGATGGCAGTGTTCTTGCCTTCCTTATCGGTGTTGGCAGAGCAGTGCATGGACGCGATGCCCTTCAGCGGCAGGTAGTAGTTCATCATGGAGAACATACCCTTCTTCATCTCGCCGCCGTACCACGTGTTCAGGATGACCTGCTCACGGCTGGTGATGTTGAACGCCACGCAGGTTTCAGAATTCAGACCGAGTTCCTTATAGTTCTCGACCTTCGCCTTGGACGCGTTGTAAACCACGAAGTCCGGGGTGAAGTTCTTCAGCTCTTCTTCAGAGGGCTGGATGAACATGTTCTTGACGAAATGCGCCTGCCACGCCACTTCCACGATGAAGCGGACGGCCATGCGGGTGTCCTTGTTCGCGCCGCAGAAGGCATCGACGACGTACAGCTTCTTATTAGACAGCTCCTTAATCGCCAGATCCTTCACGGACGCCCACGTGGACTCGGTCATCGGATGGTTGTCGTTCTTGTAGCCCTCGCTCGTCCACCACACGGTGTTCTTGGAGTTCTCGTCCATGACGATATACTTGTCCTTGGGGCTGCGGCCGGTATAAATGCCGGTCATGACGTTCACAGCGCCCAGTTCGGACACCTGACCCTTTTCATAGCCCTCGTTGGTGGACTTGGTTTCTTCTTCGAACAGCAGATCGTAAGAAGGATTGTGCACAACCTCGGTCGTGCCGGTAATGCCATACTTGCTCAGATTCAGCTCTGCCATGTAGAACCTACCTCTTTCTTTAAATTGGTGGGACAATACACTGCGGATTCAGGGAAAATCCCGATTCTCCGCATTTATATCATACACCACTTGCGCGGTAAAATCAAGATGTACTTTGGCAAATTTTCTGCGAACAGCTTGACACTTGATGCTTTTTGTCTAGCGTGTGTTTCTAAATTCGCCCGGCAGCATTTTCGGCATCTTTTCTTGCACTTCCGCGTCTTCAAACCTCGATTTACCGCCAGTAAACCTTCGGTTTTCATCCTTGAATTGCAAGAAAATCTGCTCGAAACTGCACCGGTCTCATTTTAGAAACACACGCTAAAGCACAGCAAGGTCAGGGGTAAACCCATGCGGATTCGCCCCTGACCATTATACTATTTCCAGATAAGAATGCGCCAAGATGCGCCGCGAATTTTTTCTTCTGCCTAACGCGAATGGAACGCAGCGTAGCAGCGCTACGCTAAGTGGAATGAGCGGACGGCGGAAGGAAAAAGGCGCAAGCAGATGGCGCAGGCGAATCTGGAAATAGTATTACCTATTAGACAGGCATCGTCTTGTCAGCCTTGTTCAGCATGGTGGAATCCACCTTCAGCTGCTGGGCAGCGCGATACTCGAAGAACTTCGGCGCAACCTTCGGGAACATGGCGTAGGACAGCACGTCTTCCTCGCACTGATACCATTCGCGCATTTCCTCACGCAGCTTGTCGAGTTCCGGCGGAATGTCGTCGGCGTAGCGATGGGTGATGACCTTCGTGTCGCCGATGCACTTCTTGCGCACGTCCTCGTTCACCTTGCCCGGCAGACGGCCGTAGTGGCCCGCCAGCAGGTCCTTGGATTCCTTCGGCACCATCTTGTAGCGCTCGCCGCCAAGCACGTTCATCACGGCCTGCGTGCCCACGATCTGGGAGGTCGGCGTGACCAGCGGCGGATAGCCGAAGTCCTTGCGGACGCGCGGCACTTCCGCCAGCACGTCGTAGTACTTGTCCATCTGGTTTGCCTGCTTGAGCTGGCCAATCAGGTTGGACAGCATGCCGCCCGGCACCTGATACTGCAGGGTCTTGACGTCCACGCCCAGCACGCGCGCCGGGTCACGCCAGCCGTCCTTGGTCAGGCGATCCGCCACCGTGCGGAAGTGCGCCGCCAGCTGCGCCAGCAGGTCGAGGTCGAAGCCCGTGTCGTATTCCGTGCCCTTCAGGGTCGCAACGAGGGATTCGGTCGCCGGCTGAGACGTGCCGGAGCCCAGCGGGGACAGGCAGGTATCCACCACGTCCACACCCGCCTCGATGGCCTTGAGCAGCACCATGTCGCCCGTGCCGGTGGTGTTGTGCGTGTGCAGGACGATGGGCAGGTCGGTTTCCTTCTTCAGGCGCTTGACGAGGCTGTACGCCTTGTAGGGCAGCAGCAGGTTCGCCATGTCCTTGATGCAGATGACGTCCGCGCCCATCTTCTGGATGTCCACAGCGAGCTTGACGAAGTAATCCTCGTTGTGCACGGGGGATTCGGTGTACGACATGGCGATTTCCGCCGTGCCGCCGTACTTCTTCGTCGCCTTGACGGCGGTCTGCATGTTGCGCAGGTCGTTCAGCGCGTCGAAGCAGCGGATGATGTCAATGCCGTTTTCGACGGCCTTCTTGACAAAGAAATCCACCACGTCGTCCGCGTAGGGACGGTAGCCCAGCAGGTTCTGACCGCGCAGCAGCATCTGCAGCTTGGTGTTGGGCAGCGCCTTGCGCAGCTTGCGCAGCCGCTCCCACGGGTCTTCGTTCAGGAAGCGCAGGCACGCGTCGTAGGTCGCGCCGCCCCAGCACTCCAGAGAGTAGTAGCCAACCTTGTCCAGCATTTCGCAGGCAGGCAGCATCTCATCGGTACGCATCCGGGTTGCGGCCTGAGACTGGTGGCCGTCGCGCAGGATGGTATCCGTAATTTGAACCTTTGCCATAGGACGAATTTCCTCCTTCAGTTCGGTCAGAGGCGGAGAAGCACTCCCCTGCCCCTGACCGGATACGTTGGATACTTTTCCATCTGACTGCTGATTTATTCAGCCAATTATCAGCCGAACATACTGAGCAGCACGCCAGCCGCGATGGCAGAGCCGATAACGCCAGCAACGTTCGGGCCCATGGCGTGCATCAGCAGGAAGTTCGCGGGATTCGCCTTCTGACCTTCCTTCTGGGACACACGCGCCGCCATCGGCACAGCGGACACGCCGGCAGAGCCGATCAGCGGGTTGATCTTGCCGCCGGAGAGCTTGTTCATCAGCTTCGCCAGCAGCACGCCGCCCGCCGTGCCCATGCCGAACGCGACGATGCCCATCGCGATGATTTCAAGCGTGCGCACCGTCAGGAAGGTAGAGGCAGTCGCCGTTGCGCCGACCGTGATGCCGAGGAAAATCGTGACGATATTCATCAGCTCGTTCTGCATCGTCTTGTTCAGACGTTCGGTCACGCCGCATTCCTTCGCGAGGTTGCCCAGCATCAGGCAGCCGACCAGCGGAGCAGCGGACGGCAGCAGCAGCGCAACCAGAATGGTGACGACGATGGGGAAGATAATCTTCTGCGTCTTGGTGGCAGGCTTGAGCTGCTCCATGACGATTTTGCGTTCCTTCTCGGTGGTCAGGGCGCGCATAATCGGCGGCTGAATGACAGGCACCAGCGCCATGTAGGAGTATGCAGCGACCGCGATCGGGCCAAGGAGGTGCGGGGCGAGCTTGCCCGTCAGCCAAATCGCCGTCGGGCCGTCCGCGCCGCCGATGATGCCGATGGCGCCCGCTTCCGCAGCGGAAAAGCCGAACACGGCATACGCGAAGATGTACGTCATGAAAATGCCCAGCTGCGCCGCCGCGCCCAGCAGCAGCGTCTTCGGGTTAGAAATCAGCGGCCCGAAGTCCGTGCCCGCACCAACGCCCATGAAGATAAGGCACGGATAGATGCCCAGCTTCACGCCGAGGTACAGGTAGTCCAGAAGACCCGCGGAAATCGTCTTGCCCGCCGTCGCCAGCATCGCGCCGGTGGCGGTGTAGACCGCGCCGTTCTTCAGGAAGGCATCCTCCAGAATGATGTAAGCCGCGTTGCCGTTGGCGGCGAACTGCGCCAGGATGTCAGCAAAAGGCACCAGCTTCGTCGGGTCGTCAATGGTAACGGTGTTGACAAAGTGACCCAGCACGACATTGTTGCTGGTCAGAATCTGACCGGCGGCATTGACCATGTAGCCCACGGAATCAACAAAATCCTTGCCGTCTATCAAGACCGCGCCGCCGAACAGCGCCCAGTTGGCATGGCCGCCGGCGAAGAGTTCTTCGTGGAAGATGTCGCTGCCCAGCAGGTTGGTCAGCAGCATACCGAAGGCAATCGGCAGCAGCAGCAGCGGCTCAAATTGCTTGACAATGGCGAGATACAGCAGTACGCAAGCGATGGCGACCATGATCAGCGCCAGCGGGTTCGTCAGATACTGGTAGATACCCGAGGTCGTGACGAGCCCCATGAGGGTTTCGCCCACATTGATTCCCATTATATCAGCTCACTTTCCTTCGGGATCGGTAAATACGTCGGATTACGCCAGCACGACCAGCGTGTCGCCCGCGCCGACCGTCGCGCCCTTGGTCACAACGACCTGCGCCACTTTGCCGTCCTTGGGGGCGGGAATTTCGTTTTCCATCTTCATGGCTTCCAGCACGCACAGCACCGTGCCCGCCTTGACCGTGTCGCCAACCTTGACCTTCACGTCCAGGATGTTGCCGGGCATGGGCGCCTTAACGGGTTCGCCGCCCGCCACGGGAGCAGCCGCAGCAGCCTTGGGCGCAGCAGCCGGAGCCGCCGCCACGGGAGCCGCCGCCACAGGGGCAGCAGCGCGCACGGGCGCAGCGGTCTGCACGCCGCCGACTTCTTCCACATCCACCACATAAGTCTGACCGTTGACCGTAATATTGAAGGTACGCATGATGGGATTTCCTCCTGTCAAAATCGTTCAATTTGTTGTCATGTTCAAGCCGATACTATTTCCAAATGAGCATGTGCCAAGATGCGCCGCGAATTTTTCTTTCTGGCTAACGTGAATGAAACGCAGCGTAGCAGCGCTACGCTAAGTGGAATGAACGGACGCCAGAAAGGAAAAGGCGCAAGCAGATGGCACAGGTGAATGCAGGAAATAGTATATTAGAAGCGGCTGTACACCTGTTCTTCGCGGCCAGCCTTCTGCCAGGCGGGCGCATTCTGCACGCGGCGGACGCGGCGCACCGTGAAGGCGCTGCCATCCTCCATCATCATCGCCACAGCGGCGGAAATGACCGCAATCAGCTCGCTGTCATCCGCCACGGGCACTTCTTCCACCACGGGCGCGGCAACCGGCGCGGGAGCGGGCGCTTCCGCCTGCTTCTTTGCCTTCTTGCCGCCCTTGCCGAGGTTCGCGGTGGCATTTTCCATCAGCTTGATCAGACCAATCAGAATCGTCAAACCGAGGAACACGATGGCGATGCCGATGAGGGTGACGGTCAAGCCGAAGCCCAGATTATTGCCCAGATTACTCAAAAAGGCTGCAAAGTCCATTTTTCACACAATCCTTTCCTCAATCACAGCGGCAGGTTGCCGTGCTTCTTCGGGGGATTGGATTCGCGCTTGGAGGAGAGCATCTCCAGCGCCGCAATGACATACTTGCGCGTTTCGGCGGGATCAATCACGTCATCGACCATGCCAGCCGCGGCAGCCGCCACGCCGTCCGCCACATCCGCGGCGAACTTCGCTTCCAATTCCGCACGGGACTGGAGCGCGGGCTTCTTATCCGCCTTCAGGTCGTCGGTGTAGAGCACCTGCACCGCCGCTTCGGGGGTCAGGGCGGAAATCACCGCGCCCGGCCACGCGTAGGTGACGTCAGCATTGCTCTTGCCGCCCATGGCGACATACGCCTGGCCGATGGCATTGCCGGTGACGATGGACACCTTCGCCGTCGTCGCTTCCGCGTAGGCGTAAAGCAGCTGGGTGGTCGCCTTGATGGTCGCCGCCTGCTCGTCAACCGCCGGGACGGCAACGCCCTTGCTGTTGATCAGGGACACGACCGGCAGGCTGTAGCAGTCGCACAGGCGGATGAAGCGCGCGGCCTTGCTTGCGGACTGCGCCGTCAGCACGCCATCGTTCTCCTTGCCGTTGCCAACCACCAGACCGACCGGACGGCCGCCGATGCGGGTCAGCGCAACGCGGATTTCCTTGCCGTAGTCCTTGTAAAGCTCCACATACGCCGCGCCGTCCGCCATGGCAGCCAGCTGGCTTTCCGCGTCCGCCGCGTCCAGCACGGGCAGAATGCGGTTCATGTCGTCGGTATCCACAATCGCGGCATCCTCCGCGTTGCAGCCGGGCAGATAGTCCAGCACCTGCACCGCCAGAGAGATGGCTTCGTCCTCGTCCTTGGCCGTCAGCGCGACGCCGCCCTGCGCAGCCATCGTCTTCGCGCCGCCGACCGCCTTGGCATCCACCGTCTTGCCGGAAATGGCGCTCATGACCTGCGGGCCATAGACCATCAGCTGACCAACGTTTTCGGCTTCAATGGTGATGTCAGCCAGCTGGGCAATCATTGCCGCGCCGCCGACCACCGGGCCCAGCACCAGCGCGATGACCGGCACCACGCCGCTGAGCTTTGCCAGACGGGTGAAAACGGAGGCGTAGGCGTTCATCGCCGCCGCGCCCTCGTCAATGCGCACACCGGCGCTGTCGCACAGGGCGATCACGGGCGCGCCCGTCTTCTGTGCCAGATCCAGCACCTTGACAATCTTCTGCGCCTGCATCTGCCCCATCGCGCCGCCATGCACCGTGAAATCCTGCGCGAACACGTACACAGGGCGATCCTGCACCGTGCCGCTGCCGGTCACGACCCCGGCGTAATCCCCATTGCGGGATACCAGCGCGTCCGTCTCCACGAAAGAGCCGGCGTCCAGCAGCTTCGCCACCCGTTCACGGGCGGTCAGCTTGCCAGCCGCGCGCTGCTTTGCGATTCGTTCCGCGTCTCCCTGCAGGATGCTCTGCTTTTTCGCCAGCACCTGCTTCAGGTTCTGCTCACTCATGTTCAAAACTCCCTCCATGTCATGCCCCTTTCGGGGCGGGAAAAGTTGAGGTTACAATTTAGCCCGACTTTTCTAATTCTACATGTCCCCCCTATTTCCTGCTGCCCGGAAAAATTTTGTGGTTTTTCTGAGGAATCCGGCGGGATTTTTGTGAAAATCGTCCGAACCGATGAAATTTCGTCAAAAAATGCACCCGGCAGGAAACGCGGAATGCGAATCATCCTGACGGGTGCGCCAATGGTTACGCCGTTGTGAAGACTTGATAGGCGCAGGTTACGCGGTAGCCGAGTTTCTGCGCAATGTGTGCTGATGTTTCATTCGCCGCGTCCCACGTCGCGATTTTCCCCTGCTGATGCGCCGTCAAGATGAGCTTCGCCGCTGCCAGCAGCGCATAGCCGTGTCCGCGGTGCGCCGGTGCTGTGTCCACCTCCACCTCGATGCCGCCGGGATACGCCGCGTAGCTGGATGCGCCGGACACAAACGCCCCGTCCGCGCAGACCAGCACGCCCAGCCCGCTGCGCGCATATTCATCCTCCGTGAATTGACTCACGAAGTCCGCCGCCCACGAATTCTTGCGGCAGAACGCCATTTCCGCCGCGCCAATCGGCACAAGCGTCACGCCCTGCGGCAGATTCGCCAGCAGCGCAGTCAGGTGCGCATCCTCCGGCTGACGGCACGGGTCAAAGGCGATGCGCTCCGACCACGTTCCCGACCGCTGCGCCTGCACCAGTGCGAGAAACGCACTGCTCCCCTGCACAATCCACGCGCGATTCTCCGCGTTCAGTGCGCGCCGCACCAATTCTTCCGACGGTTCGCCGCCGAGGAAGAGGAAATCGCCCGCCAGCACCGCCGCGCTACTCGGACGCGCCGCACCATCCGTCATCACGCGTCCCTGCCAGTTCAGCGCCGCTTCGATGATGCCGTGCGCACCCGGCAGTCCGGCAAACATCCCGCGAATGTCCGCGCTGCTCACCCCTTCACGTCCTCCTGCACTATCGTGTTCGCCTTGCCGAAGGTCGTTTCCAGCGCCGCGAGGAAGGATTCGTCGCTCTGGTCGGCTTTCTTTTCCTTCACCGCGCCGATGGCCTCAAAGCGGCATTGCATCCCCGATGCCTGCGTCAGCGCCGCCGCAATCGCCGCGCGCTTCTTCTCCTGATTCATCAGCCCGACGTACAGCTCCTGCCCCATCGGCGCCTGCCAGCGGTAGGTGTCGCCGTCGCACCCGGCGTATTTGCCCATCGTCAGCATCGCGAACGTGCCGGGGTCGGAGCGCTTCAGGATGTTCATGGCTTCCTTCCACGCGTCCGCGTCGGTCTTGCCGGTCGGGGTCATCACGGCAAGCGCGGCGGGTTTGGGCGCTTCCTGCTTCGGCTCGGATGCAGGCTTTGCCGCCTTTTTCGCGGGCTGCGCAGGGGCAAACGCGCCGCTTTGCAGCTTCTCCTGCAAGACGGTCAGCTGCTTTTCCAGTTCGCTGATGCGGTCGTTGAGCGCCGCCGTATCCGCCTCGCTCGTCCGCAGGCAGCTTTTCAGCGCGGCGTTTTCCAGTACGATTCGCGGCGACGACGCCCAGCGCAAATCCGTTTCCACGCGCATAAACAATTCCAGCATGTTCATCAGCCGCGTCGTGGTGAATTTTTCCGCCTGCTGCGCGTACTCCTGCGCATCCTCCTGCGTCAGGTCAAGCAGGGCGCTCAGGTCGTCCGGGCTGCACTTGGCAATCAGCAGCGCGCGCAGGTGCTGGCTGACGTCCTTGGCGAACACCATCGGTTCGCGCCCGGCGCGCATCAATTCGTCAATCATCCGCATGACGGCGGACGCGTCCTCTTTTTCCAGCGCATCGGCGAAGCGGAAGAGGAAGCTGCGGTCGCTCGTGCCCAGCACATTGCGCACGAGGTCTTCCGTCACCTGATTGGAATAGCCCAGGCACATGTCCAGTATCGACATCGCGTCGCGCAGTCCGCCCTCTGCGGCGCGGGCGATGAGCATCAGCGCGTTCTCCGACGCTTCCGCCTTCGCGCCCTCCGCCGCCTGACGCAGCCGCCCCGCGATTTGGTGCGCCGGAATCCGCCCGAAGTCGAAGCGCTGGCAGCGGCTAAGAATCGTCGCGGGCAGCTTCTGCGGCTCGGTCGTCGCGAGGATGAAAACGACGTACGCCGGCGGCTCCTCCAGCGTTTTCAGCAAAGCATTAAACGCGGGAGTGGACAGCATGTGTACTTCGTCGATGATGTAGACCTTGTATTTCCCCTGCTGCGGCGGATATTTGACCGTCTCGCGCAGATTGCGGATTTCCTCGACGCCATTGTTGCTCGCCGCGTCGATTTCCATCACGTCCATCGACTCGTCCGCCAGCAGACGGCGGCAGGATTCGCACTGCCCGCACGGATCGCCGTTCACGGGGTGCTCACAGTTGATGGCGCGCGCGAGGATTTTCGCGGTGGACGTCTTGCCCGTGCCGCGGCTGCCGCAGAAGAGGTACGCATGGGCGACGCGCCCGCTCATCACCTGATTGCGCAGCGTGGAGATGACCGCCTCCTGCGCCACCATGCTGGAAAAGTCTTTGGGTCGCCACTGGCGGTAGAGTGCCTGATATGCCATAATTTCTGTTTTACTCCTTACAGTATGCGATTATTGCAGAGGATTTCGCGCCTGCGGACGCGAGGAGGGGGCTTTCCGCTCGCCCCCTCCACCCCTTCGGCGCCGCCACTTGTTTGGGAAGCTCCAATCATTTCAAATCATTCGCTTAAAGACGATAAATTCTTCCCCGCGCGCGACCAGCACGCCCTGATCGCCTTCCGCCGCCAAGCCGTAGTCCTCGCCCGGCACTTCCAGCTCCATCCGCATTCCGTTCACCTTCTGGAAGGTCATATAGTAGATGGTTTTCGGCGCGCCGTCCTCCTGCGTCACCAGCGTGCGCTTGCCGACGACGCTCGCTTCCATGCTGTCAATCGGCGCGCGCGCATCGTCCGCCTCCACATGCACCATGCTCGTGATTTTTGCCACCAGCATCAGCACCAAAATCGCGCCCAGCACCGTGCCCAGCATCGTCAGCACATTCCGCAGCATTTCTGCATCCATCCGTTCTCTCCTCCGTTTGCTTCATCATGGGCATTATACCATAATCGGCGCACATGCACAAGAGTCGCCGGGCAGAAAAGCAGTTTTTCGCGCAAAATAAGCGAACATGTATTCTGAAATCTGCCCCAAATGCCCCCTGAAAAAAAGTTTGCAATTTTCCCGAAAAAATTTCAAAAAACCCCTTGCATTTTTCCGAGAACTATGCTATAATACTTTCTGTGCTCAGCGCTTCACCGCCTGACACAAAGAGAATAAGCGCTTGGGGCATTAGCACAGTTGGTAGCGCGCGACATTCGCATTGTCGAGGTCAGGAGTTCGAATCTCCTATGCTCCACGGATGGTCAAGGTTGAAAAGCCTTGACCTTTTCTTTTGCTTTCAAACATCCTGTAAAAGCCGACCGGACGGAGGATTTCTCCCCTGCCCGGTCGGGTTCTGTTTGCGAATATTGTTGGCGACTGAAACGCTGCCGGGACGCGGACAACGATTTTTTACCCCGAACCAGCATTCACGCATCACAAACCTATTGAAAGCGAACGAATGCGGCTGCACAAAACAAAACGCCACTCTTTCCCGCAAGAAATTGCAGTGGCGGGGGGAGTCCAGAGGGGGCTGAAATCCCCGCTCTTTCACTTTTCAGCCCCCTCTGGGCGCTCTTTGGTTACTTTCTGTCGCAACAGAAAGTAACGTCTTCGCCTCCGCAGAGGCGACGGGAGCAGCGGACAAAATCAAGCATCTTCAAAACACACATAAATTTCTCCACCGTATGGAAATAAAAGCACCGGACAGAGCCATCGCGCCCCGTCCGGTTTTCTTATTCCTCTTCTCCCCCGATGGCTTCCTTCAGCGTTCGCCAGCCCAGCACGGCGCACTTCACGCGCGCGGGCATGTGCGAAATATCCTTCAGCGCCCCGGCTTCCTCCAGCTCGTCGATTTCCTCCGCCGTCGCTTCGCCCTGAATCATCTTGCGGAAGATTTCGCCCAGATGCAGCGCTTCTTCCTTCTTCCGCCCGACAATCATGCCCAGCATAATGTCCGCCGAGGCCTGCGAAATCGCGCAGCCGTCGCCGACGAACGCGCCGTCGGTAATCACGTCGCCATCCACCTTCAGCTTCAGCGTGATGTCGTCGCCGCAGCTGGGGTTCACGCCTTCCAGCTCGATGTTCGCGTCCGGCAGATCGTGCTTGAATTCCGGGTGGATGTTGTGTTCTGTCAGAATTTCGTTATAAAAGTTCCTGTTTTCCATAGCCCATTCGCTCCTTGATTGTTTTCAGGCTGTCCAGCAGCCTATCCACCTCGTCCGGCGTGTTGTAGAACGCACAGCTTGCCCGAACCGTCGAGGAATAGCCGAGGTGCTTGAGCAGCGGCTGTGCGCAGTGATGCCCCGCGCGGATGCACACGCCGTCCGCCGCGAGGATTTCGCTCACGTCATGCGGATGCACGCCATCGACCGTGAACGTGACAATGCCGCTGTGTTCCGCCGGATTTTCCGACCCCAGCACATGGATGAACGGCATATCCGCCATCCCCGCCATCATGCGGGCAACCAGCGCCGTTTCGCGCTCGTGCATGGTGTCAAAGCCAACGGACTGCATGTAGCGAATCGCCGCGTGCAGCCCGACTGCGCCGGCAGCATTGCCCGTGCCCGCCTCAAACTTGTAGGGCAGCTCGGCATACGTCGCCCCGGTGCGCGTGACGGACTCGATCATCTCCCCGCCGGAGAGGAAGGGCGGCATCTTTTCCAGCAGCCTGCGTTTGCCGTACAGAGCGCCAATACCCATCGGGCCGAACACCTTATGCCCCGAAAACGCGAGGAAATCCGCGTCCAGCGCCTGCACATCCACGGGGATATGCGGCGTAGACTGCGCGCCGTCCACCACGATGACTGCGCCGACGCGGTGCGCCATATCCGCGATTTCGCGAATCGGGTTGACGCGCCCGATGACGTTGGAAACGTGCGTCACGGCAACGATTTTCGTCTTATCGGTGATGATTTCCGATACCTTGTTCAGGTCGAGCCGCCCATCCATTTCGCAGTCGATGAATTTGAGCGTTGCGCCCGTTTGCCGGCACACCATCTGCCACGGCAGCAGGTTGCTGTGATGCTCCAGGATGGACACCACCACCTCGTCGCCCGCGTGGACGTGAGACAGCCCATAACTGTACGCCACGAGGTTCAGCGCCTCGGTCGTGTTGCGCGTGAAGATAATCTCCTGACTGCTCTTGGCGTGCAGGAAATCGCGAACCGCCAAGCGCGCCTCCTCCACCGCCTCCGTCGCCGCGATGCTCAGCGGATACAGCCCGCGCAGGGGATTCGCGTTCTGCGTCTCATAGAACGTCTTTTCCGCGTCCAGCACGCACTGCGGGCGCTGCGCCGTCGCCGCGTTGTCCAGATACGCCGCCGTTTCCTGCATCAGCAGCGGAAAATCACGCCTGTAATCCGTCGTTTTCATCCATTTCCCCATCCAGTTCGTTCAGTATCGCCGCGCGCGCCGTTTCGCTTTTCACCTGCTGCGCCACGCGGGCAATCGCCGCGCGCGAAAGCAGCTTTTCCGCCGTTTCGCGGTCGATGCCGCGGCTGCCGAAGTAGAAGCGCGTGTCGTCGTCCATCTCGCCGATGGTCGCGCCGTGCGTGCCCTCGACATTCTCCTCCGCGCAGAGGATGACGGGCACGGTCTTGTTCACCGCGTCCTCGCCCAGCATCAGCACCGTTTCCTGTTCGCTGCCGACCGACCCGGACGACCCGCGCTTGAAGTCAATCGTGCCGCGGAAAATCTTCTTCGCCGCGTCATTCAGCGCGCCGGACGCGTTGATTTCGCACTTTGTCTTTTTCCCCCAGTGGTTGACGACAAGGTTCATGTCCAGCGTCTGATTTTTCCGCGCCAGATAGCCGATATTCGCCGCAAACGACGCGTTCTCGCCGTCCAGCCCGATGCCCGTCTGCGCGTACACATCGCCGTGACCCAGCGTCACTTGCCGCAGCACAATCCGCCCGCTGCCGTGGCAGTGCCCGATGACTTCATCATACACCAGCGCGTTTTCGCCCGGCGCGACCAGCTGAATCAGCTCAATTTCCGCGCCGTCCTCGGCGGTCAGCTCCGTCTGCACATGCAGCTTGCCCGCCGTGCGAAGGATCTGGAAAAGCGACTTTTTCGCGCCCTTTTCCGCCTGAATGGTCACGCGCTTGCGGGTATACGCCGCGTCCGATGCAATCAGCATATCCGCCTTTTCTGCGGATTCTTCCGGCAGCACAACCGTCGCGCTTTCGTCCCAGTCAATACTCGCTTCATTCACGCCCAGACGATTCCACGTCCGGCTGGGCAGCTGATTGATGGTCATTTTTCCCATTGATGGATGCTCCTTTCCGCTCAGCCGATGCTGCCCTTCATTTCAAGGCGGATGAGGTTGTTCATCTCCACCGCGTATTCCACCGGCAGTTCCTTGGACACGTTGTCCGCAAAGCCGCTGACAATCAGCGCGCGCGCGTCCTCTTCGCTCATGCCGCGGCTCATCAGGTAGAACACCGCGTCGTTGCTGATGCTGCCGATTTTCGCCTCATGCCCGATGGCGGCGTCGCGCGTGCGGATGTCCATCGCGGGAATCGTGTCCGAGCGGCTCTCGCTGTCGAGCATCAGCGACTGACAGGATACCGCGCTCTTGGCCTGCTTGGCGCTCTTCTCCACCACCACGCTGGAGCGGAACGTGCTGATGCCGCCGCTCTTGCTGATGGAGCGCGTGTTCATGTACGAACTGGTATTTTTGCCAACGTGCACGACTTTCGCGCCCGTGTCGAGATTCTGCCCCGCGCCTGCGAACGTCACGCCCGTGAACTCCATGCGGGCGCGGTCGCCCTTCAAGATGCTCATCGGATACAGGCAGCCCACATGCGACCCGAACGAGCCGGAAATCCACTCAATCGTGCCATCCTCCTCCACCAGCGCGCGCTTGGTGTTGAGGTTATACATGTTCTTCGACCAGTTTTCGATCGTCGAATAGCGCAGCTTCGCGCCCTTTTTGACGTACAGCTCCACGCAGCCGGCGTGGAGGTTCGCCACGTTGTACTTCGGGGCAGAGCAGCCCTCAATAAAGTGCAGGCTTGCGCCCTCGTCCACAATAATCAGCGTATGCTCAAACTGCCCCGCGCCCTTGGCGTTCAGGCGGAAATACGATTGCAGCGGAATGGACACCTGCACGCCCTTGGGAACGTACACAAACGAGCCGCCCGACCAAACTGCGCCGTGCAGCGCCGCAAACTTGTGGTCACGCGGGGTGACGAGCTTCATGAAGTACTTGCGCACCATCTCGGCATATTCGCCGTGCAGCGCGCTCTCCATGTCGGTGTACACCACGCCCTGCGCCGCCACTTCCGCGCGCACGTTGTGGTACACCAGCTCCGAGTCGTACTGCGCGCCCACGCCCGCCAGCGACTTGCGCTCCGCCTGCGGAATGCCCAGCCGCTCAAACGTGTCCTTAATGTCCTGCGGCACGTTCTCCCAGTTGTTCTGCATCTTCGTGTTCGGGCGGACATACGTCGCGATGTGGTCAATATCCAGCCCGTCCAGCGACGGCCCCCAGTCCGGCACACGCATATTATTGTAGATTTGCAGCGATTCCAGCCGGAACTGCTCCATCCACGCCGGGTCGTTCTTCTCCTTGGACAGCTTCTCGACGATGGCGGGGGTCAAGCCGGCTTCCATGCGGTACGCGTCATGCTCCGCGTCGCGAATATCATAAATGCTGCGGTCAATGTCCGCAACTTGGCTCTTCTCTGTCATGCCGCTCCCCCATCAGCCCTTGAAGCCCTTTTCGTTGATTTCTTCCACCAGCGCCGCGTCGCCTTCGCGCACAATGACGCCGTTTTCCATCACATGCGTGCGGTCAACACGCAGCGCCTCCAGAATGCGCGTGCTGTGGGTGATAATCAGCAGCGAACCGTGCGTCTTTTCGCGGAACAGGCGGACGCCCTCGGACACCGTGCGCACCGCGTCCACGTCCAGACCGGAGTCGGTTTCATCCAGAATGGCGAGTTTGGGTTCGAGCATCAGCATTTGCAGGATTTCCGCCTTCTTCTTTTCGCCGCCGGAAAAGCCGACGTTCAAATCGCGCTCGGCGTAGCTTTCATCCATCGACAAAAGCGCCATCGTTTCCTTCAGCTTCTTCTTGAAGTCCCACAGGCGGATGCGGCTGCCGCTCTTCTGCTCCAGCGCCGTGCGGATAAAGGCGCTCAGCGTCACGCCCGGCACTTCCAGCGGATTCTGGAAAGACAGGAAAACGCCCTTCTTCGCGCGCTCATTGACGGGCATAGAAGTAATATCCTCGCCGTCAAACGTGATGCTCCCCCGCGTCACCTGATAGGCAGGGTTGCCGGTGATGGCATAGCCGAGGGTGGATTTGCCCGTGCCGTTCGGGCCAAGGAGGACATGGGTTTCATCCGTGCCGACGGAAAGGTTGACCCCGTGGAGGATTTCCTTTTCGCCCACCTGAACGTGCAGGTCGCGGACGGACAGCAATTCAGCGTGTTTCATATTGCAAAAGCCCTTTCTCTGGCTGATTGATGAATCATTCTTGTGCGGCAGCTTATAACCTACTTCCGCAATAGGATTTTACTCCCGATTCCCATGCTTGTCAAGAGGAATATGCAAATTCCTATGGATTTTGAGTGTTTTGGAATGGCGCGCAGGGAACGCTCGCTCCGCCGCAAATCCCCCGAAAAAAAGCGCACCCCCTTCGCATTTGGAAGAGAGTGCGCCCCGTTTGTCAATCAGCCCAGCGGCTTGATTTCGGTGATTTCAAAGAACAGCGCGGTTTCGCTGCCCTTGACGTTGAGCACCTTCAGCAGTTCTTCGTCCGTCACCTGCTGGAGCACCATGCGCGCACCGGCGGTGATGTAGGGCTTTGCGCCTTCCTCGGTGGAGGGGTTCGCGGCGTAGACCGCCAGCGCTTCGCCCGTGCGGAGCAGGTTCTGCTTCGTCTGGTTCTCCGCCAGACCCATCTGGATGTAGTACTTGTCCTCGTTCTTCACGCACGCGAAGATGAACACGCCCGCGTTCGCCGTGCCGTCGGGGTTGGTGGTGCACACGAGGTACGTGCCGGAGAAGGAGTTGATGGCGTTCATCAGGTCATCCCCGGTCAGGGCGGAATCCGCGTAGTAGCTCGCGACGGACGCGGAGGTGAACGCATCGGTTTCTTCCGCCAGCACCGCCGTCATCGACAGCGACAGGACAAGCGCGCACACCAGCGCAAGCAGCTTCTTCATAAATAGAACCTTCCTTTCGCGCGTCCAGATTTTTCCCCGGAATCGCGCCTGTGATAGTTCTATTTTACACCCTACCTGCGTTCTTGTCAAGGTTTTCACAAAGCATTTTCCCCGCCCATTTTCAGGCACTCCAGCACCGTTTGCAGCATCTTTACCGAATCCACCGGCTTGTTCAGGAACAGGTTCATGCCTGCCTCGCGGCTGCGCTGTTCGTCCTCGGAGAAGGTATTCGCGGTCATTGCTACAATCGGGATGGTCGCCGCATCCGGGCGCTGCATCGCGCGAATCGTCCGCGTTGCTTCCAGTCCGTCCATCAGCGGCATCATCACGTCCATCAGGATGCAGTCAAACGTACCCGGTTCGCTTTCGGAAAAGCGGCGAACCGCCTCCTGCCCGTTCCACGCCTGAGCGACAATCGCGCCCGCGCCCTCCAGTATGTACTGGCTGATTTCCATGTTCAGCTCGTTATCCTCCACCAGCAGTATGTGCGCGCCCTTGATGGACGCCGCCTGCTCCGGCTTGGCGGATTCCGCTTTCGGCGGATTCGGATCTACGCGGAACGGCAGGGTGATGTAGAACGTTGTGCCGACGCCCAGTTCGCTCTCAAAGTGGATTTTGCCGCCCATCTGCTCGACAAGTTCCTTGGCAATCGGCAGCCCCGTGCCCTTGTAGGCCGTGCGCGCGCCGGATTCCTCCTGCGCGAACGCCTCAAACGCGTGCTGCTGGAACGCCGCACTCATGCCGCGTCCCGTGTCGGCACAGATGAAAAGGAACGTCGCCGTCGTGCCGTCAAAGCCTTTCTCCTCGCAGGAGATGGTCACGCTGCCGCCGGGGCAGTTGTACTTGACCGCATTGCCGACAACGTTTTGCAGCACCTGATGCAGGTGCATCGGCGAGCCAATCAGGTTTTCGTGATTCCACGCCAGCGTCTTGCAGGACACCTGCACGTTTTCGTGCCACGCCTGCCCCTCCACCATCGTCACAATTTCGCTGACCATCTGGCGCAGGTTGAACGGCTTCTCTTCCAGCGTCACCGCGCCGGATTCGAGCTTGTTCATGTTCAGCACATCGTTGACCAAATCCAGCAGGAAGCCCGATGCGGTCATAATTTTCTCGCGGCACTCTTCCTGCTTTGCTTCGTCGCCCACATATCGGCGGCTGATTTCCACCATGCCGCGGATGCCGTTAATCGGCGTGCGGATATCGCGGCTCATGCGGCGCAGGAAGTCCGTTTTGACGATGTTGGCGCGTTCGGCGTCCTCCGCCGTCTTTTTCAATTGCAGCTGATAGTCGCGTTCGCGTTCCTTCTCTGCCGTCACGTCCTGCGTCACCATCAGCACCGATTCGAGCCTGCCGCGGCGGTCGTAGTTCTGCGGCAGCGTCGTCATCAAGTACACCTTTTCCTTCGGGTCGCGGAACTCCAGCGTCAGGTTCGGGTTTTCCTTCAAGCGCTGCGCCAAGGTCGTCAGGTCGCAGTAGCTGATGAACGCCTCGCGGAAATCCGGCGCAACGTTTTGAGCCGCTTGCATCTGCACCACTTCGTTCATGCTCCACGTGCGGTCCATCTTCATCAGCTGCTCCATCGGGTGCTTGATGATGCGCACCGTGCCGCGCTGGACGTTAACAAGGAACGTGAAGCAGTAGATTTCGCTGATGGCGCTGATAATCCGCGCCTGCTCGCTGTTTTTCTCCAGTGCGCGGCGGGACTGCTGCGCGCGCAGCCACGCGAAGCAAAGCCAGATTCCCATGTAAATCAGCGTGCCGTAGAGGAGAATGGTGTTGCGGGAATTGTAGACGGCAAGATCCGGGAACATGGCGTACACCGAGTAGTTCTCAAACGCCGTGCGCTTGCCCGACCACGCCGTCATGCCGTCAACAATGTGCAGCCGCCCCGATTCGTCCCACTGCGCATGGGGGATGCTGCCTTCCTCGATTTTTTTTACGTTGCGCCCGACGATTTCGGCGCTGTTGGAAGCAATGATGGTTTTGCCGTCCGACACGGTGACCGTGCCGTTCATTGCAAACGTGAAGCCGCTGAAGAGTGTCTCCAGCTTCATGTCGCTCGCGTCCTCTTCCTCGCGCTCGGCGTATGCCACCACAAGGCCCGGCGCGTCCTCGCGCGCGACGGCGGCGAAATCCACCGTGCGACTGCCCACCTGCGTCCGCGTCATGTATGCCTTTACGGGGTAATCCACAATCTCCCGCACCGTCGGCTTTTGCAGCATTGAATGCAGCGCCGCCGCTGTGTCGCCGTCAATCGTCGTTTGGACGACGGCATTCATGTCCGCATCAAGGATGACGATGCCCGTCAGCCGCTGCGCATAGGCGTACTGGTCAAGCTGTTCGTTCGTTATCACCCCTGCTTCCGCGATGCGGGCGGCAAGCTCCGCCGTTTTGTCCAGCAGGCGGATTTCGCTCTTGGCGCGTTCGTTCGACATGGCTTTAAATACTGTTCGAGCCGCGCCACCGCAAAGTCAAGCGTTGCATCCATTGCATTCCAGACATTGCGTGTATCATGCCACGTCAGCACCACAAAGGATGTGACAAGCATTACCAGATACAGTGTCAGCGGCATCCAGAGCATGCTGATGAAGCCTCGCCGCTTATGAGAGGTTTCCTGTTTCATTTGCTTTCGATTCCTCCCATGCGGACGGTGCCGTTGATGCCGTATGCCGTCAAAATCTCCGCCATCGTGCCGTCCGCCGCCATTTCAGCCAGCGTCTGCTCCAGCTGCCGCGCCAGTTCCTCGTGCGTCCCCTTCTGGAACGCGACGCCGAGTTCCGCCGTGCCCAGCAGGGTTTCCAGCTTCCGGTAGCGCCCTCCATTCTCCGCAAGGAAGATGTTCAGCACGCACTCATGCCCGACAATCGTGTCCGCGTAGCCCTTGCGCATGACGGCGAACACCTCCTCCATCGACGAGAAGCTGTACACCGTTTTGACCTTCGGGATGCCCGGCTGATCCTGCCGAATCAGCAGATATTCCGCCCAGCTCGTCGCCTGAACCGCCGCGCGGCAGCCCGCCAAATCAGCCAAATCCGCATAGGCGCTGTCCGCGCGCACCACCGCCACCAGACGGCTGAACAGGTTGAGTCGCGCCCATGTGTACTTGTCCTCGCAATTGTTCATCATGAACCCGCTCCACAGGCAGTCCACCGTGCCGTCTGCCAGCGCTTCGTCCTTATCCTCCCACGCCACATGGCGGAAGACAGGCGCATACCCCATGCGCCGGAAGGCTTCGCGCGCCATTTCAACATCCACGCCCTGCGGCGAGCCATCCACGTTGTAGTAGCTGTACGGCTGATATTCGTCGCTGCCGATGATTATTTTCGGCAGATTCTCCCCTTCCTCCGCCCGCGCCGACGGCAGGAAGAGCAGCGCAAACAGGAGAAGCAGCGAACTGCTCCTCCCGATAAACCGCCCAAGATTCCATTTCTGTTCACGCATGTTTTTTGTCCTTATGCCAGCTGCCGCACGGCGTCTATCACAATCTGCTGCTGCTGCGCCACGGCATCATAGAGGGCAGTGTCCGTCAATGGTTTGCCCCCGCGCATCTCTTCCGTCAGCGCGAACGCGGCGCGGTACAGCCCGTCAAAGCCGAGGTTCTGCGCCACGCCCTTGAGCGTGTGCGACGCGCGGAACGCCGTTTCCCAGTCCTGCGCTTTCACCGCTTCGGTCAGCTGGGCGTAGGTTTTGTCGTCGGCATACTTCTTCACAAAGCGCAGCACCATCGACTCCTTGGGGATTCTGTTCAGGGTTGCGTCATAATCGCCGCCGACTGCGGCATAAAACTCCTTGAGCGTCATGGATTTTTCCTTTCTTTTGCGTCCGGCAGCAAAAAATGCCGTATAATAGAAAATGGTTATCCGAATGCAGGATTCCACTTTCCATTATACGGCGACAATGGGGATTGTCAAGCAGGTTACATTCATTGCAGCCGAACTTGCAACCGTTGTCTTGCGAAGATTACGTTTTGGGGCGATAGACGCCTGTTTTCACATTGTTGATGGTTCTGTCGAGTGCTTTCATCAACCCCCATTCATCGCCACCGACTTGGCGAATGAACGGGCGCATCTTTTCGCCCAGTTCGAGTGCCTCTTCCTCGCGCCCCATCTGCGCAAGCACGCGAATCTGCATCATTTCGATTTCTTTTGCGCAGACTTCCCCTTCACACTCACGCACGATCGGGATTAGCTTCTGTATTTCTTCATACGCTTTTTCGTTTTCTCTCCGCTCCATTAAAACGGAGATGTACGCCATTTTGTAGCTGCTGCATATCACACTTTTCTCGCCAAAAAGCTCCTTCACTTTGGCAAGCGCTTCGATGATGACATCCTGCACTTCCAGCAGCTGCCCCATTTCCTTTTTCAGCTGCAAATAATTATGCAGCGTCGTATAATACGTTCCTGTGTCCTTTTCGCTCAATTCAAGCGCACGCTGGGCATAGGAAAGCGCCTTGTCGTATTCCCCCAAATTATGAAAAACATTCTCTATTCCCGAATAGAAGGAATACGGCAGGTCATCAACATCCTTCGTTTTTTCTTCCAGCAGCTCTGTCAGCGCCTTGATTCTTTCTTCAGGGATGCCGACCAGTCCCATTGCGTACAGCATATGGGGCAGCGTCCCCGCCGCTTCCTTCACGCGCTTCGGTTCGTCCAGCGCCTGCGTATAATAAGAAACTGCCGCTTCCAGCTCTTCGGGCGAAAACGCGTCCATGTTCATCAGCGCAAGCACGGTTCTTTTTGCACGTAACATCGCTGCATCGGGGTGATTCGGCGGAATCAGCTCGCCAATTCTGGCAATAAATTTGCTGCCGTTTTCCTGCCCAAGCATCTGCCCGGCAGAGGCGCCGATTGTCAGCAGAAACTCCACGTCATCCTCGCGGCTTGCTGCAAGGTTCTCCATCACTTCCTTGCTGTCTTGCTCCAGATCGCCGCCAAAGATGTCATCCAGCACCAAACCCAAGCATCCGCGCAGGAAGCGTCCGCGTTCCGTCTTTTCGCATTCGTCTTTTTCCTTCAGCCGCCACTGTTTCAGCCGCGCGACAGGAATTTTTTCGCAGCTGTCATGCCGGACGTAAAAAATCGCCACAATCACGCCGCTCATCATTTCCACGGGCGCATCGGCAAATTCCGAAATGGTGCACAGTGCCAGCGGCATCACCGACATCATCCGAACATCATTCGCGTTCCAGCAGACCTTGCACTCCTCGAACACCTCCGCCAGCCGCGGCACCTTCTCCATCGGCGGCAGCAGCGGCCGGAAGCTCTCCGCCAGCACGGGGTGCATCGCGTATCCGCGCCAGTTCGACGCAAGCAGGCCGTAATCCGCCGCCGTTTCGAGCGCGGAGAGCAGCTCATCCTCCGTGCCGAAGTCGCGCAGGAGGGTCAGCGCGTCCCGCACCGGGATTGTCCACGCCGGAAACGTGGCGAAAACCGCCAGCACCTGCCTTTCGCGGTCGGTCAGCGCGTCGGAGGACACCATCTGGGCGATTCTCTGCGCAATCGCGCTGAATTTGCCGCCCGCCAGCCGCAGTCCCTCCGGGCTGATGCGGTCAAGCTCTTCCAGCAGCTGCGCCATCGTCCAGCGCTTCATCTTCGCCAGATGCGCCAGCAGGATAATCGCCAGTGGATGCCCCGCCACGCGCGAAAGCACCTGATGCAGCGCCTCCGTTTCCTCGCTGCCCATGCCCTGCAAGTACGGGTCGTGCTGGACAAACAGCGCCCTGCTCGCTTCCTCCGACAGCAGCGGCACGGCGATATTCCGGAAGCCCTCGCCCAGCGGGAAACGCGTCGTCACCAGCACATCGCAGCCCCAATGCTCTATCTCGCGCAGCCCCTCGTCCGCTTCCGGCGGCATATCGACGCTGTCAATCAGCAGCAGCGTCCGCCCCTGATAGGGCGCTTCCAGCTTCTCGCGCACTGTTGAGAGCACGTTCTCCTCCGCCACGCCGTCCAAGCCGTCAAACGCCATGCGCAGGCTCGCCGTCAGACTTTTTTCGTACTGCACCCACGCCATGCGGCTGAACAGCTCTTCCTTCGCCAGCAGCGCCAGCGCTTGACGGGTCATTTCCGTTTTGCCGATGCCGCCCATGCCCGTCACGGCGATTTTGCCGCCCTGCCGAATCGCGTCCGTCAATTGCGGCAGGCACGAAGCCGCATCCATGACGTATTCATCCTTTGATAGCCCCTGACGGCACAATTCGCAGTTGCGCCCCGTCATCGACAGCGGCACGCGCCGCCCGAACGTGACGTGCGACGAAAGCAGATACAGCGCCTGCGCCGAGTGCTCCTGCGCCTGGCAGAAGTCCAGCAGCTCGCGGCTGCCCATTTCCGGCCCGTAGAACGCCAGCAGCACCAGCCACGAGAGCGTCAGCATGTCCACAAACGTGCGCGGCAGCGTCTCCCGCGATTTCTGCAGGTTCTCAAACACCTGCTCGTGCTCCGGCTTCATGCACTCCTCGTTTTCCATCATCATGCACACGAAGTCGGGCAGGGCGCGCGTGAGGGCATCGGCATCGTAGTGCGCGCTGCGCAGGAAATCCTGCACCTGCTGGCTCAGGCGAATCAGCGTCTCCCCGGACAGCAGTGCGTTCATCTCCTGCTGCAATTTGGGCGGAAGCGGCTGCACGCCCGTGCGGTTCATCATGTCGCTCAGCCGCCGCGAGCGCTGCGTGCCTCCAAAGAGCGACGCGTGCCATTCCGGCGGAATGATTCCGTCGAGCACTTGCGCCCAGAACTTCACCAGCGTCAAGCCCTTGCGTTCCGCCACCGGAATCACGCCATGCGGATACAGCCCCGGCAGATTGTCCGTCAAAAAGCGATAGACGTTTTTCGGGGTCAATACTTCCTTTGTGTTTGCACCGCTTTCCATTTTCCAATTCCACTCCCTCAACCTGATACGATTTCCGAATGAAAACAAGCCAAAATACGCTGCGGATTTTTTTCATCTGGCTGCCGCGAAGTGAAATGCGCGGACGTCAAAGGGAAAACGTGCAGGCTGATGGCTCATGTTGATTCAGAAATCGTATGAATTTACCTGTTTAATTATAGCGATTTTCGGCAAGGATTGTCAAGTGTTTTTCCATATTTGGCTATCATTTTCCTATTTTTTTCGGCAACAAAAAACTCCGGGACGCAATGCCCGGAGAAAAAATGACAGCTTTTCATGTCGTTTCCAATTTGTTCTGATAATCGTATTATTTGGTTCTTCACGGAAGTTTGGGAGGGAAGCAGCTTGGGGCGCGTCTGCGGACGCGCAAAGTTAGGGGCAGGGACGCTTCGCTGCCTGCGGCTTTGTTGAGTGCATTTAAGATGATGGTCGCCCGCGGAACAGTTGGGGCGTTGCCCCAAACCCCACAAGGGACGCTGTCCCTTGACCCTGCAAGGGGCAATTGCCCCTTGACCCCTTTTCGCGATTGGGTTGGTCGCACTTTCATGCTCCTTCCGCGTGCAGCTTTTGTGGCTTCGCCTAAGCCCTTGTTTGCTCCCCCAACTTTCCGTGAGAACCTATTATTTTCCACGCCATCCCCGCGTCAAAGCGGCACAAATTCTCCCGCCCTGCGGGATATGCATTTGCTCACTCGTAAGACACCGAGCGTTTCGACGCCGCGTCATCGGGGAAAATGACAATCAGCGTGCGTCCGCGCAGGAGGGCGATTTCCTCGCCGCTTGCATCGTAGTAGACCGTGCGGGAGGTCATGCCGTCGCGCTTCCAATAGCCGGAAATATGCTTGCCGCCAAGGAAGAAATCCGCATTGCCCTCCGCCGCTTCGCCGTTTTCGCCGATGACGTACATAATCGGCTCATTCTTGTTGTTGTGGTTGTAGTCCACGCGCGTGAACTGCACAATCACGTTCTGGAAGGCAATGGCGCTGTCGTCCGAATCACGGTCGGCGTACCAGTTCGTCTTGCTCGTGCCCATGTAGCGCAGGTAGCCGTTCCACTCCTTGCGGTAGACAAGGCGCGAGTTGTAGAGCTTCGCGCTGTCCCCCCATTTGATGTAGACGCGGGTGGCGCTGTCGCCATCGGGCGCATCGTCGGTGAAGCGGAAGGCGTGGTTCGGCGCGACGTGGTCTTCCGGCACAAGGCGGCTCATCGCGGCGACGTTCGCATCCACATCATAAGGGGATTTCGCGCCCGCGCGGCTGGTAAAGTAGCGCTTGAAGTTCGTGCCGCCCGTAATGCCGCTGAAGATAACGCTCCTCAAGTCCGCGCCAAGCCGCTTGATTTCCGCCTTCACGTCGCTCCCTTCCACCTCCTGCTGACCGTAGAACAGGAAGCCGCCGCCCCACTCCTCGCTCAGCCACACATGCCCAATGCGCGCCGAGCGCACGAAGCCGACCGAATCCGGGATCATATCGGAAAAAACGGCGGTGATGCGCGTTTCGTGGCTCCTTGTCAGCGGCGTTTCGTAGAGGATATCCGCACACGCCACGCCCCACGGCGCGCGGTTGCCCACGCCGCCGCCGTCATTGCCGATTTGCACCAGCATGGGCAGATAGCGCCCCGTCGCTGCCAGCCCCGCGTACCCATCCGGCACATAGAGCTTGCTCAGCGTCCGCCCGGTCGTCGGGCTGATGCCGTCGGGCGTTTCATTCTCCCCCGCTTCCGTCAGGGGGATGTTTCGCGCTTCCTTCGGGTCGATGGTCGTTTCTGCCAGCGCCTGCACCAGCAGAAGGCACAGTACCGTCAACAACGCGGCGATTCGCTTCATCCCTTGCACCCCCGTTACTTCTTAATCGTCGTCACGCCGTCGTCGCAGCGGAAATACACTGTGTCCGGCTCCAGCGTCACGCCGTCCTTGGCGAACAGCTCATCCACCGTCAGCAGAATGTACCCCTGCTCGTAGAGCCATTCCGCCATCACTTTCGCGGTGTTTGGCGTGTTGTCCTTGATGTCGTGCATCAGCACAATATCGCCGTCGGTGAACTGCTTCTTCGTCTTGCTCATAATCAGCGACGTACTGCGCCCGCGCCAGTCGTAGGTATCCACCGACCACTGGATGTACGACCAGCCGACTTTCGCCTTGATCATCGCCGGATACACGCCGTAGGGCACGCGGTCATAGCGCGTCGGGATGCCGATGATGGAAATCAGCGCATTGTTGACCTTCTCCGGCATGGCGCGGAGGGTAGCGGCGCTGATTTTCCGCGCGTCGCCGTGCGTCCAGTTGTGGCTGGCGACGGCGTGACCCTCGTCGTGCGCGCGCTGCACCAAATCGGCGTAGGGCTTCATGTTCTTGCCAATCATGAAGAAAGTGCCGGGCGCGCCGACCTCCATCAGGCTGTTGAGGACTTTGGTGGAGTTGGTGCGCGTCGGGCCGTCGTCAAACGTCAGCGCGACGGTCTTATAATAGGAAAGATTGTCCGTCTCGACCTGCGCCTTTTCGGTCATGTACGGGCGAATATCGGGGTAGAACAGCGTCGTCTCAATCAGCGTGTGATGCTCCGGATAGAACGCGTCCGCCGAGAGGTGAATGACCAGCGACATGCCGTGCAGCGTGAAGTCGAGATTCCGCAGTCCCTCGTCCGACAGCACCTGCGCAACGGCATCCGGGTCAGGCGTTTCATCCGGGAAATAGTAGTTGATTTGGGCTTTGAGCTTCTCGCGCAGCATCGTCCAGCCCTCGCTGCCTTCGGGGAAAATGTCCGTCAGCAGGATTCTTTCGCCGGTCGTCATGTCGAACGTGCGGCTGGTGAACTCCTGCGCAATCAGGTCGCGGTGGTAGGTCGTGCGCGCCTGCACGAGGAAGCTCATCCACGTCAGCCCCGTTTTGCTATGGCGGATTTCGACATCCAGCCGGCTATTCTTATCGCCGTTCGCTTTCCCTGCTTGGAGCGTCGGGGCGATTTTGTCCGCATACGCCTGCGCCAGCCCATTGATTTCGTCATCGACGCTCGTCAATGCGGTTTTGACCGACCACAGCCGGATGCCGCTCTTGTTGCTCTGCTTGGAATCGGTATACTTCGCTGTCACGCGGTGGCACGCCTGCATTCCGCCCTCCGCCGATGCGGATGCGGGCAGCATCGTCAGCAGAAGGATAGCGGCAAGCAGGCAGGCAATGTACTTCTTCATCATCGGAATGCTCCTTTCCAATGGGATGCGGGGGATTTTTCCCGTAGAAACTGCAAATTTCGCGCATTTTCGTGCGAAAAAAGGGGCAAACGCGCATCAATACTGCGTCGTGACCCCATCCAGGCAGCGCCAGTACGCCTGATTCGCTTCCAGCGTCACGCCGTCCTTGGCGAACAGCTCGTCCACCGTCAGCAGCATGAAGCCACGCTCCTCCAGCTTCGGGATGAACATCTCCGTCGCCTTGGCGGAGTTGATTTTCATGTCGTGCATGAGGATGATGCCGCCGTCCTTGGTGCTGGCGGCAATGGTGTTGGCGGTGCGGTAGGCATCGGGACCCTGATCGCCGCCGCTCCAGTCCTGCGCTTCCGCCGTCCACTGAATCAGCGGCCAGCCGACGCCGTAGCTGCCCATGCGCTGCCACTGTCCGCCGGGCGCGCGGGCATACGCCGGGGCAATGCCGATGGCGGCGATATGCGCGCGGTTGACCTTGTCGTACATGGCGCGGAACTTGCCGCCCTGCTCCTGATTCGCGTACAGGTGCTCGTAGAAGTGCGTCGCAATCGCGTGCCCCTCGTCATGCTCCTGCCGCGCCAGATAGGCGAAGTCGCTGACGCGGCTGCCGACGAGGAAGAACGTCGCGCGCGCGCCGGTTTTCATCAGCGCATCCAGCACATGCGTCGTAATCCACTGGTTCGGGCCGTCGTCATACGTCAGCGCACAGAAGCGGTACAGGCTCGCGTTGTCCGTTTGCCGCTGCGCTTCTTCGGTCATGTACGCGCGAATCTGCGGATAGTACAGCGTCGCCTGCATCAGCTGCGGATGATTTTCGTACACCGACGGCAGCGGAATGACCAGCGACATGCCATAGAGCATGAAATCCGCCTGAGCGAGGTTGTCGCAGAGTGCCTCGACCGCCGCCGCTTCGGGCGTTTCGTCCGGATAATAGGCATTTGCTGTGTCCCGCACGGTCTGCGAAATCAGCGTCCACGCGGGCGAATCCGCCGGGAAAATGTCGGCAAGCGTGATTCGCTGCCCGGTCAGCATATCGTAAGTGCGCGTGGTGAACCGCACCTGCTGCACCTGCCGATGGTACTCCAGCCGCGCCTGCACCATGAAGCTCATCCAGCTCATTCCCGTCCGGCTGTGGAGGATGCGCACGGTGAGCGCGCTGTTCTGCGTGCGCTCCCTGCCCGGCTTTTGGAGCAGGGGCGACAGTTCCACCGCGTAGTCATCCGCCAGCGCGTTCAGCTCGGCATCCACCGTGCCCAGCGCGGTTGTGATGTGCCACACGCTGATGGACGCGCCGTTTTGCGCGGTGGATTTCTGCTCGGCCATCGTCACCTGATGGCAGGGCTGAATCGGCGTGCCGTCCGTTTCGGCGGATGCAACCGTCACCATACACAACGAAAGAAGCAGGCAAATCCATCCCAGAAGCAGTCGCTTTTTTCCTTTTTTCATGGGCGGATGCCCTCCTTTCGCGCAGTGTTATACTATTTCCAGATAAGAATGCGCCAAGATGCGCCGCGAATTTTTCATTCTGGCTAACGTGAATGAAACGCAGCGTAGCAGCGCTACGCTAAGTGGAATGAACGGACGCCAGAAGGGAAAAGGCGCAAGCAGATGGCGCAGGTGAATCTGGAAATAGTATTACCCCTCCGCGTCCGTCAGCCCCGTCAAGCCCTCCTGCGTGCGCAGGTTGACGTAGCTGTTAAACACCTGCTCCACCTTCTGCGGATTCTCCTCGACCACGAACGTCATGCCGCCGTCGTCCGTCGGCTCAATGCGCGTCACCAGCACCTGCTCCTCGCCGTCGGGGTTGTCCTCCATCTCCAGCAGCACGGCATATTCGATGTCGTCCAGCGGAATCACCGCGCCGAAGCGGAATCGCATCACCGTGCCGTCAGGGGCAGTCAGTTCAATCAGCGGTTCGCCCATTGCTTCCAGTTTGCTGCCCTCGTCGTTATTCGTCATCGCCGCTGCCCTCGTTCACCAGCTGGAGAAATTTGTCGAACACCGCCTGCTGCACGGCTTCATCTTCCACCTGAATGTAGCTTTCCGTGCCGTCTTCTTCCTGCGCAACCTGCATGATGAACACCTCGCACTGCCCGTCCTCCGGCGCATCCGCCTCGGAGAGCGCAATGTACAGTTCGCCCTCGTGTTCGATCGTCGCCAGATGCTGGAAGCGAATCGGCGCGCCCGTCTCGTCGTCAATCAGTTCAATGATGTTGTCCTGTTCTTCCATTTTCGCTGCCTCCTGTTGCTGCTGGTTGCGGCAGGTGTCCAGATACTGCTGCAAAATCACCGCCGCCGCTACCTTGTCCACATTGTGCTTGCGCTCCGCCCGGTGCATGTTGCCCTCAATGAGCGCGTTCGTCGCGGTCACGGTCGTCAGGCGTTCATCCTGATAGACGACCGAAAGCCCCGCTTTTTCCAGCTGTTCGCAAAACGCTTTGACCTTTTCGGACTGGAAGCCCGCCGTGCCGTCCATATTCAGCGGCCAGCCGGAAAGCACCTGCGTCGTGTCGTAGCGCTGGCAGATTTCCACTACCTTGCGCACGTCCGGCCCGTAGCCGACGCGGTAGATGGTGTCGATGGGCGTGGCAATCAGGCGCGACGCGTCCGAAACCGCCACGCCGATGCGCGCGTCGCCGATGTCCAGCGCGATAATCCGTTCGTTCATGTTTCTTTACTCCGCGTATTTTTCCGCGCCCTTGCCCGCCACCGCCATGCACGGCTCGGCGGTCAGCACCTTGCGCGCCACGTCCATCACCATTTCCGGCGTCACGGCTTCGATGGCGGCAATCGTCTTTTGGTGGTCAGTCGGATGGCCGTTGAGCAGCGTTGAGCGCCCCATCGCCTGCATCCGGCTGCCGGAGCTTTCCAGCCCCATCAAATAGCCCGACCGAAGCTGCGTTTTGCTGTCGCGGAACTCCTTGTCCGTCATGCCGTCCTTCAGGAAACGCTTGAGTTCGCTGTCGATTTCCTCCAGCACCTTATCGCCGTTTTTCGGGCTGATGCCGGCGTAAATGCCGTATGTGCCGATGCCCTGATACGAGTTCGGGTAGGTGTAGATGGAGTACGCCATACCCAGCTCTTCGCGGATGCGCTGGAACAGCCGGGAGGACATCGCGCCGCCCAGCACGTTGTTCATCACCGCGACGGCATACACGTCGTCCGTGCCGTAAGCGAATCCCGGATAGCCAAGGCAGATGTGCAGCTGTTCCGTGTCCTTTTCCTTCACAACGCGCCGTCCGGTCAAAACCTGCTGTTTCGGCACAACGAGTGCGCTTTCGCCGCCCTGCCAAGTGCCGAAGTATTTTTCCATCAGCGCCTGCACCTGCGCGGGTTCATAGTTGCCCGCCAGCGCCACCACCGTCTCACGCGGCAGATAGTGGTGATTCTTGTAGTCCATCAAGTTGGCGCGGGTGTACGCCGCGACCTGTTCCGCCGGCCCCAGAATCGGCTGCCCCAGCGACTGCGCGCCAAACTGCGCCTTCGCCAGCAGGTCATGCACCAAATCTTCGGGCGAATCCTCGTCCATCGAGATTTCTTCCAGCACAACGCCGCGTTCCTTGTCCAGCTCCTTCTCGTCCATCGTCGCGTTCATCACCATGTCGGCGATAATGTCGATGGCGAGTTCGATGTCCTCGTCGATGACCTTGGCGTAGCAGCAGGTGCAGTCCTTGCCCGTGAAGGCGTTCAGCTGCCCGCCGACCGCGTCCATTTCCTCGGCAATCTGCCGGACGGTGCGCTTCGTCGTTCCCTTGAAAATCATGTGCTCAATGAAGTGGGAGAGTCCGTTTTCTTCCGGCGTTTCCATCATCGAACCCACATGCATCCACGCGCCGATAGACACCGACCGCAGATGCGGCAGGCGTTCCCCCAGCACACGCAGGCCATTGGGCAGCACCCATTCATCACGCATACATTCATCAGCTCCCGCTACGTTTTTCAGTATGCTATCCATTTGATTCCTTTCTGATGCATGGCGGCATCGTTTCGCAATTTTCGCCCGAAAAAGCAGAAAATTCGCAAAAGCCCGGTGCAATCGCAGGGACTTTTGCGAATTTCTTCATATTATTACATTCTGATTCCGCATAAAGGGTCATCCCTCTAAATTTAACTTTCGATAAAGTTCAAGTAAGAGAGTGTGCATCCGAAGGGGTCAAGGGGGCGATCGGAAAGCCCCCTTGCGCGCCCGCAGGCGCGTCTCCCTGCAACAAAAGCGACCTTTTATGCAGAAAATTCAACCAAATCAGCAATCAACCACCGAAAGGTTGTCGGAAACGCGATTAGTTCCGACCATCCCGGCGCGGAGGACGCGCACGGAAGCCTTCCGCACGACGCGGGGCAGCCGCAGCGGTGTTGTCGTAGGTGATATCGTTGCGCACGAGGTTCACACGACCCTGCGCATCGATTTCCGCGACCTTCACTTCCAGCGTGTCGCCAATCTTCACGACGTCCTCGACCTTCTCCACGCGGTGGTTCGCCAGCTTGGAGATGTGAATCATGCCGTCCTTGCCGGGCAGCAGCTCGACAAACGCGCCGAAGTTCATGATGCGCACGACCTTGCCCGTGTACACCTCGCCAACCTCGATGTCCTTCGCGATGCCCTCGATGATGCGGCGCGCCTTGTCGGCGGCTTCCGCGTCGGGGGTGGAGATGAACACGCGGCCGTCGTCCTCGATGTCAATCTTCACGCCGGTTTCGGCAATAATCTTGTTGATCATCTTGCCGCCGGGTCCGATAACCTCGCGAATCTTCTCCGGATTGATGGTGAAGCGGACAATCTTGGGCGCGTACTTGCTCAGTTCCTTGCGCGGCTCGCCGATGCAGCTGAGCATCTTTTCGAGGATGAACAGGCGGCCCTTGAGCGCCTGCGCCAGCGCGGTTTCGAGAATCGTGCGGTCAATGCCCGCAATCTTGATGTCCATCTGGATGGCGGTGATACCGTTCATGGAACCAGCGACCTTGAAGTCCATGTCGCCCAGGAAGTCTTCCAAGCCCTGAATGTCGGTCAGGACAGCCACCTTGCCAGACTCCACGTCCTTAATCAAGCCCATCGCGACGCCCGCGACCGGCGCGTGAATCGGCACGCCCGCGTCCATCAGGGACAGGGTGGAACCGCACACGGACGCCATGGAGGACGAGCCGTTGGAGGACAGGATTTCGCTCACCAAGCGCATTGCGTAGGGGAACTCTTCCTCAGAGGGGATGACGGGCAGCAGTGCGCGCTCCGCCAGTGCGCCGTGGCCAATTTCGCGGCGGCCGGGGCTCTTGAGGCGCCCCGCTTCGCCCGTGGCGTACGGCGGCATATTGTAGTGGTGGATGTAGCGCTTGAAGTCCTCGCTGGACAGGCCGTCCAGCACCTGACCCTCGCTGGTAGAACCGAGCGTGGTCACGGTCAGCGCCTGCGTCTGACCACGGGTGAACACGGCAGAGCCATGCACGCGCGGCAGCACGCCCACTTCGCACCAAATCGGGCGGATTTCCGTCACGCCGCGGCCGTCGGGACGAATGCCCTGCTCGATAATCTTCTTGCGCATGACTTCCTTGTTCAGGTAGTACAGCGCATCGGCGATTTCGGCTTCGCGCTCCGGGAACTGCTCCGCCAGCGCTTCGATGGTTTCCTGCTTGACCTGCGCTTCACGCGCCTGACGCTCCTGACGGTTGAAGGTGTCGAACACCCACACGCACTTGTCGTAGGCGAATTCACGCACGGCCTGCTTCACGTCGTCGCCAGTCACGTTCAGCGGCACTTCGACCTTTTCCTTGCCGATTTCCGCCACAATCTTGTCCTGGAACTCGACGAGCTTCTTGATGTACTCATGACCGAACATGATGGCATCGAGCATCGCCGTTTCGCTGACCTCGTTTGCGCCCGCTTCCACCATCATGATGGCGTCCTTCGTGCCGGCGAGGTAAACGTGCATATCGCTCTTTGCGCGCTGCTCTTCATCGGGGTTGATGACGTACTGCCCGTCCACGCGGCCGACAACCACCGCGCCCGTCGGGCCGTTCCACGGAATTTCGCTGACCGCCAGCGCGATGGACGAACCGATCATCGCGGGGATTTCCGGCGGCACATCCTGCTCAACGCTCAGCACGGTCACAACAACCTGCACATCGTTGCGCATTCCCTTGTTGAACAGGGGGCGCAGCGGGCGGTCGATCAGGCGGCAGGTCAGGGTCGCCTTTTCGGTCGGACGGCCTTCACGCTTGATGAAGCCGCCGGGAATCTTGCCCACGGAGTACTGCTTTTCCTCCACGTCCACAGCCAGCGGGAAGAAGTCCACGCCGGGACGGGGGGTCGGCGCCATCGTCGCGTTCACCATCACGACGGTATCGCCCAGATGCACCCAGACGGAGCCAGCCGCCTGTTCGCAGTATTTGCCGAATTCCAGCGTCAGCTCGCGGCCCGCCAGATCCATGCTGTACTTTTTGCTTTCCATTGAGAATCTCCTTATACTCAGTCGTAGGAAGGCGGATGGCTGCCTTCCTGAACCGCCCGGAGATGCTATCATATGAAAACCCCCTGAATCAGGCGATTCGGGATTTTCAAGGGATAACATCTCCAGACCCTGCCCATGTTCTGCGCCGCCTTGCCGCAAAAAGCCGCCGTGAGGAGGAATGCACAGGGGGATTCTCCCCTGCCGCGTGTCTCCAGACGGCGGCTCTTGCGCGCAAAGCCGCCGAGTTCTGCGATAATTACTTACGCAGGTTCAGCTTAGCGATCAGCGCACGATAACGCTCGATGTCGGTCTTCTTCAGGTACTCCATCAGACCACGGCGACGGCCGACCATCAGCAGCAGACCACGGTTGGAGTGGTGGTCGTTGCGGTTGGTCTTCAGGTGCTCGTTCAGGTGGTTGATGCGGTCGGTCAGCAGGGCAATCTGCACTTCGGGAGAACCGGTGTCGCCTTCATGCTGGGCGTAGGTGGCAATGATTTCGCTCTTGGTCATGGAATTTCATCCTCCAAATTTTTATTTCGGGCAATGCCCGTGGGCAATCGCCTGTTCACGCAGTGCGCCGTCGGAGTCTTCGGTCGTCCGCGCAAACGGTTCGCAGACCCATCCATTATTGTATCAGATTTTTTCCCGTTTGTAAATGGTTAATTCGCGCCTTTCGGGAAAATTTCAGGCAATTTGCTGGGAAAATTAGTACGCTTTCGCGAAATACATGACCTTCTTCGCCTTTTTGCCGCAGCAGACGCAGGTATCACCGAACCATTCCTTTTCCTGGTCAAAGGGCATATTGCGGGAGGAGGCATTGAATTTCTCCTTGATTTCGTCCTCGCACGCGCGTTCGCCGCACCACATGGCCTTCGCGAAGCCATTTTCGACGGCCGCACCCAGTTCCTCCATGTTGTGGACGACGTGGGTCTTTTCGTCACGGAACTTCTTCGCCTGGTCAAAGAGCGTCTGCTGAATATCGTCCAGCAGCGCCTTCAATTCGTCCGCCAGATTTTCCAGCGGCAGCGTCACCTTTTCGCACAGGTCGCGGCGGAACACGGTCACGACGCCGTTTTCGAGGTCGCGCGGGCCGACTTCCAGCCGCACCGGCACGCCCTTCATCTCCCAGTCGTTGAACTTGTAGCCTGCGGAGACCGTGTCGCGGTCGTCGAGCTTGACGCGAATGTCCGCCGCCTTCAATTCCTCAAACAGCTTCTCGCACGCCTCCATCACGCCCGGCTTGTGCGCCGCAATCGGCAGGATGACCGCCTGAATCGGGGCAACGCGCGGGGGCAGGCGCAGGCCGCGCTCGTCGCCGTGGGTCATGATAATCGCGCCAATCAGGCGGGTCGATACGCCCCAGCTCGTTTCCTCGGCGTAAGTCAGCTTGCCTTCCTTGTTCTGGAACTGAATGCCGTACGCCTCGGCGAAATTCGTGCCGAAGTTGTGGCTCGTGCCTGCCTGCAGCGCCTTGCCGTCCTGCATCATGGCTTCCATGGAGTACGTCGCGCGCGCACCGGCGAACTTTTCCTTTTCCGACTTCTGCCCGACATACACCGGCAGCGCCATCACGTTTTCCGCCACTTCCTGATAGACGTGCAGCATCTGCATCGTTTCTTCCTGCGCTTCCTCGGCGGTCGCGTGGATGGTGTGACCCTCCTGCCAGAGGAATTCGCTCGTGCGCAGGAACGGGCGGGTCGCCTTCTCCCAGCGCATGACGGAGCACCACTGGTTGTACTTCATCGGCAGGTCACGCCACGTCTGCACCCACTTGGCGTACATCGTGCAGAAGATGGTTTCGGAGGTCGGGCGCACTGCCAGACGCTCCTGCAATTTTTCCGTGCCGCCCTGCGTCACCCACGCCACTTCCGGCGCGAAGCCTTCCACATGCTCCGCCTCCTTCAGCAGCAGCGATTCCGGAATCAGCATCGGGAAATACACATTTTGATGACCCGTTTCCTTGAAGCGCTTGTCCATTTCCGCCTGAATGCGCTCCCAAATCGCGTAGCCGTAGGGGCGCACGATCATGCAGCCGCGAACGGGCGCGTAGTCGCACAATTCCGTCTTGAGGATAACGTCGGTGTACCACTGGGAGAAATCCTCGTCGCGGGGGGTGATGTGGGTGACAAATTCCTGTTTCTTTTCCTTGGCCATGATTTTTTCCCTCCATTATTGATGATTCGAGGCGATACTATTTCCTGATGAGAATGCGCTAAGATGCGCCGCGAATTTTTCTCGCTGGCTAACGCGAATGAAACGCAGCGTAGCAGCGCTACGCTAAGTGGAATGAGCGGACGACAGCGGGGAAAAGGCGCAAGCAGATAGCACAGGCGAATCTGGAAATAGTATGAGAAAAAGCCTCCGCCTCTGCTGATTTTGCAGGGACGAAGGCATTGCTGACTTGCATTGCTTCGCGGTACCACCCGGCTTAGGGCAAAGGCGGATGTTCGCCCCTTGTCCTCTCTCTTGCGTCCGCTCTCGGAGACGAACCGGCGGGGATTAGCCGCAGCTCCCGGTCGGGATGACGCGCCCGCTCCCCATGCGCCTTCCACCGCCGCGCACTCGCTTTCCGGGGGCAATTCCCGCGTCAGAACCGTTCATTGCTCTGCTGTGATTATACACCACGCCCGCCGCAAATGCAAGCACTCCGCGCAAATTATTTCCGCACCAGCACACTCATTCCGAATTATTTCTTCCCCCACAGCGGCCGCGGATACTCGCCTTCCTCCGCCTTGCGCAGCATCGCCTTGGCGACGACTGCCCTGTCCTCGTGGTAGGTCACGCCGTACCAGCGGTCGGGGCAGGTCAGCACGCGCGCCGTCGCCCGGTGACGGTCAAGCTGGCGGCTGACGGCGGTCGGCAGGTAATACTCCGCCTTCATCGGGTTGTTCTCCATCGCCTCGTTCAGGAAGGGCACGAAGCCCTCCGCCAGCGCATCGAGAAAATCCGGCGTAAAGCCCCAGCAGTTCATGCTGACGGTCGTATCGTCCGGCAGACGGCGGTACATTTCGCCATCCTCCGTGAACAGCGGGCCGTCGCAGCTGGCGATAATGTGCGTGCGCTCGCGCACCTCCTTCAGGAAGCCGAACTCGTTGACCGTGCACACGCCGCGCGACACATAGCCGTTCTCCGTCAGCGTGTTTTTCAGCGCGTAGCCGACCATGAAGTACTCGCCGCGCTTGCCCCGCAGCGTCCGCAGGTACTCATACGCCAGTTTGAACGCGCCCGCGCCGTAGTAATCGTCCGCGTTGATGACGAGGAACGGCGCATCGAGGAATTCGCGGCAGCACAGCACCGCGTGCCCCGTGCCCCACGGCTTCACGCGCCCTTCCGGGACGGAAAAGCCCTCCGGCAGCTTATCCAATTGCTGGAAGGCGTAGTTTGCTTCCATCCCCGCCGGCACGCGCGAACCGACCATCGCCTTGAAGGCATCTTCAATCTCGTGCTTAATCAGGAACACGACGCGGCGGAAGCCCGCTTGGTACGCATCGTACAGGCTGTAATCGAGGATGACCTCGCCGTCCGGGCCGACCGGATCCAGCTGCTTCAGTCCCCCGTAGCGGCTGCCCATGCCCGCCGCCATCATCACCAAAATCGGTTCTTTCATGGCTGATTCCTCCTGCTGATGAGTTTTTCCTGCCGCCATTATAGCGCGAATCTGCAATTTTTACAATCTGCAAACGGAAAAAACGCGCTATCAGGTTGCGCAAACCAGAATTTTGTCGTATAATAGATACTGATTTAGAATGCAAGGAGGAACATTCCTCATGGACTTTTTGAAAACGCTTCTGGCGTATGTCGCGCTGACCGTCGCCTTCTCCGTTCAGGAGGGGCCGCTGCCGCAGGATGTCCCGACCCCGACGCCCCTGCCGCCGAACGTGACGGCATCCCCGATTCCCAACGCGCCCGCCGCGACCGACGTGCCGACCGCCACGCCGACGGCCTCGCCCATCCCCGAACCCACGATTACGCCCAACATGGGCTACAAGACCGTGCAGTGGCAAGACCGCGGCTCAGGCGTGCTGAAGGTGCAGAAAAAGCTGATTGAGCTGGGCTATCTGGCAGAGGGCGAGGATGACGGCGCGTACGGCAGCAAGACGACCGCCGCCGTCCGCCGCTTCCAGAAGGCGAACGGGCTGTCCGTGGACGGCATTGCGGGTCAGGCGACGCAGACGCGCCTGTTTGAAGACCCGAACGTTGTGCCTTACTCCCCGCCGACCGTGCCGCCGACGGCGACCCCGACCCCCGCGCCGGAAACGCCCGCGCCGAGCGCCGCGCCAACGGCATCTCCGGCGGATGATCTGCCTCTGCCGGGCGCGTCCGGCGATTTCCCGGTGGATACGGTGACGACCGAAGCGCCGGTATATACGCCGGAGGGCTTGACGCTCCTGCCCAACGGCAGCATCATCCTGGGCAACGGCGGCGCGACGCTGACGATGACCGTCACGCAGGATGGCGTGGGTTACACGCGCCGTCCGAGCCTGTGGGTGAACACAGTGGGCAGTCCGGTCATGTCCCTGCGCGAGCTGGCGGCTTGCATCGACGACTGGCAGCTGGATGTCAGCGAAAGCGGCGTGTGGGTGCTGTCCGCGGCAGGCTACACGGTCGTCGTCCGCGAGACGGACAGCGGTTTATCCGTGATGGTGGATGGCAGCGCAATTGCGATGGAATCCGGCGCCGTCCGGCTGGACAACGGCGAAGTGTACATCTCCGACATGTTCCTGCGCACGGCACTCCGCGCGACGACCATCTACGACAGTGACGAGCAGTCGCTGATTCTGTTCGTGCGGAACAAGTCCGTCAGCACATCGGCAGACTGAAGGTAATTCGGAATTCGGAATTCGGAATGCGGAATTCGATGATTTGTTCGCGATTCCGCGAAAAGCAAAAAGAACCGCCCGGTACATCTGTGTTTAGCAGATAACCGGGCGGATTTTTTAGTTGTACTCCACCGTTTCCTGATACGCCTTATACGTTGACGTGCAGAGCAGCTTGCGGTCGACTTCCTTGCCGTTCTGATACCAGATTTGGTAGGTTTCGACGACGTAGCCGGTGCGCTTTTTGATGGTCGTCTCCTGCGTGCCGGCGGCGAGTTTCGTGTTCTGGACGTACTTGGTGTCGCTCGGCGGGTCAATCGTGCGCGTGACGGTGCTTTCCAGGTCAATCGACACGCCATCGGGCAGGAGCATCCCGTAAATTTCGACGGTGCACTTCTGCTTGGAGTAATTCGCGACGATGTAAATCGGCCACTCGGTGTCGTTCTTGAACTTGAAGTCCAGGTTCGGCCAGTTGACCGTCGCGTCCATTCCCTTCTGGACGTAGGAACTCGGCCACGCGTGCGGGCTGCGGTAGACGATTTCCAGATTTGCGCGCGCGACGGCGTTGAAGAGCGTCGAGCTGGTCTGGCATACGCCGCCGCCCACCTCCGGCACGCTCTGCCCGCCGGAAATCGCTGTTGCTTCCTTGTAGCCCTTCGCCGCCGTGCGCTGCCCCGTCGCCTGATTGAAGGAGAACGTATCCCCTGGCGCAACCTTATAGCCATTGATGGCTTGGCAGGACAGGTCGATGTTCGTGTTGCGGTTGGAATTGCTGGTGGTTTTCGTCGTGTAGGTGGAAATGCGCCCGAACTTGCCCACAATCTGCGATTTTGTCACGTCCGCCAGCACCGTGTCCGACTGCAAACGCAGGGACGCGGTGTAATTGCCCATGTCCAGCACGCCCGTGAGCGTCTGATAGACGCTGTTGGCATCCAGATACGCGCCGCTGATGTCGCTGTTGAAGGTGAACTGCTTCGTCGCCGGGTCAAAGGACTCCACCGTCGCGTTGACGGGCGTGCAGGTCACATCCGCCGCGATATTCTCCGCGATTTTTCGCACGGCATCGCGGTCGTAGGTGATTTGCGTCTGAAGCGTCACGGGGCTTTGCTGCATCGCGCGAATCGTCGCGACGCGCTCGCTCAGCGGCGTCCGCCCCGAACCGCGCAGGGCGGTTGTGTTCCCGCGCCCAGCGGCATAGGCAACCGCCGCCATCTCGCTCACGTTGCGGTAGAGCGGCACGTCGTAACCCGTGATGTCGTAGGTGTACGCATCCGCCACCACATGCAGGTTCACGCTGGAATTGTCCACGCCGCCCTGCCCCAAGGCGCTTTCGGCGTCCGCGCGGGTCATTCCGCCAACGTTGATGCCGTCAATCGTCACGCCGGGGAAAATGCGGTCGGTGTTGACCAGCGCGACCGCCTCATTGAAATTCGCGATTCGCTCCGCGTCATACCGGATGATGCTGCCGTTGACGAAAGCCAGCGTCGGCAGCCCAGCCAGCTCCATGCCCAGCATCTGCGGCGCGGCAAGCAGCAGCAGCCCCGCCGTGCACGTCAGCGAAATCAGCATGACAAGCAGCCATAGGAAGGTGCTGCTGCGCTTTTTGCGCCCCTTGCGCGGTTTGCGTGTCGTTTTCCGCTTCGGCGCGGATGGACGCTTGCCCGTGGGTGTGCCGCGTGTTTTGGGCGGGGCGCTCCGGCGCGCTTCCTCTTCTATCAGCCGCTGTGAGCGTCCCTTCGGCTGGCGCATGGCGGGCTGGCGTGGCTTCGTCTCCGGCGCCAATTTTTCCGTCAGGCGCGTCTGCTGGCTGCGGCGCGGGCGCTGCGTTCCGCCCGAAATGTTGCTCATGTCATTCCTCCAAAATGGATTCCAGCCCTTGCACAGCGGCTGCTGCGGAGGGCTGGTGTGTGATTTATACTATTTCCAAATGAGAATGCGCCAAGATGCGCTGCGAATTTTTCGCTCTGGCTAACGGGAGTGGAATGCAGCGTAGCAGCGCTACGCTAAATGGAACGACCGGACGCCAGAACGGAAAAGGCGCAAGCAGATGGCGCAGGTGAATCTGGAAATAGTATTACTTGCTGTTTTCCTCGTTCCGGTGCGCCATGTGGTAAGTCAGCGTCTGCAAGCTGTCCGTCAGGTGAACATTGACCACCAGCATGTCGTCCGGATGGGTCAGATCGGTCGGCGCGAAGTTCCACACCGCGCGGATGCCGCAGGCGTAGAGCTTGTCCAGCGCTTCCTGCGCGACGCGTCGGGGCAGTGCCAGCACCGCAATATCCGGCATGTTCTCCTTCAGGAAGTTCGGCATTTCCTCCATGCTGTACACGGGGATATCGCCCACCGGCACGCCGATTTTCTCCGGGTCGTTGTCAAACATCGCCAGCGGCCGGAAGCCCTCGCGCTGGAACGTCGGATATTTCGCAATCGCGCATCCGATATTGCCCGCGCCCACGATAATCTCCGTATGCTCACGGTCAAGTCCCAGAATTTCGCCAATGTGCATTTTCAGATCCGACACCTTATACCCGTACCCCTGACGTCCGAAGCCGCCGAAGCAGTTGATGTCCTGCCGAATCTGCGACGGCGTGAGGTGCATCCGCTCGCCCAGCTCCTGCGACGAAATCTGCTCCACACCTGCGCTTTCCAGCTCCCGCAGATGCCGATAATATCCCGGCAGCCGACGGATTACCGCGTCAGACACATGCCCTGCCATCCTCATTCTCCTCCAGTGCATTTGTTATCTTGGGGCATTTCCGCCCAAGTCCTTCATGTGAAAGGAATATCAATCTGATTGTAGCACACTTTTTGGTTTTGTGCAACCTTGCCGGAAAGATTCCGGGGATTTTTTCGCGCTTCACAGCTGTCGTGAAAGGGGGATTTATCGGATGACAGCCGATATTGCTGTGATATGCAGGCAGTTTTTTCTTGCTGCTCCAGTCGCCTCTGGACTCCCCCCGCCACCCATGTTTATTGGGGGAAAGAGCGGCTGTTGTTGCCCGACTTGACTGTTTTTCCCTGCTTGGCTTTTGTCCGGCTTTTGTTGACTTGCTTGCGGGTTTCGGGAAAAGCGCTTACTTTCGGTGATTCCGTGTTTCGCCGCGGAGGAAGTCGCCCGTTTCGGTCGCGAAGGGGACGTCCATGCGGATGATTTCGCCGCCGATGCCCAGCGTATCGACGATTTCGCCCGTCTTTTCGCGCAGGAACGGCGTCGCCTCGAATGCGTGCACACCCGATGGCGTCAGCAGTTCGATTTTCTCGCCCGCCTTGAAGCGATTTTTGAGCAGGAAGCGTGTGCCGCGCCCATCGCGGCTGCCCTCCACCACATGCGCCAGATATTCCCGCTCCTGATGGAAGCCGTCCGCGCCGCCGGGATTTGCTGGCTTGCCCAGCGCAAAGCCGGTATCGCTGTCACGGTGGCTCGCGCAGGATAATTCCGCCATCAAGCTCGGAAGCGCCGCTGCGAAATCGCCGCCATCCGCCAGCAGATCCAGCGCACGACGGTATGCCGCCGTTACCGTCGCGACGTAATACGCCGTTTTCATCCGCCCCTCGATTTTGAGGCTCTTGATGCCCGCGTCCACCAGTTCCGGCAAAAGCGGCATCAGGTTCAAATCATGCGCGGAAAATATGTATGTGCCATTTTCGTCCTCGCAAACGGGCATGTACTCGCCGGGGCGTTTCTCCTCCACCACGCTGTAATGCCAGCGGCACGGCTGGGCGCATTCGCCCTGATTGCCGCTCCGCCCCGCCATGGCCGCGCTGAGCAGGCACCGCCCGCTGTACGCCATGCACGATGCGCCATGCACAAACGTCTCGATTTCCATCTCTGGCACGCGGCGGATGATTTCCTTCGCCCGCGCGATGGACGTTTCCCGCGCCAGAATCACGCGTTCGCAGCCCATGTCGCGATAGACGCGCACAGCTTCGGCGTTGACGGTGCTCGCCTGTGTGCTGACGTGCAGGGGCAGCTCCGGCACTTCGCGGCGCAGGGCGGCAATCGCCCCTAAATCGCTGACAATCGCCGCATCCACGCCGATGTCCCGTGCCGCCTTCGCCGCCGCGATGAAATCATCCATCTGGTCGTCAAACGGGAAGATGTTCATCGTCAGGTAGAACTTCTTGCCCGCGCCGTGCATCTTTTCGACCGCCTGCGTCAGCGCATCCTCGTCGAAATTGCCCGCGAAGGCGCGCAGGCCGAACTGCTTCATACCGCCATAGACCGCGTCCGCGCCGAAATGCAGTGCCGCCTCCAGCGATTCAAGATTCCCCGCCGGGCACAGCAGCTCCGGCATCCGGTTGGTCATTTACTCAATGCCTCTTTCCTTGTCGTACTGCTGCCACAGCGGCGCGTAGATGGCGACCGCCTGTTCATGCTCCTGCAAGGTGCGGGAGAAGTGCAGCTCCGTGCTTTCGGGACTCGTCGCGCAGAAATACAGGTAGTTTTCCGCCACGAACGTCTCGTCCGGGTAGAGCGCCGCGTTGATGGCGTCCGCGCTCGGCGCGCAAATCGGGCCAAGCGGCAGCCCCGTCACCTGATAGGTGTTGTAGAGGCTGTCAAGCGCCAAATCACTGCCCGTCAGCGACATTTTCCTTACGCCCGTGATGTAGTGAATCGTCACGTCGCTTTGCAGCTTCATGCCCGCTTTCAGGCGGTTGTGGAATACGGCGGACACCTTCGTGAAATCCGCTTTGGACGCTTCCTTCTCAATCATGCTTGCCAGCGTCAGAATCTCGTCCATCGTGTAGCCCATCTCTTCCGCGCGATCCTCACAGGCGACGGAGAACACCCGCTCGGTCTGCGTAATCAGCTTGCGGATGATTTCGCTTGCCGTCGCGCCGATGTAGATTTCGTAGGTGTCGGGCGCGAGATACCCCTCCAGCACATAGCGGCGCTGGCTGACGTTCCGGCTGTTCAGCACGTCCTGCACGGAGTAAAATTCGCTGAAGCTCGTGCCGCTCTTGCACAGGGACAAGAACTCCGCGCTGTCCGTCAGCACGCCGTCTTTGACCAGCTGCTCGGCAAACTGCTCAATCGTCCAGCCGGGAATGAGCGTGATATTGCGTACAATCGGGTTGCCGTCGCCGCGCGTGAGCTGGTCGGCAATCTGCCGCATGGTCATCGACGGGCTGAGCGTGTAGCTGCCGGACTGGATTTTCTGCCCCCAGCCCGCGAAGTCGCAGTAGTACTTGAACACCGTGCGATTGCGAATCAGCCCGGCTTCCTCCAGCCGGTTCGCCACGCGGGTCAGGCTCTGTCCGCTCTCGATGGTGAAGGGCACCTGCGCCGTGCTGTTTTCATCCGGCGGCGCAATGAACTCGCCGTACACCTTGTTCCACACGCTGAACAGGATGCCCGACACAACCAGCACCGTGCCCAAGCCAATCAGGATTGGGCGGATGATGCGCCACAGCGCGCTGTACCAGTACGGGCCATATCGCCGCTCGTCGCGGATGCTCTCGTAGCTGTCATGCTTCTTGCTCAACAAGCCTGCCCCCCTTTGGAGAATCCGGAATTATTGTCCCATCCCCATGTCAATGTCCGCCGCGTCGGTGATGATGCGCAGAATGCCCGCCACTTCCTGCTGCAAACGCATTTCCGCCAGCAGGTACTGGCTGACTTCCAGCTTGCCGAACAGCAGCGCCGAAATGCCCTGAAAGCGCTGCATGTCGTCATTATCCGGCTGCGTGCCGGAGACAGCCGCCATTTGCAGGCGCAACTGCAGCTTCTTGTATTCCTTCAGGAGTGCGGCGGTCGTTTCGTCCGCCATAACCTCCTCTTTCAGTGCGTGATACGTCTGATACTCCTCGCTCTGGCGGATTTCCTGCGCCAAGCGGTGTGCCGTAGCATGTTCCATAACAGCATGTCCATCCTTTCGATACGCTATCCGTAATTAGAAACGTTTCTGTCCGCTTGATTCATCCCAATTTCCCACGAAAAAGAGAGAAACGCGTGTTGCAGCGTTCCTCCCTATTGTATCAGATGTGCGCCCCCATGTCAAACGTCAAGGATAATGGGCAGAATCATCGGGTTGCGCTTGATTTTCTCGAAGATGAAGCGGTGCAGTTCATCCTTGATGCGGTTCTTGAGCGCCGGCCAGTCCTCGCCCGCCAGCGACGACTGCGACAGAATCTGCCGCACAACATCGCGCGTGTTCTCAATAATATCCTCATTCTCGCGGACGTAGATGAAGCCGCGGCTGATGATGTCCGGGCCGGAGACAAGGCGCTGGTCGTCGCGGTTAATCGCCATGACGACGATAATCAAGCCGTCCTGACTGAGGTGCTTGCGGTCGCGCAGAACGACGTTGCCCACGTCGCCGATGCCCAGACCATCCACCAGCACCGCGCCGGTCGGAATCTGTTCCGCCAGATACAGCCCTTCCTGATTCATCTCGATAACCTGACCCGTTTCGGGAAGCACGATGTCGGTGGAGTTCATGCCCATCGACTCCGCCAGCACCGCGTGCTGCCACAGCATACGGTATTCGCCGTGAACGGGGATGAAATACTTCGGCTTCACCAGCGCGTGCATGAGTTTGAGTTCTTCCTGACAGGCGTGACCGGAGACGTGCACCTCCGCCAGCGCCTTATAGATGACGTTCGCGCCGCAGCGGTACAGCTGGTCGATGACGCGGCTGATGCTCTTCTCGTTGCCGGGAATGGGCGTGGCGGAGATAATCACCGTATCGCTCTGCCGGATTTGCAGCTTGCGATGCTCGCTGTACGCCATGCGCGTCAAGCCTGCCATCGGCTCGCCCTGACTGCCCGTCGTCATCACCAAAATCTCGTTGTCCGGGTACTGGTCGAGCGCGTCCGCCTCAATAATGGCTTCCGGCGGAATCCGCAGTTCGCCAATCTGCATCGCCACGCGGCTGACGTTGACCATGCTGCGCCCGATGAAGCAGACGCAGCGGCCGTAGCGCAGGGCGTTGTCAATGACCATCTGCATACGGTGGATGTTCGACGCGAACATGGCGACAATCACACGCCCCTGCGCGTCGCGGAACATATTCTCGAACGTCACGCCGATCTTCTTTTCGGAGATGGTGTGACCGGGGCGCTCGACGTTGGTGGATTCGCACAGCATCGCCAGCACGCCGCGCTCGCCCAGCTCGGCGAAGGACGCAAGGTCGGTGATATGCCCATCGACGGGCGTGTAGTCAATTTTGAAGTCGCCGGTGACGACGACCGTACCCGCCGGGCAGGTGAGCGCAATGGCGCACGCCCCCGCGATGGAGTGGCTGACGTGGATGAACTTCGCCGTGAAGTTCTTGCCCAGCCGCACCTCGTCGCGCGGCTGCACCACCTGCATCGGGATGCCCTGAATGCGGTGCTCCTTCAGCTTCAAGTCCACCAGCGCCAGCGTCAATTTCGTTCCGTAGAGCGGCGCGGGCACTTGGCGCAGGATGTACGGCGTCGCGCCGATGTGGTCCTCGTGTCCGTGGGTGAAGAGGTATCCGCGCACGTTGCGCTTCTTCTCCACCAGATAGGACACATCCGGAATGACCAGATCGACGCCCAGCATGTCCTCTTTGGGGAAAATGCTGCCGCAGTCAACCACCACAATGTCATCCTCATATTCAAAAACTGTCATGTTCTTGCCGATTTCATCCACACCGCCAAGGCTGACAATCCGCAGGCGGCTTGCCGGCTGCGCTGCTTTCGTTCTCGGGGTCATACCATCACTCTCTTTCAAACGTTTTCGTTCCTTCTCTTTCACATACTTCCATCACGGAAGTAAAAAAGCCATTTTTGCGGAAAACTGCTGCTGGACACGGCAAGCCTGCGTTTCGCCGAACCCCATCAGCATTATTTCCATGCCGGGAAAAAACGCATTTTATCCGCTGCGCCTTTGCAGCCGAAAACTGCCCGCGCAGGACTGCCCTGCCCGTGTCCGCTTTCGCAGCATTTCCCCGTCGTTTGCCAAACGCTGCCGATTCCATCACCGCAGGACGGGCATTGCAAGCCCTCCACCGGCGACTTCCTTTTCTTCATTCCACAATTCCGACTTCCCCAGCATCATCATTCCGGAATGGCGGCGTTTGATTGCGGTCTGTTTTGCAACGCACAGACCCCTCGTTCATATAGTATAGCACACATTCAAAAAAAAATCCACCGGAATTTAGCCGAAATTCAGGCTCAAATTTGGTGGATTTGCAAGGAAAGTATGAATTTTTCGTGTACAAAGGGAGGCGCCAGAGGCTCTGCCTCTGGACTCCGGCAGGGCTCTGCCCTGCACCCG
>OLQU01000080.1_pt1 | contig 87040 bp, 89 predicted proteins | sample 1672271 | NCBI WGS metagenome assembly OLQU01 (sample SAMEA3136666, study PRJEB25190) | human gut metagenome | biome: human gut; feature: human-associated habitat; material: faeces | place: Austria | collected 2013 | reverse complement strand
TAGCCATCCGGTCTCGAACCAGTATCCTGCGATGATTGAACTTTTCACGCGAAGGCTTGATGCCATTCAACTTCCAGAAGATGCAGTGCTGACACCGTTACCGATGGACGAAGATATTTCAAGTCTGTCTGCTATTCTTTTGGACGATGATTACTACGATTTTTTGAAACAGGGGAAAGTCATTGTTGATGGAGTGACTGTCTTGGATGCGGCATATTTGATTCCATTTAAGGCAAAAGCGTGGATGGATTTGACAAATCGCAAGGCTGCAGGAGAACATGTTGACAGCAAAAACATCAAGAAACACAAGAATGATGTTTTTCGTCTGACGGAATTGATTGATCCTACGGTCAAGATTACGGCTCCACAAGGAGTTTATACAGATGTTCAAGAGTTTGTGCAGCGGATGCAAAGCGAAAGCATTGACATGAAGCAGCTGGGGCTGATAGGGAGAACGAAGGATCGGATTTTGGATGAACTAAAAGATTTGTATATAGCACAGTGATTAATAATCCGACTAGTCCCGCGCAAAAATATGTTACGGTTGGAGATAAAGCGTAGTTATAGCTATTCCGATTTCAGAGGGATGAACCAAAATGAACCAAAATGAATCAAAATGAACCGAAAAGAACCTTTACAAACCCAAATCCGGGCGTTAAACTATAATCAGAAAACGAATGGAAACAAGAGAGCACTGAGAAATCGGTGCTCTCTTTGTTATACAGACGAAAGGAGATGATTCCGTTGGTTTAATTAAAAAGAGAAGAAAAAAGAAAGGAGGGAGTGGTATATGGATTTGGATGTGACCTCTCTGCTTGAGGCAGCGCTTCAGCAGGGAATTTGGGCTGCGCTGTACATTTATCTTTTTTTCAGAATGTTGAAAGAGAATGCCAGCAGAGAAGAACGATATCAGAATATGATTGATCGTTTGAGCAGCAACATCGAAAATGGTATTGAGAACATCCAGAATCGACTGGATGCGATGGAAAAACGACATGCAAGTGGATAAGAAAAGAAGGTTGGAAAGCCTTCTTTTTTTGTACCTCAAAAGTAAGAAGAAAGGAAATCAATATGGAAAAAAACATGAAAAAGCGACCGCATGATTTTCTGTGGCGCGGTTCTCAGATGGAAAGTAAGCTCATGCCCGGCAAAGAAGTAACGCAGCAGCGTACTCATAACAGTAAGACGTTTGATCTTGGGCGGGGCGCATATCAGACGGTCATTTATCCTGAAACCGTTCACTTCAAGGATGCGGAAGGTCAATGGAAGGAAATTGACAATCGACTTGAAGAAGCTCGGAATGAACAGGGCGAAGCGATTCTGCGCAATCAGTCCAATGTACTGACGATGGAATTTGCCAAGCAGACGGGCAAAGCGCCTCTGGTCTGTGTCAGCAATAAAAAGGGGCAGAAGATTGCCTGGAACATCCAGAATCAGAATGAGGATGTTAAAGCAAAACCGATTTGCGAAAACTGCTGTGACACGGGCGATGAAGATGCCTGCCGCGCGGATCTCTCTCATGTGGAAACCGAGCTGCATTATAAGGAAATCCTGCCGAACGTCAATGTGGTTTGCCGTATGCAGGGCATGATGTTCAAGGATGACATTGTGATGGAGAATCCGCAGGCACAGCATCGGTTTGTGCTTGAAATGGATACGCAGAATGTGCAGCTTGTTAAGCAGGAAGAAGGCACGATTGTTGCTTATGCGGAAGGTAACCCTGCCGAAATTGCATTTGTTCTGCCTGCTGCCTTTATGCGCGATGCTGAAGGGAACATCGGCACTGTAGAAACCGATCTGGTTGAGGAAAACGGTAAGATTCAGGTGGCACTGAATTGTGATGAAGATTTCCTCCAAAATGCGGTGTATCCGGTTGTCGTTGATCCGCTGATCCAGACGGAGGAGCACTCCAGCGCAATGGAGGATAACTTTGTTACCAGCAGCGCGCCGAATACCGTGCAGAGCTATTCGCAGGCAAGGCTGCGCATCTGCAAGAATACCAGCTATGGCGAGTGCCGCAGCTTTCTGAAATTCACGGATTTGCCGTTCTTCATGCCGAGCAATATGGTGACGAAGGCGTACCTCCGCATGTCGCTGTACACGAAGCAGGGAACGCGAGCAGTTCCTGTGTATGTTAAGGAAGTTTTGGAGGATTGGTCGTCCCAGACGATCACTTGGAATAACCAGCCGAGCCTTGGCGAACATGACGTTGATGTTGCGATCATTCCGGCTAATGCGGGCGTTGGCTCTACGTTTGCATTTGACATTTCCAATCTGGTGCGCAAGTGGTATGGAGGCTCGAATTATGGCGTTGCATTTGAGCGCAAGATCACGGCGACGCCGAATACAGTAGAGTTTGGTTCCAGCGACAGCGTGTATCATAAACCGGTTATTGTGATTAACTACGTTAGTTTTGCTGGTCTTCAGAACCATCTGGCGTATGATTCCTTCGATTGTGGCCGGGCTGGTACGGGCTATGTGAATCTGTATAACGGCGATGTGGTGATTGCACGTCCGCTGACGCAGTGCGGCGGCAACAGGATGCCGGTTTCGATTACGGCCTATTACGGTGTGCAACTTTATGGCGTTACTGCGAATATGAGAGCAGGTTGGCGCTTGAGTTGTGACCAGTGCATGACCAAGAGCTATATCAATGATGAACTGTACTTTATCTGGTCGAAGGGGGACGGAAGCCAGCATTATTTTAGAAAGCCCAATAGTAGTGCGGCATATTACGAAGACCTTTCCGGCCTGAGCCTCAAACTGACGGATAATGGCACATACACCGAAATTGAGGATAAGGGCGGTACGGTTATGCGCTTTGAGAGTCCGCAGGATGCGCTGGATGATACCGGCAGACTGCTGAGCATTACCGATAGCTGCGGTAACACGAATACTTTCCAATATGGCGATTGGCGGCTTGAGAGTATTACGGATGGCGCAGGGCGTGTGACGCAGTTTACCTATTCGGGCAATATGCTGACCGGGATTCTTGCACCGGGGGAAAGTGCTCCTGTAACGATGCAGTACTCTAATAATTTGCTTTCTTTGTTTATGGATGCAGATGGTGAAACGGCGTCGTATACATATAGAGATGAGACGGATGCAAACGGGATTATTCGTCATTATTTGTTCTCCATGAATGACAAATACTGGCATGAGTATATCATTAACCGAACGTCTTATGATCCTAAGCGCGTGACTAGCGTGCGAGAGGATTATTATGATGAGGACAGTGGAGAATTGACATACGGTATGTTCCATACGTACTCTTATCGCGACATGATGACCGTTGTGCAGGATATGACGGTTGTAAATGGTAAGCGGATGATTTACCAGTTTAACGATTTCGGCAATGTTGTCAGCGTGCGCGATGAGCTGGGCTATGCGAGCTACAGCAAGTTTAGCGAAGCGCTGCTGCCGAATCACCCGGAACAGGTCTCCAAGCTTCAGCGCAGCGTTATCAATCTGCTACCCAACCATGACTTTGAGCTGGACGGCTACTGGAGCACTGCACTCAATGACGGCGAGGGCAGCTTTGCTTATGTGACAGACCAGAAGTATCTGGGCTCCCGATCCATGCGAATGATGAAAACCAATGCGGATGGCAATCTCTGCGTGTACATGAGCTATTCCAATCTGGAAATCGGCAAGGCATATACCCTCTCCGGTTACATCCGCAGCTCCGGCAATGTGCAGGGCTACGCCACTGTGCAGCATCAGAACAACTGGTTCAACAGCGAGCTGCTCACGCCTGGCAGCGAGTGGACGCGCGTGGCTGTTTCCTTTACCGCGGCTTCGACCAGCGCGACGCTGTGCTTTGTGACGATGGGTACCGGCACGCTCTGGGTAGACTGTGCCCAGCTCGAGGTGGGTTCTGTCCCCAACCGCTACAACCTGCTGCGCAACTGTGACTTCTCGCTAAACAGCAGCGGCGTCCCGACGTTCTGGACGGCAAACGGCGTAAATACATCCGAAGATGCGATTGTGACGGATGCAGACGCGCTGCATCCGACCTTCCTGACGAATAATCGCATGCGTCTGTACGGTGATCCTCAGACCAATAAGGGGATTTATCAGGATTTGCCGCTTAGCGGCAGTCAGGGCGACGTTTATGTTGCTGGCGGCTGGGCAAAGGGCTTCTCGCGCCCGATTGGAGACGATAAGCGTCATTTTGGTATTCGCGTTGCGTTTAAGAACGGCTCCGGCGCGTATGAGAATGGCGAAATTCTGAATTGGAACGAGGAATGGACGGACTGGCAGTATGTCTCCGGAGCGGTCATTGCCCCGTGCGCTTATACGGGTATTCGTTTCAATGTGGATTATGAGAAGAACGTCAACTATGCGGATTTCGATGGCATGACGCTCTACAAAGAGGAATTCGGCAACACGTTCACCTACGACGATGACGGCAATGTGACGGCGGTGAAAGACCTTGTTGGACAGAAAGCCAAGGCGCAGTACGATGATTACAACAACCTGATCAGCTATGTGCAGCCGGGTCGCCCCGATACGGTCAAGACGACGATTTCCTACGGCAGCAGCGATGCGGAAAAGAAGAAGCGGCTGCCGCTCAGAGTTGATTCTCCGACGGGTATTCGGACGGCAAACACTTACGATGCGAACGGCAATCTCGTGAGGTCGTATGTCATCGACTCGATGGATGGCACCTGCATGATGGATTCCCACCAGAGTTATACGGCGGACGGCAACCACGTTGCGACCAAGACGGATGCGCGCGGTAAGGTCGTGACATACGAAACCGATCTGGCAAAGGATACGCTGACCAAGGTGACCGATCCGAATGGGCAGAGCGTCAATTATACCTATGATAGCCGTATGCGCGTGATTGGAACGAGCGCGACGGCGGACGGAGGAAATTATAAGAATACCTACACCTATGAAAAAGATCGCCTGAAAACGGTGGCACATAATACGACCAGCGATACGCCGGATGTGACGTATACCTTCGATTATGATGAGTTTGGCAATCCGACGACCGTGAAGGTGGGCAATCAGGTTCTTTCCACCAATGTATATACGGACACGGGTGATCGCACGCTGATGCGCGTGGAATACGGCAACGGCGGCAAGGTGCATTACACGCGCGACGACTTCCGCCGCGTGACGGGCATCCACTATGACGATGCGACCGAACCGCGCTTCACCTACGATTACGGCGCGAACGGGCAGGCTGCGTATGTAAAGGACGCCGAGCTGGGCCGCACGGTGTGGACGGAGTACGACACGAGCGAGCGTCCGATCCGCACGCACCTGATGGAAAGTGTGACCAGCACCTCCACCGGTACACCGAAGTACACGAGCACGCTGGGCTACGACGAGTTTGGTAACGTGGCTTCCTTCAAGGAGAAGGTGAACAACAGCGCCAGCTACGAGACGGCCTACACCTACAATATCGAGAACCAGCCGACGCAGCTTCGCTTCGGTGCAGACAACCGCAAGCTGACCTATACCTATGATCCGATCGGCAGGCTGTACAGGCGCGTGGCTGTCGGCGCAGCGAACTACACCACTCAGTACGCCTACTTTGGCCCGGACCCGGAGGACACCATCCTCACCACGCCGCTGGTCACGAGCATCACCCAGAACGGCCAGAACTTCTCCTACACCTACGACAACGTGGGCAATATCTCTTCCGAGACGCGCAACGGCCTGACGACGACGTATGAGTATGACAGTCTCGGTCAACTCACTCGCGTCAACGATCCCCATGCAGGAAAATCCACGATGTACCTGTATGATTGCGGCGGCAACATGACGGGTTACCTGAGCGCACCGTATACGCTGGCGCCCACGCTTGAAGGGGTTAATGAAACGGTATTTTATACCTATGGCGACAGCAACTGGAAGGACAAGGTTACGGCCATCGGCGGCAAGGAGATTACCTATGACGCCATCGGCAATCCGCTGACCTACGACGGCTGGACGTTCACATGGAAGGCGGGCCGCATGCTGGCCAGCATGGTAAAGACTGGCACCAACGCGCAGTTCACCTATGACCATAACGGCCTGCGAATTAAAAAGGTTGTCAACGGCGTAACGACCAACTATACGTTGAATGGCAAAAATGTCGTCCACATGACGCAGGGCGGCCATGACCTGCATTTCTTCTATGATGCGCAGGGGAAGCCCGGCATGGTCACCTATAACGATGTCGATTACTTCTATGTCTACAATTTGCAGGGCGATGTTGTTGCGCTGATTGACGCGAATGGCACGCAGGTGGTAGAATATGTTTATGATGCGTGGGGTTATCCGATCAGCAAAACCGGCAGTCTGGCAGCGACGATTGGTACGTTGAATCCGTTCCGCTATCGTGGGTATGTGTATGATGAGGAGACCGGACTTTACTATCTGCGGAGCAGGTATTATAATCCGGAGTGGAAGAGGTTTGTTAGCTCGGACAGATTTTTAGGTCAGACAGGGAATTTGCTTGCGCATAATAGCTATACATACTGCTACAACCGCGTTGTAAGGTATTATGACGATGGAGGAGAGACCCCCGTAGACCTTGGAAATGGATGGCATGCAAGATTTGATACTACACATGGAAAACCTGTTGACGGAGGATATATGGAGCATGTTCATCTATACAATGACAAGGAAAAACTCGGAACTTATGCACAAAACATGGATGGTTCCATTCACGATAAGAACAACAATTCCAAAGGAGATCCGCCTAAAAAGGTGAGAGAAAAACTGAAACAGAAAACGGGATGGGATTGGGATTCTAAAAAGAATAGCTATTATGACAAAATAGATGTGTTACAAAATCTTCGTTACAGTACTAAGAATGCTTTTGAAAATGTCTATGAATACGAAGATGGGGAATATAGAATTCCGAGTTCTGCGTTGATTCTACGTGAGGAAATGCCCGTTATGATCCTTGTCACACCAGCCTCAGGAACCGTTGGTATGCTCGTATCTCTTCTTTCTTCGCTTTTCAATCTAGGTATTACAAGTGGTGGCGCAGTTTCTGTTCCCTTATAAATTATAATTTTCAGAAAAGAGGCTGATTATGAATATCAGAAAGCTGATGTATCTCTCACAAATAAACAATTCTTATGGAGAACAACTGGTACTATATGGTAATTACTTTCACAAAAATGTAAAGAATATGATTTCTCCGGAGGATATTGAACTCTTTCGTACTAACGATTTCTATCATGATTGGAAAATAAATAAAGAGCTCCTTCAATACGTTGATGAAGCATTTCCAACTTTATCCATAGAAATTCGCCACGGAAAAGAACAAGCAACGACGTTTTTGTTTAGTAATGTTTTCGTTTATGAAAAAAAAATGAAATTGGACTCCAACTTTGTATCGCATATGGAGGACATAATCGATTGCTTTGTTGGGAAAAAGAAGAAAAGAATCTGTTGCGGTTTTATCTTGGCCTCTGGAACGAGGATTTATATCGAAGCAGAGCATCTTGTGTTGAAAAATGCATCTATTGCTGAATAAAAGGCAGGTAGTATTGCGAGTTTACCATAAATAAGTAATGTATAAGTGGCATATATCTAATCAGATTCACGCCATGGAGCTGTCAAGTAAAAAGCTTGACAGCTCCTTTTCTATACTCCGAATAGCAACTAATATAGATTCTTGACTGGAGAGTGGCAGAACAATACTATCCGGGAATACTGATACTTTGTCCTGATGGTACAGAAGAATATTACTTCTATCATTCGGATAAGGCTGTTGCAATAGATGATTACTCCAGTTGGGAATCGGATTATACATTGGTAGCTAGAAAGAACGGACAGGTGATTATTTCTAACAAAGAAACAGGAGTGAATCAAATAGTTGTAGACTATAGTGACCATCAGCCAAAACTGGAGAAGAAAATGCGAGAAGCAGAGCAAAACAAGTCGCTAACAGTGTAGTCTTTTTCAAGTGCTTGTCCTCCTTACAGTAGGTTGTGGAATGGAGTGCGCCCTCATTTGCATCTTCTGTAAAGCCCGGTTTCTATTTGCATTGTAGACTGGAAATGGAAGAATGTCAAACGATTATTTGCAGAAAGGAGGGATTGGATGGAAGGAAAAGTGATTCAGTATGCCAGACGGGATGCGGTACAGTATGCCCGGCGATGGGCACTTTCGCGAAATCGAGCGTATAACGACTTCACGAAGGGCGGCGGCGATTGTATGAATTTCGTTTCGCAATGCCTGTACGCAGGAGGGCAGCCTTTCAAAAACAATGGGTTCGAGTGGCATGGATTGCGCGGCGGAAGCAGCTTTAGCTGGCGCGGTGTGGATAGCTTCTTAAAGCTGCTGAAAAACTATCAGCAATTTGGATCGCCCCGATTGGAATTTTCCTGCGAAGAAACGCCGGAAAGTCTCAAAGCGGGCGATCTTGTTTTTACAGTAGCGGAAGGCGTTCCCGGTGATATTGAACGGAATCCGTCGCATGTCGCAATCTTAAGCCGCGATTATGCGGATAGGGGGCAACTGGTCGTTTGCGGACATACGGCTGACCAGCTTGACGCTGTAAAGCGTCGTGATGATACACGGTGTACATATATCCATATTGAGCAGATTGCGTTTGATTTTGCTGCCGAGGACTATGCAGATGAGCGAGATCGGGTAACCGCTGCATATGAACTGGGTGAACGCATATTGAAAAGACGTGCGGCGAAAGATTCGCGTGTGAAACGACTGCAAAAAAGGTTGGCCTACCTTGGCTATGATGCGGGTGAACCTGACGGCGTATTTGGCGCACAAACGGAAGCGGCAGTGCGAGGCTTTCAAAAGATCAGTGGTGCGCAGTTTGGCCTAAAAGTAGATGGGATTGTCGGAAATCAAACCAAAGAAGCATTAACTTATCCACGAAAATGGTTGTTATAAGAGACAGCGGCAGAGAGCGGCTGTTTTTTTGATGGGAAAAAGGAGGCGTGCTCTATGAAATATGGTTAATCAAAAAAGGATGAATGTTACAGAAAAAGAAAGGAGAAAAGTTATGAATCATGTTGAATTGTCCGGCTTGATTGCGGAGCCGGTAGTTGCGCACAAAGTAAACGAACAGATCGTTCATGCAGAATTCCAGCTCCAAACCCGGCACAAGAATCGGGCAGGCGAATGGCAGAAAGAGCGGTACACCATCCACTGCTGGAATCGTTTGGCGGATTGGGCAAATGAGAATCTGCATCAGGGCGATCTTGTGGCGGTAGATGGGCGTTTGACGCAGAGAAACAATGTGGCGATTGCAGCACGGGAAATTGTGCTGGGAAAACCTGTCAAAAAGGAATGAAATGCTTTAATTGGAGATGCAATTCGATGAAAAGAAATGCACCTTCTTTTAATCCAGCAATGAGATACTGTTGGCAATAGATAGGACGGAAGCAAAATCGAAATAGTAGGCGTATAATGTTACGGTATAAATACGTTTTATTTTGTTATGCGGTATTAAGAGAATGTACACATTTTGAGATTCGGTATCGGAGATCTGAAAATAACCTGAATAGATATAAACGTTAAATGAATCTTTTATGTGTAGAGTTTCGGAAGCTGCATCATCTACATATAAACGGGAAGTCCATAAATAACGCTCTGCACATTCTTTTTCAGATGAATAATCAAATTCAGATTCTAACCTTTCCATGTCGAAATCAGATGGCTCAATTTCAGCGACAATTTTACCTGTAGTATCGGATATAAAAGTATCGTGAACTTCCAAATTTGAAGGAATCTGCATTTGAATCTTGTCATACGACCAAATGTGAAGAGTGGGTTTTGTGAGCATAAAGAGCACAGATAAAGCGAATAAGATTAAGAAAAAGAGTGCTTTTTTAACCATTTCGATCCCCCTTTTCGAATTTGATATTCTGTGAATTATTATATCAAAAGTGTCTGGATTTTTTCAAGAGGGACAAAATTTGAAATGTGACTTAAAGTATCGATTTTCCATTACTTTCTATTGCTATAAAACTAGACGTAAAATATAACGCGAAAATTAATCAAAAGAGTGAAACAGAAAGAAGGAATAAAAATGAACAATCAAATTAAACAACTTTTGGAAAAATGGAGTGCAAGCATCAATGAGAAGAAATATAGAGAGACGGCGCAGTGCTATGAACCTCTTACCTGTAATGCATTGATGCGACAAGCCGATAAACCAATGGAAAATGAAGGTGTCTATAACATCGAAACCATTTTCATTCGAAACACTAATGAAATTCGATTTGAGGATGCAAAGAGAATGTTATACGATGAATATGGTGAAGAACCTGTTGTTCTCGTACTCGAACTTGAAGCACAGACAAGAACTAATACGAAATATTTTGGAAATGGCATTAATTTTAAGCTGGTGTCGTTTGTAAAGTATGGCGATGAATGGAAAATTGAAGAAATGATACAAATTGCGGAACCGGAGGAACTTCTTCAGAAGGGGTATGTTTTTTCTGAAAACTATAAATACGCTGTAAAAAATATGGAAGACAGGAGAAATGGGATTTTTAGAACCAGCAATGGTGAACTGATTGGAACAAAAACTTCAGGGAGAGCAGTGCTAAATGAAAGAACCATTCCTAAGGATACTGATAAAGTTCGATTGATGAATTATTTTAATGGGGGGAGTAATATTGAAGTGCTGAATTTCTGGAACTACATCCTTGCGGTATCAGCGGGTGAGTGCCGGGGTAAAGAATTTGATGGAGAAGCACGAAAAGCAATTAATATGGCGATTAAAACATACACATGGCATTTTTTGCTCGTACCTAAGAACGATGCTATGGGATATGATATTACAACAAAAATGCAGGCTTACGCACCAAGTTATATTTCTGAAAATAAGAAAGTAACAGAAGATATGGAGGCTGTCCACAATGTGTGGATGGAAAGCTATAAGGGAGCAATTTTTGAAGCAAACTATGTTGCAGGAAGTAAGAATAGTGCAGGCAAATCGAAGTCTGGTAGATTGCTTCAAAACGGATGCGAATATATGATCAGAATTGGAAGGTGTGCAACGTGTTATGAGTGCCTACACTATTATTATGATAATTCAAAGGCATCTAATGGTGGCCCCGTGAGATTTTTTGATTCAAATAAAAATGAACTTTCATATTAAAAAATGATGTCCTTTCTATAAGGAATAACAATCAGCGCTTGCTTTCTTGGCAAGCGCTGATTTTTTTATGCCTTTTTTGATGAAATGAGTCCATTTTCCCCAATTCTCCAAATTATGTAATGGGGGGACAACGCCCCTAAAAAGCATATTCATTGGAGAAATGAACAAAAGATGGAAGAAGAAAAGGCGGTTGGGAGCTGGAAAAAAGAGTTCAGCTCCTTTTTGCAACGAATCAGATGCGCTTCTGCACTGTGTAGTACCTACCCACAAATCCGACGTGAGGAGATGAAGGGATAGGCTGCACGGAGGAAGCACTGATGACTACCGATGATATCCGGAAAGAGCTGAACCAAATTGATGAACGGACACATAGAAAGCTGGTACATTATATTCAAACAAGGTGCTGTCCGGAGGATATTGCGGAAGAATGCGTCCAGTATGCGTATTTGCAGGCGTTGGTTCAGGCGAAGAAGATCAGAAGGTCGGACAGGCTATTATCATGGCTTATCACGGTGGCGAAACGGAGCGCGTGGAAGGAGATGAAGCGAAGAAAAAGGCTGATGTGCGCAGAAATTGGAGAGGTGAAGTATGAAGAAATGTTTGAAAACGAACTCCTGATGCATATGGATTTAGAAAGAATTTTGGAGAAACAGGCGAATGTCTGGCCGGAATACTACTGGCAGATTATAAGACTTTTTTATGAAGAAGAAATGTCGCTTGTTGAAATATCAGAAAAACTTCGTATTCCACAGGGCACAATTAGAAACGCGCATTATCGAATCAGAAGGTGCATCAGAAGTTATTTCGATGCATAGCACACGATGACATACGTATGGGAGGAAAGCAAAATGGTGGACACGGAATGGCTGCTTAAAAGCCATCGCGAACTTCTGGGTGTGGAAAAAGCCTTGCAGCGTAGGATAAAACAGTTGAAAATGGATGACAATGAAAATGATGTGATTGAAAGCATGGAACTTGGAACGATACAGGAAGCCGGGATGCCACGCGCACAATCTAGGTTCGGCAGTAAAACCGAGCGGGCGGCAAGCGACTTTCGAGAAAAAGCAGCAGAAGAAAGGGATCAGGCACAAGAACAAACGCAGATTTTGAAGGAAAAGCTCAGAAAAGTGCAGGAAAACTTAAAACTTTACGATGTTGTGGTTGAAAGTATGGATATGGAAGAAAGATGGTTCATTGAGGAATATTACGGAAAAGGAAAGTCCATAGATACGTTGCTTGAAATGCAGCGGGAAAAAGGTCAGTTTGTTTCTAAAAGCACCATGCGGAGAAGAAAACTGCGCGTGGTTGAAAAGGCAAGAAAGGTGATTTTTATGGTTACATCCTTAGATAGAGGATGTTTGGAACCGTAATGGTACAAATTTGGAATTATGATTACATATTGTTGGAACTACAAGGTGGTTGAAGCTGAAAATCTGGTATTATAGGATTAAACCGAGGTGAATACAGTGCGTAATGACGTGATTGAGCACATCGGTTCCTGTATTTGGGAAGCCAGACGGCATAAAGGGTATTCTCGACGCGTATTGAGTGAGAAAACAGGCTTATCCGAGCGAACGATTGAAAAAATCGAAAAAGGAAAAGTGAACACGACGGCTGAAACGCTGTATACCCTTATCAATGCTTTGGATATGTCAGCAGACTACCATTTCAAGATGGATAAGCATCAGGCAGATGTAAAGTGTGAACAGGTTATAAATATGCTGATGGCCTGTGATGAAAACCAGAAAGACGTCGTCTGTCGAACAATGCAGACATTGATTGAAGCTATGCGCGGGGAGAAAAATCCATGAGCATACAAGATAGGGATCAATGGATTCACGAGTGTTTCGCCGAGAACTACGATATTCTGGTCGTAAGAGCGAAACGGCGCGCGGGAAATGATCCGATTCTGCGAAATGAAATTGAGGATTGTGTGATCGAAGCATTTGAAATGGCGTGGAGCAAGTATGGGCAGCTCAAGCATCATCCGTGTATTTTGGGGTGGCTCACGCAAACGGTTTATAACAAGATTGATAATCTTCGGATGCGCGCATCGACGAAGATGTCTCGACAGGCGGCGGATATTGATGATCCGGCGGTGATGCAGATTGAAGATAAAAGGGCACAGAAACGTCTCGAAGAATAGTATGAGCAGCAGGAACAGCGTGAGAAAATTGAAATGATCCTCAAGATGCTTTCTTTGAACGAGAAGGAAATCTTTGAGGATTATTTTATGTGCGAGAAAAGTGCACGAGAGATTCAGCAAGCCAACGGCGGAACGCTGGAAGGGATTCGAGCGGCGATTCGCAGAATCCGAAAGAAAGCGCGGTTGGTGGAACAGGGAAAAAATTATTTTATTTTGTGTATTTTAGGTACGCTTTTGATCATTCGTCAAATTATAAAGTAGGGAGGAACAGTACATGGCAACTAACAAAGGCGCAGAGCTTTTGGAAAGCCTGAAAACGCAGGGACTTTCACAGCAGGAGATGCTGAATCGGTTGGACGCGATTGTTGATGCCGAAAGCGCCCGGCCGGAAGGAAAGCGAGATAGAGAACTGATTCAAGCCTGTATTGACCTGCAATGGTTCCTCACGACAGGGGAGCATTATACCAGCGAGAAGGAGGTGGCAAGGCTAAAACTGGATTCGGCGCTGCATAAGCGCGAAAAACAGACAGCGAATGGACACGGGCATTCGGCCAAGGTGCTGGCGGCGGTATTCTGCCTTGTCGCCGTGGTGATTGTGTTGCCGATAGCTGGACAGACGCTGCTGAGCCGCAAATGGATTGAAGGACAAACGGTGGATGGAGGCGAGGTCTACCGTCTAAATGGAAATGAAGTCGATCCGGGAATGATGAAAGAAGCCATTGCTGAAAATAGTGATGATGATATTTCAATTATAACGTCAGATCGAGAAATGATTGCTCAAATTCCAGGTGTTCGAGAAATCATGCTGAATTACATTCCAAAAGGATGGAAAAATGGAGAATATAAATATTCGAAAATAAATGGGACACAGTTTTATACTGAACAATATTTTTCTGAAGGAAGAAAAAAGACTTTCTTGTATCAATGCGTTCAGTACGAAAATATTGAATCCGTATCGGATGAAATTCAACAGAGTTCGAATGGTAAAGTAGTTAAAGTGGGAAATATTGAGGTATATGTTTCAAAGAATATTGATGTAGTTGTTGCATCGTGGATTGTTGACTTGAGAAGCTATACTTTATTTTTCCCGGATTCAGAGGAAACCGACAGAATAATTGAGTCAGTGGTTGGAGTAAAAAATGAAAATTAAGAGAATTGTATCAACGATTATCGCGACCTTTCTAATTTGTGGAATTGTACTGAGTGCATACGCTGAAAGAATAACACCGTATGCAAGTGAAGAAGTAAATTCAATTTCTTTGATATTGAGCAAAAGAAAAAAGATAACATATAATGTGTTGCTCACGAGCCCGGATTATAAAGTGTCTGTTACATCATGCAGATTGTATCGAAAGAATGGAAATAAAGGGGAGTTTGTTTGTAATATGCCTAATGGAATTCCAGAAGATACAGTTGGAAATATGTTAACGTCATGCGATATTTCAGAATATATTACATCAGCGGGAACGTATTATGTAAGAGCAACAATTAAAGCTGGAAGTTCATCAATCCCAGCGCTATCCAATACTTATACTTTTGATTAAATAAGTATAAGGCTCGTGCAGAAAACAGGCTGCACGAGCTTTTCTCAACAACAGAATTTGCACTGAGCGAGGATGAATCTCGTTCAGTGCTTTTTTAATGTGCAAAAGAAATCAGCACTGTCGTGATCCGCCGCCTTTCTGTCTTGCCATTTTTACGCACGACAGAAAGGAAAAACAATGTTTGATAGAAAAAATGATGTTGCTCGTAACAAAAAACGGGCAGATGCGATTGTTTATGCAGGTGCGGCAGACGAGGTTGTTCTGACGCAAAGTGATTTTGAAAGCGAAGAAGAGTTTCGACGCTGGAAAGCATGGTCGGATGCAGATTACAAGCAGACGGAAAAAGCAATGCGCAGGGATTATGACCATGTGATTTATGGATTGGAAGGTTGGAAAATTCCTGCGTCGGAAAGGATGGAGAAACAAGAAGAAATCATCAATGAAGATAAACTGAAATCTGTTTTGACAGAACGGCAGTATAAAAGGCTGCATTTATATGCTGTCATGAATATGACATTAGAACAGATTGCAGATATGGAACATGTATCCATTCAGAGTGTATCAAGGTCGATTCATGCAGCTAAAAAGAAAATTTTGAAATTTCTTTCCAAACAGGGTGAAAAAGTGCCGTTTTAAGCGTGATAGGTGAAGGGCTTAATTAGGAAGCGCTTTTGTACCTTGACAACAGCATACCGCAACCCAAGTACGAAACCCATGCAGGAGCGATAAAGTGGGCAGCGCGACGATGGCATAGCCGGAGCGATTCATGCGGCTTGAACCCGATTTGGCAAATCGGACGCGATGATGGCGTGGGGGATAATGATACTTCTTCACAGCCCCTCGATGACTGGAGGGGAGTTTCTGCTGCGCGCGCCAAATGGCGCAGCGGAGCTATGACGCTTTGCCGAAAGCGGCTTGGGCTGCGTTCAAAAGAGAAGCATGATGGGGACAGTTCTTCGAAGTGTGGAGACTGTCCCCTTAACCTTATAGTTATTAAAATATAATTAAATGATTTTTTGCGGAAATAATGTGAACGTGTTATGATGAACGTGAAACAAGACATTTTCGCATTATCGAAAAGGCAAAGGAGCTGATGCGGGAAAAACATCAAAAGGCATTCCCACTGATCTTTGACAAGTGCATAACCGTCATCCGAAGTACAAAATCCATGCAGGCGTGAGAAAGTGGTCAGCGCGACGACAACATGGGGCGTGATACTCCCTCACGGATTCTCGATGAGGAGAGCTTTTGCCGCTCAATCAATGGCGCGGTGGAACGATGCCGATTTGCTGAGAGCGGCTTGGGATATTCTTACGAAGGGAAATGCGAATGATAGCGATGCGACAATTCGCAGCGTGTTCGGCGCAGATGAAGGTGCAACAGTCAGCATGTTTGTTGGATAAAAGATGTTGAATTAGAAAAAACTTCAGGTAGAGGTGAACGAAATGGATGAGTGGATGGATGAAGCGTTCAGAAGAGCGTGGATGAATTATGCGAATAAAAGTCTGCTGGATATGGGGCTGATTACGGAACAGGAATACCAGAAAATGGCGGTAAAGATTACCAATTCGCCGGATCGTTTGCGCCAGGAATCTCGACCATGATAGAATTGGAATATCAATTCGGGAGGCTATAAAAACATGAATGTGTATGAAGTGAAAAAAGTACTTCAGCATAAACCGATCACTGATATTCCGCTTCGGGTCGTATCCTATTGCCGTGTATCTACCAAGTCTTTGGAGCAGGCAACGTCGATTGAAAATCAGGTCGAGCATTACCGCAAGAAAATCCAGGGTATTCCGGCATGGACATTCGTGGGCGAATACGTTGATAACGGCATTTCGCGTACGTCGGTCAAAGCCAGAGTGCAATTTAATAAAATGATTGAGGATGCCGAAAACGGCAAGTTTGACCTGATTGTCACCAAAGCCGTTTCACGTTTTGCGAGAAATACGCTGGATAGCCTGATGTATTCGAGAAAACTTCTTGAGGTTGGGGTTGGCATCTGGTTTGATACGGATGGCATCCTCAATCTGGACAAGGACGGTGAGCTTCGTCTGTCGATCTTCTCGGCACTGGCGCAGGATGAATCCGCAAAAAAATCGGAAGCCGTTCGCTTTGGTCAGCAGGAAGCAATCAAACGCGGTACGGTATTTGGGTTTGACAACATGTTTGGTTTTCGAAAAAGAGACGGAAAGCTGGAGATTGACGAAAGCGAAGCCCCGGCCATTCGAAAGCTGTTTGAGATGTATGCCACGGATCAATACAGCATGAAGCAGATTGAGAAAATCCTATATAACGATGGGTTTCGCAACCATAATGGCAATAAACTGTCCCACGCGACGATGACACATATCATCAGAAATCCGAAATACAAAGGATATTTCTGTGGCAATAAAGTTGGAACGGAGGACATGTTTACCAAGAAAATGGTCTTCAAACCTGAATCGGAGTGGGTGATGTTTAAGGATGAGCGCATTGTTCCTGCGATTTGACATAGAACAAGAGCCATCCCCGCAAAATAGGGATGGCGCTTGGCATGCGTAGTCTGAACGAAGCGCTTACGCCTTTCCGCTCATGGAGCGTTCGGCCTGCTCGATGAGGCGCTTCGTCATATAGCCGCCGATGTAGCCCGCCTGACGGGACGGCAGATCGCCGTTATAGCCCTGCTTGAGGTTGATGCCCAGCTCGCTGGCGATTTCGTATTTCATCTGGTTCAGCGCGCCCTTGGCCTCCGGCACGACGGTGCGGCCGCTGCGGGAGCTGGAGGAGGAAGACTGCTGCGCGTTCTGCTGATTCTGCGGATTATTCTGATTCTGATACATGGAAATCAAGTCTCCTTTCAATCGTCAAAAGGGAGCCGCGCGCCGGATGCGGGCGCACAGCCGGAGGAGTTACCAGCTCTGGCCGGCCATCTGGTGTTCGGCCTGCTCGATGAGGCGTTTCACCATGTAGCCGCCGACGTAACCGGCCTCGCGGGAGGTCAGGTCGCCGTTATAGCCCTGCTTGAGGTTGACGCCAAGCTCGCGCGCGATTTCATATTTCATGTTGTCCAGCGCGCCCTTGGCCTGCGGCACGTTGATGCGGTTGCCGCCGCTCGTGTTGTTCGCCATTCGTTGTTTCACCTCCAATCGGTTCAGCCCTATTGTGGCGCGCGATAAATCGCGATATTCTGACAATAACCGCCTGTCCTGCCATGGAAAGGACAAAAATGACCACTTTTTTGCAAAAAGGGTTGACAGCGGCGGCGGTTCGTGTTAAAATAGTCTTCGAAAGTGAGCGATGCGGTAGTAGCTCAGTGGTAGAGTGCCACCTTGCCAAGGTGGATGTCGCGAGTCCGAATCTCGTCTACCGCTCCACTGTGGCGCCATGGCCAAGCGGTAAGGCAAAGCTCTGCAAAAGCTTCATTCTCCAGTTCGATTCTGGATGGCGCCTCCAGATGAAGACTCAGACCAAGCGTCTGGGTCTTTTCTTATGGAGAATGGCGCAGAGCATCAACCGAAAAAGAAAAGCGGGGGTTTGATCGACCCTCGCTTTTTTGTTACGCATTGGAATTTGTGCAAAATTTCGGATTTGCTCTTTTACGGTTCTATATTCATTTGCGCATGGCGCACAGATCGATCATCAGGCGGATGGCGAACTGCTCAAAGGTGGAGAAGTAGGCGATGTCCTTGAAGAACGCGCGATGCGTCAGGAAGAACGCGAGATAGGAAAGCGGCCTTCGCTGCTTGATGAGGCGCAGGCGCTTGGTTTGCAGCGCCTTCCACGTGTCGCGCTGGATCCGCTCGGTCTCCTTGCAGGCGGTCTTTTCGAAGACGGATTCGTAGGTCGCCAGCGGAATACTGATGAGCTCCTTTCGGCTGGCTGCCGGGTCGCCCTCCAAAAAGGAATATTTGAATGCCAGCGCCAGCGCGTAGGGCTTGCGGATGCAGGGAATATGGCGCTGCGCGTGCTCGCCCTGCGCCATGCCGATGACGTTGGAGCCGTGCAGACGGTAGAACAGGAGCGGCTCGCGGCAGTAATACAGCCCGCCGTGCAGCGCGGCCAGCAGGTTGAGAATCCAATCGTGCGTCCAGAGCTGGTTCAGGCGGATGTATTCCTGCGCCAGCTCGCGGCGCACGGCCATGGCGCAGCCCTGCCCCTGATTGCGGCCGAGCATTTCGGATAGGGTGATCTGCGTCGGCGAGGCGGGCGCGCGCAGAACGCGGTCGGAAACCCAGAGGTTTTCCGTCGGCGCGTTCGGGTTCAGAAGGTTTCCGTCCGCGTCGATGGTCTTGAAATCGGAGATGAGGGAGAGCATGGCGGGGTTGGCCTCGAAGTGGCGCAGCATGGTTTCGACCTTGCCGGGCGCCCAGCGGTCATCCTGATCGCAGAGGAAAATCAAATCGCCGCCGCAGGCCTTGAGGGCGCGCAGAAAGCTCTCGCGAAAGCCGTGATTCTCCGCGGAGGACAGAATTTTCCAGTGAATCTGGGGATGCGCCAAACGAAAATCGTCGAGGATGCGCAGCGTGCCGTCGGAAGAGCCGTCGTCGCTGACGACAATTTCATCGACGGGGCGGGTTTGGGCGCAGATGGAGGAAAGCTGCTCGGCGAGAAAGCGCTCGCCGTTATAGGTGCTCATGGCGACGGAGCAGAACATAATCGGCCTCCTTGGAGAATGTGGAAAGAATTTTCCTTATTATAGCATGGATGGCCGCGGGATGCACGAAAAAACAGGGATGGCGCGTTCCCGTTTACCTGTGGCACATCGGAAAAGAAAACAAAGAAAAACCCTCAACGGCGCGAAGCTCGTCAAGGGTTTTATGAAAATCTTGAAAAAGCAAGGCTTACACTTTTTGATAAGTCACTTTATTTCCTGCTCAAGTTTGTCAAAGACTGGGGCGGTGAAAAATTCGCTGAGCGTGATATCCAGACCGTCACAGAGTTTTTTGATAGTGGTAATGGAGATTTCACGGCGCTTTGGGTCGAGCATACTGTACACCGTAGACGGCGTTACTCCGGAAAGAACCGCCAGTTCGTTGATTCGGATATCGCGCTGGAAACAGAGTTCACGAAAGCGCTGTGCAACTGCGTCTTTAACCATCATCACGTTCATCACCTGTGAAAGATAGTATCGAATGATGCGCAGTCGCGTATACGCGCTTGCGTAATTGCGGACAAAATAGTATAATGACATAATAAGAAAATGCGTACAGGGGGCGTAACGATGATTCAAAAGAAGATTGTATTGGCGGGTATGTTGATTATGTTTGGATTTTGTGGAAGTATGGACAGCGTAGCCAGTGCGAGCAATTTGAGTAAAGCCGAAGTCGTCGTAGAAAAAAATGAAGTGAGAAACATTGGGAAAAATATACAGGCAGATGGAAACGGCGTGCTTGTGAAAAGTGGTGGAAAAGCTGTAATTAGTGGAAATATCAAGGCGAAAGATTGCGGGATTAGGGCAGAGTCTTCTGCAATTACTGTTTATGGAAATATAAAAGGTTGGTCTTCGGGCGTGCATCTGTATCAGGGCGTGGAAGCTGATATATACGGGAACATTGAAGCGGATGAGATTAGCATAGATTATACTGATTTGGATTATTATCGTGAATATGGAGAGTGGAGAACATACTACGGAGAAGGATTAGCCGTCGTAAGTGATGGGAGTTCCTCAAGCAAAAATGAAGTGAATGTAAAGGGAAATATACGTGCGACAGGAACGGGGGTTAGAGTAAATTCTGGAAACGTTTTTATAAAAGGCAATATAGAGAGCTTAATTGGAAACAATGCGTTGACACTCTTAACAGAAGAATTGACTTCGGTGAAGGTTGAGGGAGATATTTTTGGAAATGAAAAAGACAGTGCGGTCTTTATGTGGAGCGAACCGAACGCAAAGCTAATTGTGGAAGGGAATATTACAGCAAGAGACTGTCAAAGTGCGATAGAAATATACGGACTAAGCGGGGAAATGGACTCGTTGCGAGAAATACCGGCAATCACTGTCAAAACGCTGAATGTTGAAAGCGGCGACTATTTCAAAGCGCTGACTCACGATGAAAACGGCGAAGAAATCGAATCGAAAGCCCTTGCGGAAGCAGCGGCAAAAGCGACTTGGTACATTGTCGATATCAGCCAGCCGACGAACGGCGAAATCGAAGTGGATGGAATAAGTACGAAGGAAGGTTTGCTTGTTGCGCATGAAGGAGATAAGCTGACGGTTACGGGAGCGCCGAAGAAAGGATATCGCCTGACTGGAATTGATGCGGGTTCAAAAGCGCTTGTTACGGAAAATGAGGATGGTACATACACGGTAACGGTGGAACGCGGCGGCGACGTTACGATATCGGCCTCGTTTGAGGCTATGCCGGAAATGCCACTGACGGGAGACCAGATTCCGATAAAAACAGCGATTTTTCTTGCGGTCGTGTCGATCACGCTGCTGGGAATGCTTTGGAAAACAAAAAGAGCATAAAGAAAGTACCGAAGCGTAGAACCTCGGTTCAGACTGTCGACAAAAGGCTATTCTCCCCCGAAGGAGGGAGAATAGCCTTTTTCGCAAATGAAAGAATAGCTGAATTTCTTGATTTTGCTATTCAAGTCAAGTTTGCTTATGTCAACAAGCTGCACCGAAGTGTAGAACTTCGGTTTTTTGATATAAACAAAGAAAAACCCTCAACGGCGCGAAGCTCGTCAAGGGTTTTTATGGTGCACCCAACAGGATTCGAACCTGTGGCCTTTTGATTCGTAGTCAAACGCTCTATCCAGCTGAGCTATGGGTGCAATTTTCAATTTTCCGTTCCTTTTTGCTCGGAACAAAAAGTATTATACTGCACGGCACGAAGAATGTCAATACTTTTTTGAAAATTATTTTTCATTTTCTCCCTTCGGCTGGGAACGGGGGAATTTGGGGCAAAATCCCGGCGACTTTTGGGGAAAAACGGGTTGCCGAAAACGAAAAGGAAAAATCATGTTTTTTCCTTGTAAAGAAAAGAAAAAAGCGTCGAAAACCGAAAACGGAGCGTCGAGCGGCGGAATGTGCCGGAGGACGGAAACATCCGACGTTACGGCGCGCGCATCTGTGGATAACAATAATTATCCACAATTCAGCCCCCAAAATGGCGATTTGCCTGTGGACAACTGTGGATAACTCGGTGGAAAACCCGATTTTCCAGTGATTTCTACAAAAAGCGCTGTGGATAAAACCGGGGATAACTGTGGGGGAGATGTGGGAAAACGGGGGATAACCGGCGGCGCGGTTCGACAAATTGGTTGCGAAAAAATAAAATTGAGCGAAACCATAAACTTTATGGCGGGGATGTGTCATCTTTTGGGCGCGGCGGGCATAGTTCTGGCTCGGGGAACGGAGAGGGGGACGGCCGATGCGGGAGAGGACGATGAAGGGCGCGTGGCTTGCGGCCAGCGCGCTTTGCACGGCGCTGCTGCTGGCCTGCGCGGGGGAAAACGCCGTGCAGACCTTTCACGCGCAGACGCGGCAGAGCGAAGCGGCGCGGCCGCAGGAGCGGGGCGCGCTTGCGGGCTGCGTGATCGCGCTGGACGCGGGGCACGGCGGCTATGACGGCGGCGCGGTCGGGCGGGTGAGCGGCACGCCGGAGAAGGGGCTGAACCTCGACGTCGCGCGGCGGCTGGCGGCGATTTTGGAGGCGCAGGGCGCGCAGATTGTTATGACGCGGACGGACGACTACGCCCTGTGCGACGAGCATCCGCCGATTCGCAAAAAGTTACAGGATATGCAGCGCCGCGCGGCGATCATCGAGCAGAGCGGCGCGCAGATGGTGCTTTCCATCCATATGAACGAATACGCCGGCCGGAGCCAGAGCGGGCCGCAGGTGTTTTATCGCGAGGGCTGCCCGGCGGGGCGGCTTCTGGCCGGGGCGATTCAGGAGGCGATGAACGAAACGCTCGCCCCCAAAAAGAAGCGTTCCGCGCTCGGCGGAGATTACTATATCCTGACGCTGGGCAGGCCGAGCGTGCTGGTGGAATGCGGGTTTTTATCCAACGCCGGTGAGGAGGCGCTTCTGCTGACGGCGGATTACCGCCAGCGGGTCGCACAGGCGATTGCGCGGGGCATATGGGCATGGGCGAATCTGCCGGAGGAAAAGCCGGAGGCGCTCCCGGCGGTGGAGCGCGGCGGCGAGGCGGAAGCGGAAACGTGAATATCAAACGACTTGTCAACATTCAAGGTGAAATGCATTCAAGTATTGACGAGATGGCGGCCTTTTTTGATGAAATATGGCTTGACAGCCTGTGGACGGCGTGATAAGATATGGACACATATTTCGGCGATGACGAGGAAGAATCCGCGTGGAAACGCTAAGCGAGGGAGCGGCGGTGCGAGGCTCCTGCGGGGGCGCGCGGGCTGGTCGCCTCAGAGCCGCAGGCTGAAAGCCGCTTGGGCTGCGTAGGTCTGCCGGTTTTCCTCCGTTACAGGGAAACGAGCATGATGGTTGTGCTCAATGAGCGTGCGCAGGCACGGAATTTAGGTGGTACCGCGAAAGCAGCCTTTCGCCCTAAAGCGGGGCGAGAGGCTGCTTTTTTAACGATCAGGAGGAGTGAACGATTCAGATGAAACTCAACGGAGCGGCGATTCTGATTGAATGTTTGATTGAGCAGGGCGTTGGAACCGTGTTCGGCTTTCCCGGCGGCGCGGTTTTGCCGATTTACGATGAGCTGTACAAGCGGCAGGATCGGATTCGGCATGTACTGACCGCCCACGAGCAGCACGCCGGTCATGCGGCGGACGGCTACGCGCGCGCCAGCGGCAAGACGGGCGTGTGCATCGCCACCAGCGGCCCCGGCGCGACGAACTTGGTCACGCCGATTGCGACGGCGTACATGGATTCCACGCCGATCGTCTTCATCACCGGCAACGTGCCGCAGAGCCTGATGGGCACGGATTCCTTTCAGGAGGCGGATATCTCCGGCATGACGATGCCCGTCACCAAGCACAACTATCTGGTGACGCGGGTGGAGAAGCTGGCCGATATCGTCCGCGAGGCGTTCTTCATCGCTTCGAGCGGCCGCCCCGGCCCGGTGCTGATCGACATCCCGAAGGATGTGCAGATCGCCGAGACGGAGTACGAGCCGGCCGCCGGTGAGGCGCTGATTCCCAAGCTCTCCATGAAGCACCCGACGGTGCAGCTTCGTCTGGAGGGCGAGGCGCTGGAGCGCTACAAGGTGAAGGCCGCGCCCCGGCTGGAGCAGGCGGCTCGGCTGATTGCCGAGGCGCAGAAGCCGCTGATTTACTGCGGCGGCGGCGTGATTCTCTCCGGCGCGGAGCGGGAGCTGGCGGCCTTCGCCGATCTGGTGGATGCGCCGGTGGTCTCCACGCTGATGGGGCTGGGCGCCGTTCCGGCGGACAACCCGCGCATGCTGGGCATGCTGGGCATGCACGGCACGCATGCGGCGAACATCGCCATGCAGCGCTGCGATTTGCTGATCGCCGTCGGCGTTCGCTTTTCGGATCGCGCGCTGGGCAACGCGGAGACGTTCGCGGCGCAGGCCAAGGTGCTGCATATCGACATCGACCGCGCGGAGATCAACAAGAACGTTTCCACCACGCTGCATATCACCGGCGACGCGCGCGTGGTGCTCGAGCTGCTGCTTTCGCGCGTGGCGCAGAAGGCCAACGGGCAATGGATGCAGCAGGCGCGGAGCATGATGGAGGAATACCTGAGCGACGAGCTGTTCGAGCCGCGCAAGATCCTCCGCCAGATGGCCGCAATCGCCCCGGAAATCACCGTGGCGACGGACGTTGGCCAGCACCAGATGTGGACGGCGCAGCATTTCCCGTTCCTGCATCCGCGCCAGTTGATTACCAGCGGCGGTCTGGGCACGATGGGCTTCGGTCTCGGCGCGGCGATGGGCGCGGCGGCGAGCGACCCGGCGGGCAGGCCGGTGGCGCTGGTCACGGGCGACGGCTCGTTCCGCATGAACCTGACCGAGCTTTCCACCATCGGGTATTACGGCATTCCGGTGATCGTCGTCATCTTCAACAACGGCACGCTGGGCATGGTGCGCCAGTGGCAGACGCTGTTCTTCGGCCACCGCTACAGCCAGACGACGCTCGACCGCGGGCCGGATTTTATGAAGCTGGCGGCGGCCTACGGGCTCTCCGGCGCGCGGGTGAACGCGGTGGAGACGTTTGCGGCGGCGTTCAAGGCGGCCGTCGAGAAGCGCGAGCCCTGCATCATCGAGTGCATGCTGGATATTGACGAGATGGTTGCGCCGATGGTCGCGCCCGGCTCGCCGATCGACTCGTTCTGCCTGAATTGACGGAGGTGACGGCTTATGGTGATGAACCCCGACAAATTGCGCCGCTACACCGTCGGCGTATTGGTTTCCAACGAGCCGGGCGTGCTCTCCCGCGTGTCCGGCCTGTTCTCCCGGCGCGGCTTCAACATCGAGAGCCTCGCCGTCGGCCCGACGCAGGATCGCGAGGTCTCCCGCATCACGATCGTGGTGCTGGGCGACGACGCGCACATCGAGCAGCTGGTGCAGCAGCTCTACAAGCTGATCTGCGTGCAGAAGGTGCAGGTGCTCAGCAATAAAAACGACGTGGAGCGCCAGCTCCTGCTGGTCAAGGTCGCCGCGGGCGTGAAGGAACGCGAGGGGCTGATGCGGCTGGTGGATATCTTCAAGGCGAAGGTGCTGGACGTGACCAAATCCTCGATGATTCTGGAAATCACGGGTGACAACGACAAGATCACCGCGATGATGCGGCTGCTGGAGGATTACGGCATACTGGAGCTGGTTCGCACCGGCGTGGTCGCGCTCGAACGCGGCGACGAAGTGATGAGTTCAGATATATTTGACTAAACCAACGAAGCCAAACAACAAATCCAAAAAACAAACGGAAAAGACGGACAAGGAGGAAAAATACAATGGCACAGATGTTTTACGCGCAGGATTGCAACCTCGAATATCTGATGGGCAAAAAGATTGCCATCGTCGGCTACGGCTCGCAGGGACACGCGCACGCGCTTAACCTGCGCGATTCCGGCTGCGACGTGGTCGTCGCGCTGTATGAGGGCAGCAAGAGCTGGAAGAAGGCCGAGGCGGCCGGGCTGACCGTTATGACCACGGCCGAGGCCGCCAAGGTCGCCGATATGATCATGATCCTCATCAACGACGAGAAGCAGGCGGCGATGTACCACAAGGACATCGAGCCGTATCTGCGCCCCGGCATGATCCTCGCGTTTGCGCACGGCTTCAACATCCACTTCGGCTGCATCAAGCCGCCGAAGGACATCGACGTGGTGATGATCGCGCCCAAGGGCCCGGGTCACACCGTCCGCAGCCAGTATCTGGAGGGCAAGGGCGTGCCCGACCTCGTCGCCGTCTATCAGGACGCCTCCGGCAAGGCGCAGGATTACGCGCTGGCGTATGCGGCGGGCATCGGCGGCGCGCGCGCCGGCATCCTCAAGACAACCTTCCGCGAGGAGACCGAGACCGACCTGTTCGGCGAGCAGTGCGTCCTCTGCGGCGGCGTGACCGCGCTGATGAAGGCGGGCTTTGACACGCTGGTGGAGGCGGGCTATCAGCCGGAAAACGCCTATTTCGAGTGCATCCACGAGATGAAGCTCATCGTCGATCTCATCTTCGCGCACGGCTTTGCGGGCATGCGCTATTCCATCTCCAACACCGCCGAATACGGCGATTACGAGATCGGCCAGCGCCTGATCACCGAGGAGACCAAGAAGGAGATGAAGAAGGTGCTCACCGAGATTCAGGACGGCACCTTCGCCCGCAACTGGCTGCTCGAAAACCAGAGCGGCTGCGTCCACTTCCTCGCCAAGCGCCGCATCGAGGCGGGCAGCCAGCTTGAGGAGGTCGGCAAGGATCTGCGCAGCAAGATGAGCTGGGGCACGAAAGTGGAGGAGCTGTAAGATGGCAGTCAGTGATCGCGTGAAGAGCGGCCCGGAGAAGGCACCGCATCGTTCCCTTTGGAAGGCGCTCGGCCTGACCGACGAGGAGCTGAAGCTCCCGCTGATCGGCGTGGTCAGCGCGAAGTCGGAGTGCGTGCCGGGGCACAATCACCTGAACAACATCGCGCAGGCTGTCAAGGACGGCATCCGTCTGGCGGGCGGCGTGCCGGTCGAATTCCCGGCCATCGGCGTGTGCGACGGCATCGCCATGGGGCATGTCGGCATGAAGTATTCCCTCGCCTCCCGCGAGCTGATCGCCGATAGCTGCGAGTCGATGGCGATTGCCCACGGCTTTGACGGCATGGTGTTCATCCCGAACTGCGACAAGATCGTGCCCGGCATGCTGATGGCGGCGCGCCGCCTCAACCTGCCCGCCATGGTCATCTCCGGCGGCCCGATGATGCCCGGCCGCATGCCCGGCGGCAGCGGCGACATGGATTTGAACTCCGTGTTCGAGGCGGTCGGCGCGTATAAGGCGGGCAAGATGGACGACACGCAGCTCAACGCGGTGGAATCCGCCGCCTGCCCGGGCTGCGGAAGCTGCTCCGGCATGTTCACCGCGAACTCCATGAACTGCATCACCGAGGTTATCGGCATGGCGCTGCCGGGGAACGGCACGATTGCCGCCGTGGACGCGGCGCGCATCCGTCTGGCCAAAAAGACCGGCATGCGGGTCGTCGAGCTGGTTCGGGAGGGGCTGACCCCGGAGAAGATTATGACCGAATCCGCGTTCCGCAACGCGCTCTGTCTGGATATGGCGCTGGGCTGCTCCACCAACACCGTGCTGCATCTGCCCGCCATCGCGCACGAGGCCGGGATCGACTTCGACCTCAATTGGGTCAACGAGGCGAGCGCCAAGGTGCCGAACCTGTGTCATCTCGCGCCGGCCGGCCATCACCACGTCATCGATCTGCATCTGGCGGGCGGCGTGATGGGCGTGCTCAGCGAGCTCAAGGGGCGCGGCCTGCTCGACGAAAATGCGCTGACCGTCTCCGGCATGACGCTGGGCGAGGAGATCAGCCTGAGCAAAAACTACAACCACGAGGTCATCCGCCCGTTCGACGAGCCGTATTCCCCGACCGGCGGCCTGATGATCCTGCGCGGCAACCTCGCGCCGGACGGCGCGGTCGTCAAGCGCAGCGCCGTCGCCAGGAAGATGCTCGTTCACGAAGGCCCTGCCCGCGTGTTCAACAGCGAGGACGAGGCCATCGCCGCCATCTACGCCGGTCAGATCAAGCCGGGCGACGTGGTGGTCATCCGCTATGAAGGCCCGAAGGGCGGCCCGGGCATGCGCGAAATGCTCAGCCCGACCAGCGCCATCTGCGGCATGGGGCTTGACAAGGAAGTGGCGCTCATCACCGACGGCCGCTTCTCCGGCGCAACCCGCGGCGCGGCCATCGGCCATGTTTCGCCCGAGGGCGCGAGCGGCGGCATGATCGGCCTCATCGAGGAGGGCGACGTCATCGCCATCGACATCCCAAACGGCAAGCTCGAATTGAAGGTGGACGACGCGACGCTCGCCAAGCGCCGCGAGGCGTGGGTCTGCCCGCCGCCGAACGTCACCAAGGGCTATCTGGCGCGCTACGCGAAGCTGGTTTCCAGCGCGAACAAGGGCGCCGTCGTCGAATAAACCGTTTTTCAAACACAATAATCAGCAGATCGGGCCGCTTCGCTCGCCGGAAGGAGAGGGAGCGGCCTCTTTCTTTTCTGAAAAAAACATGGTAAAATAAAGCGCAATGGAAGGATCAACGGGAGGATGAAGCGTGTGACGATCGTAAAACTGGCGCTGCTTTTGGGCGGGCTGTTCGGCCCGTGCGCCGCGCTGCAAACGACGAAGGGCTGGCGGGCGGAAAAGGCGCTTCCGTTTTCGATGTGCGCACATTCGCTGCTGCTGTTTGCCTTCGGCATGTTTTTGCCGTTTTCGTGGTGCGTCTCGGGGCTGCTTGCGCTCGACGCGCTGGCGTGGCTGTACGCGGTGAAAAGGAGCGGTTCGGTTTCCGGGTTGCTGCACGTGTTCAAAGACCCCGTTTGGTGGCTGACGGTGCTGATTGTGCCGGCTTTGTATTATGCCTGCTGCAACCGGCGGCTGATGTCCTACGACGAATACAGCCATTGGGGGCTGATGATTAAGAACATCGTCGCCTTTGACGCGCTGCCCAGACGCGGCGCGGGTGCGGCGTTCGTGCTCTACAATTATCCGCCGATGGGCGCGCTGTTTCCTGCGATGGTCTGTCGGATTTTCGGCTATCGTGACGGCATGGCCTATTTTGGGTATGAACTGCTGCTGCTGACGCTGGCGGCGGGGCTTGTGCCGCCGGAGGCCACGGCGGCACGAAAGACGGTGGCGTACGGGCTTGTGCTGCTCTGCCTGACGACGCTGTTCCCGTTTTCGGTGCTGCGGCTGTTTTCCGAGCCGATGATCGCGCTGCTCTTTGCGCTGTGCCTGCGTCCTGTGTTCCGCAGGGAAGCGGATGGGATGGAACGGCTTGCGGATTTATGCGCTGCGATGGCGCTGGCGCTGACGAAGAACGACGGAATTTTCTTTGTTGCGCTGGCACTGGCAATTCGTCTGGCTGCCGGGGCAAAGAAGGAGAGGCGGGACTGCCTGAAGGATGGAACGGCGGCTGCTTTGGCGTATGCTGCCTATGCGCTCTACCGCGCGGCGAACGGCATCGCTTCAAATTACCAGCCGGAGACGGGCAGCCGACTGGCTGATTGGCTCTCCGGCCATCTGGCCAAGCCGTTTTCCGACGTTCCGGGGCTGTTTGTTTCAGTGTTTTTCAGCCGAAAATTTCCTCAGGCCGGCGTGTACTCGTGCTATGCGTTAGGGGTCAGCGCGGCGGTTCTCTTTGCGGCGCTGACGCTGATTTGTGCATGGATTGTGTTGCTCAGTGTGGACAGGAAAAAGACGGCGCGCCTTTTTGGCGCGCTGTATGCGGGGCAGGCGCTCTATCTGCTGATGCTGATGGCGACGTACATGTTCTTTTTTGCGGAGGATGAAGCGCAGTGGCTGGCGGAATTTGACCGCTATGTGTCCCTGCCCGCGTTGCTCATTGCGTTGACGGCATGTATGGCGCTGACGTGGAACGAAAGCCGAATGAGGACGAGAAGCGGCGCGGCGATGCTGGCGATGACGGCGGCGCTGATTCCGCTCGACCACCCGGAATTGATGCGCGAGACGTTCATCACGCGCGAGGCGGTCGTCAAGACGCTGTGGGAAAACAGCGGAACAGATGCCGTGGTTGCGTTCCTGCGTGAGAACATGGAGCTTTCGACCATGCGGCGGCTGTATCTGATGGGCGACTGCCGGTATATCTTTCTCTATGAGCAGCTTATGCCGCAGGCCATGGTGGAGGAGCAGCGCGCGGACAGCATGGAAGCGATGCAGAAAAGGCTGGACGAGGGACGGTATGATTACGCCTTTGTCGGCAATTTGGAGCCGGACGGCTTTTTGGCGCAAGGCGGCTTGCAGGCCAATACGCTGTACGCCGTGGTTTACGACGAGGCCGGACGCGCGACGCTGGAACGTGCGGCGAGCATGGAATGAGCGAACGGAGCGCCGACAGAACCCCGCCCGACGCGCTTTTGACGCTTGCCCTTTTTTCGGGTTCATGGTATACTATACCCTGAAAAAATGGCGGAGTGCGCCGTTTGTGAAACGATAAAGGAAGTGCCCTTTTGCAAGGCGAAGAAATCAGGGCGGCGCAGGCCGCGTTTTCCCTCCCGGATCCGAGGGAGTTGAACCCGCTCCAACTGGCTTACGTCGGCGACACGCTGCACGATCTGTACGTCCGCAGCCTGCTGGTTTCCAGAAAGATGAGCGTCGGGTCGATGCACAAACAGGCGGTGCGGATGGTCAGCGCGGCGGCGCAGGCGGCGATGCTGGCGGCGATTGAGGGCGAGCTGACCGAGCAGGAGGCCGACGTCACGCGGCGCGGCCGCAACGCGCAGGCCAAGCACGCCGCGCCGAAACACGCCGATCCGGCGGATTATGCGCACGCCACGGGGCTGGAGGCGCTCTGGGGCTATCTCTACGTGACCAACCAGACCCAACGGCTCGACGAGCTGATTACCCTTGCGATTGCACGCACGGAGGAAATATGGCACAGGCAAAACTCAAAGTAATTCTGCTGCGCGCCACGCCCGACCCGGATGAGCTTGTCGCGCTGGGCGCGCGGCTTTGTTATGCCAGAGCGGATTTGGACGCTTTGCAGCAGAAGGTAGAGAGCGGCGACCAGCGCGGCTTTGTGGAGCGCGTGATGCGGCGCGGCCATCTCTCCGTGACCGAACACGCGAGCTTCACCTTCGCGGTGGAGGGCGTGAGCCGCGCGCTGCTGGCGCAGCTTACGCGGCACAGAATCGCGTCGTTCTCCGTGCAGAGCCAGCGCTATGTCTCCATGGCCGACGGCTTTGACTACGTGATTCCCCCGGCCATCGAGGCGCTGGGCGAGGACGAGCGGCAGGAATTCATCCGCCAGATGGAGACCATGCACACATGGTATTGCCACTGGCAGGAAAAGCTGGGCGGGGCGAAGGAGAGCGCGAACGAGGACGCGCGCTTCGTGCTGCCCAACGCCGCCGCGACGCGCCTGGTGATGACGATGAACGCGCGGGAGCTGATGCACTTTTTCTCGCTGCGCTGCTGCAACCGCGCGCAATGGGAGATTCGCGAAATGGCGTGGCAGATGCTCGCCCTGTGCAAGCAGGCCGCGCCCGCGCTGTTTGAACACGCGGGACCCGCGTGCGTATCCGGCGCATGCCCGGAGGGCAAAAACACCTGCGGAAAAGCCGCCGAAGTGCGCGAAAAAGCAGGCAATTTATAAAAATTTGACCGAGACAGACCAACCGCTCGAATGAGAAAGGAAACCATTATGGCATACTACGATCAGTTTACGAAAAAGCCCCGCAGCCCGCGCGACGACTGGCGCGACGACGAGGAGACCCTGCGCCCGGAGCGCGACGGCGAGCAGAACCGCCGTCCGTATGGCGGCCGCCCGAACAACGGAGAGCGCCGCGCGTATGGCGAGCGCCCGAATAACGGAGAGCGCCGCGGGTATGGCGAGCGCCCGAATAACGGCGAACGCCGCGGGTATGGCGAGCGTCCGATGACGCCGCCCGCTCCGCAGGAGGAAGAGACGAGCAACCTGCTCGTCGGCCGCAACCCCATCCGCGAGGCGCTGAAGGCGGGGCGCGACATGGAGAAGCTGCTGGTCGCGAAGGGCGAGCTCATCGGCTCTGCCCGTGAAATCGTCGCGATGGCGCGCGAGCAGAAGGTCATCGTGCAGGAAGTGGACAGGGCGCATCTGGACGCGATGGCGCCCGGCCATCAGGGGCTGATCGCCGTCGTTTCCGCGTATGCGTATCAGACGGTGGACGACATGCTGGCGCTGGCCAAGGCGCGCGGCGAAGCGCCGTTCCTCGTCATCCTCGACGGCGTGACCGACCCGCATAACCTCGGCGCGATCATCCGCAGCGCGGAGTGCGCGGGCGCGCACGGCGTGATTATCCCGGAGCGCCGCGCGGTGGGGCTGACCCCGGCGGCCGTCAAGGCGAGCGCGGGCGCGGTGGAATATCTGCCGGTCGCGCGCGAGGTGAACCTGACCCGAACGATCGAGCGACTCAAGAAAGAGGGAATCTGGATCTACGGCACGGCGATGAACGGCGAGGATTACCGCAAGGTCGATTTCTCCGGCCCGAAGGCGCTGGTCATCGGTTCGGAGGGCGAGGGCATGAGCCGACTGGTCGGCGAGAGCTGCGACAAGGTGGTCACCCTGCCGATGAAGGGCAAGATCGAATCCCTCAATGCGTCCGTGGCGGCGGGCATCCTGCTTTACGCCATGATGGACGCGAAGTGAGATGAAGCCCCTGCTGCTGGTGGACGGCTACAACGTCATCGGTGCGTGGAGCGTGCCGCGCGAGGAGCACCTGAGCATTGAGCAGGCCAGAGAGCGGCTCGTCCACCTGATTGCCGATTACGCGGGCTATTCCGGCGAAGAGGTGATCGTCGTTTTTGACGGCCACTATACCGACCGCCCCACGCGCTCGCGCACGATGATGCACGGCGTGGAGGTCGTCTTCACCAAGCACGCCGAAAGCGCGGACAACTACATTGAGGCGGCCTGCGACGCCGCGCCGAAATGGCGGCGGGTTCGCGTGGCGACCAGCGACGCGGTCGAACAGACGGTGACGCTTGGGCGCGGCGCGGAGCGCATCTCCTCAAGGGAGTTTTTGATCGAAATTACGCAGACCCGACAGACCGGACGGGTGCGCATGCGGGAGGAAAAGGTCTCCCGCGGCGACATCTTTTCCCGGCTGCCGCCCCATCAGCGCGAAATCTTTGAGCGGATGCGCCGGGGCGAGGAATGAGCAGGGAGGAAGCCATGCACCACGACTTTGACGGCATGACCGATGAGGAAATCGCCCTGCTTGCGCAGCAGGGAGACGCGGACGCATCGGAATATCTGCTTAACAAGTACAAGAACTTCGTCCGATCCAAGGCGCGATCCTACTTTCTGGTCGGCGCGGATCACGAGGACATCGTGCAGGAGGGCATGATCGGCCTGTTCAAGGCGTTCCGCGATTTCAGGCCGGATAAGCTCGCCTCCTTCCATGCCTTTGCCGAAATCTGCGTCACCCGCCAGATCATCACCGCCATCAAGACCGCGACGAGACAAAAGCACATCCCGCTCAATTCCTACGTGTCGCTCAACAAGCCGATTTACGAGGAGGAGAGCGACCGAACGCTGATGGACGTCATCACCGAGGGGCGCAGCGCCGACCCGGAGGAGCTGCTCATCGGCCGGGAAAGCTACGTGAGCATCGAAAGCCGCATCGACGAGGCGCTTTCGCCTCTGGAGCGCCGGGTTTTGGCGGCGTATCTGGACGGAAAGAGCTATCAGGAGATCGCACAGATGCTCGACCGCCACGTCAAGAGCATCGACAACGCGCTCCAGCGGGTCAAACACAAGCTCGAAAAGCTGATGGCTGAGCGCGGAAACTGACGCGCATACGGGCTGAAAACCGGGACGTTCCTTCTTTCAAACGGGAAAAACGGCTGACCCTGCAAAACTCGAGAGGTTTTTGCAGGGAAAAATGCGCCGAGATATTGACATTTTCTCCGGATTTGGATAGAATATGGATGAGTAAACCGGTTGACAGCCATTTGCAGGTGTAGTTTAATGGCAGAACTTCAGCTTCCCAAGCTGACCGCGTGGGTTCGATTCCCATCACCTGCTCCAACGCGACCACCGACAATTCGGCGGGCCGCATTAAACTGTCAGCCGAAATTATCGAGGAGGTTATTCCAATGGCGAAGCAAAAGTTTGAGCGCACCAAGCCGCACGTCAACATTGGCACCATCGGCCACGTTGACCACGGCAAAACGACCCTGACCGCTGCCATCACGATGGTGCTGTCCACCTTCGGCGAGGCGCAGGCTATGCGTTACGACGAAATCGACAAGGCGCCGGAAGAGAAGGCCCGCGGAATCACGATCAACACCGCTCACGTCGAGTATGAGACCGAGAAGCGTCACTATGCTCACGTCGACTGCCCCGGCCACGCCGACTACGTGAAGAACATGATCACCGGCGCTGCCCAGATGGACGGCGCGATTCTGGTCGTGTCTGCTCCGGACGGCCCGATGCCGCAGACCCGTGAGCACATCCTGCTGGCCCGTCAGGTCGGCGTTCACTACATCGTTGTCTTCCTGAACAAGACCGATATGATGGACGACGAAGAGCTGCTGGAGCTGGTCGAGATGGAGATCCGCGAGCTGCTGAGCTCCTATGGCTTCCCGGGCGACGAGATTCCGATCATTCGCGGCTCTGCGCTGAAGGCTCTGGAGTATGTCCAGAACGGCGGCACCGACCCGAAGAATGCGCCGGAGTGCCAGTGCATCTTCGCTCTGATGGACGCTGTCGATGAGTACATCCCGTCCCCGGAGCGCGACACCGACAAGCCGTTCCTGATGCCTGTTGAGGACGTGTTCTCCATCACCGGCCGCGGCACCGTTGCGACCGGCCGTGTTGAGCGCGGTGTGGTGAAGGTTTCCGACACCGTCGAGATCGTCGGCCTGCAGGATAAGCCGCGCAGCACCGTCGTCACCGGCGTGGAAATGTTCCGCAAGCTGCTGGATCAGGCTGAGGCCGGCGACAACATCGGCGTGCTTCTGCGCGGCATCCAGCGCAACGAGGTCGAGCGTGGTCAGGTTCTGGCCAAGCCGGGCTCCATCCATCCGCACACCCACTACATGGGTCAGGTTTACGTTCTGACCAAGGAAGAGGGCGGCCGTCATACCCCGTTCTTCAACGGCTATCGTCCGCAGTTCTACTTCCGCACCACCGACGTGACCGGCAACATCAAGCTGCCGGAGGGCGTTGAGATGGTCATGCCGGGCGACAACGTGGACATGGAGTGCACGCTGATCACCCCGATCGCCATGGACGAGAAGCTGCGCTTCGCTATCCGCGAGGGCGGCCGCACCGTCGGCTCCGGCGTTGTCACCAAGATCCTTGAGTGATACCCGGTCTAAACGATCAAACAAAGAGGACTTCCGAAAGGGAGCCCTCTTTTTGATTTACTTTTCCGTTGCTTATGTGTATGGCGGCATGTATAATAAGATCAGCAAAAAATGACAGGAGGTTTTCCCATGAAAGACCCGAACTGCGGCTATTGCGCGCGCGGCAAAGGCGATTCACGCCGCCTTTCATCCGGATAAGCTCAACTACGGCGCGTATGGCGACACGGGCTGCCACCTGCACGTCCATCTCGTGCCGAAATACAGGGACGGCTTTGAATGGGGCGGTGTGTTTGCCATGAACCCCGGCCAGACGAAGCTCACCGACGCGCAATACGCCGAGATGATCGAGAAGATCAAGGCGGCGCTGTAATACTAATTCTTGTTAAAATGGCTTAATCCGCGCACCATCTTTTTCGCTCTGACTTTGCCTCGTTCCGTTCAACGTACCTCCAGTACGCCTCACTTCACTTGGCTTCGTCAGAACAAAAAATCTGATGCGCTCTGTTAAGCATTTTAACTGCGAATTAGTATAAAAAAAGATCAGGCGCTCCTTCCCCTGAGCGGGGAGGAGCGTTTGCTGTTGTGTCCAAATGGCGTCTATCAGGCTCTGCTTGCCAAAAAGCGCCAAATGGAATATAATCAGAACATGAAAATGCGCCCGTATGGCTTTTAGCGTTTTCAAAAACAATAAAAAGAACTCAAATCTATGATGGAAAACGAGAGGGGTCAATCATGGGAAAGCTATCCTATGTCATCAAGCGCGCCAGAAAGATGGATTACCGCGCGATGCTGAAAACCGCCGACATGCTGCACAAAAAGACGGGCAAGAGCCGCATCTGGCTGATGGCCGATATGGCCAAGTGCGCTGCCAAGTACAACGCGGGCTATGTCGATTATAAAATTGCGGAGATGTACCGCTTAAACGACGCGCAGCGCGCCACGCAGATCACGCGCGGCATTTCCAACAACATCGTCGCGCGGATGAACGACAAGAAATTTTGGCACTTCTTTGACAACAAGACCGAGTTTAACCAGCTCTTCCACGAGCAGGTCAAGCGCGAATGGTTCAATTTCTCCACCGCGACGGAGGAACAGTTCGCCGAGTTCGTGCAGGGGCGCGGCGATATCATCTGCAAGCCGATCGACGGTTCGAGCGGGCAGGGGATTCTCAAATGCACGCCGGAGGATTATGCGGATGTTCACGCGCTCTACGCGCGCCTCAAGGCGGCGGGCATCGGCATTGTGGAGGACAAGGTCATCCAGCATGAGACGATTGCCGCGCTCTGCCCGACCTCGGTCAACACCATCCGCGTCGCGACGCTGCTGGGCGACAAAAAGGAAGGCATCGTCTACGCCTATATCCGCATCGGCAACGGCAAGGTGATGGACAACGTCGATTGCGGCGGCATGGCCGCGCCGATCAATCTGGATACGGGCGTGATCAGCGGTGTGGGCGCGAACAAGGCGGGCGAGGTCTTTGAATTCCACCCGATGACCGGCAAACGCATCCCCGGCACGCAGATCCCCTACTGGGAGGAGGTCAAGGCGATGTGCCTGAAGGCGATGCACGTCGTTCCGCAGGTGCGCTTTGTCGCCTGGGACGTGGCGATTACGCCGGATGGTCCGGTGTTCATCGAGGGCAACTCCTTCCCGAGCCACGCCATTCCGCAGTTCGCCGCCCACTTCCCGGATGGCGTCGGCATCCTGCCGCGATTCGAGGCGTTTATCGACCTATGATCTGCACGCTTTGCCCCAGAAACTGCGGCGCGGAGCGCGCGCCGGAGCACGGCACGGGCGTTTGCCGCATGGGTATGCTGCCCAAAATCGCGCGCGCGGCGCTGCACCGGTGGGAGGAGCCCTGCATCAGCGGCACGCGCGGCAGCGGCGCGGTGTTCTTTTCCGGCTGCGGGCTGCGGTGCGTGTTCTGCCAGAACGAAAGCATCAGCCAGCGGGGCGAGGGGAAGATCGTCACGCCGAAGCGGCTTTCGGAGATCTTCCGCGAGCTGGAGGCGCAGGGCGCGCACAACATCAACCTCGTAACGGCGGCGCACTTCGTTCCCGCCGTGCTCGACGCGCTGGCGCTGTACAGGCCGAACATCCCGATCGTCTACAACAGCAGCGGCTATGAAAGCGTGGAGACGCTGCGCATGCTGGAGGGCGCGGTGGATATCTATCTGCCGGATTACAAATACATCGACCCGAACATGGCGGCGATGCTCTCAGGCGCGCGGGATTACCCCGACACGGCGCATGCGGCGATTGACGAAATGGTGCGTCAGACGGGCGCGCCCGTCTACGATCAGGACGGCATGATGACGCGCGGCACGCTGATCCGCCACCTCGTTCTGCCGGGGCTGACGGGGGACAGCATTCGGATTCTGGAACAAATCTGCGACGATTTTCCGGGAATTCCGGTTTCGCTGATGGGGCAGTATACGCCCTGCGGCCGGGCGCTCTCCATCCCCGGTATGGACAGAAAGATCAAAAAGAAGGAATATGCCCGCGTGCTGGCCTATATGGAGGCCGTCGGGCTGAACGGTTATCGGCAGGAACTCGGCTCGGCGGACGGCGCGTTCATTCCGGCGTTCGACGGCACGGGGGTTTAACCCAAAGACAAACGCGCCGCGCGCGGCGGCGCGCCGATGCGAAAGGAATGAGCGAGATGCAGGCCTGTTTTCTCCCGGCGGATATCCTTCTGCCCGACGCTGCGGCAGATTTTGAAAAATGGGCGGTTGTCGCCTGCGACCAGTTTACCAGCCAGCCCGAATACTGGCGGAAGGCCGCGGAGATCGTCGGCGACGCGCCGAGCACGCTGAACCTCGTCTATCCGGAGGCCTATCTGGCCGAAGGCGACGCGCGGATTGCGGCCATCCGGCAGGCGATGGAGGACTATATGCGGCGCGGCGTATTGCAGACGCGCGTGAAAGACGGCTTTGTGCTCGTCCGCCGCGTGACCGAGAGCGGAGAACGCCTCGGGCTGGTCGGCAGGCTGGATCTGGAGCAGTACGACTTCACGCCCGGTACGAGCGCGCCCGTCCGCGCGACGGAGGGGACGATTCTCTCGCGCATCCCGCCGCGCGTGCGCATCCGGCAGGGGGCGAGCATCGAAAGCCCGCACGCGATGATGCTCGTCGATGACGCGGCCATGCGCCTCATCGAGCCGCTGGCGGATCGGGAGCTGCCCAAGCTCTACGACACGGAGCTGATGCTCGGCGGCGGACACATCGCCGGGTACGCGGTCGAGGGCGAGCTGGCCGCGCGGACGGCGGAGCAGATCGCGCGGATGCAGGCGGAGAGCGGCGGCTTCTTTCTCGCGGTCGGCGACGGCAACCACTCTCTGGCGACGGCGAAAGCCTGCTGGGAGGCGATCAAGCCGACGCTTTCCGACGAGGCGCGGGTCGATCATCCCGCGCGGTTCGCGCTCTGCGAGCTGGTCAACCTGCACAGCCCCGCGCTGATCTTCCGACCCGTTCACCGCGTGGTCTTCGGCGCGGAGATCGACGCGCTGCAAAGCGGGTTTGAACGGTATCTGCGCGCGCACGGCATGACGCTGGCGGACGGCGGCGAGGTGACGCTCGTGCAGGGCGGCGCGCGGCGCGGCTTTGCGATTCAGGGGCGCGGCGACCGCCTGCCGGTGGACGTGCTGCAAAAATACCTCGATCAGGCCTGCGGCGAAAGGAGCGGTTGGTCGCTGGATTACGTGCACGGCGACGCGGACGCGGCGGGGCTTGCCCAAAGCGGCGCGACGGCGGCGCTGCTCGGCGCGATGGATAAGCGCGCGCTCTTCCCGGCGATTGCCGCGGGCGGCGTTTTGCCCAGAAAGACATTCTCCATGGGCGAGGCGACGGAGAAGCGGTATTACATGGAGTGCAGGAGAATCGACGCGAAAAACCCTTGAGGGGCTTACCTTTTCGTGAAGAAAATAACTTGATTCCGAAGCCTTGGCGGACGTTGACAGCCTGCGGTTTTCCATGTAAAATAAAAACGTTTGCAAAAAATGAAGTGTGCCCGGCTGCCGGAGGAGTGGCGGCCGTTCAAGGAGGAAAAACAAGATGATCAGAAAGACGAAAATCGTGTGTACGCTCGGCCCGGCCAGCGACAGCGAGGAGATGATCTCCAAGCTGATGGACGCGGGCATGAACGTATGCCGCCTGAATATGTCCCACGGCTCCTACGAGGAGCAGGGCGCGCGCATCGACCGCATCAAGCGCCTGCGCCGGGAGAAGAACATCCCGGTCGCCATCATGCTGGATACCAAGGGCCCGGAGGTGCGCACCAAGACGCTCAAGAGCGACAAGGTGACCCTGCAGGCGGGGCAGGAGTTCATCCTGACCAGCCGCGACATCGAGGGCGACGAAACGCAGGTCGCCATCACCTATCCGCGGATGGTTGAGCTGGTGCACCCCGGCAACCGAATCCTGATCGACGACGGCCTGATCGCGCTGGACGTCAAGCAGATCAAGGGCGGCACGGACATCGTGTGCAGCGTGGTCAACGGCGGCGTGCTCGGCGGCCGCAAGGGCATTTCCGTGCCGGATGTCGATTTGCAGATGCCCTCCATCGGCGAAAAGGATCGCAGCGACATCGTCTTCGGCATTGAGAAGGGCATCGACCTGATCGCCGCGTCCTTCGTCTGCCGCCCCAGCGACGTGCTGACCCTCCGCAAGCTCTGCGCCGACAACGGCGGCAGCCATGTGCAGATCTTCTCCAAGATCGAAAACCGCATGGGCGTGAACAACTTCGACGAAATCCTCAAGGTTTCCGACGGCATCATGGTCGCGCGCGGCGATTTGGGCGTGGAAGTCGATATGGAAGAGGTGCCGGTGCTCCAGAAGCAGTTCATCCACAAGTGCAACGTGGCGGCCAAACCGGTCATCACCGCGACGCAGATGCTCGATTCCATGATCCGCAACCCGCGCCCGACCCGCGCGGAGGCCAGCGACGTGGCGAACGCCATCATCGACGGCACGGACGCGATCATGCTCTCCGGCGAGACGGCTGCGGGCAAATACCCGATTGAGGCCGTCGGCACGATGGTGCGCATCGCGACCTATATCGAGGCGCATCAGATGCACGACAACACCCAGCTTCTCCAGCAGGAGGCCGTCCGCAACGCGACGGTTCGCACGGTGGCCAACGCCGTATCCTATTCCTGCTGCCAGATGGCGCGCGACCTCAACGCGAACGCGATCATCACCCCGAGCAACTCCGGCACGACGGCGCGCATGGTCGCCCGCTTCCGCCCGGATTGCCCGATCATCGCCCCGACCCCGAGCGAGCACGCATACAACCAGCTCGGCCTGAGCTACGGCGTTGTGCCCGCGCACATGGGCGTGAGCGGCGACACGGACGAGCTCATCAACACCGCCGTCGAAGCGGCGCAGCAGAGCGGGCTGGTCAAGACCGGCGACGTGGTTATCATCTCCGCGGGCGTGCCGACCGGCGTTTCCGGCACGACCAACCTCATCAAGGCGCACATCGTCGGCAACGTGCTCCTGCGCGGCGAAGGCGTGGGCAGCGGCTGCGCAAGCGGCAACGTCTGCACCGTCAACACGCTCAGCGATTTGGAGAGCGACTTTAAGGATGGAAACGTCATCGTCACCAAGATGACCACCAGCGAGATGCTGCCCTATATGCGCCGCGCGAGCGCCGTCGTCGTGGAGAGCACCAATCCGGAGTGCCACGCGGCTGTGGCCTGCCAGGCGATGGGCATCCCACTGATGATGGATCGTTCCTATCAGGCGGTGCACATGCTCAAGAGCGGCATGATGATTACCGTTGACGCGAACGAGGGCTTCATCTATAACGGCATTAAGGCGTAAACCTATGGTTAGGCAGCAGAAAAGCGCGAGTTTTTTCTGCTGTTTTTCAAATCGCCCGGAAATATCATCTAATACTAATTCTTGTTAAAATGGCTTAATCCGCGCACCATCTTTTTCGCTCTGACTTTGCCTCGTTCCGTTCAACGTACCTCCAGTACGCCTCACTTCACTTGGCTTCGTCAGAACAAAAAATCTGATGCGCTCTGTTAAGCATTTTAACTGCGAATTAGTATAAAAAGATCATAAAGATCATTCAGAAATGAGGGAACATGCAAATGGAAAAGCTGGACGTTCAAATCCAACCGAAATTGAAGAAGATTGCGCTCTATACGCTGATTTTCATGGTATTGCTGCATGGATACCGTTATGTGTCGCTGGGCTTTTCACATGATTCGCTTGCCTTTGCATGGCAGCCGGATTTGGAATGGCAGATTTCGCTCGGACGGTATATGCAGCCGTTTTACTGGTGGATCATTCGCGGGCGCATTGCCGCGCCGTTCATCGTGGGCGTGCTTTCTTATGGATATATGGTCGGCTCGGTTTACGGCGTGGCCAGCCTGCTTGACTTGAAAGCCAAAACGTCGCTCTTTCTGCTGGCGGGGCTGATGTGCGGCAGTCTGGCGTTCATTGCATTGGATGCGACCTATAGTCATACGGCGGATGTGTACATGCTGGCGCTGACGCTGAATATTGCGGCGGCATGGCTGTGTCTGCGCGGCAGGCGGCGCGTGCCGTCTGTGCTCGCGGCGGTTGTGCTGCTGGTGATTTCAACGGGTCTGTATCAAGCTTATTTGCAGGTTTTTACCGCGTTGACGATGGTCTGGGCGCTGCTTCGCCTGCTGAAAACGGACGACCGCGCCATTCCTGAAGCGGCGGCGCGCTGCGCGCAAAGCTTTTTGGCGCTGATGTTGGCGATGGCGCTGTTTTTCGTCGGCTATTACGTGGTAATGGCGGTGACGGGCGTTGAAGCGGTTTCCAAAGCGAATAGCATCGGCGGCATGAAAGTGCTTTCCGGAGCGGCGCTGGTTGATATGGTGAAAACGACGTGGAAGATGCCTCTGCGGCAGTTGGGACGCCTTCAGGGACGCATCGCGCCGCTGGCGCGCATGTTGACGGCCGTTGTGCTGATGACGGGCGCGGCGGCGACGATTTTCACGGCGCGTCGCAGCCGGGTCTCCGCTTGGCAGGCGCTCGGCATGGCGGTGCTGGTGCTGCTTCTGCCCTTCGGCATGAACTGGATTTGCCTGTTTTGCAGCGGCGTTGTGCATGATTTGATGATGTATGCGTATATTGTGCCGCTGCTCGCCGCGCTGGCAGCGAACGAGCGCGCATGGAATCTGGCGCTGGCCGACGAAGGAAAACAGATCGGGAAAAAGACGCGCGCGGCGGCCTGCGTTTTGCCTTTGGCGGTGCTGACGCTGCTTTTTGATCGCGGAATCTACGCCAACCAGATATATCTTAAAAAGGATCTGGAATACGACACGACGCTTTCGGTGATGACGCGCGTGGTGGACCGCATCGAGCAGGTTGAGGGCTATATACCGGGAGAAACGCCCGTCAAGTTCTTGGGCGACATTCAACGGTCAAAGTTGGCGATGACGCGGCCGGCCTTCGCACATCTTGACAGCTTGACAGGGACGGAAGAAAACTATGCCATCACGTATGGAGACACCTTCTGGATGTATCTGGAAGACGTGATGGGATACCCGATCAAGCGGTTTAGAGAAACGAAAAATGAGGAACAGGAGCGCGTGACGGATGATATGCCATGCTTCCCGGATAAGGATTCGGTGCAGATGGTGGACGGCGTGGTCTTTGTGAAGCTGGCGGCACAATGAGACGACAGGTTGCGCGCTGAAAACAGGTTTTTGTGCAACACCCCTTGCGGATGCAGACTAAATCGCGTATCATAGACGCTAGAAAAGCATAGGCTTTCCGAGTTGACGGCATACACAGAGCGTTTGAGCCAAACAGGAGGTACGCCATGTTTTATTATTATGATCCGACGTATGTATTGATCCTCATCGGCGCGATTGTAGCGCTGTACGCGCAGATCAAGGTCTCCACGACCTACGCCAAGTGGCAGAAGGTTCCTTCCGCCACGCGGATGACGGGCGCGCAGATCGCGCGGCAGATTCTGGATAACAACGGCTGTCAGGATGTGCGCATTGAAGCCATCAACGGCAAGCTGACCGACCATTACGATCCGGAAAACGGCGTTCTGCGCCTGTCCAGCGAGGTCTACAGCTCCGACTCCATCGCGGCGCTGGGTGTGGCCGCGCACGAGGCGGGTCACGCCATTCAGGACGCGCAGGATTACGCGCCGCTGCGCATCCGCTCGACGATGGTGCCGATTGCCAACATTGGCTCGGGCGCGTCGATTCCGCTGTTCATGCTCGGCCTGATCCTCTCGTGGGAGCCGCTGGTGAAGATCGGCATTTTCTGCTTTGCGCTGGCCGTTCTGTTTTATGTGGTCACGCTGCCGGTGGAGTTTAACGCCTCCGGCCGCGCGGTCAAGGTGCTGGCGGCCAGCTATCTGCCGGAGGACGAGGTGCGCGGCGTGAAGGCCGTGCTCTCCGCCGCGGCGCTGACGTATGTGGCCGCCGCGCTGCAAGCGGTCTTGCAGCTTCTCAGGCTGATTTTGATTTCGGGCAACAGCCGCCGCAGGGATTGAGCAATCCGGCGGCGGAACGCTTTGACGAAGGGGGGATTTCCGCCGCCATGTCGTATTCATCCCAGACGAAGGAGGAGCTTTGCCGCTTTGAGCCGGACAGCGTCTGCTGCCTGCTGGCGGAATTGAGCGGCATCGTCTGCGCCGCCGGTTCAGTCATCTATCGCGGCGGCGGCGACAAGCGCCTCTCCATTGAAACGGAAAACAACGCTGTCGCCCGACGCGCGTTCCGGCTTCTGCGCGAGGTTTTTGACGTGCAGCCCCAGCTGGTGACGCTCAAGCGCTCGCGGCTGGGCGGCAGAAGCGCATACCGCATCGAGATCAGCGGCAGCGAGGCCTCCTTTGTGCTGGAGGGCTGCGGAATCGAGATGGGGCAGCGGCGCGGCGTGCCGCGCGAGATCACGGTGCGCAAATGCTGCCGGATGTCGTTTCTGCGCGGCGTGTTTTTGGCCTGCGGCTCGGTGACCGACCCGGAAAAGGAATATCATTTGGAATTTGTGCTCGAAGACGAGGCGTTCGCGGCGGCGCTGCAACGGCTGATCGCGCGGTTTTCCCTCAGCGCGCACCTGACGAAGCGCCGCGCGATGGCGCTGGTCTACCTCAAGGGGCAGAGCGAAATCACGGACATGCTCAGCATCTTCGGCGCGCAGAGCGCCCGGTTCGCGATGGAGGACGCCTACATCCGCAAGGAACTGCGCAACAACGCCAACCGCGCGGTCAACTGCGACAGCGCCAACGTGCAGCGCGCGGTGACGGCGGCCTCGCGGCAGACGGAAGCCATCGAGCGGGTGCTGGCGGCGAAGGGGCGGGAGAGCCTGCCGCCCGCGCTTCGGGAGACGGCGGCGCTGCGGCTGGCGCACCCGGAGATGTCGCTGGAGGAGCTGGGCAGGCTGTGCGATCCGCCGGTGGGCAAGAGCGGTATCAACCACCGGCTGCGCAAGCTGGAGATCATGGCGCAGGAGCTGGACGGACAGGAGACGGCGGAGAACGCCGGGGGAGGAAAAGCCGATGGAGCTGACGATTAAGATTGCGATTCCGAAGGAAATGATGACCCGTCAGGCGGCGGATATCGCGCAGCGGATGAGCGGCTTTGAAAGCCGCGTCCTGCTCAAGCGGCGGAACATGACCGTCAACGCCAAATCGCTGATGGGCGTGCTTTCCGCCGAGCTGCGCGACGGGCAAGCCGTCACCATTCTGGCCGAGGGGCCGGACGAGGCGCAGGCCGTCTGCACGCTGAGCAAAATGCTCGGCGCGTAAAGCGCGAAGAAGGACGAAACAAGGCTTGACAGCGCCTGACTTTTTGCTTATAATAGGGGCGATATCAGGCGATAACGGGGAAAGCGGAACGCAGGTTTCCTTCAAGAGAGTCACGGCCATTTGCTGCGAGGCCGGGCAGGAGGCGCGTTTCAAGGCTCCGAACCCCATCAGCCGCGGCGCTAAGAACGCCGCCGTCGCCCCGCGATAAGGGGATCGAGCAGGGCGCGAAAGCGCCAAACCGGGTGGTACCGCGAAGCAATGCGCTTCGTCCCAGTGATGGGGCGGGCGTTTTTTATTTGATAAAAAAACTCCTTCAGTCAGCTTCGCTGACAGCTCCCTCAAAGAGGGAGCTATGGGCTTTGTCAAACCTCTTTTTTGAGGGATGTTTGAAATCGTCACCGCATGCGGCGGATTTGGACGATAAAAACGCCGAGGGCATGGCGGAAGGGGCAGAGCGGCCATCGCGGTCAGGCAGGAATTCGCTTTTTCAAACAATGAACATAGAAGTGAGGAAAAAGAACATGGCGAAGAAAAGTCAGCAGGAGTTTGTTCAGCACATCACCCCGCGCAGCGAGGATTTCTCCCAGTGGTATACGGACGTGGTTCGTCTGGCGGATCTGATGGATTACACCCCGGTGCGCGGCTGCATGGCCATCAAGCCCTACGGCTACGGCATCTGGGAGTTGATTCAGCAGCAGCTCGACGCGGAATTTAAGCGCACCGGCCACCAGAACGTGAGCATGCCGATGCTCATTCCGGAGAGCCTGCTGCTCAAGGAAGCGGATCACGTCGAGGGCTTCGCGCCGGAAGTCGCGTGGGTCACGCAGGGCGGCACCGAGCCGCTGGCCGAGCGTCTGGCGGTTCGCCCGACGAGCGAGACGATCTTCTGCACGATGTACGCCAAGTGGGTGCAGAGCTGGCGCGACCTGCCGCTCAAATACAACCAGTGGTGCTCTGTCATGCGCTGGGAGAAGACGACCCGCCCTTTCCTGCGCACGGCCGAGTTCCTCTGGCAGGAGGGTCACACCGTCCACGCCACCGCCGAGGAGGCGCAGGAGGAGACGATGCAGATGCTGCACGTTTACCGCGACTTCTGCGAGAAGAACCTCGCGATTCCGGTTTACTGCGGCCAGAAGAGCGAAAAGGAAAAGTTTGCCGGCGCGCGCGCGACGTATTCCGTCGAGGCGATGATGCAGGACGGCAAGGCGCTGCAAAGCGGCACGAGCCACAACTTCGGCACGAACTTCTCCGAGCCGTTTGAAATCAAGTATCTGGACAAGGACGGCACGCAGAAATATGCGCACGAGACGAGCTGGGGCGTGAGCACCCGCCTGATCGGCGCCATCATTATGACCCACGGCGACGAGCGCGGCCTCAAGCTGCCGCCGATGATCGCGCCGATTCAGGTCGTCGTCGTGCCGGTCGCCGCGCATAAAGAGGGCGTGCTGGAGGGCGCGAAGGCCGTGGCCGACAAGCTGACGGCCGCCGGTTTGCGCGTGAAATTCGACGATCGCGACAACGTGACGCCGGGCTGGAAGTTCAACGAGTGGGAGCTCAAGGGCGTGCCGGTGCGCGTCGAGGTCGGCCCGCGCGATCTGGCCGAGGGCAAGGTGCTGAGCGTCCGCCGCGATACCTTCGAGAAGGCACCGTTGGATATCGAGGGGCTGGAGGGAGAAATCAAGGCGATGCTGGATGCGATTCAGACCAACATGTTTGAAATCGCCCGCGCGTTCCGCGACGAGCACACCGCCGACGTGCACAGCATGGAGGAGCTCGAAAAGCAGGTGAACGGCGGCTACGCCAAGGCCATGTGGTGCGGCGAGCAGGCCTGCGAGGACGAGATCAAGGATCGTTTCGGCGCGTCCTCCCGCTGCATGCCGTTTGACCAGACGCCCATCGGCGAGACCTGCGTTTGCTGCGGCAAGCCGGCCAAGAAGGTCATCTATTTCGCGAAGGCATATTGATTGTTGAGGGGGCTGACGGATTCGCAGCCCCCTTTTTTCAAAACGGGAAGCGAGAAGGCAGAGAGTTGAGGAGAATGACGTGAAGCGGAAAGCGAAGCTCTACGGCCCTGTTTTGCTGGCGGCGCTGCTGTGCGCGCTGGTATTTGCGACGGGCGCGCTGAAAAAGCCGAAAATATTTGAAAACATCACGACGGATTACATGGTTTTTCAAAAAAAGCTGCCCCGGTATTCTCTGACGGACGGCGACGAATACGGCGTGATTCCGATGGAAAGGCGGGGCTGGATGCATCTGCCCGCGGGCGAATACCGCCTCAGATGGACGATTAGCTGTGACGGTGACAACATCCTGCGGCTGACGAACACGAACGACGCGACGATCACGCCCAGCGAATTTACGATTCCCGCGGGCGCAGGCGACGGGGAGCTTCATTTCACCGTCGAAGAGGACTGCGAGGATTTTAAGATCGAATTTGAGTTTGCCGCCGGTACGTATATGGACATCTATCAGGTGAAGCTCTATACGCCGGAATATCAGGACGACGCTTTCACGCTGCTCTTCTTCGCCGTCGGCGCGAGTATCCTCTGGCTGATGATCGGCACGGGCAGGCTGACGCGGGAAAACATGGCGCCGGCGCTGTTTATCGCGCTGGCGGTGCTGATCGGCAGCGCGCCCGCGCTCAAAACGACGTTTGTGATTGGGCATGACGGCACCTATCACATGGCGCGGCTGCTCAATCTGGCGGACGGATTGAAGAACGGGCAATTTCCGGTGCGCATGGGCGGCTTTGCCTACGATGGATACGGCGGGGTGATGTCGGTCTTCTATCCGGATACGTTCTTATATCCCTTTGCGCTGATGCTCCTCGGCGGGGCGAGCGCGGTGTACGTCTGCAATGTCTTTTCCGTTGCGCTGAACATCGGCGCGGCGCTGAGCATGTACGTCGCGGCGAAGCGGCTGTTTGAAAAGCGCTGGGCGGCAACCGGCGCGTCGATTCTCTATACGCTTGCGAGCTATCGGGTGGTCAACGTCTTTACGCGCATCGCGTTCGGCGAGGCGCTGGCCATGGTCTTTCTGCCGCTGTTCCTCGTGAATCTGTACGACGTGGTCTGCGGCGACGCGCGGCGCTGGAAGGGACTGGCGCTCAGCGCGGCCTGCATCTTTTGCAGCCATATGATTACCACGCTGTTCTGCGCGGTGCTCGCGGCGGGGTTCTGTCTGCTGCACATCCGCAAAATCATCTTGCAGAAACGGCTGCTGCCGCTCGTCAAAACCGTTCTGGTCTGCCTGCTGCTCTGCCTGTATCGAATCGGGCCGTTTGTGATGTACAGCATGCAGGGGCTGGGCGCGGACGACCTGTTCAGGAACATCACGGAATTTTCCGTCGAGCTGGGGCAGGTTCTGCTGATGAACGCCGGAACGATCACGCGGGAAACCAATAACCCACAGATTATGGAATTCTCGGTGGAAATCGGTCTGCCGCTGATGATTGGCGCGGCGCTGGCGCTCTATGCTGCGCTGCAAAAGGAGGAACGCGGAAAAAGCGAATGGGCGGCGCTGAAACTGGTCGCGGGCGGCGCGCTGATGACGATTGCCGCGACGGATTTCTTTCCGTGGGGCGCGGTTTCGCTGCTGACCCAAGGACAGGTGGGCTATATTCAGTTCACGTGGCGGCTGCTGATTCTGGCCACGCCGATGCTGGCGCTGGCGGGCGGCTACGGCCTTTGCGAATTTGGCGGAAAGCGGCAGGACGCGGCGGCGGTCGCGGCGCTGTCGATGGCGGTGATCTGCGTGATGCCGATTTTCAGCAGCGAAATCCAGAATCCGATCTATGTGGAAAAGGGCGTCATCATCAGCCCCTTCATGGGCAGATCGTTCCCGGAATACACCTATTCGGATACGACGGATTTCCTCGCCATCCGCAAACGCCCGGTCGAAATCGACGGGGACGCGGAGATGGCGGATTACGAAAAGCGGAGCACGACGATCACGGCGCAGGTGAGCGCGCGGGCGGAAAGCCGCATCACCTTCCCGCTGTTTGATTACGACGGCTTCCGCGCGACGGTGGACGGGCGCGAAATCGCCGTGCAAAGAGGAAGCAACAACCGCGTGAGCGTCGTCTTGCCCGCCGGAACAAGCGGCGCGCTGAAAATCTGGTTCGCCGGAAAAGGATGGTGGCGCGTCGGGGACGCGGTTTCGGCGGCAACGCTGATCGGTCTGCTCTTTTGGATGAAGAAGGGGGAGAAGAAAGCATGTCGGACGCACTGAAAAAAAGCATCGTGGATGCGATAGAGGAAGGGCAGCTCAAGCTGGGCTATCGCGAGGAGACGATTCGGCTGTATTATCCGCTGTCGTCCCTGTGCACGCTGATGCATCGACCCATGGACGCGGCGGAGATGACGCGCGCGCTGACGACGTTCTCCGAGCAGGTTAAAGGCGAGCTGGGCGAGATCGAGGTCAGCCGAAAGGGCGAGCGGTTCTGCCTCGCCGTCGGGCCGAAGGGCGCGGCATGGGTGCACGAGCACACCAACCCGAGCGGGTTTTTGGCGGATTTCATCGCGGCAATCGGCCGCCACGGCTGCACCATGGACGAGCTGCTGGCGATTTTCCACAGGCACGGCGGGCATGTGCATGTGGAGGCGCTGCACAACGGCGAATTTGACTGGCTGGTGTACTTTGAGGATGGAAAGCCGGATGCGTATTGCTACTGCATCGCCGACGAGGGCTGCCACCTGACGTATCATCGGTTTACGAAAGAGGATTACGAGGCGTTCGGGTTTGAAACGACGTGAGGAGGGCGACGGCATGCGTCATTCAAAAAAGGGGATTGCGCTGGGCGCGGCGCTCTGCGTGCTGGCGCTGGTCTTCTCCGTTTGGCTGCAAAAGGCCGGGTATTTGATCTATCTGAACAGCGACATGGCCTCGGAGGTCATTTTGGCGAACCGGCAGGCGCGGACGCACAGCCTGATTCAGATGGATTGGCTGTATTCCACGGAGATCCACAGCATCCACATGAACCTGTTTTACGCGCTGGCGTTTCTGCTGACGCCCAGCTACGAGGCGGTGCGGATCATCGGCAACACGTTCGTCTTCGTGCTGGGCATGGCGGCGTGCGCGGGGCTGTGCAGCGCGTGCGGGCTGTCGCTGGGCGCGGCGCTCTGCGTGTCCGCGATGCTCCCGCTGGCGGCGAGCGCCGTCTACGCGAGCAACATGACCATCGGCGGCTATTACATCATCCACCTGATCTTCGGCTTTTGGGGCGTGTCGCTTTGGCTCAGGGCGGCGAGGCGGCAGCGAAAGCGGGACAAGGCCGCGTTTGCGCTGCTCTGTCTGGTCGAGGGGCTTTGCTCGGTGCGCTATGTGCTCTGCTTCCTCTGCCCGATGGTGGCGGTGGCGGGGCTTGACTGGCTGCTTTCCGCCGGAAAGCGCACGCGCCGCGACGCACACACGCGGTTCCTGACCGTGACGCTGGCGGGATTCGCGATGGGCGCGCTGGGCTATGCCGCGTCGGAAATCGTCTATCCGCGTCTGTTTGCCAGCGGCGTGGGCGGGGCGGGCTCCTTCGTCTTCAACCCGCTCGACGGCGCGGCGATGGGGCAGACGCTCTGGACGGTCTTCGCGGATTTCCTCAAGCTCATCGGCTGGCGGGGCGGCGTGGCGCTGTTCTCGCCGGAGGGCGCGGCAAACCTGATGATCGCGGCGGTGCTGCTGCTCGGCGCGATTTCGGCGCGGCGCGCTTATGCGGGGCTGAACCCTGAGGATGAGCGCGGATGGATGGGCAGGCGGGTGATGCAGTATGCCGCGGCGGCGTTCGGGGTCAACCTGTTCTGTTTTGTGTTCGTGCAGGGCACGTATCTGAACCGCTACCTGATTCTGGCGGTGATCTTCTTTGTGCCCGCGCTGGGCGTGACGCTGCACGGGCTGGAAAGCGGGCGGCTGCGCCGTCTGCTGCTGCTGGCGGTCTGCGGGCAGTTGGCGCTTTCCGCCGGGCTGATGCTGCGCGACACGAGAGCCGCCGCGCCGGAGGCCGAGGCGCGCGGTGCGGACATGATGGAAGCGGCGGATTACCTGACGGAAAACGGGTACACGCACGGATACGGCACGTTTTGGAATGTGCGCGTGATGCAGGAGCGGACGCAGGGGACGCTCACGTTTACGGCCGTCGTGCCGGTGGAGACGGAGGAGGGCGCGGTATCGAGCGTATCGCTCGACCCGATCCGCTGGCTCGAACCGGCGGCGTATTCCAAGCTGGATATCTGCAAGGGGCGCACGTTTTTGCTGCTGACCCACGAGGAGGAGACGCAGCTCGCGCCGTGGCTGGCGATGACGGGCGCGCCGAAGCTGCACGAGAACGACACGTTCGCGATTTACGGCTTTGCCTCGTCCATGCGGCTCTGCGGCGACATGCTGCTGGGCAAGATGAAGCTGGAAAACGCGGCGTTTGAGGACGGCGCATACATCCTTTATCCGGGTGGGCGGATGCGCGTGCCGACCTCGTGGCGGGAAAAGGGGAATTACATTCTCAAGCTGAGCTGTGAGGGCGAAGGCGGAACGGTGCAGGCGTTCGCGACGCACAGCTTTGAGATGATCGGCGAGGCGGCGCTTGTGCCGGGGGAAAACAGCGTGCGCTTCACCCTGAAGGACGACGACAAATACTTCATGCTCCTGATCAAAAGCGCGGAAAACGAGATTCGGCTGACGAATCTGGAGTTTTTGAAGGAATAATCACTGGGAAAATCCGAAATTCTACGCAGATTCTGATGACAGGCGCGCAATGCGCGCCCAGACTGTAGACAAAAAGCTATTCTCCCCCCGAAGGGGGGAGAATAGCCCTTTCCGCAAATGAAAGAATAGCTGAATTTCTTGATTTTGCTATTCAAGACAAGTTTGCTTATGTCAACAAGCTGCGGACGCGCAATGCGCGCCCCTACAACGCTTCGAAAAAAGGCATAAAATGAGCGGGCGATTCATGGCGAATCGCCCGCTTTCATGCGGTACTTGGAAAATCAGATCAGCGCCAGCCCGACGAGGCGGACGATCAGCGCGAAGACCCATGCGACGGCGCACTGATAGAGCACCACGCCGACCGCCCAGCGCGCGCCCAGCTCGCGGCGGATGCACGCGACGGCGGCGATGCAGGGCGTATACAGCAGGGAGAACACGAGCAGGGACGCGGCGGAGAGCGGCGTGAGCACGGCCAGCAGATCCGCGGTGCTCCCAAAGAGGAGGACGAGGGAGGAAACGACGCTCTCCTTGGCCATGAAGCCGGTCAGCAGCGCCGTGCAGATGCGCCAATCGCCGAAGCCCAGAGGCTTAAAGAGCGGGGAGAGCCAGCCGGCCGTCAGCGCCAGCAGGCTGTCCTTGGAATCCGCGACGACGTTGAGGCGCAGATCGAACGTTTGCAGGAACCAGATGACGATCGTTGCGGCAAAGATGACGGTGAAGGCGCGCTGGAGGAAATCCTTGGATTTTTCCCACAGGAGCTGGCAGACGTTCTTCGCGCCCGGCATGCGGTAATTCGGCAGCTCCATGACGAAGGGAACCGGCTCGCCGGAAAAGAGCGTCTTGCGCAGCAGCGTCGCGTGAAGGACGCCCAGAACGATGCCGAACAGATACAGCCCCGCCATCACCCACATCGCGCAGCGCGGGAAGAAGACGGCGGAGAAGAACGCATAGATCGGCAGTTTGGCGGAGCAGCTCATAAACGGCGTGAGCAGGATGGTCATTTTGCGGTCGCGCTCGGAGGGCAGGGTGCGCGTGGCCATCACGCCGGGGACGGTGCAGCCGAAGCCGACGAGCATCGGGACGATGCTTCGACCGGAAAGACCGATGCGGCGCAGGGGCTTATCCATCACGAAGGCGATGCGCGCCATGTAGCCGCTGTCCTCGAGCAGGGAGAGGAAGAAGAACAGCGTGACGATAAACGGCAGGAAGCTGAGCACGCTGCCCACGCCCTTGAACACGCCGTCGATAATCAGGGAACGCAGCACGCCGGAGAAGCCCGCCGAGACGAGCGCGTTTTCCACCAGCGTCGTCAGCGCGCCGATGCCGGCGTCCAGCAGATCGGAGAAGAAGCTGCCGATGACGTTGAAGGTCAGATAGAACACGGCCAGCATGATGAGGACGAACATCGGGATGGCTGTGTATTTGCCGGTCAGGATGCGGTCGGCCTTGACGCTGCGGGCGTGCTCATGGCTCTCGTGCGGGCGCACGACGGTCTGGCTGCAAACCTTTTCGATGAAGGAAAAACGCATATCCGCGATAGCGGCGGCGCGATCCAGCCCGCGCTCCTGCTCCATCTGCACGATGATGTGTTCGAGCATCTCCTTTTCGTTTTCGGAGAGGTTGAGCTGCTCGAGCACGAGCCGGTCGCCCTCGGCCAGCTTGCTGGCGGCAAAGCGCGGGGGGATGCCCGCCTTTTCGGCGTGGTCCTCAATCAGGTGCATGATGCCGTGCAGACAGCGGTGGACGGCGGCCTGCGGCCCCTCCGGGTCGCAGAAATCCGGACGGCCGGGGCGCTCCTGATAGTGGGCGACGTGCAGCGCGTGGGAAACCAGCTCGTCGATGCCCTCGCCCTTCGCGGCGGAAATCGGCACGACCGGAACGCCGAGCATGGCCTCCATCTCGTTGACGCGGATGGAGCCGCCGTTTTCGCGCACCTCGTCCATCATGTTGAGCGCAAGCACCATCGGCACATCCAGCTCCATGAGCTGCATGGTCAGATACAGGTTGCGCTCGATGTTGGAGGCGTCCACGATGTTGATGAGGCCGCGCGGCTTGCCCTCGAGCACAAAGCGGCGGGTGACGATCTCCTCGCTGGTGTAGGGGGACATGGAATAGATGCCGGGCAGGTCGGTCACGAGCGTATCGGCATGGCCGCGGATGACGCCGTCCTTGCGATCGACGGTCACGCCGGGGAAGTTGCCGACGTGCTGGTTCGAGCCGGTCAACTGGTTGAACAGGGTGGTTTTGCCGCAGTTCTGGTTGCCCGCCAGCGCAAAGGTGAGGAGCGTTCCATCCGGCAGCGGGCACTCCCCCGCCTTGACATGGTAACGGCCGCCCTCGCCCAGACCGGGATGCTCCGCCGGGGTGAGGCGCTCGGGGCAGGGCGGGTCGCTTTCCGCGCTGCACGGCGCGCTGATTTCAATCTGCTTCGCGTCGTCCACGCGAAGGGTCAGCTCGTAGCTGTGAATCCGAAATTCAATCGGGTCGCCCATCGGCGCGAACTTGACGAGCGTGATCTGCGCGCCGGGGATGACGCCCATATCCAGAAAATGCTGGCGCAGCGCGCCCTCGCCGCCGACGGTGCGGATGACGGCGCTCTGGCCGGGCGCAAGGGAATTGAGGGTCATATCGAAAGCCTCCTCCGTATGTTTGGTGAAACAAACAAATTAAACGGATAAAATATAGAAATTTCTCCTGCATAGTGTAACGACAGAAGGCGCATTTGTAAAGGGGGAAAGCGACGGTTTGACAGCCTTTTTCGACGATGATATAATAAAACAATCGAAACGAAAGCCAAACGAAAGGCAGAGGAAGCGACGATGAGGCAAAAGCGGCTGGGCGGTCTGTTCGCGGCGGCGGTATTCCTGCTCTGCGCCGTGATGACGGGCACATACCTGATTGCGGGATACGGCGCGTATCTGGATTCGGATATGGCCTCCGAGCTGGCGCTGGCAAGCCATCTGGCCGAAGAGGGCAAGCTGATTTCCGGCACGTGGGTGTATTCCACGGAGGTGCGTGTGCTCTCCACCCAACTGATTTTTACGCCGTTGATGGCGTTGTTTCCGCACGACTGGCGTCTGGTGCGCACGCTCGGCTGCCTGATTTTGCAGGGGATTCTGGCGGCGAGCGCGTATTTCTGCGGCAGGGCGCTGGGCGCGGACAAAAAGTTTTCGCTGCTGTTCGCGGGGCTGAGCATCAGCGCGTGCTCGGTGGTCTACGCGCAGATGGTGACAATCGGCGCGTATTATGTGCCGCACGCGGTGCTGACGAACCTGTGCGTGGGCATGACGGCGCGGCTGATGCGCATGGAGAAGGGCAAAAAGCGGGCAGCGCTCGGCGCGCTGCTGCTGGCGATGTGCGTGCTGATGGGCGCGTCCTCCATCCGATACCCGTTCTGCGCGACGATCCCCGTCGCGGCGGCGGGACTGTGGGCGTATATCTTCCCGAGCGGGGGAGAAAGCGCGCCGCGGACGAGGGCGCAGGGCGCGCGGACGATGCTGACGCTGGCGGTCTGCGCGGTCAGCGTCGCGGGGTTTGCCGTCGGACAACGCATATTGGGTCGGGTCTGCCTGTATGACGCGGCGCGGTACGGCGGCGTTCGGCTGGCCTCGTTCCTCGACGCGGATATGCCGGGCACGATTCAGCAGGCGCTGGGCGGACTGGCGCGGCTGATGGGCTACAGCGAGCGGAGCGTGCTGCTCTCGGCGCACGGGCTGGTCAGCGTCGGCGCGCTGCTGCTGCCCGCCGCGGCCGCGGTGCTGCTGGCGCGGACGCTGAAGGCGGCGAGGGAGAACCAAAGCGACGTGCTGCGCTTCGGCGCGCTGACGCTGGCGATGAGCGCGGCGATCACGGCGCTGTCGTTCGTGCTGCTGGAAGGGCTGTACCTGAACCGATACTGGATTCCGCTGATGACGCTGGGCGCGCCGGTGATGGCCGCCTGCCTGACCGGCGAGACGAACGCGCCGTTCCGGCGCGGGTGCGCGCTGCTGTTCGCGGGCGTGGTGCTGACCGCCTCCGCGATGCAGATCACGAGCACGATGAAGCATCCGGAAATCACGGACGTGCAAAGAGAGCGAGCCGCTTTTTTGCAGGAAAGCGGGCTGACCTTCGGGTATGCGACGTTCTGGAATGCCAACGTCATCACCGAGCTGACAAACGGCGAGGTGGAGGCGGTGGGCATTACCATCGCGCAGAACGAGAAGGGGCAGGGCGTGCCGCGCGTCAGCGAATGGCTGGAGGCGCAGGAAAACAGGCGGATGGAGCGGCCGGACGAGCGGGTGTTCATGCTGCTGACGGAGGCGGAGAGCGAGCGGCTCGACGACTTCTTAACCCAAAGCGGGGCGCAGGCGCGCTACACGCGGGACGGAATGACCGCTTACGAAATCGAAAGCCAGCGGATTTTCTTTGAAACGGCGCAGGCGATGGACACGCCGTGAGCGCAGACGAGGAGAGGAAAACGAGATGCAGGACATCCTGAACATGGCGCTGCCGCAGTGGGAGCTGCTGCCGGATATCGGGCTATACATGGATCAGGTGATTACGCTGATGGATCGCACGTTCAGCCCGGCGCTGCCCAAGGGCGAGATGACCAAATCCATGGTGAACAACTATGTGAAGGTCGGGATGATTCCGCGCCCGGTCGGCAAGAAATACGACCGCGAGCATCTGGCGATGCTGCTGATGATCTGCGTGTTCAAGCAGGCGCTGAGCATGGAGAGCATCAGCCGGCTGCTGGGCTTTCTGTGCGAGCGGGACGTTCGGACGGGGTACGATCAATTCTGCGCGATCATCCGAAGGATCGAGGAATCCGCGAAGGGCGGGCGCATCGAGCTGTTCGGGGACGAGATGGACGAGCGCGAGATGGCGCTCCGCTCGGGCGTGATGGCGGCGCTGTGCACCATACACACCTGCAGGCTGCTGGAAAAGGAGCGCGCATAAGGCGCGAAACGCGCATGAAACGGGTATACGCCGTCATAGGCATAGAATAAAGGAATTTGCCAAAGGGCTTGAAATTTGAATTGATTGTGGTTTATACTAGGATTAGAAATTGGAGATCAGGGAGGGCTGACCATGTTTTGTCCCCATTGTCATAACAAGATCCCGGACGGAAGCAACTTCTGCCCGCTGTGCTACGCCAACCTGGTCGGCGTGAAGCAGCAGGAAAAGGAGAGTGCGGCGGAGACGGACGCGCCGCGCCCGAAGCAGAAGCCCGCGCCGAGGAAAAACAACGCCAAACCCGCCTATACGAAGGGCAGCAGACAGGGCAAGCGCGCGCAGGACAAGACGCCGATGATTATTGCAATCGGCCTGATCCTGATTCTGGTGCTGATTATTGTGATGATCGTGCGATCCATGTTCGGGGCGGGCACGCCGACGGTGGTGAATACGCCGGTTCCGCAGGCGACCCAGCAGCCGCAGCAGGAGAATAACTTCATCGTCTTCGGCGCGACGAACACGCCCGCGCCGCAGCTGACGGCGACGCCGAACATCGAAATTACGCCGACCCCCGCGCCGCAGGCGCCGACTGTGACGACATACAAGACGCTGCGCAAGGGCGACCGCGGCAAGAGCGTGATTTCTATGCAGGAGGCGCTGATCAAGCTGGGCTACCTCAAGGGCGCGAGCGACGGCAACTTCGGCACGGGCACCAAGACGGCGGTTGAAAACTTCCAGAAGGAAAACGGACTGGATGTGGACGGCATCGCGGGCGCGAAGACACTCGAAAAGCTCTATACCCTTTCCGACATGACGCCGATGCCGGATGTGGATGTGACTGCCGCGCCGGGCGACATTCTGGATCTGCCGGGCTAAGCGAGAGAGGATTACGAAAGAGGCTGTAAAGCGAGAACTTTACAGCCCCTTTTTATCAAAACGGAGTATAAGGACGGACATGAAAAAACATTTTGCTTCATTTGTATTTTTTCTGCTGATTGCGACGGCCGCCTGCGCGCTGGCCGCGCCGAAGCTGACGAACGTGACGGCGGAGAGCGACAGCCTGCGCGCCGGCGGTGAATGGGCGCTCACCTTTGAGACGACGGAGGGCGGCGCGCTGGCGATGTCGCTGCGCGGCGCAGACGGCGAAAGCATTGAGCTGGGCGCGACGCAGGTGGACGCGGGAAGCGGGCGGCTGATCTGGGACGGCATTTTGCCGGACGGAAGCGCGGCGGCGGACGGCGCATACACCGTGGCCGTTCGGCTTCGCAACTACTGGGGCGAGGAGAGCGAGGAGAGCCTGCTGCCGCTGATCATCGGTGCGCCGGAAGCGGGAGAAGTGCGCGAAACGGCGGATTCCGACGCGCCGGAGGTGCTGGATTTGAGCGGCCTCGACATTCAGGACGCGCTGATTTGGGACGAGGGGATCGAGGAGACGCAGGATTGGGACGAGGGACAGGCAGCCGCTGAGCAGACGAGCGAAACGGGCAGGCGCCCCGTACCGCAGGCGACGAGCTACTGGGACATGAACCCGGACGAATACGACCTGACCGACCCCGACCACCAGAAGGCCATCTGGGATTTGATGATGCAGCCGATTACGGTGATGGACGTGGGGCAGACCGAGCACGTCTACCCGACCTTCACCCCCGGCGCGGACAAGAAGCCCTATGAGCAGAACTGCGCGGGCGAGCTGCACGGACAGAGTCAGGGCGTGCACGTGCTGGAGGAGGACACGGACAGCGACGGCTATGTGCTGATCGAGGCCTATGCCAACGACGGCACGAAGACGGACAACGAATACATGGAATCCCGGAACGCGAAAAAGGTGCAGGGCTACGTCAAAAAGAGCATCCTGTTCGAGGTGAAGCCCTCGGACAAGTACGCGCTGCTGGTGGATAAGCTGCGCCAGAAGCTCTACATCTTCGAGGCGGGCGCGATCATCGGCGAATTGGACGTATCCACGGGGCTCAACAACGCGAAACAGCCGTACAACGAATCCCCGGCGGGCGAATACATCACGGTGAGCAAGGTCGGCGACTTCAACGCAGGCGGCGGGACGATCGGCCGGTTCGCCATCCGCATCAACGGCGGCACGCTGCTCCACGAGGTGCTGCACGACACGGCGAAGGACGGTACGCGCATCTATACGCAGTATGAGGCGCAGCTCGGCATGAAGGCCAGCCACGGGTGCATCCGCATCCAGCGCAGGGCCAACGCGCAGGGGCAGAACATGCAGTGGCTGTGGAACAACCTCGAAAACAAGACGAAGGTGCTGATCTGGGACGATCAGGGGCGGCAGATGTACGAGCCGGAGCTGCCGGACGGCGGCTTGCAGCTCTACCGCAACCCGAAGGGCGGAAGCAACTACCACGCGGACGCGAACTGCCCCGGCGTGAAGGAGAAATACCTGCCGCTGACGGGCGATTTCACCTACGGCGATTTGGAGAAGGACGAATTCAAGAAGCTGACCCCGTGCAGCGCCTGCGGCGCGCCGGTGAGGCCGGAGACGCTCTACGAGCGCTATGTATTTGAAGCCAACCAGATCGGCGCGGAGGTGACCGACGAAGTGAAAGCGAAGTTCGGAATCGAATAACGTCAGCCCGAACAGGGGCCGAGCGAAGCAGCGTTCGGCTCTTTTTGAATCGTTCCGGACTCCTTCAGTCACGGCTGCGCCGTGCCAGACCTTCGGCGTTCCGCCTGCCTGCTTCCCGCGCAGCGGGTGGCAGGCTCCACGCCCTCGAAGAGGGAGCTCTTTGATTTTGTTATCTTTCGTCTAAGCGGTAGGTTGAGCGGGCGCATTGTGCGCGTGAGCAAGAGCCCGAGGCATCGCGGACTTTGGCGGAGGGGAAAGCGCACTATACAAAAAGGATAGAATGCGTTATAATGGGCTCAATCGGTATACGACAGGTTGGCTGCAAAAATGGCGCCGTTTTTTGATTTGGAGGCATGGGGAAGACGGGCTCGGCTCGCTTTTTTGAGAAGGGGAAGGAGACGGAAGATGAAAGCCGCGAAAAAAGAAATTTGGGGATGGACAGCCGCGACGCTGGCGGTGCTGGCTGTTTTCTGCACATGGCGGCCGGAGCTCGGAAGAAAAGGACAGGCGCTGATTGTGCTGACAGGAGGCGCGCTGACCGCAGTTCTCCTGTGGGTTGACCGGGAAATCAGGAAAAAGCAACGGAAACCGGAGCAGATTTTCCTGATGCTGTTTATTCCGATTTCGCTGGCGATGATGATCGCCCTGCCGCTGTTTCGTGTGCCGGACGAGGCGAGACATCTGGGGCGAATCTGGCAGATTTCCATCGGGCAATGGATGCCTGACGACCGAAACGCGGGTGTGTTTTATCAGCCGGTCGGCCTTTTTGAGGAAGATTCCACGGACATGACGCTTTGGCAGATGGCGAAAACGGCGGGGGACAGCATCGACATGGCGCGGCTGGAGGAAGCGGATGTGGGGGCGGCGACGGGCTTCTACCCGATTCATAACTATTTTCCGCAGGCGCTCGGAATGGCGCTGGTTCGGCTGGCGACGAAAAACAGGCTGGCGATTCTTTACGGCGCGCGATTCGGCGGATGGCTGGCGACGCTGCTCTTGATGTATTATGCGGTGAAGAAAATACCCGCCGGAAAGTATGTGGTGATCGCGATAGCGCTGATGCCGATGTTCCTGCAGGAGGCTGTATCCGCATCGGCCGACGGTATAAAGAACGCGGCGGCGGCAGCGTTTCTCGCCATGATTCTGGAAATGCGGACGCAGAGCGGACCGCTGAGGAAACGGCAATACGCGGAAATATTCCTGCTGACGTTCTGCATCTGTACATTTAAGGTATTCTACTGCCCGCTTGCGCTGCTGCTGGCGGCCATCCCGTCGGAGCGCTTTGCAGGCGGACGGAAAGGAAAGCGCCGGGCGCTGGCCGCAGTCACGGCGGCGATTCTGGCGATCATCGGCCTGTGGGCGTTCGTCTGCCTGAAAAACTATGTGGTGCCGGAAGCGGCGGAAGGAAATAGGATCGTCGATCAGGCCAAATGGATGATGCGGCACCCGATCCAATATCTCGCGGTGCTGGGCGGAACCATTCTCGATTATTTCGGAACCTTTATTCGGGAGATGGAGGGGCAGAGCCTGTCGTGGTATAACATCCGCCTGCCGTCGCTGGTGACGTCCATACAAATTCTCATGGTCGCGCTGGTGGCATCACGGGACAGACGGCTGAAGGAAACGGACGGCATACGGAAAAGCATCTTTCTGCTGAGCACGGTCAGTGTGCTTGCGATATGCACCTCGCTGTACGTCTGGTGGACGCCTATCGGCGATTCGCGGATACTGGGCTTGCAGGGAAGGTATTTTCTGCCGCTGCTGCCGGGCGTTTTACTGGCGGCCATGCGGGAAAGAGACGGAGCGCGCGAAACGAACGACGCGGAACGGACGCTGATGGGATTGGCGATGACCGATATTTGGGCGGTGACCTTCGTATTCCTTTCGGCGGTGGCGTGAAAGGCGGAAAAGAGACCGTCAAGCTAACAAAACCGATATTTTAAGAATGAAATGAAGTGTTTTTGCCCGAAGGTTTTTGAATAGTACCCGACCCCCTCAGCCGTGGCTGTGCCGTGCCTCGAAGAGGGAAACTCCTTCAGTCACGGCTGCGCCGTGCCAGACCTTCGGCGTTCCGCCTGCCTGCCTCCCGCGCAGCGGGTGGCAGGCTCCACGCCCTCGAAGAGGGAGCTATTTGATTTTGTTGTCTTCTGTCTGGGTGATAGGCCGTGGGGATACACATTGCGCGTGGAAACGAAAAATGATGGATAACGAGCGAAACATCTGACGACTGACAAAAGGCGCTGAATTGCTTTAGCACGGTAAAGCGACGGGCGGGATGAAACAAAATCAGGTCAGACGGTACAGACATGAAAGAACGGATTATGCAAAATAGACAAAAATGCAGAGGGACGAGGGGCGAAAGTTTGTGAAAGTATCTTTCGAACCGGAAAAGAAACGCACGGACGGGTGGACATTAAGGACGAGAAAGAAACGCCCGGATAAGTGGATAGAAGGGACGCAAAAAACGGGCGAGACGAACGGCCGAAAAAGACAAGCGGGAGCTGACTTTTTGAGCGAACGGCGAAAAAGAGACGAAATGGAAAAAATCTCAAAAAAATCGAAAAAAAGTTCAAAAAAGGGGTTGCAATTTCCCGGAAAATAGAATATAATGTGGCAGATGTCTGCAAAGGGGATGAAGTAACAGATTGCTCACTGGCCGGTGAGGGAACTGTTATGGACCATGTCCGCCAATCGGACGACGGCTCAAGATCCGTCATGCAGGGCAAAAGCCAAGCAAGTCGTACTTGAGTACGAACAAGGAGGAAAAGAAATGGCCAGCAAGAAAATTCGCATCAAGCTCTGGGCTTACGAGCACAGCCTCGTTGACCAGGCTGCCGAGCGCATCGTCGAGACCGCTCGCCGCACCGGCTCCAAGGTGTCCGGCCCGATCCCGCTTCCGACCGAGAAGGAAGTCGTGACGATCCTGCGCGCGCCGCACAAGTACAAGGATTCCCGCGAACAGTTCGAGCAGCGCACCCACAAGCGCCTGATCGACGTTCAGAACCCCACTCGCGCCACCTTTGACGCGATGGAGAAGCTCGATCTCCCCGCTGGTGTGGAAATCGAGATCAAACTGTGATCAGGAGGTAAGCAGATATGAAGAAAGGTATCGTCGGCAAGAAGATCGGCATGACGCAGATCTTTACCGAGGACGGCCGCCTGATCCCGGTTACTGTTATTCAGGCAGGCCCCTGCCCGGTCGTTCAGAAGAAGACCGTGGAAAACGATGGCTATGAAGCGATTCAGGTCGGTTTCGACGCTTACGCCGAGAACCGCGCCGAGAAGCTGGTGAACAAGCCCCTCAAGGGTCACTTCGCCAAGGCGAACGTCGCTCCCTGCCGCAAGCTGCGCGAGCTGCGCCTTGAGGATTGCTCCGCGTACAACGTTGGCGACGAGGTGAAGGTTGACGTCTTCGCCGCGGGCGACAAGGTTGATATCACCGGCACCTCGAAGGGCCACGGCTTCACCGGCGCGATCGCCCGTTGGAACCAGCACACCGGCCCGATGGCCCACGGTTCCAAGTATCATCGCGGCGTTGGTTCCCTGAGCGCGAACTCCACGCCGTCCTGCGTGTTCAAGAACAAGAAGATGTCCGGCCACTACGGCGTTGATCGCGTGACGACGCAGAACATGAGCGTTGTGCGCGTTGACGCGGAGCGCAATCTGCTGCTCGTGCGCGGCGCTGTGCCGGGCCCGAAGGGCGGAACCCTTGTGATCCGCGATTCCGTCAAGGCCTGATAAGGAGGAACCGTCACAATGCCTAAGATTGCAATGCTGAATCAGGAAGGCGCTAAAGTCGGTGAGATCGAGCTGAGCGAAGCGATCTTCGCCTCCGAGATCAACGAGAGCGTCCTGCACCTGGTCGTTCGCAGCCAGCTGGCCGCCAAGCGCCAGGGCACCCAGTCCGCCAAGACCCGCGGCGAGGTTCGCGGAGGCGGCCGTAAGATCTACCGTCAGAAGGGCACCGGCAACGCTCGCCACCATGGCAACCGCGCGCCACAGTTCACCCACGGCGGCGTCGTGTTTGCGCCGAAGCCGCGCGACTATGTCGTGAACGTGCCCAAGAAGGTTCGCCGCCTGGCGCTCAAGGGCGCCCTCACCTCCAAGGTGAACGATGGCGAGATGATCGTTCTTGACAAGATCGCCCTGACCGCGCCGAAGACCCGCGAGGTCGCCGCGATCCTCAAGAACCTGGGCGTCGAAAAGACCGCGCTGCTCGTGCTGGCCGGCCCGGACGACACCATCACCCGCGCGTCCGCGAACATCGCGGGCCTGAAGACCGCCTATGTCAACACGATTAACGTGCTGGATATCCTCGGCAATGAGAAGTTCATCATCACTGAGGAAGCGGTCAAGCTCGTTGAGGAGGTTTACGCGTAATGAAGAATCCTCATGATATCATCCTCCGCCCCGTTCTGACTGAAAAGTCTTACGACGGCATGGCGGACAAGCGCTACGTGTTTGAGGTAGCGATCAACGCGAACAAGATCGAGATCAAGCAGGCCGTTGAAGCCGCCTTCGGCGTGAAGGTCGAGAGCGTCAACACCCTGCGTACCCTCGGCAAGATCAAGCGTCAGGGCCGTTACGCCGGCCGCACCCCCGAAATCAAGAAGGCTTACGTCACGCTGAAGAAAGACTCCAAGACCATCGAGTTCTTCGACGGCATGGCGCAGTAACAGGGAGGTTAACAAAAATGGCTATTCGTGTTTATAAGCCGACTTCCCCGGCCAGACGTTTCATGTCGGTGCTCACCTTCGAGGAAGTCACCAAGACGACGCCGGAAAAGTCCCTTCTGGAAAGCAAGAAGAAGAATGCCGGCCGCAATAAGCAGGGCAAGATCACCGTTCGCCATCAGGGCGGCGGCAACAAGATCAAGTACCGCGTGATCGACTTCAAGCGCAACAAGGACGGCATCCCGGCCAAGGTTGCCGGCATCGAGTACGATCCGAACCGCACCGCGTTCATCGCGCTGCTCAACTACGCCGACGGCGAGAAGCGCTACATCCTGGCGCCGATCGACCTGAAGACCGGCGACACCGTGATCAGCGGCGAGGGCGCGGACATCAAGCCGGGCAACGCGCTGCCGATCCGCAACATCCCTCTGGGCACGCTGATCCACAACATCGAGCTCGTTCCGGGCCGCGGCGGCCAGCTCGTCCGCAGCGCCGGCGACGCCGCTCAGCTGATGGCGAAGGAAGGCGCGAACGCGCAGGTTCGCCTCCCCTCCGGCGAAGTTCGCATGATCTCCATGGACGCGAAGGCGACCATCGGCACCGTGAGCAATGCTGACCACAGCAACGTGCGCATCGGTAAAGCCGGCCGCACCCGTCACATGGGCATCCGCCCGAGCGTCCGCGGCGTGGTTATGAACCCGTGCGATCACCCGCACGGCGGCGGCGAAGGCAAGAGCCCGGTCGGCCTGCCCGCGCCTGTCACCCCGTGGGGCAAGCCGGCGCTCGGCCTGAAGACCCGCAAGCACAAGAAGTACTCTGACAAGAAGATTGTCAAGCGTGCGGGCAAGAAGTAATAGGAGGACTCATCAATGAGCAGATCGGTCAAGAAGGGCCCCTATGTAGCTGCTAAGCTGCTCAAGAGGGTCGAGGAAATGAACGAATCCGGCAAGAAGAGCGTGCTGAAGACCTGGTCCCGCGCGTCCACCATCTTCCCTCAGATGGTTGGTCACACCATCGCGGTGCACGACGGCCGCAAGCATGTGCCGGTTTACATCGTGGAAGAGATGGTTGGTCACAAGCTGGGTGAGTTCGCCCCGACGCGCACCTTCAAGGGTCACGCCGGTGAGAGCGCCAGCGGCCGCAAGTAAAGGAGTGAAATCGCATGGCTACCAGAATTCGTGAAAAGGCGAAGGTCCGCAAGGAAACTGCGGACAAGCGTCCCCGCGCGACCGCTCGTTACGTGCGCATCTCTTCCCGCAAGGTGAAGATCGTCATCGATCTGATCCGCGGTAAGCAGGTGGACGAGGCGCTTGCGATCCTGATGTACACGCCGAAGGCTGCGGCTCCCGTTGTCGAGAAGCTGCTGCTTTCCGCGATTGCTAACGCCGAAAACAACCTGAGCATGGACCGTGGCTCCCTGTATGTCGCGGAAGTGTTTGCCAACCCGGGCCCGACGCTCAAGCGTTACGTTGCCCGCAGCCGCGGCAGCGCGTCCCCGATGCTCAAGCGCACGAGCCACATCACTGTCGTGCTCGACCAGAAGTAAGGAGGAGGTTTTCGGATGGGCCAGAAAGTGAATCCGCATGGCGCCCGCGTCGGCGTCATCAAGGATTGGAATACCCGCTGGTATGCGGATAAGAAGAACTTCGCGGACAACCTCGTGTCCGACGCGAAGCTCCGCAAAATGATTAAGGAGCTGGAGTTCGTAGACGACAAGAGCAAGAAGCCTGTCAAGCTCTACGACGCCGGCATCTCTTCCATCGAAATCGAGCGCCGCTTCGACAACGAAAAGGCGCGCGTGACGGTGACGCTGAACGTGGCGAAGCCGGGCATCGTGATCGGCGCCAACGGCGCGAACATCGAGAAGATCAAGGCTGCGATCGTGAAGGAGCTGGGCGCGCAGAACGCGCAGGTCATCCTCAACGTGCAGGAGATCAAGAATCCCGATCTGGACGCGCAGCTCGTTGCCGAGAACATCGCGGCGCAGCTGGAGAACCGTGTGTCCTTCCGCCGCGCGATGAAGAAGTGCCTGCAGAGCTCTATGCGCGCTGGCGCGAAGGGCATCAAGACCAGCGTGGCCGGTCGTCTGGGCGGCGCGGATATCGCGCGCAGCGAGGGCTACCACGAGGGTTCTATCCCGCTGCAGACCCTGCGTGCCGACATTGACTACGGCTTTGCCGAGGCGAAGACCGCTTATGGCCGCCTGGGCGTGAAGGTCTGGATCTACAAGGGCCAGGTTCTTCCGACCGTGAAGAAAGCTCCGGCCAAGACCGAAGGAGGCAAATAAACCATGTTGATGCCCAAGAGAGTGAAGCGCCGCCGCGTATTCCGCGGCCGCATGAAGGGCAAGGCCCAGCGCGGCAACTTCCTGGCTTACGGCGATTTCGGCATTGTTGCCACTGAGCCGAGCTGGGTGACCGCCCGCCAGATCGAGGCCGCCCGTATCGCCCTGACCCGCTACACCAAGCGTGGCGGCCAGGTTTGGATCAAGATTTTCCCGGACAAGCCGATCACCGAAAAGCCGGCCGAGACCCGAATGGGCTCCGGCAAGGGCTCTCCCGAGTACTGGGTTGCGGTGGTGAAGCCGGGCCGTGTGCTCTTTGAGATCAAGGGCGTCGCGGAGGCTGATGCGCGCGAGGCTCTGCGTCTTGCCCAGCACAAGCTGCCGCTGAAGACCAAGATCATCGCGCGTGAAACCGCGAAGACCAGCGAAGGTGGTGAAGCGTAATGAAGAAGAACCAGTTTAACGGCATGACCGCCGCCGAGCTCAATGATAAGGTCGTGGAGCTGAAGAAGGAGCTCTTCAATCTGCGCTTCCAGCTGGCCACCGGCCAGCTCCAGGACACGATGGCGATTGCCAACACCAAGCGCGACATCGCCCGTGCCAAGACCGCGCTGCGCAGCCTCGAGCTCAAGGCTCAGGCGTAACCCGGAAAGGAGATCGCATTATGTCTGAAGTAAGAGGTATGCGCAAGACCCGCGTTGGCGTCGTTGTCAGCGACAAGATGGACAAGACCATCACCATCGCGGTTAAGTATCGCGTTCGCCATCCGCTGTATGGCAAAATCATGAACCGCACCACCAAGATCAAGGCCCATGACGAGAACAACGAGTGTGGCATTGGCGACACCGTGCGCGTTATGGAGACCCGTCCGCTTAGCCATGACAAGCGCTGGCGCCTGGTCGAGATCATCGAGAAGGCGAAGTAAGCCCTGTCGGATAAGGAGGAAATAACTCAATGATTCAGCCGCAAACGCGTCTTAAAGTCGCCGATAACACCGGCGCTAAGGAAATTATGTGCTTCCGCGTCATGGGCGGTTCTTTCCGCCAGACCGGCTCGGTCGGCGACATCATCATGGCTTCGGTCAAGAGCGCAACGCCCGGCGGCGTTGTGAAGAAGGGCGACGTCGTGAAGGCCGTTATCGTCCGCACGCACAAGAGCTACCGTCGTCCCGACGGTTCCTACATCCGTTTTGATGACAACGCTGCCGTTATCATCAACAACGACAAGCAGCCCAAGGGCACCCGTATCTTTGGGCCGGTCGCCCGCGAGCTGCGTGAGCACGACTTCATGAAGATCGTGTCTCTGGCTCCCGAAGTTCTGTAAGGAGGGGCAAGAGAATATGCATATCCGTTCCAAGGATACGGTGGTTGTGATCACCGGTAAGGACAAGGGCAAGGAAGGCAAGGTTCTGGTTGCTTCCCCGAAGACCGGCAAGGTCGTCGTGGAAGGCGTTGCGATTGCCACCAAGCATCAGAAGCCGCGCCAGCAGGGCGTGCCGGGCGGCATCATCAAGAAGGAAGCCGCCATCGACGCCAGCAACGTGATGCTCGTCTGCCCGAAGTGCAAGAAGGGCGTTCGCGTTGGTTACAGCGTGCTGGAGAACGGCACCAAGGTTCGCGTGTGCAAGAAGTGCGGCGCGAGCATCGAAGACTAATGCAGGAGGAAACAAGTAATGGAAGCGCGTCTTTACGATAAGTACGTGACCGAAGTGGTTCCTGCCCTGCAGCAGAAGTTCGGTTACAAGAACGTCAACCAGATCCCGAAGATCGACAAGATCGTGATCAACATGGGTCTTGGCGATTGCAAGGACAACCCCAAGGCGCTGGAAGCGGCCGTGAAGGAGCTGGAGGCCATTGCCGGCCAGAAGGCGATCACCACCAAGGCCAAGAAGTCCATCGCTAACTTCAAGCTCCGTGAAGGCATGAACATCGGCGCGAAGGTCACCCTCCGCGGCGAGCGCATGTACGAGTTCATGGACAAGCTGATGAACATCGCCCTCCCGCGTGTTCGCGACTTCCACGGCGTCAGCGACAAGGCCTTCGACGGCCGCGGCAACTATGCGCTGGGCATTCGCGAGCAGCTGCTCTTCCCCGAAATCGACTACGATAAGGTTGAGAAGGTTCGCGGCATGGAAATGATCTTCGTGACCACCGCTCACAGCGACGAGGAATGCAAAGAGCTCCTTCGCCTGATGGGCATGCCGTTCACGAAGTAAGGAGGAGGACAATCACATGGCTAAGACCAGTATGATCAACAAGCAGCAGAAGGAGCCGAAGTTCTCTACTCGTGCTTACACCCGCTGCCGCCTGTGCGGCCGTCCGCATTCCGTGCTTCGTAAGTACGGCGTGTGCCGCATTTGTTTCCGCGAACTGGCGTACAAGGGAGAGATTCCCGGCGTCCGCAAGGCCAGCTGGTAAGGAGGAACTGAAATGCTCGTTAACGATCCCATTGCAGATATGCTCACCCGCATCCGCAATGCCCAAATCGCCAAGCACGACACTGTGGTGATCCCGGCTTCCAACATGAAGAAGTCCATCGCCAAGATCCTGCTCGACGAAGGCTACATCAAGAGCGTCGACATGATCGACGACGGCCTTGCCGGCCAGATCAAGATCGGCCTGAAGTATACCGACAAGAAGCAGAGCGTCATCGTTGGCCTCAAGCGCATCAGCAAGCCGGGTCTGCGCGTCTACGCGCAGTGCGAGGAGCTGCCGAAGGTGCTGGGCGGCCTGGGCATTGCGATCGTCTCCACGTCCAAGGGCGTGATGACCGACAAGCAGGCTCGCGAGGCCAAGGTTGGCGGCGAAGTGCTCGCTTACATCTGGTAATCGACGACGCTGAAACGGAGGTAAAAACAATGTCTCGTATCGGAAGACATCCGATTGCAATTCCGGCCGGCGTCACGGTCACCGTTTCCGACGACAACCATGTCGTCGTGAAGGGCCCGAAGGGCCAGCTGGAGCAGACGGTCAACAAGAACATCACCGTCAAGGTTGAGGGCAACGAGGTGCACGTCACCCGCCCGAACGATGAGAAGCAGAATCGTGCTTTCCACGGCCTGTACCGCGCCCTGATCGCCAACATGGTGACCGGCGTGACCGAGGGCTACAAGAAGACGCTGGCTCTGGTGGGCACCGGCTATCGCGCCGAGGCGAAGGGCGACACCCTGAACATCACCATCGGTTACAGCCATCCCGTCATCATGAAGGCGCCGCAGAACATCGCCTTTGCTACGCCGAACCAGACGACCATTGAGGTCTCCGGCATCGACAAGCAGCAGGTGGGCAACATCGCGGCCGACATCCGTGCGGTCCGCAGCCCGGAACCGTACCACGGCAAGGGCATCCGTTATGCGGATGAGGTTGTCCGTCAAAAGGAAGGCAAGACCGGTAAGAAGTAAGGGAGTGAGCGCTAATGTTTACCAAACGTGATCGTAATGAGATCCGTAAGATCCGTCATGAGCGTGTGCGTAAGAAGATCAGCGGCACGCCCGAGATGCCGCGTCTGAGCGTGTATCGCAGCCTGAACAACATCTACGTTCAGGTGATCGACGATGTGGCCGGCAAGACCCTGGTTTCCTGCTCCACGCTTGATCCGCAGATCAAGGGCCAGCTCTCCGAGCTGGACAAGAAGGGCGCGGGCAAGCTCGTCGGCAAGACCGTTGCCGAGCGTGCGCTGCAGGCCGGCATCAAGAAGGTCGTCTTCGACCGCGGCGGCTACGTTTACACCGGCCGCGTGGCGGAGGTCGCCGCAGGCGCCCGTGAAGCGGGCCTCGACTTCTGATTCAAGGGAGGATTCAAGAAATGCCTCAGGATATGGAAAAGAAACCGCAGGAGCGCGGCGAGCGCCGCGAGCGCGGTCCGCGTCGTGACCGCCGCCCGGAGAGCGAATTTCAGGAGAAGATGGTTTCCATCAATCGCGTAACCAAGGTTGTTAAGGGCGGCCGTAACTTCCGCTTTGCAGCTCTGGTTGTCATCGGCGACGGCAAGGGCCGCGTCGGCTGCGGTATTGGCAAGGCCACCGAAATTCCGGAAGCCGCCCGCAAGGCGACCGAGGATGCCAAGAAGCACCTCGTTCACGTCAGCATGAAGGGCACCAGCATCCCGCACGAGACCGTCGGCCGTTTCGGCACGGGCGAGATCGTGCTGCTGCCGGCTCCGGAAGGTACCGGCGTTATCGCCGGCGGCCCGGCGCGTGCTGTGCTCGAGCTGTGCGGCGTGAAGGACATCCGCACCAAGAGCTACGGCTCCAACAACCCGATTAACATGGTGAAGGCGACCATCGAGGGTCTGGCTTCCCTGCGCAGCGCCGAAGAAGTGGCGAAGATGCGCGGCAAGACCGTCGAAGAGCTGCTCGGCTGATAAGGAGGAAGAGACGTATGAAATTGCAGGTAACGCTTGTGAAGTCTCCTGTCTCCAGCAAGCCCAACCACATCAAAATTGTGAAGGCTCTGGGCCTGCACAAGATCCGCTCCACCAAGGTGTTTGAGGATACCCCGTCTATCCGCGGCATGATCTTCAAGGTTAACCATCTGGTGTCTGTGGTCGAAATCAGCGACTAAGGAGGATTCACCATGAAGCTGAATGAGCTGAAGCCCGCACTGGGCTCCACCACCGCGCCGCGCCGTCTGGGCCGCGGCGTCGGCTCCGGCCTGGGCAAGACGTCCGGCAAGGGCCACAAGGGTGCCAAGGCCCGTAGCGGCGGCGGCAAGCGTCCGGGCTTCGAAGGCGGCCAGATGCCTCTGGTTCGCCAGCTGCCGAAGCGCGGCTTTAAGAACATTTTCGCCAAGGAATACGCCACCGTCAACGTGAGCGAGCTTGAGGTGTTCGAGAACGGCACCGAAGTGACGAGCGCGCTGCTGGTGGAAAAGAAGATCATCCGCAAGGAGCTGGACGGTCTCAAGGTTCTGGGCAACGGTGAGCTGACCAAGAAGCTGACGGTGAAGGCCGTGAAGTTTACTGGCTCTGCGAAGGAGAAGATCGAGGCCGTCGGTGGAACTGCTGAGGTGATCTGATATGCTGGAAAAGATGAAGAGTGCCTGGCGCATTCCGGAGCTCCGCAAGAAGATCATTTACACCTTCGGCATGCTGCTGATCTACCGCCTGCTGTGCGTGATCCCGGTTCCGGGCATCAACGTCTCGGCGGTGGCCAGCGCTGTGAAGGACTACTCGATCCTTGACTTCATGAACATGATGACCGGCGGTTCTTTCCAGAACATGAGCATCATGGCCATGGGTATCACTCCGTACATCAACTCCAGCATCATCCTTCAGCTTCTGACGGTTGCCATTCCGGCGCTGGAGAAGCTGGCGAATGAAGGCCCGGAGGGCCGCAAGAAGATCAACGAGTACACCCGCTACCTGACCGTCGTTCTGGCGTTCATTCAGGCGGTTGGCCTCGTCTTTGCCATGCGTGCCAATTCCTACGGCGGAGTTTGGTACCTTGTCATCGGTCTGTCGATGGCAGCGGGCAGCGCCCTGGCGATGTGGATCGGTGAGCGCATCACCGAGAACGGCATCGGCAACGGCATCTCCCTGCTGATTATGGCCGGTATCGTTTCCAACATGTTCAACTGGGGCCGTCAGGCGACGGTTGGCATGGTGGGCGGCACGGTGCACCCGATCGCGGTGATCGTGATCGTGATCGCGCTGCTGGCGATGATCGTGGCCATCACCTTTGTGGACATGGGCGAGCGCCGCATCCCGATCCAGTACGCCAAGCGCGTGGTGGGTCGCAAGATGTACGGCGGTCAGTCCACCTACATCCCGATGAAAATTAACTCGACCGGCGTGATGCCGCTGATCTTTGGCTTTGCCATCCTGCAGTTCCCGGCGACGATCTTCGCGTTCTTCCCGACGAGCGGCATCAACGTGTGGTGGCAGGGCTTCCAGAGCGGCATCTGGTATCAGGTGGTGCTGGCGGTTCTGATTATCGCTTTCACCTACTTCTATACCAGCATCACTTTCAACCCGGTTGACATCAGCAAGAACATGCAGCAGAATGGCGGCATCATCCCCGGCATCCGTCAGGGTCGCGCGACGAGCGATTATCTCTCCCGCGTGTCCGGCCGACTGACGCTGTTCAGCGCCCTGTTCCTCGCCGTGTTGGCGACCATCCCGACCATGCTGACCCGCATCTTCGGCATCACCGCTCCGTTCGGAGCGAGCAGCGTGCTGATTGCGGTTTCCGTGGGCATCGAGACGATCCGCCAGGTGGAGGCGCAGATGGTCATGCGTCATCACAAGGGCTTCCTGGGTTGATGACGGGGTCAGCGTGAGGTACTTGAGCATGAACGTGATTTTTCTCGGCCCGCCTGGTGCGGGCAAGGGCACCCAGGCTGTTCGCGTGTGCGAGCAGCTTGGCATCCCGCAGATCTCCACGGGCGATATTCTTCGCCGCGCCATCAAGGAACAAACGCCGACCGGTCTGGCTGCCAAAGCCTACATTGACGCCGGTGCGCTTGTGCCGGATTCCGTCGTCATTGACATCGTCCGCGAGCGGCTCGCGCAGGAGGATTGCCGGAAGGGCTACGTGCTCGACGGCTTCCCCCGCACCGTGCCGCAGGCGGAGGCGCTTGCCGGCTTTGCCGACATCGACGCCGTGGTGGACATTGACGTCAGCGACGAAAAGCTGATCGACCGCCTTTCCGGACGCAGGGTCTGCCCCTCGTGCGGCGGCACCTATCACATCTCCCGCCTGAACGGGCGGACGGACTGCGAGCGCTGCGGCGCGACGCTGATCCAGCGGGATGACGATAAGGCCGAGACGGTGCTCAGCCGACTGAACGTTTACCACAAGCAGACGGCTCCGCTGATCGAGTTCTACGAGCAGCGCGGGCTCCTGCGCCGCGTGGACGGCGCTCAGCCGATGGAGGATTGCTTCGCGGCGATCCTCGAGGCGCTGGGTGGAACGAAATGATTACCATCAAGAATGCTTCTCAAATTGCCAAGATGCGCGAGGCGGGCGCCTTGCTGCACGAGGTTCTTGAGCAGCTTAAAGGGAAGATCGAGCCCGGTATCACCACGAAGGAGCTTGACCGCTATGCGGAAAAGCTCATTCGCGGTTACGGCGCCGTCCCTTCCTTCCTGAACTATGAGGGGTATCCTGCCTCGATCTGCGCATCGGTGGATTCTCAGGTGGTGCACGGCATCCCGGATGAATCCACGGTGCTGCGCGAGGGCCAGATTATCTCGATTGATTCGGGTCTGATCCTGGACGGCTGGCAGTCCGACAGCGCCTTTACGGTGGGCGTCGGCACTGTCAGCCCGCAGGCTCAGCGCCTGATTGACGTGACGGAGCAGAGCTTTTTCGCCGCCCTTCAAGTGGCGCGCGAAGGATATCGCGTGAGCGATATCGGCCATGCCGTTCAGCAGTACGTCGAGGAGCGCGGTTTTTCCGCGGTGCGCGACCTGTGCGGGCATGGAATCGGGCGCGAGATGCACGAGGACCCAAGCGTGCCGAACTTTGGCGCGCCGGGACATGGTGTGCGGCTGCGCCGGGGCATGACCATCTGCATTGAGCCGATGATCACCGCAGGCAGCTACAATGTGAAAACGCTTCGCGATGGCTGGACGGTAGTGACCACCGACGGAAGCCTCTGCTCGCATTACGAACACACCATCCTCATTACGGATGGCGAACCCGAATTGCTTTCGCTGCCCGGATATCATAAGGAGGAGAAGCGATGAGCTCGTTCCCTATGGAGGTTGGCCGGGTGGTCTTTTCCAAAGCCGGTCGCGACGCGGGACATTATTTCGTGGTCGTGGCCGTCCTTGACAAGGATCACGTAGCCATCGCAAACGGTTGTCAGCGAAAGGTAGACAATCCCAAAAAGAAGAAGATTAAGCATCTGGTGGCAAAACCCGAAGTTCTTGAAGAAATTCGTGAAAAAATTTTTGCAAAAAAGAGGATTTTTGACTCCGAAGTGCGAAATAAACTAGATGCTATCGGCTATCAAGAGGCTTTGTTGCCGCGTAAGGAGGGTTAAAACTTGCCCAAGAGCGACAATATCGAGGTAGAAGGCGTCGTCGTCGAGGCGCTGCCGAACGCGAATTTCCGCGTCGAGCTGGCCGGCGGGCATAAAATCATGGCTCAGATCTCCGGCAAGATCCGTATGAACTTCATCCGCATCTATCCGGGCGATAAAGTCAAAGTCGAAATTTCTCCCTATGATCTCACCAGGGGACGCATCACCTGGCGCAGCAAGGGTTGAGAAAACAAATTCGAGGAGGAACGGACAAAATGAAGGTTAGACCGTCTGTTAAGCCTATCTGCGAGAAGTGCAAGGTCATCAAGCGCAAGGGCCGTATCATGGTCATCTGCGAGAACCCGAAGCACAAGCAGAAGCAGGGCTAATCACCTTATCGTTAGGATCAAAGACAGGAAGGATCGCTTGGGCGGCTGCGCAAACTCTGTTTGCGAACCATGCGGCTTTTCATAAAAGAAATCCAGCAGAACACATTACCGTAATTGGATATCGGAGGTAAATAATGGCACGTATTTCTGGCGTTGACCTGCCTCGTGAGAAGCGGGTCGAAATCGGACTGACGTACATCTTCGGCATCGGCGTGAAAACCTCTCAGGAGATTCTCGCGGCGACCGGCGTCAACCCTGACACCCGCGTGAAGGATCTGACCGAGCAGGACGTCAACAAGATCCGTGAGTACATCGAGCACAACCTGAAGGTGGAAGGCGATCTGCGCCGCGACGTCTCTCTGGACATCAAGCGCATGATGGAGATCGGCTGCTATCGCGGTGTGCGTCACCGCAAGGGTCTGCCCGTTCGCGGCCAGAACACCAAGCAGAACGCTCGTACCCGCAAGGGCCCGAAGAAGACCATCGCCGGCAAGAAGAAGGCAACCAGATAAAAGAGGAGTGATTGACAATGGCACCTAAGCAGAAGCTGAAGAAAGTCGTCCGCAAGCGCCGCGAGCGCAAGGTCGTGGAGCGCGGTGCGGCGCATATCCGCTCCTCCTTTAACAACACCATCGTGACCCTGACCGATACCCAGGGCAACGCGCTGAGCTGGGCTTCCGCCGGCGGACTCGGTTTCCGCGGCAGCAAGAAGTCCACGCCGTTCGCCGCGCAGACCGCTGCGGAGACCGCCGCGAAGGCTGCTATGGAGTACGGCCTGAAGACCGTTGAGGTCTACGTCAAGGGCCCGGGCTCCGGACGTGAGGCCGCCATCCGTTCCCTGCAGGCTGCCGGCCTGGAGGTCAACATGATCAAGGACGTGACGCCGATCCCCCACAACGGCTGCCGTCCGCCGAAGCGCCGTCGCGTGTAAGGTATTGGTAAGGAGGACGAAAGTACATGGCTAACAATAAAGAGCCGATCGCCAAGAAGTGCCGGAGCCTGGATATCTCTCCGGCCGTCATGGGCTACGGCAACAAGAAGTCTACTCGCAACCCGGGCGGCAACAAGCGCAAGAAGGTTTCCGAGTACGGCACGCAGCTCAAGGAAAAGCAGAAGGTCAAGTTTGTTTACGGTGTGCTGGAGAAGCAGTTCCACCGTTACTACCTCAAGGCGGCCAACATGAAGGGCATCACGGGTGAAAACCTGCTGCAGCTCCTCGAACTGCGCCTTGACAACGTGATCTATCGTCTTGGCCTTGCCAAGACCCGCCGCATGGCGCGCCAGATCATCGTGCACGGCCACATCCTGGTCAACGGCAAGAAGGTGGACATCCCCTCCTACTCCGTGAAGGTCGGCGACGTGATCACCCTGCGCGAGCGTTCCCGCGAGCAGGCCGCCTTCAAGGCGCTGCGCGAGGGCACCGGCGTTGTGACCCCGAAGTGGCTCACCTTTGACGCGCAGAATCTCACCGGCACCGTGGCTGCGATGCCTGCCCGCGAGGACATTGATTGCCCGATCGAAGAGCACCTCATCGTCGAGCTCTATTCTCGTTAATCCATGGCTGTTCACGGTAACTGTGAGGAGGAATCTGCCCAATGATCGAAATCGAAAAGCCCCGCATCGAACGTGTGGAAGCCAGCGACAGCTACGGCAAGTTTGTCGTAGAGCCGCTTGAGCATGGCTTTGGCCAGACGCTGGGAAATTCCCTGCGCCGTGTGCTGCTCAGCTCCTTGCCGGGCGTTGCTGTTTCCAGCATCCGCATTGAGGGCATCCAGCACGAGTTTTCCGCCGTTCCCGGCGTGAAGGAAGACGTTGCAGAGATCATCCTCAACCTGAAAGAGCTTTCCGCGAAGCTGTATTGCGACGGCCCCAAGACGGTGTCCATCAACGTCAAGGGTCCTTGTGAGCTGACTGCGGCCGCCCTCGCCGTGGACGATCAGATCGAGGTGGTCAACCGCGATCTGCACATCGCCACGCTCAACGAGGACGCCGACCTCATCATGCACCTGACTCTGGAAAAGGGTCGCGGCTATGTGAGCGCAGCGAACAACAAAAATCCCAATACGCCCATCGGCGTCATCCCGACGGATTCGATCTTCACGCCGATCCGCAAGGTGAATTACACCGTCGAGAACACCCGCGTCGGCCAGGAGACCGATTACGATCGCCTGACCCTCGAGGTGTGGACCGACGGCAGCATCCAGCCGGATGAGGCCATCAGCACTGCCGCGAAGATCCTCAACGGCCACCTGAAGCTGTTCATGGATCTGACCGATCAGGTGGTGACCATCGGCTTCAACGAGAAGGAAGACGATCACCGCGAAAAGGTGCTGGAGATGACGATCGAAGAGCTCGATCTCTCCGTCCGTGCCTACAACTGCCTCAAGCGCGCCGGCATCAACACCGTCGCCGAGCTTGTGCAGCGCAATCAGGAAGACATGATGAAGGTTCGCAATCTGGGCAAGAAATCCCTCGAGGAGGTTGAGCAGAAGCTCGCCGCTCTGGGTCTGGCCCTGCGTGCCAACGACGAGTAATCCGGCAAAACCGGTTTACAGCGATACATTGCCCCAAAGGGGCTATCAAGGTCGCGCCTAAGGGAAATATGGGCGCGGCAGGCAAGGCCTGATCCGCCGAAAAGGCGGAGCAGGCTTCTTGTGTGCCGCGTGAAGAACCGTATTTGCAGGAGGCGGGCTGTAATAGGAGGATAAACAAAATGGCTTATCAGCGTAAACTTGGCCGCACGGCCGCTCAGCGCAAGGCGCTTCTGCGCAATCAGGTGACCAACCTCATTTGGTATGGCCGCATCGAGACCACTCTGGCCCGCGCCAAGGAAGTTCGCAGCGCCGCCGAGCACCTGATCACCCTCGCCATCCGCGAGTGCGACAACACGGTCTCGGTCGAGAAGACCTTCAACAACGATAAGGGTCAGTCCGTGACCGTTACCGTGCAGAACGACGCCCCGAGCAAGCTGCATGCCCGCCGTCAGATCATGGCGTATCTGTACGACGTGAAGGAGCCGAAGCTGGATGACGAGTCCAAGAAGGCGTATGCCGAGCGCACCAAGGACGTGAAGTATCCCTGCGTGGAGAAGCTCTTCCGCGAGATCGCGCCGAAGTACAAGGCGCGCAACGCCGAGAAGAACTGCGCCGGCGGCTACACCCGTATTCTCAAGAAGGGCCCGCGCCGCGGCGACGCCGCCGAGATGGTCATTCTCGAGCTGATCTAATCCCCTTTGTTACCGAAGAAGCTGTTTCGCCGAGACGCGGAGCAGCTTCTTTTGGAATCGGGCATATGAGCGCCCGCCCTGTGGGAGGGAACGAAGCATGAACGACATGATCCTCATTCTCAATTACTCGGATGAGTTTGCCGTCGAGGCGGCGAAAAGGCTTCGCGGCGAGCGGGTTTTCTGCAAAATCATCAGCGGCACGACGACGGCGGCGCAGGTCGCGGAAATCGCGCCGCGCGGTCTCGTGCTCTGCGGCGAGCCGAAGAGCGCGGCGGGCGTGTTCGACGCGGAGATTTTGAAGCTGGATATCCCCGTGCTGGCGCTGGGGCACGCCGCGCATATGCTGATTGCGGCGATGGGCGGCGCGTGCGCAGGCGCGGCCATCAGCGAGAAAAAAGCGAACGTTCAATACGCGGACTGCAAGCTGTTTAACGGCGTGGAGGGCGGCGAACGCTACATTCAGGAGGCCGTGACGCTGATGCTGCCGGCCGACGTGCAGGTGACGGCGGGCGCGGGTGGCTGCACCGTCGCCTTTGAGGACAGCAAACGGTCGCTTTTCGGCGTTCAGTTTGAGCTGGAGCGCAACGACCCGGACGGCTCGACCATCCTCAAAAACTTTGCGCGCGACATCTGCGGCTGTACGCCGTGGTTCACGATGGACGCGGCGCTGGCCGAAGCGCGGCGCGCGTTGACGGAGGCCTCGATTGAAGGCGGATTCGCGGTTTGCGGCGTGAGCGGCGGCGTGGATTCCATGGTGGCCGCGGTGCTGGCGCATCAGGCGTTCGGCGAGCGGATGACGGCGATCTACGTTGAAACGGGGCTGATGCGCGCGGGTGATGGCGCAGCTGTACGGGCGATTTACGAGCAGCTCGGGATTCCGCTGCGCGTGATCGACCGCGCGGAGGACGTGCTGGCCAGCCTTCGCGGCAGGCAGACGATGGGCGAAAAGCGCGCGGTGGTCGTTTCCTGCCTGCACGAAGAGATGATCCGGCAGACGGAGGCCATCCCCGGCGCGAAGACGCTGGTGATGGGCACGAATTACAGCGATTTTTTGGGCGGCACGAACAACGCGGCGTGGAAGGATTGCGGTATGGCGGTGCTCGAACCGCTGGCGCTGCTCTTCCGCGACGAGGTGAAAGAAATCGCCGGAATGCTGGGGCTGGACGGCGAGCTCCTGCTGCGCAAGCCCTTCCCGCTGATGGGATTGGCCGCGCGGATTCTAGGCGAGGTGACGCCGCAGAGGCTTTCCGCGCTGCGTACGGCCGACGCGATTTTCAGCGAGGAAATCCGCGAGGCTGGCCTGCACAGGAAGCTCTACAAATACTTCCCGGTGCTGGTGGACGCGGACGAACTGAAGGGGAGCTGTACGATCATCCTGCGCGCGGTGACGGTCTCCGGCGCGATGCTCGTTCCGGCGAGGCTGCCCTACGATCTGGTGGAGCGCACCGTGGAACGCATTTTGGAGACGACGCCCGCCGTTCAGCGCGTGTTTTACGACCAGACGCCGACGCCGGTTGGAAAAGAGAAATTTCAATAAATCAAAAAAACAGAATCCAATCAGGTTCCGCCGAGGCAGGCTGCGCGCCCGCTTCGGCGGGATTTTTTTTCGTCTTCAAACGCGCGTTTCCAAAGCATGTCATCAAAGTACGGAAAAAACGGCAAAAAACAGGGGATAAACTGGTGAAGAAATACAAAACGGGCTGAAAACACGAACAATAACTAAAAAATGGAAAAATAAGTTCTGGAATTTTATTGAAAACGGGCGCGTCTCTTGCTATACTAAAGACGATTTTGGAATTTGGAGGTCGAGCGTTATGCCAAAGGTTGCGCTGATTATGGGTTCGAAGAGCGATTGGCCGTCCCTCAGGGGCTGCGTCGATGTGCTCAAGGGGTTTGAAATTGAGGTTGAGGTGCACGTAGCCAGCGCACACAGAACGCCCGAGACCGTTGCGGCCTTCGCGGCGAACGCGCGCGAAAACGGCTTTGAAGCGATCATCGCGGCGGCCGGCAAGGCGGCGCATCTGGCGGGCGTGATTGCAGGCCACACGACGCTGCCGGTGATCGGGATTCCGGTCAAATCCTCGTTTATGGACGGGCTGGATTCTCTGCTCTCCACCGTGCAGATGCCCACGGGCATCCCGGTGGCGACGGTGGCCGTCGGCGGCGGCGACAACGCGGCGTATCTGGCGGCGCAGATGCTCTCCATCAAATACCCGATTCTTGCCGAAAAGCTGCTGGCGCATCGCGAGCGGATGGCGGCGGCGATCGAGGCGGACGACAAACAGATTCAGGAAGAACTGTAAAGCGGAGGCAGCATGACGGATATTAAGGAACGCGGAGATCAGATGGAGGAGGCCTGCGGCGTATTCGGCATTTACGCGCAGGACGAATCCATCAACGTGGCGGAGGCCGCGTATTACGGTCTGTTTGCTTTGCAGCACCGCGGGCAGGAAAGCGCCGGTATCGCGGTGGCGGACGGCAAGGGAATCAAGCATTACCGCAACCTCGGGCTTGTGCCGGAGGTGTTTGACGAGGAAATTCTGCACGGACTGACGGGGCGCATCTCCATCGGCCACGTGCGCTACTCGACCTTCGGCAGCAAGGATGTAATCAACTCGCAGCCGCTGGTGGCGCGGTGCAAGATCGGCATGCTGGCGCTGGCGCACAACGGCAATCTGGTCAACGCGGATGCGCTCCGGGCGCAGATGGAGGACGACGGCGCGATTTTCCAGACGTCGGTGGATACCGAGGTCATCCTGAGCCTGATCGCGCGGGAAAGCAGCAAGGGGCTGATCGAGGCCATCCGCTCCATGATGGAGAAGGTGCGCGGCAGCTACGCGCTGGTGCTGCTGGCCAAGGACAAGCTCATCGGCATTCGCGATCCGTATGGCATTCGCCCGCTCTGCCTGGGGCGGGTCGGCAACAGCTTTGTGCTGGCGAGCGAGAGCTGCGCGCTCGACGCGGTGGGCGCGGAGTTTGTACGCGACATTCAGCCGGGCGAAATCGTCGTGATCGACGCGGAGGGCGTTCACTCCATGCACGTCAAAACGCCGATGCGCAGCCGCCTGTGCCTGTTTGAATTTGTCTACTTCGCCAGACCGGATTCGGTCATCGACGGCATCAACGTCTACCAATCCCGCGTGGAGGCGGGCAAGCGGCTGGCCATCGACGACGACGTGGAGGCGGATATGGTCATCGGCGTGCCGGACAGCGCGCTGGCGGCGGCGATGGGCTACGCCCAGCAGAGCGGGATTCCCTATGGCGACGGGCTGGCCAAAAACCGCTACGTCGGCCGCACGTTCATCCAGCCGGAGCAGGGCATGCGCGAACTGGGCGTGCGCACCAAGCTCAACGCGCTGACCCGCAACGTTCGCGGCAAGCGGCTGATTCTGGTGGACGATTCCATCGTCCGCGGCACGACGAGCCGCAAGATCGTCGAGATGCTGCGCACGGCGGGCGCGAAGGAAGTGCACATGCGCATTTCTTCGCCCTCGGTGCTGAACCCCTGCTATTTCGGCATTGATACGGCGACGAGCGAGGAATTGATCGGCCACAGCCGCAGCGTTGAGGAAATCTGCCGCTTCATCGGGGCGGACAGCCTCAAGTTCCTTTCCCTGCCCGATCTGCTCAAGACAGTGGCCGGTTCGGGCTGCCAATTCTGCACGGGCTGCTTTGACGGCGATTACCCCATCGACCCGGAAACGGGCGAGATGCACGGGATGGAGGAAGAACATGATTACGTATAAGGACGCGGGTGTGGACGTTGAGCGCGGCTACGAGGCCGTGCGCAGGATGAAGCAGCATGTCGCCGCCACGTTTGACGAGAACGTGCTGGGCGGTCTCGGCTCGTTCGGCGGGTTTTATTCCATCGAAAACGAGAACGTTGAAAAGCCGGTGCTCGTCGCGGGCACGGACGGCGTGGGCACCAAGCTCAAGCTGGCGTTTTTGATGGACAAGCACGACACGGTGGGCATCGACTGCGTGGCGATGTGCGTCAACGATGTGGTGTGTCAAGGCGCAAAGCCGCTGATTTTCCTTGACTACATCGCGACGGGCTACCTCGATCCGGTCAAGGTGGAGCAGATTGTCGCGGGCGTGGCGGACGGCTGCCGTCAGGCGGGCTGCGCGCTGATCGGCGGCGAGACGGCTGAAATGCCGGATTTCTACCCCGAGGGCGAATACGATCTGGCGGGCTTCACCGTCGGCCTCGTCGGGCGGGAGAAATCCATCTCCGGCGAGCGCGTGGCGGAGGGCGACGTGCTGGTGGGCATGGCTTCCTCCGGCGTGCACTCCAACGGCTATTCTCTGGTGCGCAAGCTGGTGCTGACCGCGGATCGCGACCTGAACGCGCCGGTGGAAGCCTTCGGCGGAAAGAGCTGGGGCGAAACCCTGCTCACGCCGACGAAGATCTACGTCAAGCCCGCGCTGGCAGCCTGCAAGGCCTGCGACGTGCACGGTATTGCGCACATCACCGGCGGCGGCTTCATCGAAAACATTCCGCGCATCCTGCCCGACGGCTTGAGCGCGCAGATCGAGCGCGGCACATGGCCGGTGCTGCCGGTGTTCACGGAGCTGGTGAAGCTCGGCGGGCTGGGCGACCGGCAGGCCTATAACACCTTCAACATGGGTGTGGGCATGGTGTTCGCGGTGAAGGCGGAGGAGGCCGACAAGCTGATTGCGACGCTGGAGGCGCAGGGCGAAAAGGCCTACCGCATCGGCCGCGTGGCGAAGACGGGCGAGGACGGCGAAAGGCTGGTTCTGCTGTGAGCAAGAGAATCGCGGTGCTTTGCTCCGGCGGCGGCACGAATTTGCAGGCGCTCATCGACGCGGTGGAGGCGGGCAGCATCGACGGGGAGATCGTGCTGGTGCTCGCCAACGCCTCCAAGGCGTTCGCCCTTGAGCGCGCGCGCAGGCACGGCATTCCGGCGGAGTTCATCAGCAAGAAGCAGGCCGGGAGCGACGAGGCTTTCAACGACGTCATCCTCCAAAGGCTGCGCGCGGTGAACGCCGATCTCGTCGTGCTGGCGGGCTATCTGCCCATCGTGGGGCGGCAGATTGTGCGGGCGTTTGAGCATCGGATCATCAACATCCATCCGGCGCTGATTCCGGCGTTCTGCGGGCCGGGAATGTACGGCCATCACGTACACGAGGCGGTTTTGGCCTACGGCGCGAAGATTTCCGGCGCGACGACGCACTTTGTCGATGAGCAGGTCGATCACGGCGGCGTGATTATGCAAAAGAGCGTCCCCGTGCTGGAGGGCGACACCCCGGAAACGCTGGCCGCGCGTGTGCTCGCCGTCGAGCACGAGATTCTGCCGGAAAGCGTAAGACTTTTCTGCGCGGAAAAACTGGGGGTAGATGGAAGACAGGTACATGTGCTATAATAAAGTGTTCATGTACGCAAATTCGTCGGGCGGGTCTATTCCGCGCCGACCGCTTTGATGAAGGGTGTCTTCCTAACTATGAGAATTTATCAGCCCGTGCGCGGCGTTGGCGGCGCTTTGCGGGAAAACAGCTTTGTGATGATCGACGACGCGGGCGTGGAAATCGGGCAAGGCGGCCTGGAATACCGCGTGATTAAGAAAATGATGCCGGACAGGCCGCTGGATATCGAGATGACGATGAGCGCGCATCCGGTGGCCAGCGACACGCTCTTCGGCGCGCTGAGCGCCAGAGCCGAGCGCATCAAGGACGAAGAGGGCGGTCTGCCCGCGCGGCTGTATACCCGCTGCGCGATTGACGACGCGGAGCGCCACGAGTATTTTACCCGGATGGGGTTTGACGATTTCGACGGCGTGGAGCTGTTTGTGCTGAACGTGCCGCAGGATCTTTCCCTGCGCAGGCGCAATTACAGCCCGGTGGGCACGAAATCCATCGACGTGGATTTGCGCACCCGCACCCGGCGCGAGGAATTTCTGCTGGGGCTGAAGGAGTTCGGCTGCGTGGAGCACGCCAGCGAATGGCTGGAGGAGCGCATGCGCGGCCCGGTCTTCATGGCGAAGGCGATGTATTTCGGCAGCGACTACGTGGGCAGCATGCTGGTCACGGGGACGCAGGCCGAGGCCGTGCTGGAGATGATCTGCGTGGAGCAGAAGTGGCGCGGCCGCGGCGTGGCCAGCGCGCTGGTGGACGAGGCGCTGGTGCAGCTGAGCAAGCAGCAGGTGCCGCACATCGTCGCCCGCGCCGTCCGCCGCAACGCCAGCGCGATGAAGTTTTTTAAGCGCAGCGGCTTTGACTGGGTGCGCACCGAGGAGTATCTTTTGGGCAGAGACATGTGAGGAGAGGAGAACGCATCATGGTAAAGCGTGCGATTTTGAGCGTATCGGATAAAACGGGCATTGTCGGGCTGGCTCGCCGTCTGGCGGCGCAGGGCGTAACCCTGCTGTCTACCGGCGGAACGATGAAGGCGATTGAAGAGGCCGGGATTCCCGTGACCGGCGTGAGCGACGTCACCGGCTTCCCGGAGTGCCTCGACGGGCGCGTGAAGACGCTGCACCCGGCGATTCACGCGGGGCTGCTCGCCGTGCGCAATAATCCCGAGCACATGAAGCAGCTTGAGCAGCTCGGCGTGGAGCCGATCGACATGGTGGTTATCAACCTGTATCCCTTCCGCGCGACCATCGAAAAGCCCGGCGTGACCTTCGACGAGGCGATTGAAAACATCGACATCGGCGGGCCGACCATGCTCCGCGCGGCGGCCAAAAACGCGCAGGACGTGGTGGTTGTCATCGACCCGGCGGATTACGAGCTTGTGCTCAATGAGCTGGAGGCGACGGGCGACGTTTCGCTCAAAACCAAGCGCTATCTGCAATACAAGGTCTTCGAGCACACCGCGCAGTATGACTGCATGATTCAGCAGTACCTGCGCGGCCAGCTGGAGGACGCGCCGGCGTTCCCGCAGAACCTGACCGTCACCTTTGAAAAGGTGCAGGAGATGCGCTACGGCGAGAATCCGCACCAGAAGGCGGCGTTCTACCGCGATCTGGGCGACGTGGCGGGCACGCTCCCGGCGGCGAAGCAGCTTCACGGCAAGGAGCTCTCCTACAACAACATCAACGACACGAACGGCGCGCTCGAGCTCCTGCGCGAGTTTGACACGACGGCGGTGATCGCGGTCAAGCACGGCAACCCGTGCGGCGTGGGCGTGGCGGACGCGGTCAGCGAGGCCTACAGGCTGGCGTATGAGGCCGATCCGGTCAGCGTTTTCGGCGGCATTGTCGTCACCAACGGCACGGTGGACGCGGCGACGGCCGAGCAGATGAGCAAGATCTTCCTTGAGATCATCGTCGCGCCGAAGTTCACCGACGAGGCGCTGGCGATTTTGACCAAGAAGAAGAACCTGCGCCTGCTGGAGCTGGATACGACGATCCGCGCCTACCCCAAGGGCGAGCGCGTGATGCGCAAGGTGGCGGGCGGCCTGCTGGTGCAGGAGATCGACGACAAGCTGCTGCCGGAGGACGGCGAACTGAAGGTCGTCACCAAGGCGCAGCCGACGGCCAAGCAGATGGAGGATTTGATGCTGGCGTGGAAGATCGTCAAGCACGCCAAATCCAACGGCATTGCGATTGCGAAGGATCACCAGAGCCTGGGCATCGGGCCGGGGCAGGTCAACCGCATCTGGAGCACGCAGATGGCCATCGAGCGCAGCGGCGACAAGGTGCGCGGCGCGGCGCTGGCGAGCGACGCCTTCTTCCCGTTTGACGACTGCGTGAAGGCCTGCGCGGAGGCGGGAATCAGCTGTATCATCCAGCCGGGCGGAAGCGTCCGCGATCAGGATTCCATCGACGCCTGCGATCGGTACGGCATCGCGATGGTCTTCACGGGCATGCGGCATTTCAAGCACTAACCATCATCAGCGTCCCTTCGGGTCGCCCCGAGCGGGCGGGAGGGACGCTGTTTTTGCGTTGAGGAGGATGTTTAATGAAGGTATTGGTGATTGGCGGCGGCGGACGCGAGCACGCCGTATGCAAAAAGCTGAGCGAATCGAAGGACGTGACGGAGATCCTCTGCGCGCCGGGCAACGCGGGCATTGCGCAGGTCGCGCGGTGCATTCCCGAGGTCAAGGCGACGGATATCGAGGGCATCGTCGCGCTGGCGCAGCGGGAAAAGGTCGATTTTGTCTGCGTCACGCCGGATGATCCGCTGGCGCTGGGCTGCGTGGACAAGCTGGAGGCGGCGGGCATTCCGGCGTTTGGGCCGACGGCCTACGCGGCGCAGATGGAGGCGAGCAAGATCTTCTCCAAAAACCTGATGCGCAAATACGGAATCCCCACGGCGAAGAGCGAAACCTTCACCGAGATGGATAAGGCGCTGGCGTATCTGGATACGCAGGGCGCGCCGATTGTCGTCAAGGCGGACGGGCTGGCGCTGGGCAAGGGCGTGGTCGTCGCGGCGACGGTGGAAGAGGCAAAGCAGGCCGTTGTGGAGATGATGCAGGGCGGCAAATTCGGCCAAAGCGGCGCGCGGGTGCTCATCGAGGAATGTATGGTCGGGCGCGAGGTGACGGTGCTCTGCTTCTGCGACGGCAAGACGATCGTACCGATGAAGGCGAGTCAGGATCACAAGCGCGCGCTGGATGGCGACAAGGGGCCGAACACCGGCGGCATGGGCGCGTTTGCCCCCAGCCCGCTCTACACCGAGGAGATCGCGGAGCGGACGGAGCGCGAGATTCTGCTGCCGACGCTCCACGCGATGAACGCGGAGGGCTTCACGTTCAAGGGTGTGCTCTACGTCGGGCTGATGCTGACGGCGGAGGGGCCGAAGGTGGTGGAATACAACGCGCGCTTCGGCGACCCGGAGACGCAGGCCGTTCTGCCCCTGCTGGAAAGCGACCTGTTTGCCATCATGCGCGCCGTTCGCGAGCAGCGGCTGGCGGAGACGGAGATCCGCTGGCGGGGCGGCGCGGCGGCCTGCATCGTGCTGGCCAGCGGCGGCTATCCCGGAAAATACGAGAGCGGCAAGGCGATCACCGGTCTGGCGGACGCGGAAGCGGCGGGCGCGACGGTGTACCACGCGGGCACGAAGCGGACGGACGCGGGCTATGTGACGGCGGGCGGCCGCGTGCTGGGCGTGACGGCGCTGGGCGATACGCTGGCGGAGGCGATCCGCCGGGCATATGCCGCGGCGGAGAAGATTCATTTTGAGGGCGCGCATATGCGCCGCGATATCGGAAGCCGGGATATGGAATGACTCCTTCAGGGAGGGAGCCTTTTGGCATAAATAACATTGCGTGTGAATAAGATATTCCTCTTTGAGGAAGGTGCAGACTGTAGACAAAAAGCTATTCTCCCCCCCGAAGGGGGGAGAATAGCCCTTT